>ENA-UOOM01000306-UOOM01000306.1-fermentation-metagenome-genome-assembly--contig:-NODE-306-length-59028-cov-7.986095_pt1 | contig 59028 bp, 50 predicted proteins | sample MGYA00245781_ERZ724031 | MGnify/ENA primary metagenome ERZ724031 (study PRJEB28704, sample SAMN03018317) | fermentation metagenome | biome: anthropogenic terrestrial biome; feature: soil; material...
TTGATTATATCTCAACTAACTCTGAAACTGGCACAAGGATCGGGGGGCAGGTCATTGAGCAACATCGAAAAACTGCGCCGCAGGGCATAAGCGCGGGAAGGGAGCTGACAGATGAAAAAAGGCGTGAGTTTCTTCTCCTTTGACATGGATGTGGACCTGCTGGACGCCTCAAAAAAAGCCGCACAAGCCGGGTATGAGGGTGTTGAGCTGGTGCTGAGCGAAGCCGGCAGCCTCAACATGTCAACCAGCGACAAGGCGCTTTATGGCCTGAGGGTCGGCATTGAAGACCTGGGGCTTGCTGTGTGCTCGGTGGGCGCCTGGAACCTGTGGGAGTACAACCTGGCGGGCAATGATGTTTCGGCCGGGGCCCACGCCCAGGACATCGTCAAAAAGCAGATCGACTGCGCCCAGGCCCTGGGGGCTGACGCCATCCTGGTGGTGCCCGGCTGGGTGGGCACCAACTTCGCGCCGGGCATCACCTCCTATGACCAGGCCTATGACAACGCCCAGCGGCGCCTGGCCCAGCTTGCGCCCTATGCCAAGGCTGCCGGGGTTCATATCGGCGTAGAAAACGTGTGGAACAAGTTCCTGCTGTCCCCGCTTGAGCTGAAGCGCTTCCTGGATGAAATTGACAGCCCCTTTGTGGGCGCCTATTTTGACGTGGGCAACATCATCTACATCGGCTATCCGGATCAGTGGATCCGCATCCTGGGGCAAAAGCACATCAAGCGGATTCACTTCTCTGACGCCAGGGAGAGCCAGGCGGGCCTGGGCATGTTTGTGGACCTGCTGGCGGGGGATGTGGACTTTGGGGCCGTGATGGCGGCGCTCAGGGACATCGGCTATGACGACTGGATCACGGTGGAGTTCCTGCCCAACTACAAGCAGTTCCCCTACCAGGCCATCACCAACGCCAAACTGTCCCTTGACACCATCCTTAGCATCAAATGAGCATGATGAAAAAACTGCGCTTTGGCGTGATTGGCGCCGGCGGCATCGCTGACAGGCGCACCATCCCCGGCATCCTGGCCTCACAGCACGCGGTTTTGAGTGCCGTGATGAACCCCAAAGAAGCGGACGCCATCAGGCTTAAGGAGAAATACGGCGCCAATGCGGCCTACACCGATGGCGCGACCCTGGCGAAGGACCCCCAGGTGGACGCGGTTTACATCGCCTCCCCGGTGGCAGAGCACCTGCACCAGGCGCTGAGCGTGTGCGAGGCGGGGAAGCCGCTGTTGATTGAAAAACCTTTGGCGCTTAGCACCGCTGATGCTAAGCGCATCATAGACGCTTTTGCCGCCAAGAAACTGCCCCTGGCGGCCGGGCTCATGATGCGCTTTGGCAGCCACATTCGGCAGATGAGACAGCATTATCAGGCCGGGGATATCGGAAACCTGAGCTCTATTTATTCCCGCTTTTCCTGCTGGTATCCCGATATCCCCGGCGCCTGGCGGCAAAGCCTCAAAACCGGGGGCGGCGGGGCGCTGATGGACATGGGCGTGCATGTGATTGACCTCATCGCCTTTATCACGGGAAGCCCCATCCGCCAGGTGGCCGCTATGCAGGACACCCAGACCTTCGCCTACCAGGTGGAGGACGCCTCTTCTCTCCTGATGCGTCTTGAAAATGGCGCGCTTTGCACCCTGCAAAGCCACTTCAACATCCCCGATGACGCGGCTGACTGGCGGCTGGACCTGTTTGGCACCCGGGGCTGCCTCCTGGGCGAGGGTGTTCTGGGCCAGGTGGATGCTGGCAAGCTGCGCATGCTCTCCCAGAAAGAATCTGGCGGCTATGACAGCCAGCAGGATGGCCAGCGCCCCGCGCTTAAAGCCCTTAGCACCGGCTATGGTGACCTCTACGCCCGGGAGATCGACAGCTTCTGCTTAAGCGTTCTGGAAGGCCGCCCCCTGGAAGCCCCGGCTGAGGCCGCGCTTGTTGCGCAGCGGGTGGTGGAGGCGGCGTATCAGTCGCAAAGGGACGGGGTATTTGTGAATTTATAAAGTATCGAGAAACCTTTTTTGAAAAAAGGTTTCTCTCGTTCCTCCATTCAGCATAGCCGTTTGTACGCAGCGCGAACACCGCTACAAACGGCTTGCTTCATCCCGCACAGCGGGCGCTCGCCTCTGTCCCTCCAAAAACTTTAATGCTTTATCCCCGGATAGATGATGGCGTCCACCTTGCGGCTTTGGGGGTTGATGAGCTGGCCGGTCTGCGCGTTAACCATGATTTCCCGGTAGGCCAGGGAATTGTGGGGATCGTAGAAGTAGGGGTCGATATGATCCACATAGACGGGCGCGGCGGCTTTTTTAGGGTCAGACACATAGATGCTGCCGATGCTCCAGATGGGGAAGGCATAAAAGGAGCGGGTTTTGTCGGTGACCTGCTTTGAGGTGTAGCCGGGGGCCTCAAAGAGGGCGTAGCCCAGCTTTATATGCAGCACCTGGCGCAGAAAACCAGCTGATATTTCTTCTTCCAGGGTTTTTATCACCTGAGAAAACGCCGCCAGGGGCAGGTCCTCCGCGATTGTTTCAACCGGCTGCACCAGGTGGACGCCCAGCCAGAAGTTATCCGGCTGCCGGTAGACCAAGCTGATATCTGTGCGGGTGCCTCCCTCAAAATGGGACTCAAAAAAGGCGCGGTGGAATATCCCCACCACGGGGATGCCGCTGATGATTTGCTGCCAATGGAAGGAAGCCCAGCCCGGCGCCAAATATTCCCCCTCTTTGGCGCCATAATAGGCATGGCTTTGGATATCCTCCGGCTGGCTTAGTTGGATAATGCCGGGGTCAAGCCCCAGGCTGACCAGGGTTCCCCCCAACCAGCTTGCGATTTCGCCAAAGGTGATGGGGTTGCCGGAGAGGGGCATCAGTTCCGGCGCAAAGCCCTCATACCACACCCGCCAGCCCTTGGCGGAGATGTTTTCGCCGCCCACATGCAGAGCACCCGCCGGTTCCTGTCCGGGGGCTGAGCGCTGCACCAGAAATTCCCCCGGCCCGTCGTCCCGCACCGGGTGCCAGAGGGGGTCATTGGCAGGCAAGGAGACCGGCACCTCCAGGTGCTGGACACGGAGGACGGGCACCGCATCCACCACAGGAATCTGGGGCATTACATCCACCGCAATCTCCCGGCCATGGGCCTTGTAGCTGCCTTTCCAGCCCTGGGCCGCTTGCTGGCGGATATCCTTGATGGAATACGCTTCCATTGCCTGGGTAAACAGCGGCAGGATCAATATGGTCAGCAAAATCAGGGCGGTTAATCGTTTTCTCATTATCATGTCCTCTTTTCAGGTCTTGGCAGCTGAGAATTTTCTCAATGTCTTGATGGGGGCTGGCAGTCAGGGCAATGCCCATCACCAGCTATATAAGAGCAATTGTTTCTTTTATCATTGTTTTCTTCATGTTTCTTGATAGAAGGGAGGCCTGTCAAAGACCTCCCTTCATCACTCCCCTTTCAATAACTCATATTCTTTCTATGCTGTTAAAGTTCTTTGAAGGTTTGGAAACTTTCTTTTCAAGAAAGTTTCCAAGCGTCCCTTCCCTCACTCCGCCTTCACATTCGGGATCTCCACGGTATCGGTCCCATTTGACAGCACAAAGGTATCGGGGTAATGTTCCAGGGTCAGGTATTCGGCGATAACGCGGCCCACGACGGGCTTGGTGGGGTCCAGGATGGTATCAATGTAATAGTCTTTACCTTCGACCAATATAGGCTCAGTGTTCTTGTGCTCGCCATTGTCATAGCCCCAGCCGCCCCAATCAGCGGTTTTGAGGGTGACATCGCCCTGCTGGCTGCCCAGGGTTTTCTTCTCCCCATAGGCCCAGGTACTCATGATTTCTTCGATTTTTTCCATGGGCAGGCCAGGCTTGAAGATGAGGTCGTAGTTGAGGTAGACGCGGATGGGCGATATCTGGAAATTGGTGATTTTAAGGGAATAATCGCCAAAGTCCTTCTCAGGCAGGTCTTTCACTTTATACACGCCGGGCAGGTTTTTCACGTCCATGGTGAAAGAGAGCTCTTTGTTCTCAATGCTCCTTCTGCCGCGGATGGGCAGGATGACCTCCAGCGTGTCGCCCGGGTCGATCTCTGACATGTCGTACTGGATCCAGGCGATGGTCTCGCCATTGCCTGGCCCGGTGACCACACCGGCGCCGCCCAGGGGGTTGAGGTTGTGGTCATTGACGATGGCCCAGTCCATGCTGGACCAGCTCACCTCATCCATGTTCGCGGCCTCAAAGGTGAAGCCGCCATTCACGATCTCTTCCGCCGTTTTCTTGTCAAAGGGCGCGGTGGCGGCCTTGTCCCGGGTAGCGTGGGCGATGCGCAGGTAGCGGCCATCGTATACCGCTTCCTTGACGGTCACCTCCACATGCTCAAAGTCGGCCTTGGCCAGGTCTTTTTGCAGGAGGTCATAGGCCTCTTTCTGCACCACAGCGTGCTCGGGGTTTAAGTAGGTGGCCATCAGGTTAAACAGGCCAAAGCCATCGGTGAGGGCAAAGGCGGCAGCTGTCACCAGCACCAGCGCCAGGGCGATGGCGGCTGAGAGGGATAATTTCTTTTTCACTTGGGGTTCCTCCGTTTGCTTGATGTCGCTTAGGATGCGGTGTTTGAGGCCCGCGTTCACCTTGACGCCGGAGAGGCGGCTGTCAGCGACTGAGCGAAAATCTTTATTCATCAAAGTACCACCTTTCCAGCGTAACTTTTAGTTTTGCCCGGGCGCGCTTAAGGCGCGTGGACAGGGTGGCCTCGGGCAGGGACATGATGGCGGCTATTTCCCGCAGCTTCAGCCCCTGGTAGTAATGCAGAAGAATCACTTCCCGGTATTTCCGGGGCAGGTTCATCACCGCTTTGATCACGGTGTCGTCCGCCGGGTCAAAGGGGACGCTGGCCTCGGGCAGCGTTTCCAGGTCCACGGCCCGGTTTTCATGCCGGAACCAGGCGCTGCGGGTGAGGCTGCGGCAGCAGTTAAGCGCGATGGCAGTGAGCCAGGTGCGTTCACTGCTCTCGCCCCGGAAGGTGTGATAGGCGCGGTGCGCCTTGAGGTAGGTTTCCTGCACCGCGTCCTCGGCCAATTGCAGATCGTTTAGGTAGAGATAGCAAAAGCGCAGCAGGGTGTCGCCATGGCGCTCCACCAGAAGGCTGATATCCGCCTCCATTTCTTTGCCCGGTACCTGACAAAGTTCCATGCCTTCGCCTCCCTTCACCTATTAGACGCGGGGAGATGATATAATCGTTCAAAACGGAAGAAACCTGGGGGATTTCTTGAAAGAAATCCCCCAGACCCCCTTAGAACTTTAATAATTAATGATAACAAACCAATTGAATTTGATGCTAAGCCTTCTTTTTGGCCTGGTAGGTGGCCACCAGAACGGCGATGGACATGAAGATGGCGCGCACCACATACTGGGCGTAGGTGCTGACGTTTAAGATGGTCATGCCGTTGATGATGACGCCCAGGAAGATGATGCCCACCATCGTGCCCCACATCTTGCCGATGCCGCCCGCCATGCTGGTGCCGCCGATGACCACCGCCGAGATCACATCCACCTCCCAGCCCCTGCCAAAGCTGTAGGAGCCGGAGAGCACCTGGGCGGCGTTGATGAACCCTGCGATCACGCACATCACCTGGACGCTGGCAAAGGCGAAGATCTTGGTTTTCAGCACGTTGATGCCGCTTAGGCGGGCGGACTCCTGGTTGCCGCCGATGGCATACATGGCCCGCCCCGTGGTGGTATAGCGGATGATAAAAAACATGATGATAAAAAACAGGAAAAGGATCAGCGCAGGGACTGGAAACCCGCTGATGCCGCCGATTTTGCCGGTGCCAAGCACAGTGAACCACTGGGGGAAGGTGTTGGCAATGGGAAAACCGCCGGAGATGATCCCGGCCAGCCCATATAGCAGGTTTTGGGAGGCCAGGGTGACAATAAACGCGGGCATGCCAAACTTGTGCTGGGCAAAGCCATGAATGGCTCCCATGGTGATGGCCAGCATAAACGAAAGCACAATGCCGATGATGCAGGCCAGGGTCACCGAAATGCCCATGGCCCCGGGCAGATCCCGGCAGGCCCGGGCCACAATGACGCCTGAAAGCGCCACGGTGGAGCCGATGGACAGGTCAATCTGGCCTGAGATGATGACCATGGTCATCCCAAAGGCGATCAGGCCCTTCATGGACATGTTGCGGAAGATGTTGAGCCAGTTGGCCGTGGTGTTGAAGGTGGCAGACACATTGCCCATCCCCAGGATGAGGATGATCAAAATCACTTCCACCACATGGTCAAACAGGAAATCCCGGATTTTCCTGGCGTCAAGCTGCTTGATGGCGTTCATGCTTCCCCTCCCATGCACATGGCATACAGTGTTTTCACATCGGTCTCCTGCGGGTCCACCTCGCCTATGACCGTGCCCTCCCGCATCACCAGGATCCGGTGGCAGGTCTCTATCAATTCCTCCAGCTCGCTGGACACAAAAATGGTGGAGACGCCCGCCCGTGCCTGCTCCCACATGATTTCAAAAATCTGCTGCTTGGCGGCCACGTCAATGCCCCGGGACGGCTCATCAAACAGCATGATGGCGGGCTTGGTGTTAAGCCAGTTGCCCACCACCACCTTTTGCTGGTTGCCGCCGGAGAGTGAGTTGGCTGAATTGCGCACATCAGAAACCTTGATGTGCAGGTTTTTCACCTGCTCCTGGGCCATATCAACCCGCTGCTTGCGGTTTTCCAGCCAGCCCACCCGGGCCTTGTCGATGCTGGCATAGCACAGGTTATCCCGGATGGAGTGGATCAGGATCAGGCCTTCCTTTTTCCGGTCCTCCGGCGTGAGCCCCAGGCCCAGCCGCTTCATCTTGATGGGCGAGCTGCGCCGGTCGGCAGGCTGTCCGTTCACCTGGATGCTGCCCGCATCATAAGGGTCAGCGCCAAAGATGGATTTGAGAAGCTCTGTTCGCCCTGAGCCCAGCATCCCGGCGATGCCCAGCACCTCAGCATGGTGCAGGTCAAAATCAACCTCATGAAACTTGCCCTTGCGGGTGAGGCCGCGGACCGACAGCACCACGTCCTCCCGGGGCTGCACGTCCACCGGGCGGGTTTTGTGCTGCATCTCGCCAAACATCATGCGCAGGATATCGGCGCTGCTAAGGCGGTCCATGTCCTCTTTGCCGATGAGAAGCCCGTCTCTTAGCACCGTGACGGTGTCTGAAATCTCGGGGATCTCGTGAAGCTTGTGGGAGATATAGATGATGATCACGTCCTGCTTTTTGAGCGCCCTGAGCACCTGGAACATCCGGCTCACCTCATGGGCGGCCAGGGCAGAGGTGGGCTCATCCAGGATCAGCACCCGGGGGCTGTGGCTCATGGCCTTGGTGATCTCCACCACCTGACACTGCCACATGCTAAGCCGGGACACCACCTGGGCCGGGTCGATGTCCACATTCATGCGGTCAAGCAGCTTCCTGGCCTCGCGGTGGGCTGTTTTCCAGTCCACGATGCCGCCCTTCTTCTTGGGCATGCGGCCCAGGAAGATGTTCTCGGTCACCGTCAGGCTTTGCACCAGGCTCATCTCCTGGTAGACGATGGCGATGCCTTTCTGGTTGGCCTCAGCCGGGGAGGAAAAGGACAATTCCTCCTCATCCAGATACATTTTGCCGGATGTGGGCTGGATGGCCCCCGCAAAGCACTTCACCAGGGTGGACTTGCCAGAGCCGTTTTTGCCCAGCAGCGCATTGATCTTCCCGCTTTCAAAATCTACGCTGACCTGATCCAATGCCCGGGTGCCCGGATAATCCTTGACCAGATTTTCGGCCCTGAGTACTGACAAACGGCTCCCCCCTTTTTAAGCAGTGTGAAACAAAGGCGACGGAGAGAGAAGATCTCTCTCCGTTCAAATGGTTATTCCTTCTGTATTTATTTGTTGTCGGCCAGCCAGGTGTTGACCCCATCCAGGTTGGTCTTTGACAGCACGATGCCGTCCAGATAGGTGGTCTTGCCCTTGGTGGCGGAATAGTCCTCGCCGCGGATGGCCTTGATCAGCAGCGTCATGGCCTGGAAGCCCTGGCCATAGGGATCCTGGGCGACAACTGCCTGCAGGGGGTTGTTGGGATCCAGGATCATGGAGGCGATCTGCTCAGACCCGTCATGGCCAAACACCAGGATCTGATCCTGCTTGCCAGCGTTGACAACCGCCTGGGCGGAGCCGATGGTGCCGCCGTCATTGACCGCGATGATCACGTCCAGATCCGGATTAGCGGTGATGATGGCGTCAGCGGTGGCCAGCGCCGTATCCTGCATCCAGGCGTCCTGGTCGGCCACGATTTCGTAGTCCACCTTGGCCTCGTCCAGCGCCTCAAAGTAGCCTTCCACACGGCTGGTGGACTGGTCGGGCAGCAGCGCACGGAACTGCACGATGGCGATTTTGACTTTTTTGTCGGGGAACTTGGCCTTGATGACCTCAGCCGCGTTGGCGCCCACCAGACGGCAGTTGATCTTATCGTTGGAGGAGAAGCCGCCCACGATAAACTCAGCGCTGTCCAGGTCGATGTTGGTGAGGGTCACTTTCATCCCCGCCGCGTCAGCAGCGCGCAGGGCCGCCACAGAGGCATCCTTGGAAAGCGGGGCAATGGCGATGCCCTTGACGCCCTGGGTTAAGTAGGTGTTGATCAATTCCACCTCGGTGGCCTGGTCGTTGTTGGTGTTGGCGGTAAGGCACTCCACGCCCAGCTCCTTGGCGGCATCCTGGTAGCCCTTGGAGAGCATGTTCATAAACTGGTCATCCTGGAACACAACGCCCGCCACCGTGATTTTTTCCTCCTGGGCAAAGGCGGTCAAAGAAAACAGCACCGTACAAATCATGAACAACGCAACAAGTTTTTTCATGGGGCTCCTCCTCTTTTTTATCAATCTCCCGCCTGCGGGAACGTGCCATGATTGTATGCCAACATCCTTCCTGCTGTCAATCAGGAAGAATTGATGCCATTTAAGACAAATTTTACTCCGCCACCCGCACCGGCAGGATCAGGTAGGTGTATTGGTTCCCGGTCACCGGGCAGACCACGCAGGGGCTGACATTGGTGTTAAAGCGCATGGCCAGGTCCGGCGTGTCGATGTTTTTGATGACATCGGTGAGGTAGGCGGCGTTAAAGGCGATGTTCAGCGGGGTGCCGTCAAAGTCGATGGCCACCTGCTCCGTGGCCTCGGCGCGCTCGGCATTGGCGGAGATGGTGAGAACCTGGTCGTCAACCATCAGCTTCAGCAGGTTGTTGCTGCCATCCCGGGCCACGATGGAGGCGCGGTCCACCGAGGCCATCAGCGCCTGGCGGTCAGCCCGGACCGCGGTGGTCCAGGAGGTGGGCAGGATCTGCTTGTAGTTGATGTATTCCCCCAGGATCAGCGGGGAATAGACGGTGGTTCTGCCAAAGGAGGCCATGAAATGGGTCTTTGACAGGGTGAAGGTGAGGGGCTGGTCGCTGTCGGGGATCATGGCGGCCAGGTCCTTCATGAGCTTGCCCGGCAGGATGAAGGAGAGGCTTTCCTTGCCCTGGGGCAGCTGATGCTCCACATACACCCGCTGCATGGCCAGGCGGTAGCCGTCCAGACACACAAACCGCACTTCCTCAGGGAAAATTTCCATCAAGCAGCCCGTGAGGATGCGCCGGGTCTCGTCCGTGGAGACCGCGAAGATGATCCGGCTGACGGCGGCTTTGAACTTCTGCTGGCTCAGCGTCACCACCGCCTCTGAGGGCACCTGGGCGATGTCCGGAAAATCCTCCGCTTCCATCATCACCAGGCTGGTTTTGCTGCCAGCGTTTTTCACCACGGTTTGGCGGTTGTCCCGGGTGGTGAGCTCCACCTCGCCGGACAGGGAGCGCATCCAGTCTGCGGTGAGCTTGGCCGGAAGCAGGGCGATGCCATCCTCCCGCACGGCCGCCGGCACGGTGGAGGTAATGGTCACCTCGCCATCCGTGCAGGTGAGCTGCAGCCCGTCCTCCCGGGTTTCCAGGAATACCCCTTCCTGAAAGGCGCGGGTGGGGCGCGGGGTCTGGGCGTGGGCCACCATGCCCATGCCGTGGTTGAAATCGCTGGCGTTGAAGATGACTTGCATGTGTTCCTCCTTGAGCCGGGGTCACCGGACAGTGGCAGTAGTTAATAATAATCAGCAGTAGTAGTAGGGGCTGTGGATGGCGTGTATAAGGGCTGTTTTCCCTTCAGGCCTCTGCTAAAACGATGTGGGAAAAGGACGGTCCCAACCGTGGATGCCCTGTGGATGGATGTGGACAAGACCGCGTCATGCGGAGTAGAAGGCGGTCAGGCACCTGCTGACAGGCTGTCCATCCGCTGACAGCCCGCCGGGGTTTTCATCAGTTCCCCTGGTGTTCGCTGTTTCCGGCACAGGGCTCAGCTCCGGCCTGTCCACAGCGTGGACAGATTGTGGGAAGATCATCCCCAGGGATAAACTGTGGCGGCGAGGGAAAAAACCAGAATGATCCCCAGCCAGTGAACAGGCTTATCGACAAAAAGCTCAGAGCCTGGCCGCGGCCGCCTCGTCCAGCAGCAGCGTGACCTTGGGGTGAAAGCGCAGGACGGAAGCGGGCAATTTTGGGGTGACCTTGCCCTTCACCATGCCGCGCACCGCATCCGCTTTGTCGCTGCCCAGGGCCAGCAGCATAATTTCCCGGGCGGCCATGATGGTGCCAATGCCCATGGAGATGGCCTGCCTGGGAACATCACGCTCTGACTTGAAAAAGCGCTTGTTGGCCTGGATGGTGCTGTCGGTGAGGTTGACCACCTGGGTGCCGTAGCCGAAGTTGTCAGCCGGCTCGTTAAATCCGATGTGGCCGTTGCGGCCGATGCCAAGCAGCTGCAGGTCAATGCCGCCAGCCTTCTGGATGGCCGCGTCATAGCGCCGGCACTCACGGTTAAGGCCCTGGGCGTTGCCGTCGGGCAGGTAGCTGGCCTTGAAATTGACGTGGTCAAACAGCTGCACCTGCATGAAAGCGTGGTAGCTGCAGGCATGGGAGATGGGCAGCGCCACATATTCGTCCAGGTTAAAGGTGATGGCCTTGGAAAAATCCACCGCCTTTTCCTGATAGAGCCGGATCAGCTCCTGATAGGTGGCAATGGGCGTGGAGCCGGTGGCAAGGCCAATCACGCTGTCAGGCTTTGAGACAACCTGGGCAGCCAACAGCATGGCCGCTGCCTGGGCCAGGGCATGGGAAGTGGGATATACTTGGATGATCATAGCGTGCCTCCCTCAATTTGGTTAATTATACCATATCATAGCGTGATTGCATTACATTTTTTGTAAAATGCGTTGAGCGTCAAGTGCGCCGGGGGGAGAGCCTGCGCTCAAGGGGAAAGCTCAGCGCCGGCAGCATCAGCGCCAGCAGGGCGCACAGGACCACGGTGATCTCAGGGTTGGTCACCCATTTGCCGATGAGCAGGGGGAAAAGGGAGTTCCCCGCCGTGGTGAACAGCATCATCACCGCAAACACCGCGCCGCTGCGGGCGGGCAGCGCCCTTGAGGCCAGCACAAACAGCATCGGCCACACCGCGCCGCAGCCAGCGCCATAAAGGGCTGTGCCCACCAGGCGCGTCACCGGGTTTTTTGCCAAAAGGGCAATGGTAGCGCCCAAGGGCATCATGAGGGTGAACCAGCGCAGGCTGATGATCTCTTTGCCGTCCATCCGCGTGCCCACCAGGCGCAGCACGATCATCGACAGCCAGAACAGCGAGATGGACAGGTCCGCCAACTCGCTCCCCTCCCCGTGCAGCAGGAACAGCTGCTTGAAGTACGCCACCCCCACGCTCTCAGCCCCCAGATAGATGAACACCATGAATGCGCAGATCAGGATGGCCCGGCTCCTCAGGACCGAGAACATGTTGAGCCTTGACCGGTCCGGGGATTTGGCCCCCATCTCGCCGCCGGCCAGCAGGATCAGCACCCCGGTCCCCCCGATGAGCGCAGCGCAGATCAAAAGCAGCCCGCCAAACCGGCGCCCGCTTGCCAGATACCCCATCACAGCCAGGGGTGAGAGGATGGCGCCCACGCCAAAGAACACCTGGGAGATGTTCATCCACCGGGTGGCATGCTCCGGGTTTTCATCGGTGAGCAGCGCGCTTGAGATGGCCTCGCTGGGGCTGAAGCCCATGCCGGTGAGGAAAAGCCCGGCCAGCACAACCGACAGGGAATCCGCAAAATAGGTGATGAAAAGCCCGATGACGCTCAGCGCGCAGGCTACCAGCACAATCCGGCGCTTGCCGATGCTGTCGGCAATGGCGCCAGAGAGCAGCACGCTCACCAGCATCCCCAGTGCGTGGGCGGAGATGAACAGCCCCGCGTCCGTCCCCACCAGGGAGAACTGCAGCGCCAGCCGGTCCGACACCGAGCTGAGCAGGCTGGCGTACACCCCCAGCCAGCCGATGAGGGTGCACAGCAGCAGGTTTCTGATCAAAGGTTTGTTGGCCACATCGGTCTCCTCTTGTCAGCATGATGGGTCATTTCGCTTAGTATATCGACCCGGGGGCCTTTTGTCGATTATTATTCCCCTGGCGTGCTATAATACAGGCCATTAACCATGAGGAGGCGGGCATGGCGGGAAAACTCTGGGCGCGGCAGATCAGGAAAAATAAAATCGTGGCGGACGCGGTGACCGCCTGTGACAAGGCGAGCTGGCAGGAGGCGCTGGCCATCTGCTGCCGGCAGATGGACATTGGCGTGCCCATGGTGTTGAGCCGCCATCACCAGGACTGGGACAGCTTCTCCCAGACCCGCTTCCTGCCGGAGCATTTTTTGGAGCCTGTGCGCTTTGAGCGCCTGGAGGTGGAGTATTTTGACCCGGAAGACAAGGCCAGGAAAAAATCCGGGGCGGGGGTGCAGGATTAAATATGCATATCCCTGAAAGCAGCATCCACAGCCTGGACCTTGTGTCCTTTGCGGAAAGCCTGGCTGAAACAGTCACTGGTTTTGACCACAACAAATGGCTCTATCTGCCGCCCCGCTACCTGGAGTACCGCTATGTGCTGGGCACAGCAGGCCACAAGCCGCTCATCTGCGTGGGCCTCAACCCCTCCACCGCCAGGCCCGGGGCCCTTGATAACACGCTCAAAAGCGTGGAGCGGGTGGCCAGGCACAATGGTTTTGACAGTTTCCTCATGATGAACCTCTACGCCCAGAGGGCCACCCGGCCCCATGACATGGACAGCGACATCTGCGATTTTCTGCACCAGGAGAACCTGAAGGCCTTTGCCTGGCTGCTGCAAAAAACCACCACCGTCTGGGCCGCCTGGGGCGCTGTTATGGAAACCCGGGGTTTTCTGAAAGCCTGCATGGCGGACTTTGTGGCACAAGGCCAGAGGCAGGGCGCCCGGTGGGTGAGTGCCGGGAAAAAAACTAAAAAGGGCCATCCGCATCATCCTTTATATTTGAGAAAAGATAGTGTATTTGAGCCCTTTGATATGGTGGGGTATCTGGCAGGGATGTAAATCGGGCAAGCACCGAATCAATAAAAGCAGGGGGCCAAATCAATGAAAAATCGGAGCCATCGGAAGATGCTGTCTGTTTTCCTTGCGCTTTGTTTTTTGGTCGCTAAGCCGGCAGCCTATACCCAAGCAGAGCAGCAGAATCAAAGGCCTGTGACATGGGAAGCCTTTGATCAGGCCTTCTACAAGCAATTGACGGGAGAACAAGGCGTTTTTTCAGACATCGTCATGCTGCCGGAGCCCTTTTACAGCAATGGCCGCTGGGCACGCGGCCACATTTCGGATGGCATCTATATGCGATTTGTGACCACATCCCCAGGCCCGGATGGCCTGGTCATAGACGCCATGCTTTATGCCGACCCGCGGATGGATGAAAACATCCCCCATTTTCTGGTTTCACTCATCCCCGCCATGTACGATGCGCTAAGGCCCTTGGAGGGAATGTCCGGCGACCTGTTGATGACCATGCTGATGCTCAACCCCGATGGCATCTATCGGCCGCTGGACCATGAACAGCCCTTCCGGCAAAGTGGTGGATACGATCTTTTCATTGGTGCTGATGAGGGCGGGTTTCTGGTGGCGCATGCCAAACACACAGGCGAAGTGCCGCCCTCAACATCAGTGAATCCCCCGGCACAGGCGCTATGGGAAACCATGCGGGAGCCCATGGCGCTTGATGCCTTTATTGAGCGCGTTTCTCCGCATCTTGCCTTATATGACTACGCGCCGCTTGAAAACCCCGATATCTCCAAGGATCAGGAGGGGCGCCCGGTCTATACTTATGCCTTAAATGACACGCTGTCCATGAGCGTCACCTTAAAGAGCGATGAAAAAGATGCTCCGGTAGCGCTCATCCACAGCAGGGATAAGGACAACAATGGCCCCTTCATGTATTCGGTGGGCCTGGTGTCTCTTTATGCGCTGTGCGATATGGATGTGAACACTTTTTTATCCATCAACGCCATTGGCGGATATCAAAGCATATTTGAAGTGCTGTCTACCTTAATACCTTATGTGATTCACCAGGGCGTTGGCATCCAGTTTCACGCGGATGAAGCGGAATGGTTCTCTGAGGTGTACGGCGCAGCGGTGCCCGATCAGCTATAGGCGCACAGGAAGGTGCTTTATAAAATAACGATAAGTTTAAGATAGTTGGCATGTGTTTTTGGGCAGAACAAATAAGCAGATGCTATAATCCTCTGAAAACAAGGGGGCGCAGGAAATGGATTTCGTAAAACTTGCGGGTATTGAGGATTCCAAGGCCCGGGCGCTGGCGCTGTATGAAGGCATCTTCACCGATGAGGAGGGCCGTCTTCGCCAAGGAAATGCGCTGAAACTGGAGGCGCTCACTACCCTGCATGTTTTGTTTCAGGAGCTGGCGCCAAAGAGCCGGGTGCTGGACCTGGGCTGCGGCACGGGGGTGTATGCGCTGCCCTTGGCTAATGCGGGGCATGAGGTGGTGGCGGTTGACCTGGTGCCCGCCCACATTGAGCAGCTAAAAGAGAAAGCAAAGCCTGGCCTTCGTTTGGAGGCTTTATATCAGGATGCCCAGGGGGCGCTTGATGGGATGGCGGACGCCAGCTTTGACCAGGTGCTGTGCCTGGGGCCCATGTATCACCTGAGGACGGAAGCGGAGCGGGTGAAGCTGCTTGCTGATTGCAGGCGGATATTGAAACCCGGCGGCAAGGTGTTCATCGCCTTTATCAACAATGACTGGGTCATCACCACCCAAACCCTACGTTATGAGAGTGGCAGCTACATGACTCAGGGGGACTATGACAAAGACAGCTTCCGGGTGGAGGACTTTCCCTTTGTGTTCCACACCCTGGCCCAGGCAGGGGATGAGGTGGAAAAGGCAGGGCTATCCGTGCTGCGCCGGGTGAACACCGATGGGCTAAGTGAACTGATGGAGGATAAATTCGCCGCCTTCACCCCGGAGGAATACGCCCAGTGGTTCCGCTATCACCTGTACCTGTGCGAAAAACCGGAGCACCTGGGCGCTTGCAACCACTGGCTGTTTGTGTGTGAGGGGGAATAGGTATGCGGTTTGAAGAAAAAACGGTGAGCCTGAAGGATGGACGCAGTTGCCTGCTCCGCAGCCCGGGGCCTGAGGACGCAGCAGGGATGCTGGCGCATTTGCAGATAACAGCCGGGGAAACTGATTTTTTGACCCGATACCCGGAGGAGATTCTGATGACGGAAGCGGAGGAAGAGGCATTTCTGCAAAAGGTGCTGGATCACCCCCGTCAGGTGATGATGATCGGCGTGGTGAATGGGGCCATTGCCGCTGGTGCTAGCGTGTTTGCGGTGAGTGAGCGGATGAAGCTGCGTCACCGGGCTGTTTTTGGCATAGCCATTGTCAAGGAATACTGGCACCTGGGCCTGGGCCAGTTGATGACGGCCGAGTGCATCCGCCTGGCGCGGGAGATGGGCTTTGAGCAGCTGGAGCTCCAGGTGCTCTCGGGCAACACCCGGGCCAGGCGGATGTATGATCAGGCAGGCTTTGAAGCCTGGGGCAGCGTTAAAAACGGCTTTAAACTGAGGGACGGCAGCTATCAGGATGACGTGCTGATGGGGCTGTTTTTGAAAAACGCTATATAATAATTAGCTGCATGATAATGTAGTTGACATCAGGTGAGGCCATGCAAGAGAATGATGCGAAACCAAAAACCATCGCAGAAAAGCTAAGCACCCTGCTGCGCTTTCCCACGGTGGAGGTCAGCCTCGTCATCGGCAATGACCCAAGCCCGGTATCGGAGATGGAGGGCCCTGCCTTTAGCCGCGTCAGGCAGGCAGTTGAGCGCGTGTGGCCTGGTGCCCTTACCCTTCCTGCCCTCATGGAGGACGCCACCGATGCCTGTCATTACAGCGCTTTTATTGTGCCGGGCGCCTGATACCAAACGCAGTCAAAACGCTTTGGCTGGTTGGTGTGTTGACATATTCATTCGGCATGACAACGGATAACGCGGACAAAAAAGAAGCCGGGAGAACGTTCCCGGCTTCTGCCATGATCGATCAGGATATTACTTGGCCAGAACCACTTTGGCAGCTTCCTGCCCAGCGATACGGCCGAACACCACAGCTGCGCTGTATGCGCCGCTGACCCAGGTGACCTCACCCGCCGCATACAGGCCCTCCACCACCTGATCCTCCAGGTTGAGCACGCGGGCCTTTTCATCAGCCACAACGCCGCCCTTGGTCATGTGGATGGCGGATTCGACGGGCACGCCATAGTAGGGGCCCTCCGCCGCGAAGGCGCGGGTAAAGGGCTTGGCCCGGAAGGGATCGGGCGCTTCGCCGGAAATGCCCTTGTTATATCCTTCAACGCTGGCTTTCAGGTTCTCAGCGTCCACGCCTAGCGCCTTGGCCAAATCATCCAGCGTCTCAGCCTTGGTGTGGTAGCCCAGCTCGTTATGCTTCTTCAGCCGGTAGAAGGATTCGTACAGCGGCTGGTCATACACATAGAAAACCTTGCCCTGCTCAAGGATCTTGTGGGCAAGTCCCAAGCCGGAGGAGCTTTCATCGGCAAAACGCTCGCCCTTTTCGTTCACCAGCAGGAAGCCGTCCCCTGCGCCGGTCAGATCGCGGCGGGTTTTGATGATCAGCTTGAAGACGCTCAGCACGTCCATGTTCTGGGTTTTGAAGCCGTATTTTTCAAACAGCGGAACAAAATCACCGGTGGCGCCCATCTGGTTGGAGGTTTCCACAGTCTCAGCGCCCGGCGCATACTTAGCCAGGAGTTCCTTGTTGGCGGAGAAGCCGCCAGTGGCCAGGATAACAGCGCCGGCCAGGATGTCATAGCTCTCGTTCTTGTGCTGCACCTTGACGCCAATCACCTTGTCACCGTCAAAGACAAAGTCGTAGCCCTTGGTTTCAGTGCGCACATCAACGCCCAGCTCCTTCACGCGCCTCTCCAGGCCGTCCTGGATCTCCTCGCCCGCATAGGCCTCAGCCTCGGCCATGTGGTTGGTGCCGCCATAGCTGTAGTTGAGCTCCACGCCAAAACTGCGCAGCCAGGCATCCAACTCGTCTGCCCCATCTGCCCAGACCTGAAGGCGCTCAGGGGTGTTCCCGGCTTCTTTTTTGGCGTCCAGGAACATGTCTTTGGTGTATTCGGCGCCCACATCCTTCTGCGCCTGGGAGTTGATGAGGTCGAAGAAGTTCATGTCAAACTTGCCATTGCCGCTGAGGATGCCCAGTTTTTCAACCAGGATGACATTCTCCACACCGGCATCCTTGGCCTGGATGGCAGCCGCCAGCCCGGCAGGGCCACCGCCCACAATGACGATATCCGCGTGGACCGCCTCAAGCGTCACCGGGTCCTTCTGGGGGCCCTTGGTGTTGAAGGCGATGTCCTCCACCTCTTTTCCCGCCTTGCGCAGGGCTTCCGCCACAGCGCTTTTTACCGCGTAGGAGGTGAAGGTGGCAGCCGATACGCTGTCCACAACAGGCGTCTGGGCCTGAAGGATGATCTCCCGGATGGCGGGGAAGGCGCGGTTCATCACGGGGGAGCTTTCATGGTTCTCAAGCAAGCGGATGTCCTTGATCACATCCCCATCCAGCTCCACTTCCAGGGACAGCTCGCCCCCGTAGCCATGGCCCTTACCCTCATAAACGGTTTGCGCAGAAGCCATCAGGACCATCGGCAGGCACAAAGCAACAACAAGAAACAAGCTCACCAGTTTTTTCACAAAAAGCCCTCCTTATTTGGATGATGAAACCAGTCTAAAATGTCAGGGAAATAATGTCAACAAAGGGCATCGAATTGCCTGGAAATGGCGCTTAAAAATACAATCTTAAAATGTTGTGGGGGCGCTTCCCGGAAGCGCCCCCACATGGAGAGTAATCGATAGTTTAAGCTGGCAGCGCAATCCCCGCCTCTTGCGCGGCTTCCACCAGGGTGTCCAGGGCCTTTACGATCTGCTCGTCCTTGTGGTCGCTCACCACGCAGAAGCGCAGGCGGGCCTTGCCCTTGGGCACGGCGGGGAACACAGCAGGGGGCACAAAGACGCCCTTGTGGCGCAGGAGGTTGGAGAGCAGGAAGGCGTTTTCATCGCTGCCCACCAGGATCGGGATGATGGCGGTTTCCCCGGCCAGGCAGGTGTTAAGGCCGCGCTTGTGTGATTCCCTCACAAAGGTTTCGATGTTGTGGTGGAGCGACTGGATGATGGACTTGTCGCTTTGAAGCAGCCTGACCCCCGCCAGGGTGGCGGCGGCCAGCGGCGGGGAGATGCCCACGGAAAAAACAAAGCCGGGCAGGTTATAGCGCAGGTAGGAGATCAGGCTTCTGGAGCCTGCCAGGTAGCCCCCGCAGGTGCCCAGGCCCTTGGACAGGGTGCCCATTTTGATGTCCACATCGCCCTGCTTCAGGCCGAAATACTCGTCCACACCGCCGCCGGTTTCACCGATGACGCAAGCGGAATGGGCCTCATCCACCAGCAGGAAGCAGCCGTATTCCTTTTTCAACTTCACAAAGGCGGGGACGTTGGCGATGTCGCCGTCCATGGAGTAGGCGCCCTCGATGATGATGAGCACCTTTTCAAACTTGTTCCGCTGGTTCTTGAGGATGCTTTCAAGGGCGGCCGGGTCATCATGGGGGAAGGGTTTGACGGTGGCCTCGCTGAGCCTACAGCCCTGGTCGATGGAGTTGTGCGCCAGAGCGTCGTAGAGGATGAGGTCGTTTTTGCCGCAGAAGTTGCCCACAAAGGTGACGTTGGTGGCGTGGCCGGATACCAGAACCAGCGCATCCTCGGTGTGCTTCCAGGCGGCGATTTCCCGCTCCAGCTCCTGGTAGAGGGTCTTTTCCCCGGCCAGAAGCCGGGATCCTGAGGCAGAGGTGCCGTATTTCTCAATGGCGGCCTTGGCGGCCTCCTGGATCTCGGGGCGGCCAGACATGCCCACATAGTTGTAGGAGCCGAAGTTGAGCGTGGGCACGCCATCCATGAGGGAAATATCCTTAAGGGCGCTGTCATGGCGGATGAAATAGGGGTTTTCCTGGCCCGCGCCCATGAGGGCCTGCTCTCTGATGGCAAAGGCCTGGAACTCCGGGCTGTCCTCAAACCGGGTGATGGGGGTGACCGGGCCCTGGGGCCCCTCCTGGGCCTTGCCGGGCTCGCCCTTCAGGTGGGCGGTGACGATGTCGGTGAGGGCGGTGACGCTGGTGCACTGGTTGTATTCCTCAACCGGGATGAGAACCGAGAACAGCTCTTCAATTTTGAGCGAGACGGAGAGCACCTGCAGGCTGTCGCCGCCCAGGTCGTTGATGAAGTGGGCGTCATCGGTGATCTGCTCGGCGGGCAGGTCCAGCGCCTGGGAAAACACGCGGCGCACCTTGGCCTTGATCTCCTCCCGGCCCAGGTCCTGGGGCACCGCTTCCTCGTTGACGATGGGCTGGGTCTCGCCCAGGGGCTGGGTGCCGGACTTCAAGTCCAGGTCCCGGTAGGGGATGCGGCGGTTCTCAATGGCGTCCTTGAGCGCCAGGCGCTTCACTTTGATGCCGCTGGCGGTCTGGAAGCGCTCCGGCGTGGCCAGCACCCGGGTGATCTTCTTCATCACCGGGAGCCTGCCATTGATCTGGGCGATCTGGCGCATGAGCTGGGTGAGGAAGGCATCATCCCGGTAGCGGTCAGACACGTTCAAAACCAGGGTGATGTCCTCATACTCGGGGCTGATGCGGCGGCGGCGCTTTAAGCGATTGACCCGGCTGGCGCCGGTGTTTCTCACCCCCAGCACACTGTACTGCTCCACGCCCTCCAGGTTTCCGAAGTGGTCTTCAATCTCGTCCGGGTAGATGTTTTCACCGGATTCGTTGATGATCACATCCTTGCTGCGGCCCTCCACATACATGCGCATGCCCTTTTCCAGGCGCACGATGTCCCCGGTGCGATACCAGCCGTACTGGTCGGTGTCAGGGCCCTGAAGGACGCCGGCCTTGAGCCGGCCGGTGTGCACGCTGCGCCCGCGGATGAGCATCTCCCCGGTGTTGGCGCGCTTGCCGTCAGACTCCACCTTGTACTCGACGCTGGAGAAGGGGCGGCCCACGGAGCCCGAGGTGCGGGTGTGCAGGTTCATGCCGGTTTCAACGCTGGTGATGGCGGTCTCGGTCATGCCAAAACCGGAGACGGTGTAGTAGCCCAGGGCGGCGATGTTGCGCATGTGCTCCCGGGGGGTGTGGCTGCCGCCCAGGATGACGCAGTTGACATCCGGGCCCAAGAGCTGGGAGACCACGGACTTAAACAGCACCTTCCGGGCAAAGTCCATGCCAATGCGGGGCACGATGTTCTGAAGCCCCAGGCTGATGCCTTTCATGGCCTTAAAGGCGATGCGCTTAACCGCCTTCTCCTTGGCCACTTTTTTGTTCAGGCCCACCGACAGCGAGTTGGCAAGCAGCGGCACCGCGCACAGGAAGTTGACCTTGAAGCGCCGCATGGCCCCCAGGATGGTCTCCGGCGCGCGGTCCTTGATGTAGACGGTTTCATAGCCCACAAAGTTGCACCACATCACGCAGACCATAAAGCCAAAGATGTGGTGGAAGGGCAGGAAGGCCAGGTTGCGCTGCATCTGGGCGTTGACGATGCGGGGGTTGGCCTTGTGGAGGAGGTCGGAGTTGAGCACCTGCTCACACAGCGCCACCTGATCATACACATAGATGCGGCTGGTTTGCGTGGTGCCTGAGGTGCACAGCGCCACCATGCTGCCCCAGGGGGTGCCGGCGGGCGCCTCGGCCTGGGGGGCGCGGTAGAGCGCCTCAGCGGTCACCTGGAGGGTGCCATCGGGCAGGGGCCTTTTGCTTTTGGTGACAAGGCCTACCGCCCCGCCTTCCATGAGCATAAAGGCGGTCATCTCGTCATTCAGGTTGGCGTCAATGAGCAGGGGGTTGTAGCCCGCCTGCACCAGCCCCCAGAACACCCCGTACCACTCCTTGCAGGTTTCCAGCTGGAGGGCAACGAACTTGCCCTGGTTTTCCTTGCCGAAAGCGGCGCTGAGGAAGGCGGCCCAGGAGGCGACCATCCTGTCGTACTGGGCGAAGGTGATGGTTTTTTCCTCATCCCCCTCCAGATAGTGGGCAGCGACGCGGCCGGGGTTCTCATTGGTGAGGGCATAGATTTTCTCAAGCGTCATATCCCCCCGCAGCGCCTCGCAGCGCCCGGTGATATCGGTGAACAGCTCCATGTGCGGTCCTCCTGACAGGTATAGGTCCTCAGACCTTGTAATATTTGGAAAGAAGGTGAAGAAACAGCCGCCCCGGCAGGATATCGTGCAGGATCACAGCGGCGTGCTGGCTGAAGGAGGCCACCCTTAGCCGCAGGGGCAGTTTGCGGCGGGAAAGGGCGTTTGCCACCTTTTGCCCCAGGCGGGCGGGGTCAAGCCCCTGGCCCTCGTCCCGGGCGATGACAGCGCAGACCCGGTCCAGGCTCTTTTGATAGGCCGGGCTCACCCCTTCACATCGGGCGCGGTATTTGGCGGCGCCCCCCTGGTGATCCCCCGGCTCCACCAGCATCACCTGTATGCCCTTGTCACGGTTTTCCATCAGCAGGCACTCACAAAAGCCCTCCAGCGCGTGCTTGGCGGCCACATAGGCCCCCTGAAAGGGGGTGGGCATGAGGCCGTTGATGGAAGAAAAGGCAACCACTTTGCCCCCGCCGGCACTGATCATCAGCGGCAACACCCCGCGCACCAGGCGCAGGGTGCCCATGAGGCATACATCCAGCACCGAGCGCATGTGTTCATCGCTGTACTGGGCGGCGGGGCCCAGGGTGAGGATGCCCGCGGCGCAGACCAGCGCCTGGGGCGTGCCCGTGTGGCTGAGGGCGCTGTCAATAAACGCGTCCACGCTGGCCTGGTCAGTGACATCAAGGGGCAGGCGCAAGAGGGCGCGCTCATCAGGCTTGCCCGCCTCAGCAAAAGAGCGGGCGCCTGCCACCACCAGCCATCCGGCGCTCAAGAGCGCTTCCGCCGTGGCCTTTCCCAAGCCGCTGGAAGCGCCCGTGATCCAGACCACTGGGCGGGTTGTCGTGTGTGCCATCTGCCCTCCGGGCGCAAAAGCGCCAGCGCATGCTCAATCCTTTCCCGGATGGGAAAGTATGCACAGTTTAATCCATTTTGTCCAATTACACAAGCCGAGGGGCCTGGGCGTGGAGAAAGAACCGGAATAGTACCAAGCGGGGCTGATTCAACTGCTGGTTGGGCGGGGACAAGCAGCGCGTCATTGTGTTTGGAACAGAGAGATTTTACAATGGGCACATCACAGGAAGGAGACAGGACATGAACGACATGGGAAAACAGATCCGCGCGCTGCGGCTGAAGAAGAACCTCACCCAGGAAGATTTGGCGGGCAGGCTGCTGGTCACCCCCCAGGCGGTGAGCAAGTGGGAGAACGGCCAGACGTTGCCGGACACCGCGCTGCTGCCGGGGCTCAGCGCCCAGCTGTGGGGGTGAGCATTGATGAGTTGTTTGAACTGACCGATGACCTTCATTTAGAGCGCATCCAGCACATGCTGGATGACACGGCGCCCCTTGGCCAGCAGGCGGTGGACTATGCTCAGGGCTTTCTGGAGGGCAAGCTGCAAGGCGAGGCCACCCGCGCCCGGGCGCTGTCCATGCTGGCCCAGCTGTATGCCCACCGTGCCCAGGATATGCAGGGAAGGGCCAAGGACTATGCCCTCCAAGCGCTGGAAATTGACCCCACCAACAAGGAAAACCACGGTGCGCTGGGCAGCGCATGGCGGGGTATTCTCACCGATTGGTGCTGTGCCAACCACCGGGAGCAGATTGATTATTATAAGGGTTTCGTGAAAAAACATCCGGGCTACCGCAGCGGTTACCTGTATCTGATGGATTTCCTGATGGCAGACCGCCGCCTGGCAGAGGCCCGGGAGGTGCTGCGGGAGATGGAGAGCAGGCATCCGGGCTATCTGGTGCCCTGGTACGAGGGGCTGATCGCATTTTTTGATGGTGATAAAAAGGCCGCCAGGGCAGCCTGGGACAGGATGTTGGGGGAGCACCCTGAGGAATGGCTGGTGCATTTATGCTACGCTGATGGCATGGTGTGGCTTGACGATGGCGAGGGCGCGGTCAGGCACTATGAGAAAGCCACAGCGCTTCAACCCCGCCCCCGCTATATGGATGCCTATGATTCCATCGCCCAGCTGGCGCTGATACAGGGCGACAAAAAAGCGGCCATCGCCGCTTATGAAAAGGCCCTGGGCATTCTGGAAACAGAGTGGCAGCTGGGCGACACCCAAATGGCAGAGGATATCCGCCGTAAAATCGCCGACTTACAATAACTGTATAACAAAATCGGCACCGGGATAATGCTCGGTGCCTTTTTCATGTTTCACGTGAAACATTTTACTAAAGTTTTAGGGGTCTGGGGGCTTTTTCAAAAGCCCCCGGCGGCCTCCCTATCCCTGTCCAATCCCATTAAGTCTCCTCAAACTGGCTCTCATACAGCGCCTTATACCTGCCGCCTTTGGCGATCAGGTCATCGTGGCTGCCCATCTCCTGAATGTTGCCGTCGTGCATCACCAGGATGAGGTCGGCCTCCTTGATGGTGGAGAGGCGATGGGCGATGACAAAGCTGGTGCGGCCCTGCATGAGGAAGCTCATGGCATCCTGGATGCGCTTTTCAGTGAGGGTATCCACGTTGCTGGTGGCCTCGTCCAAAATAAGCAAGGGCTTGTCAGCCAGCACCGCCCGGGCGATGGTGAGCAGCTGCTTTTGACCGGCTGAGATGTTGTCGGCTTCCTCGTTGATCACCATGTCATAGCCGCCTGGCAGGGCGCGGATGAAGTGGTCGGCGTGGGCGTGTTTGGCAGCCTGGATCACTTCCTCGTCTGTGGCCTCAGGCCTCCCGTAGCGGATGTTCTCCATGATGGAGCCGGAGAACAGCCAGGTGTCCTGCAGCACCATGCCAAAGGGCTTGCGCGCCTCCTGGCGGGAAAAACCGCGCAGATCCTTGCCGTCCAGCGTGATGGATCCCCCCTGGGGGTCATAAAAGCGCATGAGGAGCTTGACCAGCGTGGTTTTGCCCGAGCCGGTCTCGCCCACAATGGCGCAGGTTTGCCCGGGCTGCACACAGACCGAGAAGCCCTTGATGACAGGCTTTGCAGGGTCATAGCCAAACACCAGGTCCTCAAAGCACACCCGGCCCACAACCTCGCCTATCACCGGGCTGTTCTCAGGTTCAATCTCCTCTTCCTCATCCAGAAAGGCGAAAACCCGCTCAGCGGCTGCCGCCATGGTCTGCACCTGGCCCACCACCTGGGCCATCTGGGAGAGGGGCTGGGTAAAGCTGCGCACATACTGGATGAAGGCCAGGATATCGCCCACGGCGATGCGCCCGGCGGCCGCCTGGGCCGCGCCCAGCACCACCACCAGGAGGTAGGCCAGGTTTGAGAACACCTGCATGATGGGCTGCATGAGGCCGGACAAAAACTGGCTCTTCCAGTTGCTGTTGTACAGGCGCTCGCTCTTCTCCTCAAAGCTTGCCACGGAGGCTTCCTCCTGCCGGAAGGCCTGCACCACCTCATGCCCGGCGTAGGATTCCTCCACCTGCCCTGAGATATCCCCCAGCAGCTCCTGCTGGGCGCGGAAAAACTTCTGGGATTTTTTGAAGATGAGGCCGATCAGGAGTGTGGACAGCGGCACCACCAGCACCACCACCAGGGTTAAAAGGGGGCTGATGGTGAGCATCATCACGGCGACGCCGATCACCGTGGCGATGCCGGAGAGCACCTCGGTAAACACGGTGTTGATGTGCTGGGCCACGGAGTCCACATCGTTGGTCACCCGGGAGAGCACATCCCCCACGGTGCTTTTTTCGTAGTAGCCCAGGGGCACCCGGTGGATTTTCTCGCCAATGTCCTGGCGCATTGTGCGGGCCAGCTTGTTGCCCGCGTCTGTGCCCAGGCGGTACATGATGTGGGAAAACAGGGTGCTGATCAGGTACAGCCCCATGAGCAGCAGAAGGGTTTTGGCGATGGCGGCAAAGTCGATGCTGCCGGTGCCCTGCACCTTGCGCATGACCCCGGTGAAGATCTCGGTGGTGGCGTTGCCCAGCACCTTGGGGCCAAAGATGGTGATGGCGGCGCTGAGGGCTGAGAGCAGGGCGGCGGCGCGCAGCTGCCAGCGCCAGGGGCTGAGGGTTTTCATCAGCCTGCGCATGCTGCCCTTGAAGTCTTTCGCCTTTTCCACAGCGCCCATGCCGCGATGGCCGCGGCCCGGGCCACCGCCTGGGCGGCGTTCCTGCTTGCGGTTCTCACTCATGGCGCATCCCTCCCTTCATCGCCAGGTCGCTTTCTGACAGCTGGCTCCTGGCAATCTCCTGATAGGCGTGGCAGGAGGTCATCAACTCCTCATGGCTGCCCTCGCCCACCAGGCGGCCGTCATCCAGCACCAGGATGCGGTCAGCCTGCATCACCGTGGCGATGCGCTGGGCCACGATCAGCACCGTGGTGTCAGCAAACGCCGTGCGCAGCGCCCTTCTCACCGCCAGGTCAGTGCGGTAGTCCAGGGCGGAGAAGGAGTCGTCAAACAGCAGCACCCGGGGCTTGGCCGCCAGGGCCCGGGCGATGGACAGGCGCTGCTTCTGCCCGCCTGAGACATTGCTGCCCCCCTGGGCGATGTCGCTTTGATAACGCCCTTCCTTCTCCTGGATGAAAGCCTCCGCCTGGGCCAGGCGGGCGGCCTCTTCCAGGGCGCTGTCTGGCATGTCAGGGTTTGAAAAGGCGATGTTGGAGGCAATGGTGCCGGAGAAAAGAGCGGCCTGCTGGGGCACATAGCCAATCTGATGGCGCAGGTCAGCAAGCGAAAGCTCCCTGATATCAGTGCCGTCAAGGGTGATGCGCCCGAGTGTGGGGTCAAAAAACCGGGGGATCATCCTCAGCAGCGTGGATTTGCCGGTGCCGGTGGCGCCGATGACGGCTGCGGTCTCCCCCGGACGGATGGTGAAGGAGAGGTCATGCAGCACCTCCTCATGGGAGCCGGGGTAGCTGAAGGACACCTGTTCAAAGGCGATCTCCCCCTGGACTGGCTTGACAAGCGCGCGGGGGGATGCGGGGCTTAAGATGGTGGCGTGGGTGTCCAGCACCTCGCTCACCCGCTGGGCGGCCACCTCGGCCCTTGGCAGCATGATGGTGGACATCATGGTGATCATCATGAAGGACATGATGATGAGCATGGCGTAGGAGATGAAGGCGATCATGTCGCCCACCTGCATGCGCCCGGCGTCGATGCCCTGGGCGCCAAACCACACGATCATCACCGACACGCTGTTCATCACCAGGAACATCAGCGGCATCACATAGCTAAATGACCGGTTGATGAAGCGGTAGACGCCGGTCAGGTCATCGTTGGCCTTGGCAAAGCGTTTGGTCTCGTGTGACTGCCTGGAAAAGGCGCGGATGACCGGCACGCCGGTCAGGTTCTCCCGGGCCACCAGGTTCATCCGGTCGATGAGCTTTTGCAGCGCCTTGAACTTGGGCGTCACCACCCCAGCGGTGACGATGACCAGCAGCGCCATGGCGCCCACCGCCACCATGACGATCCAGCCCAGGCCGGTTTGCACCCGGGTCACCCGCCAGATGCCGCCAATGGCCAGGAGGGGCGCGTAGAGCATCATGCGCAGCATCATCACCGAGGTCTGCTGGATCTGGGTGATGTCATTGGTGCTTCTGGTGATGAGGGAGGCGGTGGAGAACTTGTCGATCTCCGCCGCCGAATAGGACAACACCCGGCGGTACACCCGGGCGCGCAGATCCCGCCCGATGCGGGCGGCAGCGCGGCTGGAGACGAAGTTGGCCCCCAGGGCCGCCAGGCCCAAAAGGGCGGTGATGCCCAGCATCAAAAGCCCCTGCCGCCAGAGGTATCCGGTGCGCAGCGCGTCCAGGTCAATGCCCTGGGCGGCGTAATCCGCTCTCACAAACTGGATGGCCAGCTGCCGGGCCACCTGGTCGCTCAGGCCGCCCTGGGCGGCCATCATCTCCTCCTCCATCCGGGTGAGGGCGGTCTCCCGGTTCAGCAGCCCTGCGCGCAGGGCTGGCAGGGCTGCCCTGGCTTCCGGCGGCGCCTGGCTGGAGGTGAGCATGGCCATCATCGCCATGGGCGTGGTGAGAGCTTCCTCCAGGGCCTGCCTGTCCGCCTGGCTGAGGGCTTTGTTCAGGGTGAATACGGCGCCCGCGGGCTGATAGGAACGCGCCAGCAGCGCCTGCCCGCTGTCATCCAGCAGCATGTTCAGGTCATCCACCGCCTGGGCGGACAGGCTGTCCGCCACGGGGGAAATAATGCCGCCCTGCTGCACGCCCACATCCACCAGGGAGGAGGTGTAGGCCGGCAGCGTCAGCGCGCAGGCAGCCTGAATGGCCAGCAGCAGCGTGATGAGCACCATGCTGCGCCACACAGGCTTTAAGAAACCAAAGATTTTCAATACCTTATCCTCATGCTATCAAAATGTTTCACGTGGAACAATCGCCTCACTGGGCGTCTTCCATCGGCTCTGTTTCATGGTTTTCCAGGTCTTTGAGGGTGATCTGCACTGCCTCAATCCGCGTGTTGCCGGAGCGGAGCACCTGGAGGGTGAAGCGCTCGTTCTCCAGGATAGGGGTTTCGCCAGGCTTGGGGATAAAGCCCAGGCGCTCGATGATGTAACCGGCGATGGTGTCCGCCTCCTGGGAGGTGAGGTCCAGGTCAAAGGCCCGGTTCAGGTCCACCAGGGGCAGGGAGCCCATCAAAACCGCCTCATGGTCGCTGAGCATGGTGAGGGGGCTGGCATCGTCATCATCGTATTCGTCCCGGATGTCGCCCACGATTTCCTCAATCAGGTCCTCCATGGTGATGATGCCGGCCACGCCGCCAAACTCATCCACCAAAACTGCCAGGTGCTGCTTGGTCTGCTGGAACTTCACCAGCAGCTCATCGGTGTACATGGTGTCCGGCACAAAAAGCGCCGGGCGCGCGATGTCCCGAAGGGTTGTGCTGCCCTCATTGAGCGCCTGGAGGTTTAACAGCACATCCTTCACGTGGATGATGCCGATGATGCGGTCCTTCTCGCCCTCATACAGCGGGATGCGGGAGTGCAGCTGGTTTAGCAGCTGCTCCATGTTCTTCTCCTGGGGGTCCTCCGCGTCCAGCATGTTGGTGTCCACCCTTGGCACCATGATCTCCCGCACCAGGCGGCTGTCAAGGGACAGCACGCCCCGCATCATGTTGAACTCCTCCATGTCAATGGCGCCGTCGTTGCGGCTGGAGCTGAGCAGCGCTTTCATTTCCTGGCGGGTGAGCTTCTCCTCTTTTTTGCTGAAGTCAATGGGCGTGATGCGCTTGAGCAGCCCCGTGGACACATTCAAAAGCCAGATGAAGGGCCGGAACACCGTGCGCAAGGCCAGGATAGGCCCGGCAGAGCGCAGGGCATAGGCCTCCGGGATCTGGATGGCCAGCTGCTTGGGGTAAAGCTCCCCCAGGACCAGGGACACATAGGCCACCAGGATGGTGACGATGATGGTGGCGATGGTCTCAGCCCCCGGAATTCTTCCCAGCACCGGGGCCAGCAGCCCCACAAAGGACTGGGAGGCCGAGGCGGAATTGAAAAAGCCCGCCAGGGTGATGCCCACCTGGATTGCGGACAGAAAGGAGTCCGAATCCAAAAGCAGCTTCTGCACCTTGCGCGCCCGCTTGTTGCCTTTGTCGGCCAGGTCTTGGATCTTTGCCGGGTTCAGGGAGACGAAGGCCATCTCTGCCCCCGCCAGGAAGGCGTTTACCACCGTGAGCACCAGAATCAGGATCACCGAGCTTAAAAGCGATGATCGACCGGGGTCGTCCATGCCGGAAACCACACTCCTTCAGTGTTTAATAAGTGGATTATACAATCTGTGTGGGCTTATTGCAAACATCAACCAAATTTTAGTATTTTCGCATACCACATTTTCATAAAACTCCATCCCACAAATCTGACACATGGTTCAATCATTTGCTTTCAAAATGCATAATTTTTATCCAATGACATTATTTTACGTATTATTCTTTGTAGAAGTTTCATTTCTTGGATCATATGTGTTCCAAGTTCTTTAAATTCATTCATGCAGCTTTTATTTGTGTTTGATAAATAAATTGCCTTGATTATATTCCTAGTTGAATTATCCTCAGTTTTATTTATATCAAGTGCCAAATTTTGATAATGTAACGTGTTTCTGAGATTTTGCGCAAAAGTTCTTGCTTTTAGATTATCGAAACAAAGTTCCTCCTTCATACAATACTCTTTCAAACACAATTTATCCTCTTCTGTGGAGAACCTCAGCAAACTATATAGATTATCGAAGGATTCATCATACTTTATTGCTATTAGCTTAATTATGAAACAAGCCCATAAATCATCTTGAACTATTCTTTCATAATCTGCAATATCTTCAATCAATATTAATATATAGCTGATTTGATACAGAATCAATAACAGACGGAAAGTAGAATTTGGAGTTACTGCACTGCAATTGGCGAGATCAGCACTTTTATAGTCGAAAAGTTCAATTAAAGGCATTTGTTCAAAAAATGTTAATTCAGGTAATTGGTATGGCATTTCATCTACTGTCGATGCAATTCCCATAATGCTAGATGCTAAGAATTCAGCAAAATTTCGATAATCGGAGCCTTTCCAGTTTTTGTTTTCACTTTCATAGATGCAATGGCTAATATAATTATCACTTCCAATAAGATGTCTGGATTGGTTTTTAATATGGAATACTAAAGAAACATCATTTCTTAGGAAACTTAGAAAATTGACCTTATCAAGTTTATATTCTTTAAGCTTACTTTCCGTAATACATTTTGTTTTTTCAGAAAACCCCCCTTTTTTAAAGTATGTGTGAATATTATTGCGCATAATTACTAATTCTGGGAAAAGTGGATGATCGGTAAATGAATTGATTGCTTCAGGAGCCAATATTGAAAAATGCTTTATACTCTCAAATAGAAAAACAGACGCATCTTGACAATAACCAATTGAAACAAAAGACTTAAAGCCGTTTTCACAACCATATTTTGGTTTCGAAGCATTTTTTGTTAAAGGTTTCAACAAACTCTTTATTAAGTTATAATGACATAACACTTCAAACTGCGAAAGAAAAAGTCCTGGCAGATATGGGGTGAGATTCTTTTCCATTAAACAATTCTCCTATAAAAATCCAAACAGCTTAGAGCTGCCAACAATCATTTTCTGATCACCTTATCATATCATTTTTGCGGTTATGAGCTTTACTAGATTTGGTGATACCTTCGTATATTTTAAGAGATACATAAATTTTATGGGTTGTTAAGCGACATTTGATGACAGAAAGATTTATAATTCTCACCGGATACCTGCCGGTGACCGGGTTTTTGTCTGCGTAATCGCAAAAGGCGACACGGCTCATGCCGCCTGCTGTCAAAAAACCCATGGCCCGGGTGACGCCGGGGGTGCGGGGGTAGCGGGCGGCCAGGAGGCGCTTGGTCTCAAAAAAACGGGGATCCCGGGCCTTGAGGCAGGGGGGCAGGACGCTGGAGGGCACTGAGGCCAGGCGGTCAAGCAGCATCAGGTCCCGCAGGGTGGCGGCATGCTCGGGCAAAAAGGCTTGGAGGGTGTCAAGGGTGCAGGCGGTGAGCTGATCCAGGGACAGGGGGCGCGGCTGCTTTTCTTCCGCCCGCGCGATGGCCTGGCCCAGGCGCAAAAACACGCCAAAAGGCGAAAGCCCCAGGCGCCGGGTGAGGTATTTGAGGGTGCGGTAAAAGCGGCCGCTGTTATGCAGTTTGTCAAGCGCCTTCTCGGCGGTCTTCAGGGTGTCCAGATCCTCCGCTGACATCCAGGGCGTGCTGATGACCGTATAGGGCGGGGCGGGGTCATAGGCGCAGGGGTAGCTGTTCGGTTCCTCCCGCATGGCGCTGCCGGGGATGAGCTTTAAAAAGCCCAGCTGCAGCGCGTGGGGGCCCAGCTGATAGGCTTCATCAAAGCCCCGGATGAAGGTGGGCAAATCCTCCCCCGTCAACCCCGCGATCAGGTCCAGGTGCACATGGGCCCTGCCACACTGGATGAGTTCCCGCACATTGCGCTTGAGCTTTGTCATGTCGGTGTTGCGGCGCACCCGGGAAAGGGTGGCCTCACTCATGGACTGAAGCCCGATTTCAAACTGAAAGAGCCCGGCCGGGGCGGCGGCGATGATCTCTAGCGTCGAGGTGGCCAGGATGTCCCCCGCGATTTCAAAATGAAAGGTGATGCCGGGCGGGAAGCTGGCGGCTTTATCCGCGATGTGGTTTAAAATGGCGTCCGCCCGGTTCCGGTTGACATTAAAGGTGCGGTCCACAAACTTGATGGTTTTGGCGCCCGAATGGGCCAGGGCGGCAATCTCGTCATAGACCCGTTCCAGCGGCACAAACCGCGGGCGGCCCTCCCTCCGGCCAGACAGGCAAAAGGCGCAGGTAAATGGGCAACCCCGGCTGGCCTCGATATAGGCGATGCGGCCAGAAAGCTGGTCAAAATATTCCGGGCAGTAGGGGGAGGGCGGCAGCATCTCATGCACATAGGCGGAGTCTGCATGAAAGCCCGTTTCCTTCCGGCAACAAAGGCCGGGCACCTCATGGGGCGCCCCTTGGCCCTCCAGGGCATCCAGCAGCCTGGCCAGGGGCAGCTCCCCTTCGCCTGCGATCAGGTAATTCGCCTCGGGGATGCTTTTCAGCGTTTCCTCAGCGCAGAAGCTCACCTCAGGCCCGCCCAGAACAATCACGCATTCGGGCAAGGCTGTCCTAACCACCGGCAGCAAGTCTTTCACCGCCTCGATGTTCCAGATATAGCAGCACAGCCCCAGCACATCGGGGCTTGCCGCCACAACGCGCGCGGCAACCTCTGCCAAGGGCTCATTCACCGTGCCCTCCACCACCTGGACCTCATATTCCCCCTGACCATAGGCCATTATCCCCGCCCTCAGGCACCAGGGCGCCAGGGAGGAATGAACATACTGGGAGTTGAGCGCCGCCAGCACCACCTTAAGCATCCTATCCCTCACGAATTTTCCAATCATTTTCCATCATATATTTGCACATTTAGCCTTGAGCTTTATTTAAGTAATCGTAAAATTTATCCTTGTTCAACTTAAAGGCCAGGCTGTCATAGCATTGCCCATTCAGCGTGATGACATTTGCTGTACGTTGGCAGACTTCAAATCCGATTTTTTCCGCCATCCTGATCATGGGGCCATTTCCAGACCATGTTTCTGTGTATAAGTCATGGATGCCGTGGGACAAACAGTACTTGATGAAGGCAACGAACGCTTGCGTGCCCAAGCCTTTGTACCAATAGGCTGATTCGCTGATGTCTATCCCCAATGTATGCAGGCAGCCGCCATCCGCCTTTGATTTCCAATCATATTCCTTGTCATTCAGGTAGCAATTGAGGCTGCCGATATGCACGCCCTGTTTTGTGTCTATTTCAAAGCCCCAGCGAAACGTCTGATCATCCTGGATGAGGGACAATTTTTTCATTTTTTTCTGAACAAATGCTTCCTGATCAAAGGCCCTGATATCCTCTTGTTGATAATCCCGCAAAACAATCTCTTTGTACGCAATGACCATACACTTTCTCTTTCTCTTTCAATAAACCCGGGGAATGTCCCGGCCTTGGTTCTCCTGGCCTGATTGATTATACTATAAAATCATGATGTGTTACGTCTATATGGGTGAAGGGAGGTGCGGGCATGGGCGATGACAGGGGACAAAGCGCTATTCATCAGGCACGGCTTCATGCGATGGTGACCCAGCACCAGGGCACGCTGCTCAAAGTGTGCTATGCCTATTTGTTAAATGCGGAGGAAGCCCGGGACGCCGTGCAGGAAACCTTTCTGAAAGCCTATCTGCACATGGCCAACTTCCGGGGTGATGGCAGCGAGAAAAGCTGGCTGATCAAAATCGCCCGCAACACCTGCCTGGATATGCGCCGGTCCGCCTGGTTCAGGCGGGTGGACAAGCGTGTCTGCCTGGAAGATCTGCCCATCCCCGCGGCCCCGGCGGTGTCAGAGGAGGACATGACATTGACCGCCGCTGTTTTAAACCTCCCCCCAAAGCTCAAGGACGCGGTGATCCTCTACTATTTCCAGAACCTTTCCATGCAGGAAACCGCGGAGATTCTGGGCATCTCACAGCCATCCGTTTCAAGCCGCCTGAACCGTGCACGAAAGAAACTCAAAACACAGCTGGAAGGAGAGGCTTAAGATGTCAAACCGGAATGCGAAAAATAAAATCCAGCAGGCCATGAACTACACGCTCTCTGGCTTATCCCCTGACGCCTTTCTGGCTGAGCGGGTGATTGGCCGCGCCCAGACCCATCACGGAGAGAAGATCATGAAGAAAAAACTATCCGGCAGCCTGGTCTTTGCCTTGATTCTAACCATTGTGCTGGTGACAGGCGCGTTTGCCTTCACCAATTGGGATAAGCTGAGGGGCTATTTTGAGGCGGTCCGCGTCATGGATACCGAGGGCGTGCTGGCCCGCTGGTCGGATGAGGACAAAATCAAGCTGCTCAGCGCCATGGCAGAGGCGGGCATCGTCAGCCCCGATGAAGAGCGCGTGAAAATTGCCCTGGACGATGCCCGCCCCCTGGCTGAGCGCGCCAGCGCTGCCAATGACATCATCACCCAGCGCTATGGGGAGGACTATTTTGACAGCCACACGGTGGAGCAGATGGAGTTCCCGGAGGCGGAGAGGAGCCCGGAGGAGCAGGAGAGCTTTGGGCAGTGGAGCCAGGCATACTGGCGGCAGTGGGGGGATGACAGCCAGCAAAAGCGCCCCCTGACCGAGGGCCGCATCTACCGGGCCACCATGAACAACCTGACGGAGGTGGGCGAGTTTCCCCGGTCTCTGATCCGGGATGTGCAGGTGACAAATGCCTGGGACGATAAGGAGCAGGTCTATCTGGTGACGGCCTCTATCAAGAAGGATATCTACCTGGCCTCCAAGCAGGGGCCTGATCAAGCCAGCCTGTTTGACCCAGGCTTCATGGGTTATGAAAGCGGGGATTCCTTCTGTTTCCAGTTCTGGTTGGATAAGTACGGCGCCTTCCTGGGCATCAAAGACCCCCACTCCCCCGAAGCCCGGGCTAAGCTGAGCCTGGAGGAGGCGCAGCCCATCGCTGAAAAGGCGCTGAAGGTGCGGCTGAATGTGGATGCGGAAACACTCAACAACTTGCCCCTGCGCGCTTTCTTTTCAGATAGCGGCGAGTATATTTCAGAGGAGGGGCGCTTCCGGGCCGCCTGCACCTTCATCTGGGGTCCGGAAGGGGACGCCCGCTACATGGTGGACATCGATGCCCAAACCGGGCGGGTGATCCAGGCCTTTGACTGGCATGAAACCAACACCATGATGGAAAAGGAAAAGCAATGGATGGCCGAACTGAAGGACCTGGTGCGGGAGGCCGGGGCCAGCGAAACGCTGACGAACCAGCAGGGTCAATACATTTGGAACTGGAGCCTGGCGGAGCGGGCTGCCTGGTCGCAGGTGGCCAGGCCCGTTGTCCACCGCTATCTGGCCGATCACCCTGATTTTGCCCAGTATCTGGAGGATGTGCTGGCCCTACGCTATGGCCGCAGCAGCGATTGGCCCAACCTCATCTCCCTCACCCAGCATGCCTATGGCACGCCGGATGATCAGGCCATATCCCAGGAGAAGGCCTTTGAGAGAGCCCGGGCCGTGGCCCTTGAGCGGGGGGCCAACCAGCGCTATGTGGATGACAACAAAAGCCATACCTTCTTCTATGACGTGACCGACCCCGCCCGCCCTTTGTGGAAGGTGCTGGTCAGCCTGTCCTTTGGCGATGGCGACGCGGCCCATCCCTACATCGCCACCGCCCCCTTGGGCTACTTCGTGGTGATGGATGCCCACACGGGCGAGGTCATCAGGGTGGTGGAACGGACGTTGAACACCGATATCCGGGACATCGTATAATCAACTGTTAATCACCAAAAAAGCCGCCTCCGGGCGGCCTTTTTAGGTCATATACTGTTATTGTTTCAGCGATTTGAGCAGTTCTCTCAGGAAGCCATACACCCGCTTGAGGGAGGCCAGGTCGGCGTGCTCCCGGGGCGTGTGCACCTCGTGGAGGTTAGAGCCGATGGACAGCATCTGTATCTCTGGGTACTTGGCCTTGAGCACCCCGCACTCAAGCCCGCCGTGCACGGCGGTCACCTGGGGCGAACTGCCAAACTGCGCTTCCCACATCTTGACGGCCTTGTCCCGCAGCGGGCTTTCTTTTTCATAGGCCCAGCCGGGGTAGGCGCCGGAGAGGGTGACCTTGGCATCAAATTCCTTGGCCAATGCGCGCATTTTGTCTTCTATTTCGGCCATTTTCGCGGGCTGGCTGGAGCGGATGGAGGCGGTGAGGGTGAGGGTATCCTGGCCTTCCTCTACCACGCCCAGGTTGGAGGAGCTCTCCACCAGCCCGGGCAGATCCTCAGACCAGGTGTAGACGCCGTTTGGCATCCTGGTGATCAGATCCAGAAGGTTTTGGGAGGCTTCCTGGGTGTAGGGCTTGAGGGGGGCTGCTTCCCGGATGACCAGCTGGGTGTCTTCCTCAATTTGCCGCCACTGTTCTGCCTGGCGGCGCTGATACTTGAGGATCTCCTCAGCACTTGCCTGGGTGACATAGGCCCTGGCCTGGCGGCTGATGGCGTTGAACTTGCCGGGGGCCTCAAAGCCTGCCAGGCGTGCCCCCTTGTCCTTGAGCCAGGCTGCCAGCTCTTTGATGGCATTCAGGCGGTCTTTATCAATCTCCACGCCGGAGTGGCCGCCCCGGAACCCGCCCAGTGAAACCTCCAAGCAGGGGACCTCCTGGGCTTCCCGCGCCATGTTCAGCGCAAACGCCACTGTCTCGCCGCCTGCGCAGCTGGTGAGGAAGACGCCTTCCGTTTCCCCGTCCAGGTTGATGAGCTGCTTGCCCTTCAGCTTCCCCGGGGCCAGGGCGTGGGCGCCCAGCAGCCCCACCTCTTCCCCGGTGGTGATGAGCACCTCAAGCGCTGGCAGCTGCGGGTCATGATCTTCCAGAAGCGCCAGGCCCATGGCGACTGCCAGGCCATTATCTGCCCCCAGGGTGGTGCCATTGGCATAGAGCATGCCCTCTCTTTCCGAAAGCTCAAGGGGGTCCTTGGCAAAATCATGGGGGCTGTTTGCGTCTTTTTCGCCCACCATGTCCATGTGCCCCTGAAGGATCACCGGCTCGCCCTGGCCCTTTTTGATGATGACGTTGAAGGCTTTATCCTGCTCCACCTCAAGGCCCATGTCGATTGCGGTTTTCACCAGCCAGTCGCTGATGCGCTGCTCGTCCCCTGACACATGGGGAATCTTTGACAGTTCTCTAAACCATTTCAGGACGTTTTGCATCATTTACCTCCTTCTTGATGGTAACAGGGGAGGGCTTTGTGACAAAACCCTCCCCCCTCAATCATGTTCTGGTGCTATTATACCAGCTCTTCCATGGGTTTGTACGGAATGTCCTTAAACCCGTAGTGGATGGGGCCCAGAATCCTCAGGCCCTCTTTATCCCGGTAGAGGGGATGGGCGATGGCCACCACGGCCACCTGGTCGCCTTCCTTGATGTCGGTGTTGGTGATGGGGTCGCCGCCCTCCTCATACACGCACTGGAGCAGGTCAGGGCTCATGATGTAGGGCTTGCCATTCAGCCAGCTCATGTGGTTTTCGTTTTTGGCCCAGAGCTTCAGCTCATTGCCCTTGAAATCCGCCTTGCCCTTGATGTACAGGTCGACAAACATGTAGCCGCCCTTGCTCTCCCATTCCTTCTTGGTGACTTCACCCCGGAACACCACCTGGCCGCCAGCGGCCTTGGCAAAGGCTTCCGCCGTGTCCTCGCCCTTTTCGCGGGCTTCGCGCACCGCACGCCCTGTTTCCAGGTTCCTGGTCATGGTGCCTTTCACAATGGCGCCCTTGGCGTCCTTCACCTTCATGGCAAAGCAGGCCATGCCGATGGGCTCATAGGCGGGGATGGAGACCATCTTGCCCAGCTGCTCGGCAAAGTCATAGCCGTGGGTTTCGCGGATTAGCACCACGTTGCCCCAGGCGTCACAGCAGGTGAGGGGGGCGATGGGAAGGCCTTTGATGCGGGGCAGGGTCTGGGCCACTTCCGGCACGGCGCGGCCGGCCAGGTCAGCGTCCAGCACCTTTTTGCCCATCTGGGCCGCCGCGTCAACCGGGGCTGGCGAGTTGATGCCGCCCAATTCCACCGGCACGATGGCCGCAAAGGTGACGCCCAGCTCTTTTTCCAGCTCCTTCACCGCGCGCACCAAAACCCTGGGCTCCACCCGCTCCTTCAGCCCCAGCATCTCCATGTTTTCCTTGTCCTTGTCGGTGAGGGGAGCGATGGAGCCCATGTAAAAGGCGGTGCAGATCCAGTCGTCATCATTCAGTTCGTTGATGTCTATCCAGGAGATGTCCTTGCCCTCTTCAAAGCTGCCCAGCAAAAGCTTGCGCCCCATCACCTGGGGGCCGCCGCCGCCGGTGCCGTAAAGGGTTGAACCGCGCACAAAATCGTCAAGATCGGTCATGGTCTTTATCATGGTGTTTATTCTCCTTCTTTTGCTTTGCTGAATCGGTTGATGCGGGCGCTTTCCCGCTCCACCTTGGAGTGCTTGCCCGTCCCGTCCTTCACCAGGCGGAAGACGAAGCTGCCCTTGGTTTGCATCATGGGGATGATCTTGCCCTGATAATCCTTCAGGATGTCCCGGATGCCGATGTAGGCAGAGCCACAGGCCAGGATCATCACCGTGTCGCGCCCGGGAATGGCCTTTAAAATCTCCTCCCGGTCGGTGTCAAACATCTCGCAGGGAAAAACCACGCTGATGTAGTCCACCTGATAGCCCAAGCCTTCCAGTTTGTTGACCCACTGGGTGCGGATGATGTTAACCGCCACCGCCGAGGCATCCATGTCCTTGCCCTGCTCCAGCAGGCGGTTGGGCAGGTCTTCCTCATAGGACAGGCTTTCACAGGCGCAGCCCGGGCAGGAAATGATGAGGATTTTTTTGGCGTCCTTTGCCTCATTGAGAATGTGCGCTTCCTCGCGCATCACGCTGTACAGGCCCATGCGTCCTCCTTATTGTGCTTGATCCTCAGGGGATGATGGCCACTTTTCCCACCTTGACCGCGTTGTACAGGGTGTAGCAGCCTACCAGCGTCATGGCGATGCCGATGATGATCTGCACAAACCCCAGCTGCGGCAGGCCGTAGAAGCTGCTCCATGCCAGGGACAGGATGGACAGCCCCGCGATGATGCTGTACCAGCTGAAAGAGCGCAGGTGTTCGTAGCTGTCGTGGGACAGGTACTTGATCGCGCCTATGATGGCGACCAGGGAGAGGAACACCGCGGCCACAATCAGGAACCACTTGGCGTTGATGATGCCAAGGATGGCATTGACCACAGCCAGGGCGATGTTGATGTAAACCCAATGTTTATTCTGCATATAGCCCTCCTATTTGGCCTTGGATGTGCCCAGCGTGTACTTGATGCCAGCCTTGGTGAGCGCAGCCGACAGCACCCCATAGACCACAAAGGCGATGATCAGGCTCATAAAGCTGGCCATGAACATGTTCTTGAAGGGGCCGGAGGCAAGAAGCGCCGTCGCGATCACCACCGCCGCCGCCAGCCAGTTGAGCTGGGGATAGCTGGTGCCGTGTTCAAAGTTGTACTCTTCCTTTTTGATCAGCTTGTGCAGGATGTAATAGTCGGCCAGCATCACGCCGCCAATGGGGGGAAGCGCAGTGCCCAGGGCCATCAGGAAGGGGATGAAAATCTCATACACGTTAAAGACCGCCATGAGGGTGCCGATGATGCCCATGATGGCCACCGTCACCTTCTGGGGCACATTGATAAAGGAGCCAATGCCCAGGGAGGCGGAGTAGAGGTTGGCGGTGTTGGTGGTCCACTGGGCCAGCACCAGGATGATCATGGCGCCCATGCCAAGGCCCAGGGTGACCATCACGTGGGGCAGGTTGGGGGTGGAGCCCACGCCGGGCACATTGGCCACATAGGCCATGGCCAGGCCGCAGATGATGGTGAACACGCCGCCCACCAAATAGCCCATGGAGGCCGAGACAGCGCCGGTCTTGGCGCTTTTGGCGTAGCGGGAGATGTCAGAGAGGATCAGGGATCCCAGCACCGCGTTTCCCACCACAATGGCGATGGCGCCTGAGATGCTGATGGGGGTGCCGGTGGCTGTGGCCTTGAGCAATTCACCAATGCCGCCGCCTGTTTCAATGGCCGCGACGCCGCCAAAGGCGCTGAGGATGATGATCAGCGGCACCGCCAGGAAGCTCAGGATGGCGATGCCCTTGTAGCCGTAAAGGGCAGTCAGGGTCATGAAAAAGCCGCCCACGATGGAGCCTACCATCAGGTTGTTAAAGAAGGAGCCCGGGAACAGTTGCTGCATGGTCAGGGCAAAGAAGGCTGCCTGGAAGGCAAACCAGCCGATGCCGTTGAGCAAGGCCACGATGATGCCAAACACCTTGGAGCCTGCCATGCCAAACACCGGGCGGGTGATCATGGTGGTGGACACGCCAAACTTGCCGCCAAGGGCAGCCAGAGGGGCTGAAATCACCGTGAGGATGGCCATGCCGATGACGGTGGCGATGATGGCGGATTTGAAATCAAGCCCCATCGCCAGAGCGCCGCCGGTGAGCATGGTGGACAGGCAGATGATCCAGCCTGCCACGGTGGCGAAGATGTTGGCGGAGCTTTTGCGCTCTTCCATGGGTACGCTTGTGGTGACATAGTCGCCGGATACGTCCACGGCGACTTTTTTGACTTCCGTACTCATCCGTTTCTCCTTTGCTGTGTGTTCTTCTCCTCAGCACCCTGCGGCCTGTCCCGGGGAGGGCTCCGCCTGCAACCGGCCTCAGCCTCCCGCGCCCGCATTCGCCCTTGCGTTCTCCCGGCGGCGGCGGAACAGTGCCGTGTGCCGGGTGTGCCGAAGAGGGATATGTGGATACCAAGCCTCTCTGCCTGGCTCTATGCTCATTTTATGGGCATATGAAACGAAATGAAATGTTTCCAACACGAAAAAAAACCCCTTTCTTTGTCGTTTTTGACAAAATAAGGGATGAAAACCACATGGGCGACGCCATGGCCCCTCAGCTCTTCAGGCGCAAAAGCGCCAGGGCCCGGTACAGGGCCATGCTGCTGGGCAGGCGCAGGAGGGGGAAGCCCAGCAGGCCCTCCGCCTTTTGCAGGCGGTATTTCACAGTGTTGCGGTGGAGGAACAGCAGGGAGGCCGTGCGCTCCATCTCAGCGCCGCAGTCGATCAAATAAGCTGACAGGGTGGCGATGAGCATCTCTCCCTTGTCGGGCGCATCCTGAAGAGGATCCAGCACCCACAGCGCCTCATCCACCGCCTCCTGGCCACGGTCCATCAGGGCCTTGAGCTCCTCCACAAAGCGCAGCTCCTGAATGGAGGCCAGGCTGGCCTGCTGATACACCCGGGCCGCCATGCCCAGCACCTCCATCGCCCGGACGAAGGCCTGGTGAAAGGCCGCGATGCTGTCCAGCGGCTGCAGCTGGGCGCAGAACAGGTCATGCGCCAAAAGCGCGGCCTGAAGCTCCTCCGCCTGCAGGCACTCCGTCCCCATGATGCCAACCAGAAGGCCGTCAAACACCGCCAGGTGGCAGCTGTGAACCCTCTGGTCTGCCAGCGTCTTGAGCTGCTTATAGGCTTTGACCAGGCGCAAGGAGCGGTGTTCGTAGCTCTCCTCCTGGCTCCGCGGGGTGATCAGCCACAGCGCGCGGTAGGGGAAGCCCCCCTGGCCCCGCTGGCGCAGCAGCCGCCCGGCCTCCATCTCCTCGCCGTTGATGACAGCGCTGATGAGGTCGGTGGAAAAGCTGTCAAACTCATAGCTTTTCCAGAGCTTCAGCGTCAATTCCAGCACCTGGGCAGCCTGGAGGATGGCCTCCCGGTTGACCTTGGCTTCCCGCGGGGCCACCGCCAGCAGCTTGGCGTGCTGCCAGCGGCTGTTGTTGACCGGCTGTTCAGCCACCACCCCATGCTCCCCCCCGCTGGGCTTGTCCGCGGTGTAGGCATCCAGCAGCTCCTTAAGCGGCAGGGACAGTGACAGCGGCCAGGTGGCGGCCACAAAGTCGCCATAGTGGTTGTCGGTGAGCAGCAGGGTCAGCTGCAGCTGGTCGCTGAGCATCCGCAGCACCGTGGACACCGTGCGGTGCACCTCCGGCACCCCTGCCAGGCGGGCCAGGGCGTTTTGCACAAAGTTGTTGTCCAGGGCCCGGTTTTTGCGGATGGCCTCGCCGATCTCCTGGATGGCCTCGGAATAGCGCAGGTTCATGCGCCCTGGCGGCATGAGGATGATGGGAAAGTCCAGCTCGTCCGCCAGCTTGATGAGCCGGGGGTCCACCTTGGGCAGGATCACGCCCACATAATAAAGGATCATCCCCACCTCGCCGGATTCCTTCAGGCGCCGGATGGCCAGCATCTGGGAGGCCACATCATGCCGGAAGGAATAAAAGGAGGTGATGACGATCTCGTTTTGCAAAAAGAACTGACGCTGGAAGGCTTTCAGATCCATCCATTCCAGCACCGACACGCTGTCAACCGCCTGATCCAGCCCCCCGCGCCCGGCGATGACCTGGGCCATGGCCAGGGAGGGGAGGGCACAGCAGTCCCTGATGGTTAGACCCATCGGCGGTCCTCCTTGCAGGTTGGAGGTGGTTATCTGGCGCCCTTGTCATAGGGCACGCCGCTGGCCTTGGGGGCCTGGGAGCGCCGGGAGGTGAAAGCCAGCACCACCATGGTGGCGATGAAGGGGATCATCTTGTAGATGTCGCTGGGGATGCCCAGATCCTGGAGGAAGGGAATGCCCGAATACGAGGAGGCGATGGTCTTCATCAGGCCAAAGAAGAAGGCGGCGATAAAGATGCGCAGCGGCTTCCACTGCCCAAAGATGAGCACCGCCAGCGCCAGAAAGCCATAGCCGGACACGGTGGCATTGAAGTTGGTGGAGGTGGGGATCACATACACCAGCCCCCCCAGCCCCGCCAGGGCGCCTGAGATGAGGACGCCGGCGTAGCGCATTTTGTACACGTTGATGCCCACCGAGTCGGCCGCCTGGGGATGCTCGCCGCAGGCCCTTAGCCTCAGCCCAAAGCGGGTCTTATACAACACAAAGGCGGAGACAGCCAGGATCAGAAGCCCCAGGTAGGTGGTGATGTAGCTGTTCTGGAAAAGCAGCGGCCCCAGGACCGGGATATCCCCCAGCACCGGCACCTTCTCAATGCGGAAGGTGTTGATGAACTGGATCTGCTGCACGCCGTTTGGCAGCGTTGTGCGGGCCAGGTAGATGGCGGCCGCGGGGGCGATCATGTTCAGCGCTGTGCCGGAGATGGTCTGGTCGCTTTTGAGCGTGATGGCAGCGTAGGCATGCAGGAAGGAGAAGAGAAGGCCTGAAACCGCGGCAATGGCGATGGCCAGCAGCAGCAGCCCCTGGCCGCTCATCCGGTCCTGCACCTGATTGATGAAGTAGATGCTGAAAAAGGCCCCCGCCACCATGATGCCCTCAAGGGCGATGTTCACCACCCCGCTGCGCTCAGAGAACATGCCCCCCAGCGCCACAATGAGCAGCGGTATGGAGAAGAACATCATCTGCTGGACGATAAAATAAATGATATCCATGCTATTCTTTCGCCTCCTCTGGGATGGGGGCCGAAGCGTCCCGGGCGCTGTCCGCCCGCCGCCTGGCGCGGCCGGCCAGGAAATCCCGCACCAGCAGTGAAAACGCGCTGAAATAGATGATCATGCCGATGATGACCTCGATGATCTCCTTCATGTACTTCAGAGACTGCAGGTGCCGCCCGCCTTCTGTGATATGGGCCACAAAAAGCCCGGTGAAGATGATGCCGATGGGGTTTGAAAGGCCCAGCAGCGCCACGGCGATGCCGTTGAAGCCCTGGGCGGCCAGCACCTCCTCCACGTGGATGTGCATGCCCCGGGAGGGGGCCAGGTACATCAGCGCCCCCGCCACCCCGGCCAGGCCCCCGGCGATGGCCATGGCGGAGATGATGGCCCGCTTCTCGCTGATGCCGGCATAGCGGCTGGCATGGCGGTTGAGGCCGCAGGCCTTCAGCTCATACCCAAAGGTGGTGCGGGTGAGGATGATGTAGATGAGGATGGCGAAACCAATCGCGATGAAGATGCCGGCATTGACGCTGGAGGCGTCCTTGAGCCGGCCCTTGGTCACATAAAACAGCTCATCCAGCCCGCCCTTGGGGATGATGGCGCTTGCCGCCACGTCAGCGGTCTGGTTTTTAAGGGGATCGTAGAGGTGGCTGTTCTTGATGGAGAAGTTGACCAGGTACATGCCCACATAGTTGAGCATGATGGAGGTGATCACCTCGTTGACATTCAGCAGCGCCTTGAACAGCCCCACGATCATGCCCCAGACCATGCCCGCCAGCATGCCCATCAAAAGCGCCACAATCCAGTGCAGGTGCCCGGGCAAAAAGGTCCAGGTCATCCCCACATACACCGATACAAAGCCGCCTATCATCAGCTGCCCGGCGGCGCCGATGTTGAACATCCCGGTTTTGAACGCGAAGCCCACCGAAAGCCCGGTCATGATGATGGGGGTGGCGAAATACAGCACCTGCCCCATGCCCTTCATGCCGTTGTTCCAGCCGCCCTTCAGGATGGTGACAAGCCCCTGGAAGGCGTTGGCGGGGTTTGAAATGAGCAGGATCACAAAGCCCGCCAAAAGCCCCGCCAGGATGGCCAGGACCGAGGCGGAGGCGTTGGACAACCCCTTTTTCATCCGGTTCATGCGGTGGCCTCCTTCCGGCTGCCGGCCATGTACAGCCCCAGCTCCTGGGCGGTGGTCTCCTTGCCTGACAGCTCCGCCACGATGTTGCCCTCATAGATCACCAGGATCCGGTCCGCCAGCTGGAACACCTCGTCCAGCTCCAGGGACACCAGCAGGATGGCCTTGCCCTGGTCCCGCTCCTTCACCAGCTGCTCATGGATGTAGATCATGGCCCCCACATCAAGCCCCCGGGTGGGCTGCACCGCCAGCAGGATGTCCGGGTCGGTGTTGATCTCCCGGGCGATGATGGCCTTTTGCTGATTGCCGCCTGACATGCTCCGGGCGGTGGTCTCAGCGCCCTGGCCCGAGCGGATGTCAAAGCGGGAGATCAAGTCATCCGCCTGACGCCGCACCTGGGGAAAGTTGATAAAGCCGTGCTGCACCATGGGGGGCATGAAATAATTCTTCAGCGCCAGGTTCTGCCCCAGGTCAAAGTCCAGCACCAGGCCGTACTTGTGCCGGTCCTCCGGGATATGGGAGAGGCCGTCCACGTTGCGGCTGCGGATGGAGGCCTGTGTCACGTCCCTGCCTTTCAGGATGATCTGCCCGGACTTGATGGGAAGAAGCCCCGAGAGGGCGTAGATCAATTCGCTCTGGCCGTTGCCGTCGATGCCGGCGATGCACACGATCTCCCCCCGGCGCACCTGGAAGGAGACCTCGTTGACGGTGTTTTTGCCGTGGTGCCCGGCCACGCTCAGGTTTTTCACCTCCAGCACCGCCTCGCCCGGGGTCGCCTCGTCCTTTTGGATGTTGAAGTTCACCTTGCGACCCACCATCATCTCGGCCATGGTCTCAACATCGGTGTCCGCCACCTCCACCGTGCCCACCAAAGCGCCTTTCCTCAGCACCGTGCAGCGGTCGGCCACGGCCTTGATTTCCATCAGCTTGTGGGTGATGAACAGGATGCTCTTTCCCTCCGCCGCCAGGCCCTTCATGATGCGCATGAGCTCATCGATCTCCTGGGGGGTGAGCACCGCCGTGGGCTCGTCAAAGATGAGGATTTCATTGTCCCGGTAGAGCATTTTCAGGATTTCCACCCGCTGCTGCATGCCCACGGAGATATCCTCAATCCGGGCATCCGGGTCAATCGCAAGGCCGTACTGCTGGGACAAGCGCATCACTTTCTCCCGGGCCTGGTCCATCTTGAGCATGCCGTTGGCCGTGGTTTCAACGCCCAGCACGATGTTTTCAAGCACGGTGAAGTTCTGCACCAGCATGAAGTGCTGATGCACCATGCCGATGCCCAGGCGGTTGGCGTCGTTGGGGTCCTTCACCAGCACCTTCTGCCCGTTTTTATAGATCTCGCCGCCGTCCTGCTGGTAGAGGCCAAAGAGGATGCTCATCAGCGTGCTCTTCCCGGCGCCGTTTTCCCCCAGCAGGGCGTGGATCTCCCCGCGCCGGAGTTTCAGCGTGACGTGGTCATTGGCCCTGATGCCGGGAAAATCCTTGGTGATGTCCCGCATCTCAATGATGTATTCGCTCATCCTGCCGTCCTTTGCATGCCGATGTTTTGAGAAGGGGGCTTTTTCAAGCCCCCTTCTCAGCGATTGGTGTTCTTATTGAATTTCTGTCACAGCGACCAGCTTGAGGGGAATCTCAGCCACGGACTTCACATCGCTGTCCTTGAGCAGCTTCACTTCGCCAGCCACCAGCTTGGCAAAGATGGCGTCATAGTCCGCCTGGGAGAAGGTCTTGAACCGGGAGGTGGCCATGGGCAGCTCCACGCCGTCAGCGGCGGCGTCCATCACCAGGGCCTGCCCGGCGGGGAACTCGCCCTGGTAGTATGCGTCAAGCACCGCGATGACCGAGGCGGCCAGGCCCTTGGCGGCAGAGGTGATGACGGTTTCGCTCTGGCTGGACTGGTCAACGTCAACGCCGATGACCTTGGCGCCGGCGGCTTCCGCCGCGGCCATCACAGAGTCACCCACGGCGCCGCCGCAGGCAAAGATCACTTCCACGCCGTCCGCGTACCAGGAGGCAGCCAGGGCCTGGGCTTCCGGGGTGGCCGCGAAGCCGCCGGTGTAGTGATAGTTGAGCGCCAGGTCTTTAAGGCCCATCTCTTCAGCTGCATACTCGATGCCCTGGGCAAAGCCGTAGCCAAAGCGAATCACAGCGGGAACCGCCATGCCGCCCATGAAGCCAAGCTTCGTGTAGCCGTCCTTCACTGCCGCGTAGCCGGCCAGGAAACCCGCCTGCTCCTCGGCGTAGACGATGCCAACGGCGTTGGCCTCGGTGCGGAACTCAGGCCCGCCCTCCTTGCTCCAGTCGCCATCGTTGGGGTTGCCGTCGATGAGGACGAAGTGCACATTGGGGTACAGATCCTGCGCCTCAAAGATGGGCTGCTCAAACAGGAAGCCAGGGGTGACGATGATCTTGGCGCCGTCGTTGACCGCCTGCTCGATCATGTCAAGGTAAATCTCCGTTGACTGGGCGGTGGGCTGATAGTAGATGTAGGTCTTGTCATTGGCTTTGGCATACTCGACAACGCCTTCCCAGGTGCCCTGGTTAAAGGACTTGTCATCGATGGTGCCGATGTCGGTGATCATGGCGATGTCATAATCAGCGGCCAGGCCTGCCAGAGGGAGTGCCAGGGCAAGCACCAGCACAAGAGCCAGAAGTTTCTTCATAGTGGTGGTTCCTCCTTATGTTGTTGGTTTAATGCCGTTTCCTAGTATGACCCAGTATAACAAAACCGCCTTCTGTTTTCAAGCGGCAAGCGCTGCCGGGCACCGGTTCCGGTCAACCGATAGGATTATACCCCGCTGGTGCGTCATCGGCGGCGATACAGCGTGTATTTTTAGCCTGGCCTGAAGCTTTCTGCCACCTGGTTCATGATGTCCGTCATGTCCCCGGCCAGCTCCCCCTCCGCCTGGCGGAAGGTGAAGACCAGGGTATACATCCGCAGGCCCTTGAGCAGGATAAACAGGTGCTGCCGGCTTTTGGCCCCGTCGATGGTGGCGCTGCCGCTGAGATGGGCATAGGCCTGCTCCCCCTGGGTCACCATGCTGCCCGGGTCAAGGGCTTGGTAGTCAGGGTAGAGTGTTTGCAGCTGCTCGCCCAGCCCTTCGCGCATCTGCGCCAGGGCCTGCCGGGTGGTGGTGGTTACATTGGTCGGGTCTTCCACATAATACAAGTAGAAGTTGTCCCCGGTTTCATCCTGGATGAACAGCACCATGGGGGTGAGCAGCATATAGGTCTGATACTGCTGCATGGCTTCAAGGCTCACCCCTGCCACCCGGGTCTCTCCCCTGGCCATCTCATCCAGCAGGGGAACGATGCTGTCCTGATCAATCATCCGCCAGCTGGCGGGGTAGGAGATTTCATAGCTGCCTTCGGGCCCACGGTAGGTTTTCATGGGGGTCTCTGCCGCCATGGCCTGTGCCGTCAGCAGGATGCCCAGTGCCAGCGCCAATGCTTTTTTTCTCACAGCGGCCTCCTTTGCCTTCCGTCCTCACTTATAGCATACACCCATCACAGCCCCATGGCGGATGTGATACAATGCTCTTTATCAACTTTGGGAGGTTTCTATGCCCCTTGACGGCATCACCATGGGCTTTCTGACCCGGGAGATGGAAGAGAAGCTGCTGGGCGCCCGGGTGGACAAGGTGGCCCAGCCCGACCACGACCTGGTCATCCTCACCCTGCGCGGGCCGGGGGAGACCCTGCGCCTGCTCATCTGCGCCACCCCCGGCAGCGCACGCATGCACATCAGCGACGCCCGCTACGAAAACCCGACGGAGGCGCCGATGTTTTGCATGCTCATGAGAAAGCACCTGGTGGGCGGGCGCGTCACCGGTATCCGGCAGCTGGGGGGCGACCGGCTGATTGAAATCAGGGTGCAAAGCCGGGATGAGCTGGAGAGCACCCGGGAGAAGGTGCTCTATTTTGAGGCCATGGGCAAGCACAGCAACCTGACCCTGACGGAGGAGGGCCGGATCCTGGACGCCCTCCGGCATGTGAGCCTGGACATGAGCCGGGTGCGCCAGATGCTGCCGGGCCTGCCCTTTGAGATGCCCCCGGCCCAGGACAAGCTGGACCCGGGCGCTATAGACCGCGAAGCGCTCCTGGCACGGCTATCGGGTTTTTCCGGACCGCTTTCAAGGTTTTTGAGCGAGCATATCACCGGCGTCTCCCGCCAGACAGCCCAGGAGCTGGCCCTGCGCCTGGCAGGCACGCCGGAGGCCTCAGCGGCCGAATTGGATAAGGAGGCGCTGGGAGAAAAAGCCGCCGCGCTTTTTGTGGCGCTGCCCGGCATGGCCTCCCCCCGACTGCTGATGGATGCCGAGGGTCAGCCTGCTGATGTGCTGCCCTTTGCCTATCTGGGGTATCCGGCAGAGCTTCAGCTACCCGCCGGCAGCCTCTCCCAGGCGGTGGAAGCCCGCTTTGATGCCAGGGACCGTTCCCAGCGCCTCAAGCAGCGGGCAGCCAGCCTGCACAAAACCATCACCAATGCCCTCAATAAAACCCGCAGGAAGCTGGCGCTAATGGAGGAGGAGACCCCCACTTTTGAAGAAGCGGAGAGCTTCCGGGTGATGGGGGAGTTGATCACCGCCCACCTCCATGCCCTCCCCAAAGGCACGCAGAGCGCGGCCCTTCCCAATTACTATACCGGTGAGGAGTTGGAGGTGGCCCTTGACCCCACCCTTAGCCCCGCGGCCAATGCCCAGCGCTATTTCAAGCGCTATCACAAAGCACACACCGCCCGGAAGCTGGCTGAGTCCCACCAGGCGCAGGCCCGGGCAGACATCGCGCTGCTGGAGGATAGCCTGTATTTTTTAGAGCGGGCGGAAAGCCCCCAAGACATCAGCGAGCTGCGGGCGCAGCTATCTGAGCTTGGCTTTGTGCGCCGGGAGTCCGGAAGCGCTGGCCGTAAAAAGAAAAGGGCTGAAAGCCCCCTCATGCGCTTTATTTCCTCCCAGGGCTTTGTCATCCAGGCCGGGCGCAACAGCGGGCAGAACGAGCGCTTGCTGAAAGAGGCCCGGGGAGAGGATCTGTGGCTGCATGCCAAGGACATCCCCGGCTCCCATGTGGTGATCAGCAGTGCTGGTAAATCCGTTCCCTCAGCCACCCTCAGGGAAGCCGCCCAGATCGCCGCGTTTTATTCCCAGGCCCAGGGCAAGCCCATCCAGGTGGATTACACCCAGCGCAAGCTGGTTAGAAAAATCCCCGGCGCAGGCCCTGGACAGGTGCACTACACCGGGGAAAAGAGCTTGATCGCCCAGGCGGGGGATGAGGATATCCAGGCATTAAAACAGGGCTGACTGCGTGAGTCAGCCCCGACAAAATTGTGACTGGTTCAGATCCTGGCCACGCCGCTGTCCCGGGCGGCTTGTGCCACGGCCTTGGCCACCGCGTCCTTCACCCGGGGGTCAAAGGGGGCGGGGATGATGTACTCCTCATTCAGCTCTCCGGGCTTGATGAGGTCGGCCAGGGCGTAGGCGGCGGCCAGCTTCATCTCATCGTTGATGTCGCTGGCGCGCACATCAAAGGTGCCCCTGAACACGCCGGGGAAGGCCAGGACGTTGTTGATCTGGTTGGGGAAATCGCTGCGTCCTGTGGCGATCACCCGGGCGCCGCCGGCCTTTGCCTCATCCGGGAAAATCTCGGGGATGGGGTTGGCGCAGGCGAAGACAATGGCGTCTTTGGCCATGGACTTTACCATCTCGGTGGTGACGGTGCCGGGGGCTGACACGCCGATGAACACATCTGCACCCTTCATGGCATCCGCCAGGGTGCCCTCTTGTTTTTTGAAGTTGGTGATCTTGGCCATCTCTTCCTTGATGGCGTTCATGCCTTCCTTGCGGCCTTCATAGATGATGCCCTTGCGGTCGCACAGCAGCACATCCTTAAAGCCGTCGGAGAACAACAGCTTCGTGATGGCGATGGAGGCGGCACCGGCGCCGTTGATGACGATTTTCACGTCTTCTTTTTTCTTGCCCACCACCCTAAGGGCGTTGATCAGCCCCGCCAGGGTGATGATGGCGGTGCCGTGCTGGTCATCGTGGAAAATCGGGATGTCGCATTTTTCCTTGAGCTTTTTCTCAATCTCAAAGCAGCGCGGCGCCGCGATGTCCTCCAGGTTGACCCCGCCAAAGGAGCCGCTGATCAGGTGGATGGTGTCTACAATCGTGTCCACATCCTGGGATTTGATGCACAGCGGGAAGGCGTCCACATCGCCAAAGGCTTTGAACAGCACGCACTTGCCCTCCATCACGGGCATGCCGGCCTCAGGGCCAATGTCGCCCAGGCCAAGGACAGCTGAGCCATCGGTCACCACCAGGCAGAGGTTGTGCCGGCGGGTCAAGGTGTAGCTGAGGTTCACATCCTTTTGAATTTCAAGGCAGGGCTGAGCCACGCCCGGGGTATAGGCCAGGGAAAGGTCTTCCTTCGTCTTGACAGGCACAGCCGCCTGCACCTCAATCTTGCCCTTCCACTCCGCGTGTTTCTTCAAAGACTCTTTTGCGTAATCCATGTTGCCTTCCTTTCGCTTGCAAATATGTGTTCTGATGATATCAAGGTACCACAACGCGGCCTATAATACCAGCATCAACGGATCAGGAACATGCTGATGGGCTCCACATAGGTGATGACCATCAGCACCACAATCAGCACGACGATGTATGGTACGGTGGCTTTGGTAATTCGTTCAAAACTTCGGCCTGTGATGTTGCAGGCCACAAACAGGCAGGCCCCCACCGGAGGGGTGATCATGCCGATGCCCATGTTCACGATGAAGATGATGCCCAGGTGATAGGGGTCAACCCCAACTGAGGTCATGATGGGCAGCAGAATCGGGGTGAGCAGCGCGATGGCGGCGGAGGACTGCATGAACATGCCCGCGATAATCACGATGATGTTGAAGATGAACAGCAGGATATATTTGTTGCTGGTGAGAGCCAGCAGGGAATCCGCCAGGATCTGGGGGATTTTTTCCCGCGTCAGCACATAGGAAAAGGTTTGCACAGCACCCATGATGATCATGATGACGGCTGCTGAGATCGCAGAGTCAACCACAATGGCCGGAATTCTCTTGGGTTTCAGATCCTTGTACACGAAAAGCCCCACAATCAGGCCATAGATGGCCGACACAGCGCCAGCCTCCGTGGGGGTGAAAATGCCCGAGTAGATGCCGCCCAGGATGATAAAGGGCATCAGCAACGCCCAGATGCTCTCCGCCAGCGTGAGGAAAAACTGCTTGATGGTCACCTGGGTTTTGATGGCGGGCACCTTGTTGCGTCTGGCATAGACGTAGGCGATGATCATCATGGACAGCCCCATCAGAATGCCCGGACCTACACCGGTGAGAAACAGTTTGCTGACTGAGGTACCGGCCAGCACACTGTAGGTCACCATGGGGATGCTGGGGGGGATGACCTGGCCCACGGTGCCGGCCGCGGCGACGGTGGCGCCGGTGAAGTCATCTGCGTAGCCGTTCTTCTTCATCTCAGGCACCATGGTGCCGCCGATGGCCGCGGTGGTGGCCGGGCAGGAGCCCGAGATGGCCGCAAAGATCATGGAGGAGCCGATGGCCACCTGGGCCAGGCCACCCCGGAAACGGCTGAAGAACAGGTTGACAAAGCTGACCAGGCGCTTTGATATGCCGCCGTCACTCATGAGGTTTCCAGCTAGGATGAAGAAGGGAATGGCCATCAGCGGGAAAGAGTTGACGCCGTTGAACATGGTTTGCGCCACCACAATCAGCGGCACCTTCATGCCCAGCAGGATGGAGATGATGCCGGCGCCCCCCAAACTGATGCCCACGGGGACACCGATGAACATCAGCACAAAAAAGCTGAGGAAAAGAATGGTAATAATGCTCATAAGTTCTCCACCTCCTCAGGCTTTAGCTCAGGTACGTTTCCTTCCTTGGACAGGGAGGAAATGGCTAGCAGCAAGTACCAGATTGACATGAACAAAGCGCCCAGCAGCATGCCGAAATAGACGAAGGCGACCGGCATCTCAATCGCTGGGGAGGTTTGCTTCATCAGCCTGGGCCAGAACTGGATGGTGGCAACCACAATGATGGCGAAAAAAACGGCGCATATAAAGAAGCTCAGAAACCTGAGAATCCTGCCGCCCAGGGGAGGAAGCGCGTTTTGCAGGGCTGCCACGCCGATATGCTTGTTTTGCCTGGCGCCCAGATACCCCGCTATGAAAGTCATCCAGATGAACAGATACCTGGCCAGTTCCTCAGACCAGGCCAGGGGCGCGTTGAACAGGTTGCGCAGCACCACCTGGATGGTGATCAGCAGCGTCATCCCGCCCAGAGAAAACACAGTCAGCCACACGAACATCACATCGAACTTTGCGATGATCGCCTTTAGTTTTTCCAATTGATAAAACCACCTTTCCATGACATCGCTGCAATCAGTGTTCCGTGAGGGAGGGCTGCAGCCCTCCCTCGCGGAAGAAAGGCTTTACTGCGCGGCGATCTCTTTCTGGATCATGTCGATGAGGTCCCCAAACTGCGGCCTGAAGAACTCATACACAGATTTGCAGGCCTCCCGGAAAGCCGACATATCCTCCACGATGAACAGCTCCGCCCCGGATTCCTTGATGTATTCCAGATTCTCATCATCAAACTTCAGGGAAACCTCCCGCTGATAGTCTCCGGCTTCCTTGGCGGCCTTTAGAATGGCAGCCTGCTCCTCTTCGGAGAATGCGTTGAAGGCGTCCAGGTTCATCACCACAGGCTCTGCGGTGTAGATGTGCTTGGTGATGGTGTAATAGGGGGCAACCTCCGGGTATTTGTTCCGGATGTTGTTGGCGTCCGGGTTTTCCTGGGCATCCACGATCCCCAGCTGCAGGGAGGAGAACACCTCAGCCACGGCCATGGCGGTGGGCACAGCGCCCAGGGTTTCAAAGGTCTTCAGGAACACGGTGCTCTCGGGAGTCCTTATCTTGAGCCCCGCCAGATCCGAAGGCTGTTTCACAAAACCCTTGCGGCTGGTGATATTTCTAAAGCCATTGTCCCACCAGGCGAGAATTTTTAGCCCCGCGTTGGCGGCCTTTTCATCCAGCAGCTGGCCCACGGGGCCATCCAGCACCGCAAAAGCCTGCTGTTTGGTTTCAAACAGGAAGGGCAGATCCAAAACCCCCACCTCGGGGACGAAGTTGGACAGAGCCATGGTGGATTCCACCGCTATGTCCAGCGTATAGGTCTGTACCATCTCAATGGCCTTGGCGCCGGATGCGATCTGGGAGGCGGGGAACACATCGACCTCAACCGATCCGCCCGTGTATTCCTTGACTAACTCCGCAAACTTATCAGCGCCGAACTGGTAGGGATGGTCGGTTGCGCCCACATGGTTGAGGGCCAGTTTGGCCGCACTCGCGCTTGTTGCCAGGAAGGTGAAGGACAGCAGCAGGGCCAGGAAGGTGACGAGTAGCTTTCTTTTCATGGGATACCTCCAATTTATTATTTAATGAACTTAACCTTTTCAGAGATTTTTTTGATCTGTTCTTCCTTGATTTGGTTGAACTTGACCTTGTTTTCCTCAAACAGGTTGCCACCGTGGGTGTCGATGGAAACGATGAGCGGCCCAAACTCCTTGACCCGGCAATACCACAGCGTTTCCGGCATGCCCAGATCCATCCATTCCGCCTTTTCGATTTCCTCTACTTGGATGGCGGCCAAAACCGCGTTGCCGGCGGGGTACACGCAGTGGATGGCCTTGTGCTTCTGGCAGGCCTCCACCGTGTCCTGGCCCATGCCGCCTTTTCCGACGATGACTTTGACGCCGGTTTGCTCGATGAAGTCCTTTTCAAACTTCTCCATCCGCATACTGGTGGTAGGTCCGATGGAGACCATTTCATATTTGCCGTCTTCCCTTTTTCTGACGATGGGTCCGGCATGGAAAATGGCGCCGCCGCGCACATCCACTGGCAGCTCCCGGCCATATTCAATCAGCCTACGGTGAGCTACATCCCGGCAGGTGACGATATGCCCATTGAGGTAGATGACATCGCCAATGCGGATATCTTCCAGATCGGCATTTGTCAGAGGAGTCGTCAATATTTTCTTCACAGTGCCACCTCCGAATGAGAACTGATGGTATAGCTTAGATCCGGGCGGAAGATGATATTCCCGCGCCGGTGCGACCAGCAGCCGGTGTTCACCGCCACGCCGATGGTTGAAGGATGACGCGCGGCGTTTTCAATGTGCACGCCCATCACCGAGTTCTTGCCGGAGAGACCCTGGGGACCAAGGCCGATGGCGTTGATGCCCTTTTCCAGCTCCTCTTCCATGGCCGCCGCCTTGGGGTTGGGGTTTTTTGAGTTCAATGGGCGCATCAAGGCGCGCTTGGACAGTATTGCCGCGGTCTCCACCGAGGTGGCGATGCCCACCCCCACCAACAGTGGCGGGCAAGCGTTTAAGCCATAGGAGGTCATCTGATCCAGCACAAACTGGGTGACCCCCTCATATCCGGCGCCTGGCATCAGCACCATGGCCCGGCCGGGCAGAGTGCAGCCGCCGCCAGCCATGTATATGTCCAGGTTTAGCTCATCGCTATTGGGCACCAGCTGCCAGTCAATGCTGGGTGCGCGGAAGCCCACGTTGGTGCCGGTGTTTACCTCATCAAAGGTTTCCACGGCATTGTGGCGCAGCGGGGCATCTTTGGTAGCTTGCAGCACGGCCTGCTCAAATATCTCAGGCAGCGCATCAATCAAGGGGAAATGGGTGCCCACCCTTGGGAAAAACTGAATCACGCCGGTGTCCTGACAGCTGGGGCGCTCCAGCTCTTTAGCCAACGCCTGGTTTTTGAACATGGTTTCATAGACCAATTTGGCATGGGGTGAAGTTTCCTGTTCTGCCAGCTCCTGGAGCTTCTGGTTCACGTCATCGGGCAGCACGCGGCCCAGATAGGCGATGAACCTGGCAATGGTGTCAGTCATCTGTTGAATCTGTTCATTGGCATTCATCTTGATCATCCTCTTTTCATCTGCTGATTAGCGCTATAGGCGTGGGGGGACAGGCCTCCTTTCCAGTCTTATTTGTTCGTCTGAATGTGCATGATATCCTTCACGCTCTCCAGCACCGGCTGCTTGCATTCATCCAGCCTGGAGGCGTAATATGCTTTGTTTTCAAGGAAGAGGTTGGCGCCGGTGGTGTCAATGGTGACAATCAGCGGGCCAAACTCTTTCACCTTCATCTCCCACAGCGCTTCTGGCATGCCCAGCTCGCGCCAGTGGACATGGGTGATGCTCTCCACACAGGTGGCGGCGATCACCGCGCAGCCCCCGGGGAACATGCAGTGGATTGCCCCGTGCTCTTCGCAGGCTCGGGAGGTTTTCTCGCCCATGCCGCCTTTGCCCACCATCAGGCGCAGCCCGGTTCGCCGGATAAAATCCCCGGCGTAGGCCTCCATGCGGATGGAGGAGGTGGGGCCGATTGCAACCATGGTGTTTTTGCCCGGCTCCTCCTTGATGATGGGCCCGGCATGCATGATGGCCATCTGATTGAAGTCAAAGGGGCAGGCCATGTTTTCCATAACGACACGCAGGTACACATCATCCCGCCCGGTCACCAGCGTGCCTGTCAGGTAAATGATGTCCCCCGTGCGCAGATCCTTGATGCTCTCAAAGCTGATGGGGGTGGTGATGATTTTTTTCAATGGCCGGCCTCCTTGTGGGACAAGACCTCAAAGCTCAGGTCAGAATGGAAACGCACAAGGCTCCGCCGGTGGGCGTAGCAGGCGACGCTGACTGCCACGGCGATGGTGGCGGTGTGCCTGCCGGAGGATTCCACGTGCACCGCCATGACCGAATTTTCCCCGCGCAGGCCTTGGGCGCCGATGCCCAGCCGGTTGAGGGCTTCTGTCAAGTCCCGCTCAAACCGGGCGCCCTTGGGGTGGGGGTGCCGGGTGCCCAGGGGCCGAAGATATGCCTTCTTTGACAAGACGGCGGCGTTTTCTATGTTATGCCCCAGCCCCACACCCACCACCAGCGGCGGGCAGGCGTTGATGCCCAGGTCGGCCACCGCGTCAAACACATTGTCCACAATGGCCTGATAGCCGTCTGAGGGCTTGTACATTTTGGAGCGCCCCGGCAGGCAGCACCCGCCTCCGGCAAAATAGGTGATGATCTCAAGATCCTGGCTGCCAGGAAGCAAATCCCAGTGCACCCAGGGCACCCGCTCCCCGGTGTCATCCCCGGTGTTGCGCTCTTCAAAATAGTTGATGGTGTTTTGTCTGAGGGGGATTTGGGCGCTGGCCCTTCTGACCGCCTCCTCCAGCGCCTCCTCCACCATGCCCAGGTGGGGAAATTCTGTTCCAGCGGATAGATAAAAGTGGAGGATACCCGTGTCTTGGCAGCAGGGGCGCTTCAGCTCCTTGGCCTTTTCCAGGTTGTCAAAGTAAGCGTCATAGATCACCCGCTGCATGTCGGAGGTTTCAGCGGCCTGCAGCTCTTTGAGCTTATCAAATACATCATCTGGCAATATCCTGCTGGTGAAATCCATCACCTGCACCATAGACTCAACAAACCGTTCCTTTGCCTGTTCATGCGCCATAAAAGCTTACTCCCATCTTGAGCCGTTGACACGGACTTCACCTTGCCGGGTGCACCCAGGGGTTGGAAAGGGTTTTGGGTGCTATCAGCTGGATATGCACAGACGTATAACATTATACATAAGTGTATAACGTTGCTATTTCGAGTATGTCATAAGGATAGCACTGATTTGTGTTTATTGCAACAAACTTCCTGCGGGTGTTGCCGCAGGAAGCAATTACATAAATATGAGTTTTGCTGAGAAACCCAACATCTTTATCCCGGCCCGCCCAGCCCCGCTTTCAGATCATCGATGATGTCCTGGGCGTGCTCCAGCCCCACCGAAAGCCGGACCATCCCGTCGGTGATGCCTGCGGCGGCGCACTCCTGGGGGCTGTAGGTGGCGTGGGTCATGGAGGCGGGGTGCTCGACCAGCGTCTCCACATCCCCCAGGCTGACCGCCAGGGCGCACAGCTTCAGGGAATCCACCAGCTGTCTGGCGCGATCATAGCCGCCTTTCACCTCAAAGGAGATGATGCCGCCAAACTGGCTCATTTGCTTTTTGGCGATGGCGTGCCCCGGGTGGTTGTTGAGGCCGGGATACTGCACCGCCGCTACCGCGGGGTGTCCCGCCAAAAAGTCAGCCACCTTCCGGGCGTTGTCGCAGTGCACATCCATGCGGTACTTGAGGGTTTTGATGCCCCGCAGCAGCAGGAAGGCATCATGGGGGCTCAGGACGCTTCCGGTGATGTCCTTTTGCCCTTCCCCGCGCACCCGGTTAATCAGGTCTTGTCTGCCGGCCGCCAGGCCCGCGATCACGTCCCCATGGCCATTGAGGTATTTGGTGGCAGAATGCAGCACGATGTCAGCCCCCAGACCCAGCGGCCGGGTGATGTAGGGGGTGGCGAAGGTATTGTCCACCATCACCAGGCAATCCGGGTTGTGGCGGTGCACCAGGTCGCACACGGCTTTGATATCGATGATTTTCAGCGTTGGGTTGGCCGGGGTTTCAAAGTATACCAGGCGGGTATTGGGCTTTAGGGCCGCTGCCAGCGCCTCCAGGTTGGCACAATCCACAAACTCAGGCGTGATGCCAAAGCGGGGGAAGGTGTGGCACATCAGGGAATAGGTGCAGCCGTACAGGACCCGGTCCGCAAGCATATGATCCCCCTGGCTTAGGAAGGTGAGCAGGGACGCGGCTATGGCGCCCATGCCGGAGGAGAAGGCCACGCAGTCCTCCGCCCGCTCCATGGCGGCGATTTTCTGCTCCAACAGCCGGGTGGTGGGGTTGCCCAGGCGGGTGTAGATGTAACCCTCCTCCCGCCCGGCAAATCGGTCGCCGCCCTGATCGGCACTCTCAAAGATGAAGGTGGAGGTCTGGTAAATGGGGGTGCTCAGGGCACCAAAGGGCTGGCGCTGGCTGATGTCGTGGAGCGCGCCTGTTTCAAAATGCTGATACATGTTTACCGCCTTTCCCTGGTCTGATCTATGCCATCCCTGCAACCTACAGAATGTTTTTTTCTTGTTTATGGCTCATTATAGCACGACAGGCGGCCTGGTGGGAATAGGGGGATTTTCTAAACGCAGCGGCCCAAAAAGCGCCCAAACCCAGAAAATCTTTTTCCACCCCTTGACGCCTCCGGCATTCCGTGATACTCTTTCCCTTGCCGTATCAACGGTTATGCCCTCCGCTGGGCTGCCCCGTGACCCATTAGCTCAGTTGGCAGAGCACTTGACTTTTAATCAAGGTGTCCCGCGTTCGAGTCGCGGATGGGTCACCACTTGCCCAGCCGGATCTGGCGCGCGGGCGTGGCGGAACTGGCAGACGCGCCAGACTTAGGATCTGGTGCCTAACGGCATAAGAGTTCAAATCTCTTCGTCCGCACCATCCTTTCGGCCCCTCACCCCGGTTTCTTATGCGGTAGTAGCTCAGTTGGTAGAGCGCAACCTTGCCAAGGTTGAGGTCGCGAGTCCGAGTCTCGTCTACCGCTCCACTCGTCGGGATTGGCTGCGCTGCGCTTCCCGCCGTGCAAGCCCGGCGGCGCACTACGCTCCGCAATCCCTCCTCTCCGGCAAAAAGCAGGCTTTTCGCCGGGCAGGACGGGGAACGGAAAGTGTCCGGATCACCATCCAATCGGACCCCTGCGGGTGTAGCTCAATGGCAGAGCTCCAGCCTTCCAAGCTGGTCACGTGGGTTC
>ENA-UOOM01000307-UOOM01000307.1-fermentation-metagenome-genome-assembly--contig:-NODE-307-length-58785-cov-4.482019_pt1 | contig 58785 bp, 53 predicted proteins | sample MGYA00245781_ERZ724031 | MGnify/ENA primary metagenome ERZ724031 (study PRJEB28704, sample SAMN03018317) | fermentation metagenome | biome: anthropogenic terrestrial biome; feature: soil; material...
AAGTTATGTTTGATTTATTTAAAAATCTTTTCTTGACATATTACCAGATTGCTTATAGAAACACACATCTATAACGCTTTTGTGTACTATACAGCGAAAAATAATTAATGGCAAGTTATAATTAACCATTTGTGACCAATTTGAAATAACAAATAAAAAGAATTAATTCTGTTAAGACAGATTTTTGACAGATGTATCATGATACTACATTTATGTTTGTTGTTTCTCTATAATTATATTTTAGCTTTTCTGAATAAAATAGCTGTTAAATAAAAAAAGAAACCCTTAGATACTAATAAAAAAACTTAGTATTTATAAGGGTTCTAGAAATTTCAAATCTCAAAAAATAAAAAAACACCCTCGCCGAGTAACGAAGATGCTTTTTTTGGTGCGGATGACAGGAGCAAATGCTTCGCATTTCTTTGCTCAGTCGCATAGCTCCTTCACAATCTCGTCATTTTCAAATATGCATTTAGCATATTCGAATGGCTTCGCCACCATTCCTCGTCCTTCTCAAGGTTCGACTCCTGTCATTCTCTAGACGTATTTCCACACATAAAAAAACACCCTCGCCGAGTAACGAAGATGCTTTTTTTGGTGCGGATGACAGGAATCGAACCTGCACGTCATAGACACTAGATCCTAAGTCTAGCGCGTCTGCCAGTTCCGCCACATCCGCACAAATTTTAAAATGGTGATCCATCCGCGACTCGAACGCGGGACACCCTGATTAAAAGTCAGGTGCTCTGCCAACTGAGCTAATGGATCAAGATTATTACTAATTAAAGATAAACAATTATGGTTGGCTGGGGTAGCAGGACTCGAACCTACGCATGCCAGAATCAAAATCTGGTGCCTTACCGACTTGGCGATACCCCAATATTAATTTAAAATTTCTATGGGGTGAGCGATGGGATTTGAACCCACGACATCCAGAACCACAATCTGGCGCTCTAACCACTGAACTACGCTCACCATATCTTTAGTTTTGTTGGATGGCGCGCTTGAAGGGATTCGAACCCCTGGCACACGGCTTAGAAGGCCGTTGCTCTATCCTACTGAGCTACAAGCGCATGCTTTAAAAAAATGGAGCGGGTGAAGGGAATCGGACCCTCGCGACTGGCTTGGAAGGCCAGGGCTCTACCACTGAGCTACACCCGCATAGTTAATTTATTACTTTTATTTACTTGATTTTTCGACATATTTCGATTGACGACTCATTTATTATACAATGTTCTATTTTTAGAGTCAAGAACTTTTTTAATTTTTTTATAATTATGTTTTATCTCCAAACATTCCAATTCCTCTATTTCTTAAGGACAAGCATTAGTATACAATAGGATAAGACTTAAGTCAATATCTTTTTTAATATTTTCATTGTCATCTTTTTATCAATATATTCTTAGCTTTAAAGGACTAAGGGGAACGTCTTACTCGTTCCCTTATTGTACGTCTAAAATTCTAGCTTCTAATAGTCCACTTTCTGTGATTTCAATAACTCCATATGTTTCTTTAGGTTGCCATCTTTTATCACCAATGCTTCCAGGATTTAAAAATAAAATTCCATTTACTATCTCCTGATAAGGCACATGGCTATGGCCGAACAAAACCACATCAGCTTTTTTCTCTTGTGCAGCGTAATATAAACTGTTTAGATCTGATTTTATTCTATACTGATGTCCATGGGTCAAAAAAAATCTCTTTCCACATATATCTTCGATAATTTCCAATGGTCCTTCACATAAATCTGTATTGCCCTTTACATATTTAACTGGACAAGATACCATCTCTTGAATTTTTATAGCATCTCTTATATTATCCCCCAAATGAAAAATCATATCCACATCTTTAAATGTTTCGAGTATCTTTTTCACCCTAAATAAATTTCCATGACTATCACTAAAAACTAATATCTTCATTAGCACTTATTGTTCATTAGCATTTCTGTTAACTTGTCCAATGCCAATGCTCGATGACTAATTTTATTCTTTTCTTTTGCTGAAAGTTCTCCAAATGTTTCCTTTAACCCATCCACAATAAATAATGGATCATATCCAAATCCATTTTGTCCATTTAATCTAAGGTCAATACTCCCCTTGCATTCACCTTTAAAGAGATGTTCTTCTCCATTGGGAAGAATCAATACCATAATACATACAAATTTAGCGCTTCTATTTTCCATGGGCACATCTTTAAGTTCAGATAATAGCTTTTCATTATTCATCTCATCTGTAGCATTTTCTCCTGCGTACCTGGCAGAATATACACCAGGTTTACCTTCTAGAGCATCTACCGCTAATCCAGAATCATCTGCTAAAATTATTTCTTTCGTATACTTCTTTAAGGCTCTTGCCTTTATGAGGGCATTTTCTTCAAAGGTTGTACCATCTTCCACGATGTCTACATAAATCCCTTCTTCTTTCATAGTTACTACATCAAATTCACTTCCAAGTACAGCCTTAATTTCGTCCTTCTTGTGTTCGTTTCCTGTAGCAATAACTATTTTCATTCGTTCATTCCTTCCATCAGCACTTTTCTCTGAATACTAATTAATTCCATAATTCCCTTTTCTGCATAAGTTAAAAGAGTGCTCAATTCCTCTTTACTTATAGGTCTTGCTTCTCCTGTACCTTGAATCTCCACATATTGGCCTGTTTCTGTCATTACTACATTCATATCCACGTCTGCCTTACTATCTTCTTCGTAACATAAATCTAATAATGGTTGCCCCCCTACTACACCTACGCTTACTGCTGCTACAAAATGGTCTATTGGGATTTCTTTAATGCGTCCTGCATCTTTTAATTTCTTTACAGCAATCATAATTGCAACGAATGCACCAGTAATAGAAGCCGTTCTTGTACCGCCATCTGCTTGAATGACATCACAATCTACCCAAAGTGTTCTTTCTCCTAATTTTTCTAAATTAATTATAGACCGAAGGGTTCTGCCAATCAATCTCTGAATCTCCATATTTCTGCCATCTACTTTTCCCTTGCTAGAATCCCTGATTTTTCTCGTCACTGTCGAGCTAGGAAGCATTCGATACTCTGACGTAATCCAACCTTTCCCCTGTCCCCTTAAAAAGATTGGGATTTTTTCTTCTACCATAGCAGTACAAATTACTTTTGTATCGCCAAACTCAATCAATACAGATCCTTCTGCATGTTTGGTATAATCTTTTGTAATCTTTATCTTTCTTAACTCATCGTATTTTCTTTTATCGTATCTTTGCATTTCTTGCCTCCATTTGTCATTTATATACGTTTGCGAATGCCTCTATAGTATAGCTTGCAACATCCTTATTTCCTTGGGATAGAATAATTAACTCTATATCACTATTTTGACTTATTGTCAAAGACATACTCTTCATAAACCGAACACATTCCTGGCTATCCGTATCAATGGGATTCTTTATCTTTATCTTAACCATATTGCCCTCTATTGAGACCTTTTCTAATTCAAAACCTTCAGGAATTGGTGTATTCGTTTCCTTAAAAAAGCCAATTTGTTCTTGAACTATCTTATCTACCGATGTGCTATCTTTGGAAATATTTTTTGTTACTGGTATATAATATGTGTAGTTGTTGCTTACATTATTATAAAAGTATAAAGTGCTCTTTACGTATTCCCCTTGAACTACATGATCTAAAGAATTGATATTTCCTCGGGTCAAAGGTTCACCTACTTTTGTTCCTTGTGCTAGTTCTTCTACAATCTGATTATTCACTAATACTTGCACCTTATTAACCGTTTCAAATTCTGTCAGTGTGTATACAATCGCCTTTATCGCGGTCTGTTCTTCTTTTTTGTCTTTAAATGAATTAATATCGTCGTTAAAACTTATTCTCATAAGATTATCTTCTTTTAAAGCCAAATCAAATTCAAGACTTTCCGGCAATACAGGAGATAAACCAATCTCTCTAAGCTCAATTCTATTTTCCGGATTATCTACTAAGGCCTTTATCACAGATTTTGCAATGCCTTCCTGTTTTGGAATTTGGCGCATAACTGGAATTAAATACCCCTGAGGGTCTACATAATAAAAAACACCCCGGGTTTTGCTTTCATCTAGCTCTAGCAATCTGATATCATTTAACTCGGTAAAAGTACTCACATAGTCCTTATTGGCTTGTTCATAATCTATATTTTCCACAGCTTGTTTATCATTCAAAACTGTATCTGTCCCTTTTCTACAACCCGAGCATATAATAAGCATAACTATGCATATCATCCACAATTTTCTTTTCAAAACTCCACCCCCTAGGATAATTATATGAGAAAGGGGGGCTTGTTAGAATAATGGATTTATTTATACGCTTTATAAAGTTCATCCGCCTCAGGTGCATCTAAAGGCAATCGCTGTCCATGTTCATTTAGTATCATCGACTCTTCTTCTATAAACTCACCTATTACTGCTCCATTAATTTTTTTTTCTTGTAAACTCTTTAAGAGCACTTCTTCTTTTTCTTTTGCAACAATCATGAGCATTACGCCACTAGAGATTAGTCTAAATGGATTTATATGAAACGGTGAGGTGATTTTTTGCGTTACCTCTAATATAGGGATGTTTTGAGACACGATTTGAACTCCGAGTTTCGCTTTTTCAGCCATTTCCCATGCAGCACCCAGAATTCCTCCCTCTGTAGCATCGTGCATAGATTTTACGCCAATTTGGGCACCTATAAGACCTTCCTCTATTACACTTAAGCTAGATGATACATACTGCAGTCCTTCTAAGTCTTTTTCTGTTAGGTTTTCAATTTGATTCTTAAAATCATCATATAAAATAGCCGTTCCTTCTAATCCTGCATACTTCGTCATGACAAGCAGATCTCCACGTTGAACCTTTTCTCCCAGAGTTAAATAGTCTCTGGAACCTCCTCCTAGTGAGGTGACTGAAAGAACAATTCGATTTACTGCGTCCGTTATTTCTGTATGTCCACCTAACAATTGAATCTCAAGCTCATTAGATACTTGTAAAATATCCTCCATTATCTCTTGAATATCTTCTAAAGTAGCCCTAGGAGGCGCTAATAAGGTAACCATAATACCAAAAGGTTTAATACCCTTAGATGCAATATCATTACATGATACATATACTGCTAATTTTCCCATATTGCTTGTCGTAATCGTAATAGGATCCGATGATATAACACATAGCTCATCTTTGAAATCTACAATACTACAATCTTCGCCAATACCTGAGCCTACTAATACTCTTTCATCTTTGTATTTTATCTTTGAGAAGATAATCCTATCTAGTTGTTCATTTGAAAGTTTTCCAATTTCCAATATTTTTCACTCCAAAAATTCTGAATTTGTCAAATACTATTATAGTATATACTAAATTAATCTGAAAGAAAAATAATGGAGGGCTTAAATTGACGACGATTAATTGTACTTCAAATTGTATCTATCAAGAAAACGGAAAATGCGCACTTCAAAATGTACAAGCTATTACCAGCTCATGTAATGATGATTGTGCATACTTTATTTCAAAGAAGCAAAAGGAAAATAGAAATACTCCGTAAAAGTTAAAAAAGATTATCGTTCTATAAAACGCAAGAAAGTGCCTCGCACTTTAGTTGTAGGTTCTAAGTAAAACCTTTTAGGTCACTAATAGTCACCGTTACATCAGGTTATTATCATTTGATAATAATTTCATTAAAAACTAGAACTTTCCTAATACGAAATAAATTTTTTATAAAAAATGCTATCCCCATAAAAGGTGATAGCATTTTTGCTTATTGTTTACGTAGTATATTCAATAATAGTAGGGACTATGAATATGAAAAGTCTTAATTAAAATATAGGCCTCTAATATTATATTTCACCTATACGATGACAAGCTGCATAATGACCAGGTTCTTGTTCTTGAAAAATTGGTGTAACTTGTCTGCATTTATCAATTGCATAACTACACCTATCCACAAACCTACATCCTTCTTTTGGATTTATTGGACTAGGAACATCTCCATCTAACATAATCCTCTTTTTATTCCTCTGAATATCAGGATTAGGAATAGGAATTGCAGATAATAGAGCTTTTGTATAGGGGTGAAGAGGGTTATCATATAATTCTTCTGATTCTGCCAGTTCCATCATATGCCCTAAATACATTACTCCAACTCGATCTGAAATATATCTAACCATAGATAAATCATGAGCAATAAACAGGTATGTTAAACCGAGCTTATCCTGTAATTCCTTCAACAAATTAACCACTTGCGCTTGGATCGAAACATCTAAGGCCGAAATAGGTTCGTCACACACAATAAATTTAGGATTTAAAGCCAACGCTCTAGCGATACCTACCCTTTGACGTTGTCCACCAGAGAATTCATGTGGGAAACGCATGGCATGTTCTTCGTTTAATCCAACCAGTTCTAGTAATTCAACTACTCTTGCATTCTTTTCTTTTTCAGATTTATAAACTCTGTGAATCTCTAAAGGCTCCGCGACAATATCTGCTACTGTCATTCTTGGATTTAACGAAGCATATGGATCTTGGAATATCATTTGTAAATTCTTTCTCACATCAGCCATATCATGCCTTGAAAGATTAAAAATATTTTTTCCATTAAATATAACTTCTCCTTCAGTAGCATCATACAATCTGGTGAGAGTCCTACCAGCAGTAGATTTTCCACATCCTGATTCACCTACAAGACCAAAGGTTTCTCCATGAAATATATCAAAGCTAATACCATCGACAGCCTTTAGCTTATTACCATTACCAACATTAAAAAACTTTCTTAGATTTTTTACACTAATTAATGGTTCTTGCATTATACTTCACTCCCCTTCGCATCTTTTGACATAGGATGATTCAACCAACAACGGCTAATATGAGTTGAACTGTGCTCTGTAAATTGTGGCATATGATCTTTACAAATTTTCATAGCATAATCGCAACGATCATAAAAAGCACATCCCTTTGGAGGAATATATAAATCTGGCGGTGTTCCATCTATCGAAAGTAAAGCCTCATCTTTATTCATATCTAAACTAGGTACAGAAGCTAGTAGTTTTTTAGTATAAGGATGAGAGGTGTTTTTAAATATTTCATCTGTCAAGCCTTGCTCTACAATTTGTCCTGCATACATTACTACAACACGATCACTCATATCCGCAACTACACCTAAATCATGAGTAATTAATATAATTGACATACCTAACTTTTCTTGTATATCTTTCATTAAATCAAGAATTTGAGCCTGAACCGTTACATCCAAAGCTGTTGTAGGCTCATCTGCGATTAACAACTGAGGATTGGATACCATAGCAAGCGCGATCATAACCCTTTGCCTCATTCCTCCGGAAAATTCATGAGGATATTGTTCTATTCTTTTTTCGGGTTGAGGCACTGATACAAGTTCTAATGCTTCAATTGCCCGTTTTTTTGCTTCTTCTCGTGATAAACCCTGGTGATTTATCAAACCTTCTATAATTTGTTGTCCGATTTTCATTGTTGGATTGAGAGAAGTCATAGGATCCTGAAAAATCATAGAAATCCGATTCCCTCTAACTTTTTGCATCTCTTTTTCTGTCTTCGTTATTAAATTCTCGCCGTCAAATTTGATTTCTCCTGCTTTAAAATAGGCAGGAGGCATTGGCAACAATTGCATAATTGAATTTGCTGTAACACTTTTCCCACACCCTGATTCTCCGACAATCGCAACTGTTTCTTGCTTACCTACATAAAAGCTGATATCTCTAACTGCTTCAACCTCTCCAAAAAAAGTTTTAAAAGAGACGGCTAAATTATTTATTTCTAGTATTTTATTCATATTCGTCCTAACCTCTCTACTTACGTAATCGTGGGTCTAATGAGTCCCTTAATCCATCTCCGAGTACATTAAATGAGAACATGATTAACGAAATCAAAATTGCAGGAATAAGAATTTGGTATGTATTTCCTACCGCCAGACCAGCCAATCCGTCATTTGCAAGTGTTCCAAGACTTGACTTTGGCGCCTGTAAACCTAAACCTAAGAAACCTAATGTGGCTTCAGCAAATATAGCACGTGGAATAGTAAGTGTTACATTAACTAGAATTGGACCTAATGTATTTGGAATAATATGTTTTCTTAAAATCCAACCTTTACCAGCACCTAATGATTCTGATGCCAAAGAGTATTCTGTTTCCTTTAATTGCAATACTTGTCCCCTAACCAGTATGGCCATTGGTACCCAACCAGTCAAACTCATAGCAAGTATTATGACAAACATAGAGCTACCTCCGCCCTCTGTCTGCAGAACGACTGATAGTAATATTACAACTAGCAAATATGGAATACTATAAATAATCTCAGCAAGTCTCATCATTATACTGTCTACTCTTCTAGAAGCCATACCTGCAACGCCACCATAAATAACACCTATTAAAAAATCAATTAATGCTGCAATTACTCCTATTGCTAAAGAATATCTTGCACCAAACCACACTCTAGTAAACATATCTCTACCTAACTCATCACTACCAAACCAGAAAGCAGAATTCGGTTTTTGATTCGTCATATCTAGATGCTGCTCAAAATATGCATATCCTGACATGTATGTACCTACAAAGGACATAATAGCCATTACAATAATTAGGGTTAATCCTAGCATAGCTAGTTTATTTTGTTTCAGTCTTCGCCAAACATCAGGCCAATACTTAATACTAGGACGATGAATTTTATCTGCATTTTGATTAGATTTGTCCGCTTTTTCGAATAATTCTGGTTTAAAATCTATATTATTCATCATCGCCCCTCCTTCGTCAACTTAATTCGTGGGTCTACAAGCATATATGCAATATCTACGATTAACAACATAATGATTAATATAGCTGCATAAAAAATAGTTGTGCCCATAATTAAAGTATAATCCCTATTGTTGATAGATTGAACGAAAAATCTACCTAATCCAGGTATTCCAAAAATCTTTTCAATTACAAAACTTCCAACGAGCAAATTAGAAATGGTTGTCCCAAGAATTGAAATAACAGGTAAAATCGCATTTCGAACTGCATGTTTTAGGATAACAGCTGACTTGGCAATTCCTTTTGATCTTGCAGTCTTTATATAATCTTGTCCTAGTACTTCAAGCATTGATGATCTCATAAGTCTTGCCATTGTCGCTAATGGCATCAATGCCATTGCAAAAGAGGGAAGTAGTGAATGTCTCCATGTACCCCATCCTCCAATAGGAAAGAAAGATACATTTCTCGCCACAAATTGTATTAACAATGTTCCCATAATAAAGGATGGAACTGAAATACCAATTATTGCGATAATCATAGATATATAATCAGGGATTTTATTTTGATATAGTGCTGCAAGAACACCTAATGCGGGTCCAAACACAACAGCAATAAGTAAAGCTTGCAATCCTAATTGAGCTGAAACAGGAAATCCTCTCGAAACCATATCATTAACGGTTTCTACTCTTGACTTCATAGAATCACCCAAATCTCCCTTCAATAAATTTTGAAGATAGATTACATATTGTTCAGATACTGGCTTGTCCAGACCATACTTCGCCTGTAAGTTTTCATATACGGCTGGTGGCATTTTACTTTCTGAACGAAAAGGATTGCCAGGTATTGAATGCATTAACATAAATGTTATGGTAATAACCGCCCAAATGGTAACCAATGCTAAAGCAATCCTTTTTATAAGATATTTTGTCATAATAGTTCTCCTTTATAAAGTAAGCTACTCTATGTTTATGTTGATGAATGAAAAACGAGCTCTATAAACAAGTTCATAGAGTCTCGGTTTTCACTTAACATATCTATTTATTTATTATTTTAGAACTTGTCAACATCCATATCTGCATAGATAAAGTATGGGTATCTGTTTACAGGTTTAAATACTCCGCTTACATAAGATTTTTGTGCATATGGTTGTGTATAGAAGTAGATTGGTAATACTGGCATCTCTTCCATTAATAATGTTTCTGCTTTTCTCATTGCATCCATACGTACCGCTTGATCAGCAGTTGCTTTTGCTGTCTTTACATATGCATCATACTTTTCGTTGCTGTAATTAGCATCGTTGTATTCACCATTTGTTACCCAAAGATCGATAAATGTCATCGGATCAATATAATCGCCTATCCAACCTGCTCTGGATATTTCATAATCTCCAGCTTTTTCCCTATCTAGTTTAACCTGAAACTCTACATTTTCTAATTGAATTTCAATATCTAGATTTGTTCTCCACATTTCCTGTACTGCCTGAGCAATTTTTTTGTGAGCTTCTTGTGTATTGTAGACAAGAGTAGCATTTTGCATATCATCAATGGACATGCCTTCTTCAGTTAAGCCTTCTTGTAATAATTTTTTCGCTTCGTCAACATCAAATTTGATGAAATTACCTACTTTACGGAATTCCTTTCCGCTTTCATCAAGTATACCATAAGGTACAACACCTTCTGCAGGTAGTTGACCACCTTGTGCTACATTATCAATAATCTTTTGTCTATCAATTGACATAGATAAAGCTTTTCTTACTTTTGCATTGTTAAAAGGTTTTACTTCATTATTTAAATTATAATAATATGTAGCTAAATCTGCTCCTATTACTAATTCAGAGCTCTTTTCAGTATTAAGTTGAGCTACTACTGTTTGTGGAAGAGGTGTTAAGAAATCAAACTCTCCACCTTCATATCTTTGCCATGCTGTATTTTCATCGTCTAATATTGCAAAATCTACACCATCTAGTTTTACTTTATCAGCGTCATAATATTTTTCATTCTTTTTGATTAAAATTTTAGCATTGTGTTCCCATTCAGTTAATAAGAATGGTCCATTTGACACATATGTTGAAGGATCTTTTGCCCAGTCTGGATTTTCTTCAACAACATCCTTACTTACTGGGAAATAACAATAAAAAGATGTTAATTCTGGAAAGAATGCAGTAGGACTTTCTAATACAACCTCTAAAGTTTTGTCATCTACAGCTTTTACTGCTACATCTTCTACAGAACCTTTGCCTTCATTATATGCTTGTCCACCTTTTATATAGTAAAATTGATAAGCATAATATGCGGCAGTTTCTGGTTTAAGAGCTCTTTTCCAAGAATATTCAAAATCATGAGCTGTAACAGGCTCCCCATTTGACCATGTAATATCATCTCTTAATGTAAATGTATAAGTCAGTTCATCTTCAGCTAACTTATACTTTTCAGCCATTCCCCCGACAATTTCTCCATCTGCACTTTTTTTCATTAACCCTTCAAAAATGTGGTCTAGAACCCATGATTCGTGAGTACCTTGTGCCAAGGCTGGATCTAGAGATCCTGGTTCACTTGCATTATTCGTTCGAAGAATTTTTTCTTTATCTTCTTCTGAAGCACCTGAACATCCAGAAATCAAAAGCACAACCACGAGAATAATACTTGTCATTGTTATTAACTTTTTCTTCATAAATTTTCCCCCTATTTTTTTCACGTCAATTATATTAATCTTACTTAATATATCATTTTTATCAGAACATTTCAATATTTAATGTTCATAAACAACTTATACCATTTATACCAATAATTTTATTACTTTTTCTATTCCTATATAATTCATATCAAATTGGTTGTACATACTATTAAAGAAAGAAGAATACTCTTAATTTCAGTGTATTCTTCTTTAAACAGTTGTATTAAAGTTTTATTAATGCCTTATTTTAGATATTCTTTTTAATCATATCATTTACTACGCCTGGATTCGCCTTGCCTTTTGTCGCTTTCATTACTTGTCCTACTAAAAATCCTATTGCCTTGTCTTTTCCGCTTTTTAGATCTTCTACAGATTTTGGATTGTCTGTTATGACCTTTAGAACGATTTCCTTTATGGCATCTTCGTCATTCATTTGGACTAGGCCCTTTTCTTTGACGATATCCTCTGGCGCTGCACCCGTTTCAAACATCTCTTTTAACACAGTTTTTCCTGCAGAATTGCTAATTTCCTTTTTATTAATCATATTGACCATTTTAGCCAAACCTTCAGGGTTAAATTTAATTTGGGTAATTTCGATTCCTGCTTCATTTAATAGTGCGGATAAATCGCCTAATATCCAGTTTGAAACAGATTTTGCATCATCACAATACATTACCGACTCTTCAAAGAAATCTGCCATTTGCTTTGTAGTTGTCAGAATTTGTGATTCTGTCTGGGTTAAATTCCACTCTGAAGTATATTTTTCTATTCTCTCCCATGGAAGAATTGGAATAGAGCCTTTTATAGATTCGATATACTCTTCTTCTAATATAACTGGTACTAAATCTGGATCTGGGAAATATCTATAATCATGAGCTTCTTCTTTACTTCTCAAAGAAAAGCTTAATCCCTTGTCATCATCCCATTTACGGGTTTCCTGAATAATTTTATTTCCCTTTTCAATTTCTTTAATCTGCCTTTTTGATTCTGATTTAATAGCATTTTCTAGAGATCTAAAGGAGTTTAAGTTTTTCATTTCAGTCCTCGTACCATACTCTTTACTTCCCATAGGTCGAACAGATAAGTTTACGTCAAAGCGCAAAGAACCTTCTTGCATCTTACAATCAGAAACTTCTGTATATTCTAAAGTAGCTTTAACTTTTTCTGCAAAGACTCTAGCTTCTTCAGCGCTTCTCATGTCAGGTTCTGTGACAATTTCAATTAAGGGAACACCGCATCTATTGTTATCTGCAAGAGTACCTTCTGAGCCTTCGTGAATCAACTTTCCTGCATCTTCTTCAATGTGTATTCTCGTAATACCTACAAATTTATCAAAGCCCTCTCCTTTAATGTGAATCTTTCCCTTTCCACAAATAGGAAAATCGAATTGAGAGATTTGATAGGCCTTAGGTAAATCAGGGTAAAAGTAATTTTTTCGGTCCATCTTGCTAAAACGTGCAATTTCACAATCCATAGCAGTACCTGCTTTTACGGCATATTCTACTACTTTTTTATTTAATACAGGCAAAGTACCTGGAAGCCCTAGACATACTGGACAAGTTTGTGTGTTTTCGTCGGCGCCAAATTTTGTTGAGCAACCGCAAAATATTTTACTTTTGGTTTGCAATTCACTGTGTATTTCTAATCCTATTACGATTTCGTATTCCATATATTCTAACCTCCTTTATAGACTTGCTCTTTTTTTATGATAATCCGTAGCTTGTTCAAAGGCATAGGATGCTTTTAACAGAGTATCTTCTCCAAAAGCTTTACCAATAAGCTGTAGTCCTATAGGTAAGCCTTCTGAGTCAAATCCACATGGGATAGAGATACCTGGTACACCAGCTATGTTCACTGGAACAGTATAAATATCAGACAAGTACATTTCTAGTGGATCATTACTCTTTTCCCCTAACTTAAAGGAGGTAGTCGGACAAGTCGGAGAAAGAATGACATCGCAAGTTTTAAACACATTGTCAAAATCTTCTTTTATTAATGTACGAACTTGTAGGGCTTTTTTATAATACGCGTCATAGTATCCAGAGCTAAGGGCATATGTTCCTAGCATAATACGCCTTTTCACTTCACTTCCAAACCCCTCGCTACGAGATTTTTTATATAAATCAACGAGGCCATCAAAATCCTCAGCACGGTAACCATATCTTATACCATCATAACGAGCTAAATTAGAGCTAGCTTCTGCTGAAGAGATAATATAATAAGCAGATAATGCGTATTCTGTAGTAGGCAAACTCGTTTCAATAATTTCAGCCCCTAGATTCTTATAGACTTTAATTGCTTCTCGAACAGACTGCTCTACTTCATTGTTTAATCCTTCTTGAAAATACTCTTTTGGAACGCCAATTTTTAGTCCTTTTATGTCTTTAGTTAAATAATTTGTAAAATCTTTTTTCTCTGTCACTACAGATGTAGAATCTTTATCATCATGACCGCAAATAGCATTTAAAACAATAGCACAATCCTCTACATCTTTTGTCATAGGGCCTATTTGATCTAAGGAAGATGCAAAGGCAATAAGTCCATATCGAGATACCATTCCGTAAGTAGGTTTTAATCCTACAACGCCACAAAAACTTGCAGGTTGACGAATAGAACCGCCTGTATCTGTACCTAGAGCAAAAGCTGCTTCACCAGCTGCAACGCAAGCAGCAGAGCCACCTGAGGATCCTCCTGGTACTCTGTCTAAATCCCAAGGATTATGAGTCTTTTTAAAACTTGAGTTTTCTGTAGAAGAACCCATAGCAAATTCATCCATATTCATTTTTGCAAGAACAATAGAACCAGCTTGTTCTAATTTTTCTACTACAGTGGCATTATAAGGCGGTTTAAAGTTGTAAAGTATTTTTGATGCACAAGTGGTCTCTACATCCATGGTGCACATATTATCTTTTAAGCCATAAGGAATACCCATTAAGCCCTTTGCTTGAATTCCATTTTTGTCTAGATTTTCTGCCTTTTCTAAGGCTTCTTCGCCCATAATTTTAAGAGTAGAATTTACCTTGTCTTCTACATCGTCTATTCTCTTTAAATAAGCTTGTACTACATCTTTATAACCTACTTCTTTTTTATTAATAAGATCTACTGTGTCGTGTAATGTTAAATCAAATAATTCCACTATCAACCCTCCTACTCTATAACTTTTGGCACTTTAAAGCAGCCATTTTCTTGAGATGGTGCATTTTGTAGTACCTTTTCTCTATCTAAAGATGGGATTACTACGTCTTCCCTTAACACATTGTTTACTGGTAACACATGAGCAGTAGGCCTGACATCACTCGTATCTAATTCATTTAGCTTTTCAGCATAATCGAGAATACTAGTCAATTGATCGCCAAAAACTTTTAACTCATCGTCATGAAACTCAAGTCGCGCTAATTCTGCAACATAAACTACATCTTCTTTCGTTAATTTCATCGTATTCCTCCTCTATTTACATGGAGATAGGAGGTTTGAGCTTAGAGGTAAGATTTTCCTTACCACCTTACCACCTATATTCCAAATTTTCAAACCTAATCACCTTACAATTATATGCCAAGTTCTTCCTCTAATCAAACTTATTTGCCGATCATAGACAAAAATTGCTCTTCTGTAATGATTTCTATACCTAGCTCTACAGCCTTTTCGTATTTAGAACCGGGGTTTTCACCAGCTAGGACATAATTTGTCTTTTTACTTACAGACCCAGCAACCTTTCCACCGTTTTTTTCTATCAGCTCTTTTGCTTGATCCCTCTTAAGACTTGGTAGTGTTCCTGTAACAACGAATTTTGCTCCTTTTAGTAGATCTTGGCCAGTATCTTTTTTCTGTTCTTTCATATTTATATCTAGACTTTTTAATTTCTCAACAAACTCTAGATTGGATTCTAATTTAAAAAAGTCTATGATTTCGTCGGCCATTTTCTCGCCTATGTCTTGAACGGAAAGGAGTTCTTCCTTAGGAGCACTTATAAGGTCATCTAAAACATCAAACTTCTCTGCTAAATTTTTTGCTCCTTTTTCTCCAACATAGGGAATCCCTAGGGCAAAAATCAGCTGATGAAGAGAACTCTTCTTTGATACTTCAATAGACTGGAGGAGATTGTCTACAGATTTTTCTCCTAGCTTTTCTAGTTTAGCTAATTCTTCACGTCTTTCATAGAGCAAATATAAATCACTTGGATCTTTTACAAAGCCTTCTTCCCAGAGTTTTGCTACAAGGGAACCTCCAAGACCTTCAATATTCATGGCATTTTTAGAAGCAAAGTGAGCAATTCGCCTTATAACCTGTGCAGGACAACTTAAATTGACGCATTTACGAGCTGCTTCTCCTTCTATTCGAAAAGTTGGTTCTCCGCAGGTAGGACAAGTCTCAGGCATGTGAAAAGGCATCTCTTGCCCTGTCCTCTTATCAAAATTTACCTGAAGAACCTCTGGAATGATTTCTCCAGCCTTTCGAACTAAAACCATATCTCCAATTTTAATATCTTTATCTTTGATAAAGTCTTCGTTATGCAAAGTAGCTCTAGAAACCCTTGTACCTGCTAATTGAACTTCTTCTAATTCTGCAACAGGAGTCAAGCTACCTGTTCTACCTACCTGAATAGTAATATCTAATAATTTTGTCTCTTTTACTTCAGGTGGGAACTTATAGGCAATAGCCCACCTAGGATTTCTTGCAGTAGTGCCTAAGATTTCTCTCGTCTTTAAGTGATCTATTTTTATAACGATGCCATCGATATCAAAAGCTAGTTCATATCTTTTTTCATTCATTTCATTACAAAAATCAATGACCTCTTCCATGTTCTTACAGATGAAATAAGGACTTACCTTAAATCCTCGAGAAGATAGATAATCTAAAGACTGGTGATGGGTTTCAAAAGAATCCTCTATCTCTTCTACATTAAACACATACATATCTAAGGGGCGACGAGCTGCGATCTTAGGGTCTAATTGCCTAAGCGATCCTGCTGCTGCATTTCTAGGGTTAGCAAATAATGCCTGCTGAGCTTTTTCCCTTCTCTCATTTAATTTCTGGAAGTCATTTCGATTCATAATCACTTCTCCGCGAACTTCAAGGCTATCCTCCCCTTTTAACTTAAGGGGAACAGAGCGAATGGTTTTTAAGTTTTGTGTTACATTTTCTCCCGTAACACCATTTCCTCTCGTTGCACCTTGGACAAATAGGCCATCTTCATAATTTAAAACAACGGTCAAACCATCGAATTTATACTCTACTACGTACTCATAGTCTTGAATGACCTTTCGAATTCTATTGTCAAAGCTTCTTAGGTCCTCTGGACTAAAGCCATTTGCCAAGCTTAACTTAGGTCTCCTAAAGCTTACTTTACTAAAAGAGTCCAGAGCCTTTCCCCCAACTCTCTGACTAGGAGAATCAGGCACCATATACTCTGGGTATTTATTTTCTAAATCCATCAACTCATTCATAAGATGATCATACTCGTAGTCCTGTACCTCTGGTGCATCTAATTCATAGTACAGTTTGTTATGGTGTTCTATTTCTTCTCTTAATTGTTCTATTTTTTCTTTTATATCCATATCCTTACCACCTATTTCTAACCAACAATCGTAATCGGCGCCATACTTAAAGCTACTTTTTTAATTCCCATTCCTGGAAAGGCTATAGAGGCGATGGCATTATCCCCTTGTCCTGAGATATTGATGATTGTACCCATTCCCCATTTAGCATGATTGACTTTTGTCCCTTCTTTTATATCTCCTTTGCTGGATTTTTTTTCTGATTGATGGGAATAAGTATGTTGCATTCGGTTTAGTTGTTGATAAATGCTATTTTTATTAATAATTCCTTTTTGAGATGTTTCGGTTTCCGTAAAGGTAGATTGCTTTTCTACATCACCAGAGATGAAATTGGCAGGAATTTCATCTAAAAACCTTGATCTAGGATTGTAGCTCGTCCTTCCGTATAGCTTTCTGTAATTGGTATAGGTCATATAAAGCTTTTCTCTGGCCCTAGTTATACCCACATAACAAAGTCTTCTTTCTTCATGAAGTTCTTTATCGTCATTTAAAGATCTGGAATGTGGAAATATGCCATCTTCTAAGCCAGGCATGAAAACTACTGGAAATTCTAAGCCCTTAGCATTGTGAAGGGTCATAAGCTTGACTTGACCTTGACCTTCGGAGTAATCATCTATATCTGCGACTAAAGATACATTTTCTAGAAAAGCTGTTAACGATACGTCATCGCTGTTACTCTCAAATTCTACAGCACTAGAGATTAATTCTTGTAGATTTTCAATTCTACTTTGACCATTCTCTACTTTGCCCTCTTTGAGCATATCCATATACCCTGTAGTATGCATAATATTATCAATTAATTGGCTAAGAGATAAACTATTCTTTATTTCTATAAACCCTTTCATCATGTCTGAAAATGCTATGAACTTATTCATAACTGCCTTTGACAAACCAACCATTTCTTCGATATTTAATACTACCTCAAATAAGCTCATGCCTTTAAAGTCTGCAAATTCTTGAAGTTTTTCTATTGTAGCATTTCCTAGACCTCTTTTTGGCGTATTGATTACCCTTTTAAAACTTACATCGTCCTTGTGATTTTCTATCAACGTCAAATACGAGAGAATATCTTTGATTTCCATACGAGAGTAGAACTTTAAACCACCAATAATTTGATAAGGAATACCTCTTCCCATAAAGGATTCTTCAAATACCCTAGATTGAGCATTGGTACGATACAATATGGCAATAGAACCGTAGTTACAATCTGTCTCTCTATCAAGTTTAGAAATTTCTGAAGCAATATAATCTGCCTCATCCCTTTCACTAAACAGTTGCTTAATCTCTATTAATTCACCTTCTGGATTGTCTGTCCACATTTCTTTTGCTTTTCTATTTGGATTGTTTTGAATGACACTATTAGCCGCTTCAATAATGGTAGTACTAGAACGATAGTTTTGTTCTAGGCGTACAATCTCTGCATAATCAAAATCTTTTTCAAATTCTAAAATATTTCTTATATCTGCGCCTCTAAAGCCATAGATGCTTTGATCATCATCTCCACATACGCAAATATTTTGATGATTATCGGCTAACATCTTTACAATATGGTATTGAATCGGATTTGTATCCTGATACTCGTCCACTACAATATACTTAAATTTATCTTGATAATACTGAAGTACCTCTTCATTTTGTCTAAAGAGATTCACAACATTTACAAGCAAATCATCAAAGTCCATAGCATTATTACTCATAAGCTTATTTTGATATAGTTTATAAATTTGAGCAATCTTTTCTCCTTTGAAATCCCCTTCATTTTCACGTAAGAATTTTTCTGGTGAAGTCCCCTTTTCTTTGGCTTGAGAGATTGCACTAGTTACCGAGCCAATAGTTAGAGATTTTTCATCAATGTTTAACTCTTTGTAACAATCTTTAATAACATTTTTTTGATCTGCTGAATCGTAAATAACAAAACTTCTCTCATATCCTAAAAGGTGGGCGTGAAAGCGTAAAAGTTTTGCACATAATGAATGAAAGGTACTCATCCAAATTCGGTCTACATGAGATACATCCATTTTTACCATACGTTCTTTCATCTCTTGCGCCGCCTTATTTGTAAAAGTCAAAGCTAGTATCTGATCTGCCCGACCTTTTCCGCTTTGAATAATATGGGCTATACGATGAATAATCGTTCTAGTTTTTCCTGAACCTGCTCCTGCTAATATAAGCAGTGGCCCCTCTGTATGAATCACAGCCTTTTGCTGCATTTTATTTAATCCATCTAAAAGATTCATATTCTTCTCCTTACTCTTTGGTTTATACCCTAAGTTTTTTGTAATAATATAGATTTCTTTCTAAAAAAGAATCTTACCATAGTAGATGGATTTTAATACTTTATCCATCTCTTCTTTAGTCATTTTTACTGGATTTGCTCTAGTAGAGCCTAACAGGGCATTGTCTAATACTACATCATAGCGAGATAAAAACGCTTCTTCTGAAATTCCCATCTCTTTAAAACTCTTTGGAATATTTAATCTATCGTTTAAATTTTTGATGCTTTCTATAAAATTATCTTGCCCAATAGCTTTTGCAAGCTTATCTAATCTTTCCTTCACTAGGGAATCTCTAGAATTATAGCTCAAAACATATGGTAAGCCTATTGCATTGATTAAGCCATGCCCATAGTCGAACATGCCCCCGATACTATGGGAGATGCCGTGATCCATTCCAAGACCTATATTGTGAAAGGCCATAGCTGCCATAGATTGATAATTATGCACCTTTTGTCTGCTTGTAATATCCCCTTTTTCATAGGATATTGGCAAGTATTCAAAGAGTCCTTCTATAGCTCCCCTACAAAGGACTTCGCTAAAGTCGTCTAGATTTTTATTCGTGTAGCATTCTACAGCATGGGTCATAGCATCCATTCCCGTTTGAGCTACCACCTCTTTAGGCATAGATAAGGTAAGCTCACCGTCCAGTATGGCGTAATCTGGAATAAAATTATATGTTTTTAATCCTATTTTAATATTTTCTTCTCCATAAGTGATGACTGAGGTTTTTGTCATCTCAGAACCTGTACCCGAGGTGGACGGAATAGCAATAAGTCCTATATCTCTAGAAATATTGATGTCGAGGGATTTTCTGATGATTTCGAAATTGAGTTCAGGATGTTCATATAAAAGTATCATAACCTTGCTTGCATCAATAGCGGAACCCCCTCCCAAACCAATTACCGCATCAGGCTTAAAAGCTTTCATTTTATTGACCCCTGCTACAACTTCACTAGCTGTAGGATTTGCACCTATGCTCGAAAATACACTATACTGGCAATTATTTTCCTCTAATATCTTCTCTAACCGAGGGATCGTTCCATTTTTAAACATAGATGATTTTCCTGTGACAATGAAGTATTTTTTATACTTTAACTCCTTAATATATTCTAAGGATCCAGGATAGGATACATATTCAATTCCATGTAATCTCATTTTTATAACCTCCTCTGATTTAGTTCTAAGTTGGATGTTTAAAACATTGATATGGTGTTAATCAATACTTTGGTTCAAGATTTTGATTATTACTGCACATTACACATTATAGCATTAATCGCTGTAGAATTATTCTGAAATATTTTCACTAGACATATAATACATATATAAAAAGAGCTTTTATGCTCTAAGAGAGGTGAGAGTTATAATACGCAAAAAAGAAATAATGATACTAACATCAATTCTATCCATTTTGATTATTACATCATCTTGCGTAAAAAGTGAAGAAAAAGTAAACGAGGAAATTATTCAAATGACTACTAATTTACTTTCTTGTAATTGGCAAATACATAATATTCAAATGACTTATGAAGATTATAAAGAAGAAGTTGCTGATTATTTTATAGATAAAGAGACCTTTAAAGATCATATAAAACACGATGATTTAAATCCAATTATCTTAGAGGATGTAACAAAGAACGATGCCGCATTGATTGAGAAATACAAGACGAAAAATATTTTCAACTATGATCTTTTAAACATTCAAATATCTAAAGTTTATGGCGAGGCCACTTCTACAAGTAAATACTGCTATATTAATATGATTGTGTCTCCACATATTCCCCAGCAAAAGGAAAATGCGGTGGCATATACGGCTACAGGATACACCTTAAAAGAAGAGCAAAACATAATGATTCTATGGACAAAAGAAAATAACAAGTGGAAGATATCCGATTTCCAGGGAAATACCTATTTAATAGACTTAAAAGATAAACTGTCGAAGGAATTCATCAGCAGATACACCACCTACAACAGCGAACCTGTTGAATACATACATACGTTTGAATTGATAAACGAATAAAAAATAGTGATCAGCCACCAACGGTGGCTCTTGTTTTTGCTTTTGCTAACCACCTGGGAGTAATACCCGATTTATCTTGTCCGAAGGTAAGAGAAATCGAATGGTATTACCCCTGTCAAGGTTGGCGAGACTTATAGCGACTAAAAGGAGCTATAAGTCCGCAACCTACGACAGACCGCCTTATTTAGCATTTTCCACTAATTTAGGTGAATTAAATAGAAGCGTCTCTATTTTAGGGTCTTCTCCTTCTGTAAAGTAAACTGTGACGGCGACATCTGATGTTTCTTTTGAAAATGTAGCTTTATAGATTACCACAATGTAATCTTCGTCACCTTGTGACACTTTATCTACTTTTGCTAGTTCTTTGTTTTCGTAATTACCGATAATATCTTTTATTTGTTTTTTAATGATTCCTTCGTAATTTTCTACATTTAAGGCATCAAGCATTATAGGGCCAAAGTCCTTGCTAAATTTCTCATAATTGTCTTCATTCATTCCTTGTAGCATATTTTCGACCATAGGATCCGCGTATTTTTGGACTTCTTCTTTATCTACCCCCTTGCTACAAGCTGGTAATAAGAGTAAAAGCAAAAAAAGGATTGCTATTCTTTTCAAATTCTATCCCTCCTATATTACAAATTTCCACAGACTTTTTTTACGATGTATATATATTATACTGAAGATAGCTCCTATGCCTATTATGCCCTCCACAATCCATATATTGGACGATATGAGCAAAATTGATACATTAAGCAAAGTATGAAGCCCTATGGCTATAATAAGGCCTGTAACTTTCCCAACGCGAATAGATCCTAAAACAAGTAAAGAAAGGCCTATGTGAATAATTATAGTAAATAGCCGTTCCATGCCAGCTAGCAAATAAAGTGCAGGGGGAGTTTCCTGTAATAATAGAGTTACGGTATCTATATTCGGCAAGAGACCTACTATATTTTCGAATAAACCAAAGTTCAAATGTAAGGATATAAAAATAAAAGCCAAATAGTTTACGCCCACTAAGATAATGGATTCTACTCCTCCATGGCCAATGCCAAAAATCACCCCATTTTCCCATTCACGTTTATCTACTAGCAAAAACTTAAAGGCTACATATCGTCCAATCTCTTCAAAAAGACCTGCAGTCAAAGCTAACATCACAATATACAGTTTTTCATTTTGAACGATATAGGTATAAAACCAAAATTGACCGCCAAGCCAATTTAACAGCGGAATTCGTATGAACAATTGAAAGATGGTGAACACCAAAGCACCGACGACAAGATAAGATAAAGAAGCATTGTAATGTCTCTTAAAATAGATAATCATGACAATTGGAAATCCTATAGAAATTAACGCTGTAAGGGCAATAAAAAGCAAAGATAAACCGCCCATTTTTTCACCCCCAATAGAATTCTCAAATACAGTATAACATATAATGGTAAAACATATCGTAGATTCATGAAATTTAACAAGTGTTTAGCAGTAGTTAAATGATAGTTGAACAATTGTACTTTTTCTGTCCAACCATTAAAAAAATGAAAAGCAGGAACAAACAAATCATTCCTACTTTTCATTTCATTTTATGCTTGATCTTGTATCAGCTTTTCTACTCGATCGATTGCTGTTTGAAAACCATCTCTCCAACCATCTGAATACTTATAATCAGCTTCCGAACCCATTAACATAACAGATTTTTTCATATTTTCTAATCTTTCTATTATCGCTTCCATACTATAGCATCCCCCTTAGAAAAACAATATTTACTATATTCTATACCTTTGTTATGATAACGTTACCATAACTTATATTTATTATTGTAGTCCTTTATATTCAAAAAATCAAGTAAATAGTCAACTTATTATCGGTATAATATGTCATTTTTCATCCTTATTCAAAAGAATCATGTTATACCAACAAATAAAGTGCTATACTAAATGATTAATAATGCACTCGAATCAACCAAAAAGTAATTCCAGATCGATTCCAGCCTATATCCCAAGGTACTCTATAACGGTCTACATTATGACAGTTTACGAGAGGATATCCTTTTGAATCATAACCCGATACAATAGACACGTGACCAATCTTCCCCTTTTCTTCGTAAGCGACAATATCTCCTGGCTGCAATTTGTAGGCTGATTGGTATACATTCTCATAACTCCCTACAGCTATTCTTGAGCCTCTCCCGCTATTTAAAAAGTAATTCGTAAGATTTTGAGCCTTTATCCAAGCTAGACTCCCCCCTTTATGGTAATTCCACAGGCTGTTTTTCTTAAAGCCTCCCCCTTCGTGTAGGACTTGAGATGTAAAATTAGCGCAATCTCCACCAACAGGATTGTAATTTCGGTAATCTTTATTGTAGCTACTGTTTTCATAAGCACTACAATATTTGTCTGCGTACTTGATGGCCTTTTTTCTTCGACCTTCTAATTTGTATTTTTCAGGATTGTAGTTACTAATGTACTTCATTATCTCTTCTTTTTTTTCGTCTTTTAAGGAAATGCTATCTGCCATTGGATCAGATGACCAATCCTTTGTAATAATCCAGCGATCTTCTTTCATTTCAATTCTCATATAGTGGTATACTGCAATCTTATAACTGTTTTCTTTGTCCTCACCTTTGTACTGATAAATATATTCATCTATAGATTTTACAGTTAAATTATAGGTAGAATCAGAGCCTGTTATTTTGGGAAACTTGTGATAACTCTTTATATCTGTATATTCTATTTCTTGTTTTTTTGCCCATTTATTAAGATAATCTTGCTTTTTTATAGCGTATTCATATGCCCATTTTCCGTGAAGAACATCCTGATCATAAGCCTGTTTAAGGAGCTCTTCATCATTGTTTAAATAAGCTATATTGATATCATTAAGAAGTTGACTTGCTATTTTTTCTACTTCTTTATCTTCAAATAATCTAGAATACATGCCTAGGGTAACTGTAATACAGCCAATTACAATAAGTATTAGTAGAACTCGCACTATGTATTTGTAGCTACGCATCATCACACCTCATAAAAAATCACCTCTTACTGAATACTATTAATAGCTATTCAGCAAAAGGTGATCTCATTACAAATAAAACAAAACTAATTCATTAATACGCAACCTACATAAGTCAGTGTATTAGGGCCATAGTAGTAAGGTATATTGTTTGCAGAACAGATATCACTTACAACGATTCCATAAGCTTCCATAGAAGAAATCATTTTATCTGGAAAACGACAGGGCTCATCCGGATATGTACATTCTTTACATATCGTACACGCTCCAGCTCCTAAGACCATAGCATCAGGATAAATTTCTCCTATCTTTTTTGCAAAATCAGCAATTGCTTTGCCATGAACTTCATTAATCTCTGTCATCGATTCAAAATCAAAAGAATCTTCAAGCTCACCAGTAGTTTGCAGAATCAATCCTTTTTTAAATTTGCGAATCTTCTCTTCGCATTCTGGTAGCGTTCCACATCCTGGTGGACAGGACCAGTTCTTTCCGTAAGACTTACATTTATTCTCTGCACACATATCTCGCACTTCTGTTCGCAGTTCAATAAGGTCTGCATCCAGATCTCCAATATGCGTAAAACCACTTTCTAAAGCAAGCTCTTTAATTTTTCCGTAATCATCCATACTCCATGCTCCTTTATTTTAGAATTTTGCATTCGTTTCTTTATCATAAAATATCGCAAATTGCCTCAGCTACGTTGTAGCTTAGGTCGTTACACTTGCTTATAGCACTTCACGTCGTCCGCGGGTGCACTTACATCAATTCAAACAAGTTTGGCTGATGTTTACTTTGCCTTCGCGCAAATCATCCCATTTTCTCGTGCAAGCGCAGAAAATATTTTGATTTTAGCGAGCCAATCTTCTAATACAAATATTATATCACGTAAAACGATTTCAGGATAGTGTTTTTAACTACGATTAAATGCTGATTGAACTATCGTTACGTAGTTAAAAAAGGATTGCTAAAAGAATTTCCCCGCTTAAATGCGAGTTCTGCTTTTAGCTAATCTTTCAGTTTTCCGCTAACCCATCCAATTCCTGGAGAATTTCCTTTTGCCTATCTAAAAACATTAACCTTTTATTGTATTTGTAATAATCTTCAGATCCTTTACTGCTTATAAACTTTGCGCTGTAATAATCAGCTGTCAATTCTGTTACTAATATGAAGATCTCCTGTCCTTCCCCATATACCTGCTCTACAAAATCAAACATGTGATGCATCTTCTTTTGAACCATACTGGTTTCTTCTCTCATATTTTTTACAGCTTCATCAAAATTCTTCTTAATATATTCATAAACCTCTAAATGCTGGGTGACATTTTTATTTTTAATTTGAGTTTTATTTTCTTCTAATATTTTAATAATCAGTTGGTCGTTTCGTTTTTTCTCATAAGATAGACTATTAGCCTTTTTCTCCTTTTCTAGACATAAAGTAAGCTCGTCTATATGTTCCTCTAATATATCTATGGGTGGTTTTGTATTTTCATTTAACTCTATCTTTATTTGTTTTAAAACTTTCACCAAATCCATTAAATAACTCTCTGTAAAAAGATTCTTTCGGATGTCTCTTTGCATAGCTTCTAATAATAGGTTTAGTAGGGATAATCTCTCATCAAATTTCGCTTCCTTTGCACGTTTTTTAATATTCTCGTCTGCATACCCCTCAAGGATTTCCCCTATTTTATAGTCTTTTTTATACTTTTGATATAAGTCATAGTAAATAGCATAGTTTTTTGCTATCTTTCTATTCCTAATATATTGGCTCACTAACACTTCATCTACTGTAAGATTTTCCTCTTCGTACAAAGCAATGGCTTCTGATAGATCTTCCCAACCTCTTGCCGTCACATAAGACTTTTCTCCTATGGCTGTCTCGACCAAGTAAAAATCATCTTTTTTAATATCTAAATAAGTTAATATAGAACCATGTATGCCCTTCTTAGATGCGTACTTTTTCCAGATTTCATATTGTTCTGTCACTTCAAGGATTTTCAAACGATCCATCGTTACAATATCAAACTCCCGAACAGATTTATTATACTGAGGTGGATTTCCTGCAGTCACTACAACCCATCCTTCAGGAACTTTGTGGCGTCCAAAAATCTTATATTGAAGAAATTGTAACATAGCTGGAGCTAGTGTTTCAGATACACAATTAATTTCGTCTAAAAACAAAATCCCCTCTTTTACCTTGCTCTCTTCCATGGTTTCATAAACAGTGGCAATGATTTCACTCATAGTATATTCTGACACGGAATACTCTTGATTCCCATAGATTTTCTTTTCAATAAAGGGCAAACCTAAAGCACTTTGTCTTGTATGATGAGTCATAGAATAAGAAACTAAAGCTACTCCTAGCTCTTGTGCAATTTGCTCCATAATAGCCGTCTTTCCAATTCCTGGAGGCCCAAGTAAAAAGACAGGACGCTGTCTGACAAGTGGAATTTTATAATCGCCATACTCGTCTTTTTTAAGATAAATTCTTACAGAATTTTTTATTTGCTCTTTTGCTTCTTCAATATTCATTTTAAATAACTCCTGTATTTCCTAAATTTTTAATTCATCTTCTTGTAAAACCAATTTTATGGCCCAGGACGGTACTTTTTTCTCATTGTAATTTTCATCTAAAAAGACAAAAGCTACATCATATTTTGGTCTCCACTCTGGAAATATACCATATCCATCTGTAAAATAAATCAGCCCTTTTAGATTATCAAACTCTCCTTGTTCTATTAGTTCTTCTACATAATAAAAAACAGGTCTAAAGTCTGTTCCGCCAAAACCAAATAATTGGAGATTGTCCATAAATTTTTCAAACTCTTCATCTGAAGTAATCTTTGTGTCCTGCTGAATTTTTGCATCGCATTGAATAATATGAATATTTACTTTTTTAAAAAAGTTTTCTGTACTCTTCATAATGGAGTATGTTTTATTTAAAAAGTCTTGCACAACTTCTCCCGAGCAAGAGCCAGAAGTATCTATTGCTATAACAAAATCCTTAATCTTATAGACTTCTTTGTGCTCTAGCGGCTCAATTAGAGGAAGGTTTCCGTATAGTTGCATTCCGTAAGTATAAAATCCATAATCAAACTCATCATTATTGACTTGGATTTCTTCTGATAGAACAGAAAACTGTTTTAGAAATTCTCCGTAATCGTAGTGATCCCGATGAACTTCTTTTATGTTTTGAATCAAAGCTGTGGTCTCTTCTCCACGTTCTTTAGAAAAGGTCTCTAGTTCCACCTTGACTCTCTCACTAATTTTCTCCCACTCTTCTTGAATCTCCTCTTGGTATTCTTCCTTTTGTTCTTCAAATTTTTTATATATAAATTCTGCATCTATTTGACTGTCAAACTGTTTCTGCTTTAGATTAAATCCCCAGATAGAGTGCTCATCCCTTTTAAACAATGCACTATCTTTCTTTAATTGATCCTCAGTCAAAGGATTACGCCAAAAGTACTTGTACAATTTTTCTGCTGTAATTTCTGTCTTTTCTTTCAATTTATCAATTACATCTTTTTGTTCTATATCCCTCTGAGTCTCAACGGCCTTTATGTTTAATTCTAATATGATATTTTCAACGGCTATATCTGTAGCTAGATTCCACAAATTAGCATCTTCTATACCTACCTTAAATGGATCATAAAAGATCCAGTGAAAAACCATATGCAAATAAGTTCTAGCTAATACTTCCTTTTCTCCCTTATAGGTTTTTAAGATGTACTTATAGTCATAGAAAAGCATCTCTCCATTTGACCCTATGGTATTATTATCTATAAGCTGAAAGGATTTGAACTGATACAAGGCCATATGGAGAAAACGCAACGATACCAAAAGATGATCTCGGGTTAATAAAAGTATCTCTTTCGCTAAATCTCTTGACTTTTTTATTTGTTCTTCTTGATTCATACACATCTCCATCCTCATAAATTAGGTAAACATAAGATTTTCCCCTTAGTCTAAAGACAGTGGATCATCAATATCTTCATTGTGGATATTCGCATTTTTGTACTCCATTAGGAAGGCCAGAACTTTAATAGACTTATACGTATTTGCCTCTTCAATGAATACATCAATTTTATGAGGGTCTATTCTATTTGTACGAGCTAAATAATGCAGCCCTTCTAGTGAATCCTCATGTATTAATTCTAAAATAATGTGATTAATATGAGATGAAATGTAATTTTCATAGGTTTTTTGTGGCATCCCCTTGTATTCGCCTTGACCCTTACAATATAAAAGAGCTAATTGTCCTTTTTGCTCAACACTTAGAAGAAAGTCAAAAGCAAAGTCACTACCAGAAAAATACTGCAATTTATTGTTTAATATACCTTTTCTCAGAGGTTCTAATCCCTTTAAACTATTTTTTCCGTCTCCTATTAGGGTCACCTTTGCCAGATTTTTACAACCGCTAAAAGCCCATTGTCCAATTTTTACCTTATCTGACATTTCTATGCTTACAAGAGCAGAACCATTAAAAGTATGAGCCCCTATATATTGCACCGATTCAGGAATGATTATCTCTTTTAGATTTATACTACCCCAAAAGCCGTTTTCTTGAATCCTTTTTACTTTCTTTGGTATCTCAAAGAACTCTCCTTTGTTAATAGGATAGTATATTAAAGTCTCTTGGGCCTTATCATAAAGAACTCCGTCAATACTTGAATAATTCTCATTTTCACCTTCTACCTCTATGGATTCTAAACTGTTACACGCTTCAAAAGCATGCCAATCGATTACTTTTACCCTAGAAGGAATATGAATCCTTTTTAAAGTAGTGCATCCTTTAAATGCGGCCCCTCCTATCTCTACAATTTTATCAGGGATATGGATACTATCTAAATTTTTGCAATCTACGAAGGCATACCACCCTATATGGATAACGGATTCTGGTATAATAATATCTTTAAGCTTGCTGCAACCGCTAAAGATGGATTTGCCTATTTCTTTTAGATTACACGGTAAATGAACAAACCTAAGAGAAGTACAGTAAGAAAATGCATTACGATCGATTTCCTCTACTGTATCAGGTATATTCATCTCTTGTAAGTCACTACAGTTACTAAAAGCCCACTTTCCTATTTTAACAACGGTATTAGGTATTTCTATAACTTTTATTCCTTTGATGTTTTGAAAAGACTCTGGGCCAATTTCTCTTACTGGCTTACCATTGATTTCAGACGGAATCTTTACAATATTATCTGTAATACCTTCTATACCTGTGATTACAATAGCCTCTTTTTTTTCTTTATAATGAAATCTCAACACATCATCTCCCCTTTTTAGTTCTTAATTCTAAGTAAAATAGCAGATCATTCTGCGACCACTGATTTTACTATCTAAAAAGAACACCTCTGAGTAAGAGAGGTGCTCTTATACTATCTTATTGTCTCTAAATCCAATTTAAAATGTTCTTTTAGCAGTTCATTGTAATGGTCATCATCCTCTATTTCTAGTATGGATGTTTTATTATCTTTTTCTACCTTAAAATGATCGTCTGTTAAAGTGATACGTCCTTCTTTTGTAGGCATAGTACATACTTTTTTGTTAACAAAAAGAGACTCTGAAAACGTAGATGTAAAGTGATGAGACATAAGAAAATCCGCTGGACTACATTCTTCTAAATCAAAGGCATATATATACACAAACTCATCTTCCACTTTTCTTTGCAATACATATCCATACTTTTCAACTTCTATAATTCGAAAAGTATCATAGAACTGTTCTTGTTCTTTTCCTGGCTCTATGAGTATAGGAGCAACCAAGCCGTTGTTTCCATAACCTACATCTAATAGATATTTTTCATCACCTATTTCTACACACAAAACTTGATGAGTTTTTGCTTTATAAGTTATTCCGTTATCTATTGTAATACGTGCTAATAAATTTGATACTTTAAAACCCAATCCTTTTAGGATAATAGACAACAAGCCATTCATTTCAAAACAGTATCCGCCTCTTTTATTGGCTACAATTTTTTTGTATAAAGATTCCCTGTCCAAATAAACTGGTTTCTTAAAATAAACGTCTAGATTTTCAAAAGGAATACTTAGAGCATGAGCCATGTGTATATTATATAAAGTTTCTTTGGATACATCTAAACTCCCCTTGTAATTAATTCTTTCAAGATACCCTTCAATATTAAAACAATCTTTTGACATAGTCATTTCCCCTTTAAGTGTAGTCATAGCTTCCTCACTTTTTATTATTATATAAAATTAGTCAGATTACAATATCTAATTGCACATAATTTCTCTTTTTACAATATTTTTTTAATTTGTCTCATAAAAATATTGTCTGATTTTATAAGCAAATAATACATTTAAACTTTCTATGGGGTTATACTATTTATAAACAAATAAAGGAGTCTATTATGTTTAAATACACTTTTGAACGGGATGCTGATATAAAAGTATTGACTTCATTTAATATGAATTACGATAAAAAAGAAGTTACAAATGGTCAACATTATAAAAGGTATTACTACACCTATCCAAATGGCCTGACAGTAGAAATGATTGAGTATCCAAATAAGACCGTATTAAAATCCAATAGAGAATTTGTAGAAAATGGTGATGGTACCTTTGATATACTTATTTAAAGTGCCTGCGGTAATTTAAGAGGTGATCGGTTAATAAAAGCATTTTGGGCTTTATAACGGAACGACGGGGTGTCATTCCATCTACATTATTTCGCTTAGAGGCGAGGTTTGCGTTCCTTTAATAGTCACTTGGTAGGAATCCTTCGCTGTACTCAGAATGACAATAGCAGGAACTAGAGTCTTGACTCGCCCGAGGGCGAGTATGTTTTTCCTGACCACCTTAAAATCACTTAACCAATTTCGAAATCGCTTTAAATTCTGGTGTCCCAGAGACCTTTAACATATCAAATAGCAAAGTCTCCGTATTGCTTATAACAGCTCCCATATCTTTCATTAATTCTAAGCCATTTTGTTTGTTCTTCAGGGTTCTAGAGCTTACTGCATCGCTAGCCACAAATACAGAATAGCCGTGATTTAATAAGTCCCTCGTTGTTTGATATACGCAAACATGTGTCTCTACACCTGTAATAATCACTTGTTTTCTCTTTGTTTTTTCTATGTATTCCATGACCTCACTAGTGCAACAAATATAGCATATCTTTTCAAATATAGGATCATCTTCTGTGAGCGTATTTATTTCGCCTATCGTTTTGCCTAAACCTTTAGGGTACTGCTCTGTTACAAATACGGGCACTTCTAAAACCTTTGCTCCAGATATAAGAATTTTACTCTTATTCACTAACGCTTCTTTCTCAAGTATTGCTGGCATCAATTTTTCTTGAATATCAATGACTAATACAATTGCATCCTCTTTATTTAGATAAAATTTATCCATTTTTACTCCTCCATTCCCCTTCTTTAAAAGAGTATTTATTGACTCTAGTATAACATTTTTTAGTAAGAGTTTGTACAGAGACTTACTTTATTACAAAGACCATAATTATATTTTTCTATATAATAAAAATATAATTTTTTCGTATAAATAGGGAATAGTAAATTTATCAAGAATTTAATATTATTGATAAACTATATTTAGGAGGTTTTTATGTGAAAAAGAAATTTTTATTATTAATAACTATGGCTTGTTTCATCTTTAGTTTTTCTGCTTGTACAGCAGACGAGGATCCTGTTGAAGAACAAAACCAACCCATCGAAGAACAACAAGTGGATCCTGGTAATGACGGAGATATCAATGACGATAATCTAGAAAATGACGTTATCGACGATGTAGATGACGTTGGGGATGAAATAAAAGATGATGCAGAAAATGCTGGGGATGAAGTAGAAGACACTGTAACTGATGACGACAACGCAAACAAGTAGAAGAGTGTTTTAGGACTTTAGAAGATCCTTTATGAAAGGGAGACACATTTATAAATGTGTCTCCCTTTGTCATAATTTCTAAGTACCATATAAAAGCCTTTAATCACCTTCGGTGACGTAGTAACTTACGGCTTAGAATCAAAAAAGAAGCCATTTGCTTCTTTTTTAATTACTTTGCTTTAAATAAGCAAATCTCTTTTTGTGAATAATATATGGGAGAGAATATAACACAATACTATCCACCCTACTAAAATGAGTATTCCTGTGACGGCCGTAAGATTCGGGTCGCTTAAATAAGCAGATATATCTCCTGTAATGATTTCTCCTATGGATGAATAGGTGGTAAAAACAAGTTTAGACAAACCATAAAAGCTCGATATCTGAAATACAATTGTTGTCGCAATAAGGGATACTACACTTGCACCCATAGAAACCATGCTACTCTTTACAATAGAGGATATCATAAAGACAAAGGATGTAACCGTCAAAATAAATAGCCCTTGGTATCCTAATAACATGAGAGTATATTGCCAAATAGGAACAATTTTCCAGCTACCGTCAATTAATTCTAATGGATGAGTTCCATCTTCAAGCAGTACGGAAAGATCCCAATCAAAGGCCTTGCCTATAGCCGTTGGATAATTTGCATCACCGAAGCCAAATAACGAACCAACTAAGATAAAGGACAAAAATTCAATTAATATAATCAATCCTACTGCCGCAATGGAAACAGCAAAAAACTTAGATAAAAGAACTTTTCTCCTAGACACTGGCTGAGCTAAGAGCAATTTCATAGTCGGTGGTGTCCATTCACCCGAAACCATATCTGCTGCAAAAACGGCAATGCCAATTGCCAAAAACACTTGACCAAGTTGCAAAACTAATTCATTAATATAAATAAATGCATTAAAATCATAATTTTCTTGTGGCTTGATTTCCTTGTCTTGTAAGTATTCCAATTGCTCTAATTCTAGTTTCGCAGAAGCTAAATCTCCAGATGAATAAATCACTTTATTTTCTTCAATTATTTTTTCATATTCTGAGATATCTTGTTCTAATATTTCTTTCCAAGATAGATTTTCATCTACTCTTGTCTTTAGCATCTTTAGTTCTTCTTCCATCATTTTAATATCGTTTTGGATTCGGTCCTGATACAGTTTTGCTTCATCCGCATCGTTTTTTATTTCGTCTGGAATATTCTCCATGTCCTTCTCTAAATATGCTATATTGTCTTCTAGATTTTGAATTTGAAATTCTGGTTTACTGTATTGTTCCATATAATAAGCGTTTTGCTTAATGCCGTAACACAAAAATACTGTTAGCAAGATAAATCCCACGATAACAACTAGAGTCTTTTTTCGCTTAAAGAGTTTGTACAGCTCTTGTCGTATGAGAATAGCCATATTATTTTCCCCCTTCTACTAATTCCATATACCTTTGTTCTAAACTATTTTGTTTTTGATAGATCTGGTATATGTCTACATTTTGCTCTACTAAGGCTCTGATGATTTTTGGAGTGCTTCCCTTTTCTATTACAGCACAGTACTCTGTACCCTTTTGCACTACATTTGAAACTTCTCCAACACTATCTAATATATTTTTTATAGAACTTACTGGACTTGCTACAATTGCAATTTGTTCGTATCCCTGTTGGACGTTTCCGTTAATTAAGTCTTCCATGCTCTTGATCTCTCCATGATTGATAAAAGCTACTCTAGTACACAATTGTTGTACCTCGCTAAGTATATGAGAAGAAATAAATACAGAGGTTTTTAGTTCCTTTACAGCATTTTTTACAATATTTCGAAAATCGATGATTCCAGATGGATCTAATCCATTAGTAGGTTCATCTAAAATAAGCAGTTTTGGTTTTCCCAAAAGAGCACAAGCTAGGCCTAACCTCTGTTTCATGCCTAAAGAATACTTTCCTACCTTATCATCTATTCGATTTGATAAATCTACTAACTCTACCACATCCAATATATCTTGTTTCGGTATTTTTCGAATTTCGGCAATCATCTTTAAATTCGCCATACCAGATAAGTAATTGTACATTTCTGGATTTTCCACCACTGCTCCTAGCTTAGCTCTGGCTCTGTTGCCATCCTTTAAAATGTCAGCTCCATTAATAGAAATACTACCTTTGTCCGGCCGAATAAGTCCTACAATCATCTTTATCGTCGTCGTCTTACCTGCCCCATTAGGTCCTAAAAAGCCAAAGATTTCTCCTTCTTCTACAGAAAAATCAATTCCTTTGATGATTTCTCTTTTACCTAAAGACTTATAAACATTATTTACTCCAAGAACACTCATACTTCCCCTCCTCTTTGTATAATCAAGTATACTATGTTTATTTTAAATACTTATTACAGAATTCTTACAAGAATCTTAAATTAGAAATAATTGAACAGTAGTTGAACAATGGTTAATCGATTGTTTAAAACATTTTCTCACCTATAGGCGAGTTAGCTTGACCCAAGTTACTGTTTTCAGTCACTCCCAGAATCTTACTACGAAGAATCTCTACAATCTAACAACGAATCGAAATTATCTCGATGTTTTTCTTACATACTTTACAAGTACAGATTCTTCACTGCACTCAGAATTAACTTACGTTTCAAAAGCTCCAGTGGAGCCTTTGAAACGTAAGTTAATTCTGTATTTTGCATTCTAAACCCTATATTGCCTTAAACGTTCCTCTTTCACCAAATAAAAAAGGTGACCAGATAAACTCTAGCCACCTTAAATATTTGCTCTTCAAATTTCCTTTTTTATTCCCAGTCGTAGATCACTCCCACTCTACATTTCATATCTTTAACTATATGGTAAAGCTTTCAAATTAGCCATTATTTTACCGTTCATTTATGTTCTATCCGTCTAGTTTAGATGTATTTCAACTTAACTTTACCCGTTCCAGTCCCAGTTCCGATTCCGTTTGTGAATCCTCTATCATTAATATTTCTTTTTTCTAGCTAATATAATTAAAAAATATAATGCTATAGTCCCTTCGTAAATTTTATAAAATTATCAAAAGCACTTTTATTTTTCAACAATTCCACTACTTCTGGAGTTATAATTTCTGTCATATTTGTATTATTTGAGATTGTTTTGCTAAGAATAAGATTTCTTAACAACTCAGTTAATGGTTCACCAATAGCCGATTTGAAATCAAATCCTAATAACTGCAATATTTTTAAAGTTTCAGTAGATAAAATTGGATGTAAAATTTTCATTAAGGACTGAATTTCTTCTATTTTCAAAGTATTTTCATCATCAATTGTTTTAAAACCCATTAATGTAATAAATAACTCATTAAGGACTGGGATTAAATTTTCTGTAATATATACTAGGTCATCTTCTGATATTTTCCTCATTATAAACTCTTCTTCATATGCTCTGGATACTTGAACCAAATCATTTTTATCTTTTATTAAATCATTAATTATTTCTTCTAGGACATTTATTGTTTCTTTATCATCTTTTTTTGCTTTGACTGCAGATACTTTATTAATTATAGTCTCTGTAGTGTTTCTAATCGCAATTTCTGTTAATTTGGCACCTAACAATATAGCTTGATTTTCTAAATTATTCATTTTTGCCCCCTGACCAATTAATAATTTTAAATTCATCCTAATCAAATTTTCGTAAAGATTTTAAGTTTGGTTATGAATGACTTTCTTGACAGTATTCCCTTACAACATCTAACCAATTTTCATACCAATACCATTGTTTGGCTACATACACTCCATAATTATACCTAGGATTTCTTGCGTCTTTATTTTGCCAAAGTTGAGTATGATAGTGCATAGAAAACTTTTCATACCCTTCGTCATTCATTCTTTTTACAATTTGTGATGGTAAATATTTAGGTTTTTCAACACCCCGAATTAGTACTTTTTCTACATTTTTTGCATTTTCACTACCAGCTTTTATAAATTCTACAGCTTTATCAGCTTGATTAGCTCTATTTACCGAAATAGGAACATATACAACTCTGTACGCATACGACTGTAATTTTAATTCTTCATCTGATAATCCTGCTTCAAATTCTGTTACAAATTTGATGATATTAGAATATTTTAGATTATCAGCTTCTTTTCTCAACTGTTGTTCTTGTAAAGGATTTAATGGTGTTAGCTGAATAGCTAGGCTAAGCTGTGATTGAATGCTATGTTTTTCTCCAAATAACTTTACCAATTCTCTATTATAGTTTAATGAGCAAGCCTGGAGTTTCGCTCCAATATAATCATCAATTTTATCTGTTCTTTGATGCTCAATTTCATGTCTAATCCCGATTAAAAACTTTAAATTTAAAATCGTTCCCTTATCTAAAGGACATTCTTTATCATTTAAGCATCTTTCTAAGTCCCAATATTTATATGCTTTATGCTTAGTCCTATCATAGCTTTTTCTTTTACCTTGCATTTTATAATACCTATAATCTACATTTATGCTACGGTAATAGGCATGCATTAAATACGTCCAAGAAATTACAGATGTGACAATGAAAATTTCAGATTTAAATTTTATTAGAGGGTTATTATATATTTGTATTGCAGACATCATTGCTTCTTTTGATTTTTCTATCAATTCATTTTTAATAGACCAGACCATATTTTCACCTCTTACTCAGACACTTAAATATCATCTCTTCATAAAATATCATAAGCTCCTTACCATCATAGGGTTTTTTAAATAATAATATCCTCCAACTCTTGCTTTATAAAAAAGTCCCCTTAAAATTTATTGCATTATACATCTTACATAGCCTCGAACTACTCTCCATTCAAAGTTTCCATCAAAGCCTGAAAACTCTCTAATCCAGCCTCTATATTTTCTATTATTTCATTAGCTAAAATATCTGGATCTGGCAAGTTTTCTAAATCAGTTAGGCTGTCATCCTTAAGCCAAAATATATCCAAACTTGTCTTGTCTCTTTCAATGATTTCATCATAGCTGTATTTTCTCCATCTTCCTTCTGGATTTTCTTCTGACCATGTTTCCCGCCTATCATGTCTATTCGATGGATTGTAGCATTTTATAAAGTCTTCTAAATCTTCAAATTGCATTGGTTTTTTCTTTAAAGTATGGTGGACGTTGGTCCTATAGTCATAAAACCATACTTCTTTTGTCCAAGGGTCTCTTGCTCCCGGCTTATTGTCAAAGAAGAGTACATTAGCCTTAACACCTGGTCTATAAAATATCCCTGTTGGCAACCTTAGTATCGTGTGAAGATCTGTAGTTTTAAGAAATTCCTTTCTAACTGTTTCTCCCGCTCCACCTTCAAATAATACATTGTCAGGAAGAACCACTGCAGATTGTCCATTTTCTTTTAACAATGTCCTAATATGCTGTAAAAAATTTAATTGTTTATTTGATGTAGTCACCCAAAAGTCCTGTCTATTGTAAACTAAATCTTCTTTAACTTGCTCACCCTCTTCATTGGTAATAGTCATAGAAGATTTCTTCCCAAAAGGTGGATTAGCCAGAACATAATCATATCTATTTCCTTCATCTGCTATTAAGGCATCTGCGGAAGAAATAAAACTTTTACCATCAATTTCACCTATATTATGTAAAAACATATTCATCAAGCAAAGGCGCCTAGTATTGGCTACAATTTCATTACCATAGAAGGTTTTATTTTTTAAAAACTCTTTTTCATCCCTATTTAAATTATGAGCTTGACTAATATAATCGTAGGATGCTAGAAAAAATCCTCCTGTCCCACATGCTGGATCTATTATAGTTTTCTTTGGTTCAGGCTGAACACAGGCAACCATGGCCTTAATAAGAGATCTAGGGGTAAAATACTGTCCTGCACCACTTTTTGTATCTTCTGCATTTTTTTCTAAGAGTCCTTCATAAATCTTCCCTTTTAAGTCTGATCCCATCATGCCCCAGTCTTCTTTATCTATCATTTCTATAATCCTATAAAGTTTAGCAGGGTCTTGAATTTTATTTTGAGACTTGGTAAAAATTTGTCCTAGAATTCCTTTAGCATTAGCCAATTCTTTTAAAGTTTTATTATAGTGGTCCTCAAGTTCAGCACCACGTTTCTTTCTTAATTCACTCCAATCATATTCTTCTGGAATGTTTATTTCTCTAAAATAAGGAGGTTTGGAAAATTCATCTGCCATTTTTAAAAAAAGCAAATAAGTTAGTTGTTCTAAATAATCACCATATCCAACCCCATCATCTCTTAATATATTAGCAAAACTCCATACTTTTGATACTATATTAGATTCATTTACCATTATTACTTTGCCTCCTTAGTAGCTTCTTTGATTCTTTTTAGTAATTTCTCGGCTGGTTCCCAATCATCTTCTTGTTTGCAAGCTTCTAACTTTTCTTTAGAAAGCAATTTACCTTCAAAGGCTTTTTTCAAAATGCTATGACGTAGAGCTTCAGCTTTTTCAAAAGCTTCCTCTATATTAGCTTCTATATTTTCACAAACTGATAGACGAGATTCTATTTCTTTTATAATTTCTTCTTGTTCGTCTATCAAAGGCAGAGGAGTTGGTAACATCCTTAAGCCACCTAAAGATATAAATTTTTGCGTTGTACCTCTTATTAATTCTTTATCAGACATTATCTTTTTGGAAAACCAGCTTGATAAGTAATAATACAAATACCTCGATTTAATTAATGTTTCATTTTTCTTAAATAATCCTACATTCTTTATGCTAAATATATTATCTTCTTTTACTATTACGGGGCTACCTATGGTGCCTATCATTCCAAAAAGTATATCTTTTTCTTCTACTTTAGACCTTTTGCTAATTTCCCTATGATCAGATATAGATATATAACTTACATTTTCTAAATCAATATCCCCATCTTTTAAGTTTTTAGATGTTACTAATGGAATCCCTGTTTTTTCATACTTCGGAGTATCGTGTGTTCCATCCCTTACAGACTGACAAACCTTATGCGCCTCGACCCACAACCAACCAAAGGGTATTTCAGGCAATTCATCAAATGAGACAGTAGGTAGGCGCCTAGGTATATCCTGCCCTTTTTTATTTAAAATAAATTCATTGATATCCTTTTTTATTTTCTCTAAGTATTTTATAGAATAATTGTTTTCTTTTCTCCACTCTTTTGTTAATTTTCCTTCAAATGCTGCTTTCAGCACAGCTTGTCTATATACTTCTAGCTGCTTCTTTGCTTTATTAAGACTATCTATTCCACTATCTAATTCAGAAAATAATTCTTCAATTTTAGCTACAATAGCTCTTTGTTCTGGTAAAGGGGCTATTGAAATATTTAGTTTTGAAAATATTGAAATCCAATATCTCTTATGTGTATCTACATTATACCTAATTGTTTGCATATAATAATAAACATATTTAACATTTACTTCGTCTGATGTTGGCACCAATATTTTCATAGCTGATGACTTGACTTTAAATTTGAAATTTACATATTTAGTTGCTGTTGTAAAATCATCAAAAATTATAACTGGAAGTTCTGTAAATATATTATTCTCTTCATTAGTATAACCTAAAATAAAAGTCTTTCCTGCAGTCAATACTGGTGTCTTATAAGTATCATTATAAGCTGTCGAATCAACTATATAATTAGTAGGTTGAACATAATTAAGCAAGTCTTCTAATTTTCCTTCCGTCCAATATTCTTTTATCATGCTATCAATACCTCATTTAACTCATTTATTATTTGCAACATATTATCTCCAAATAATTTATACATTTTTCCTCTGCCTCCCTGACCATCAAATGGATGGTAATCTAAGTCGTCAACTTCAATATGAAAACTAGTGGCTATATGATCTTTAATCATCCTCAACCATTCCATTTGTTCTTCAGTATATTTTAATGGTCCTGCCTGTTTCCCAAAAACCCATCTTTGAAAATTTCTATCTACAATTCTATTATAAGGAGTAAGTTTTTCATCTATACCTGAAACTCTCCTTACTAAAGAAACAAGAGCCACTAATTCATTTATGGGACTGGATTCCTTTACATCTTCTAATTGACTATAAGCATCCCATACATAATGCGGTGCAAGTAGGGGCTTTTCAGTTTTTAGCTTTTTAAATAAGTCTTTTATCATCTTAAAAGTCAATTCTTTCAGTCTATAAGGTTGATTATAAAAGATACTTAAAGCAATAATTTCATCCTTGTTTTCTTCTATATAGTCCTCAAAACTTTTTACAAGTTCTTTAGCCTTTTCCTTTGTAAAGCTATCGAATTCTGCTCTCAACACTCTATCTTGGTTTATATTATCAATAATCTGTTCATGTAGCTTTCTTACATTCTCAATATATTCATTTAGCTCTCCAGTGAAAACCTTGGCTGCATTTGTTGCTAGTTGACTCTCTGCTTTCTTTCTACACTCTTCTTCTTTTAAAGGTGTTCTTTTCGACTCAGGAATCTCACTTACTAATTCAATAGTTCTGCTTTCAATTAAATCTGGGTTATAAGCATTTAATAGATTCTTAGTCATATCTTTTAGGTCTTGTCCACCACTTATTTCTTTTAATCTATCTTTTTCATCTTCTGTAATTTGCTTGTCTAAGCGAATCAACCTATTTGCTAAGGAAGTGAATAGATCTTCATCCTGGGCACCCATAGCTACTGCACCCAATAAGTCTTTTAAGGCTACACTTCTCTTTCTTTCCAAAGGCCTACTATCAGTCTTTCGTGATTTTGTAACACCTACAGCATCTACAATAATAAAGTGTGTCTTAGTATATTTAGCTGCCCTAGTTACCTTTTTTAAATCATCAAAACTAATGGTACGAGTTCCTCTTCCTTTCATTTGCTCAAAATAATTAGAGCTTTTTACATCTCTCATAAAAAGCAAAACTTCCAACGGTTTTACATCTGTTCCTGTTGCTATCATATCTACAGTTACTGCTATTCTTGGATTCCAGGAGTTTCTAAATCTATTTAGGACTGACTTAGGGTCCTCGTCAGTCTTGTATGTTACCTTCTTGCAAAACTCATTGCCTTCATTAAATTCTACTCTTATAGTATCTATAATATCATCTGCATGACTATCAGTTTTTGCAAATACAAGAGTTTTTGGTACCTCAAAATCTCCATTTTCATAATAACGATCAGGAAAAATTGTAGGCAAGGCTTCCTTATATGCTTTGATAATATTCCTAATTTGACTTTTACTAACTACCTTTTTATCTAAGTCCTTAGATGTATATTCAAGATCCTCGTCTAACTGTTCCCATCTCATTTTTCGCGTTAGTCTTTCTCTTTTATCAACAAACTCTTTGGCTTTTAGTTTAGCTCCAGCTTGGGTTATTTCAGTTTCTATTGTAAAAACATCATAGGGAACATTGACACCATCAATAACAGATTCTTCATAAGTATATTCACTTACTACATTTTCATTGAAGAAACCAAAAGTTCTTTTATCTGGTGTAGCTGTAAGACCAATTAAAAAAGAATCATAATAATCTAATACTTGTTTCCATAAATTATAGATTGATCTATGACATTCATCTATAATAACAAAATCAAATTGTTCTATAGGATTTACCTTTGAGTATTCAACTGGCATGGGATCTTTCTTCCTCCATTGCCAACTACTTTCATTAGGATTTTCCTCCTCAGAAGACTCTTCAAGCTCTTCACCCTTTAAAATTGAATATAATCTTTGAATAGTAGAAATACAAACTTGACTATCCTGGGCTATGTAGCTAGATGTTAGTCTTTGAACATTATATAGCTCTGTAAACTTTCTGTTATCATCTTTAGGCTGATATTTTATAAATTCTTGTTCAGCTTGCTCACCTAAGTTTTTAGTATCTACAACAAAAAGTATTCTTTTAGCATTTGCAAACTTCAATAGTCTATACACAAAAGTGCAGGCAGTATATGTCTTTCCAGCACCTGTAGCCATTTGAATCAAGGCTCTTGGTTTATTGTTTTTAAAGGATATCTCTAGTTTTTTTATAGCTTTTATTTGCGCAGGTCTTAACCCTTCCTCATCTAAAGTAGGCATATCCTGCAATCGAGCTCTTAGGGTTTTTTCTTCCTCAAACCATTCTAATAGAGTTGATGGTTGATGAAAGTAGAAAACAGGCCGTGAACGAGGTTTAGGGTCTCTATAGTCAGTAAACCTTGTCAAAACCCCTGTACTTTCATATACAAAAGGTAAAGGCTCCTTGTTTAGATTATACTTTAGTTTTGCTTGTGCATAACCATATGCTTGGTCCTCAGCAACTGTTAATCTTTGTCCTTCTTCCTCTTTTTTAGCTTCTATTACCCCCAGAGGTTTTCTATCAACAAATAAAACATAGTCAGCAGGTCCTACATCTGTTTGATATTCTCTTACAGCAACACCCCTGCTTTCTGATAAATTAACTTTGTTCTTATCTTGAACACTCCAACCAGCATTTTGTAACATAAGATCAATCTTATCTCTAGATCTTTGTTCTGGACTTTGATTTACCATGACTTCACCCCTTTATTCCCTCACGTACTCCATAATATCCGCTATCTCACAGTCTAAAACATAACAAATTTTTGCTATTGTAGTTAAATCCACTCGCTTAACTTTATTATTACAGTATGAATTAAGTTGGGTCCTTTGAAGGCTTGCTTCCTTTTCTAATTTGTTTTTGCTTATGTTTTTATCTTCTAAAACCTGTTCAATTTTAAAAATCACTCTTCCAAAATCTTGCATCTTTTATCTCCTTTTGATATTTAAAGATAAGTTTATTTCTTCCTATTTTAAAATCATTATTAAAACAATTATATCAGACTTGCATTCTTTTTACACCTGTAAGAAGTTTTAAATATATTTTCTCAGCAAGATATCCTGTATCTTTAATATTTCTCTTGATATATCATCATTTTCTTTTTTAAGATCCTCAATATCTTCTCTGTAGATTATTCCTGTAGTATTTACCCTCTTTGCAATTTGATTAAGATTGTTTGCATTCCTCCCAATAAGGGTCTGCATCTTCCTAAAAACATTCATATCTATTACAAATATAGGAGCTTCAAGAACTCTTTTCCTTATAAAATGTCCCATTGATTTTGATTTACTAAGTTCAAGTTTTTTCTTAAAAATTTCTTTTTCTTCCTTGGTTAATTTAATTTCTATCCTTTCATTTCTGTATCTATTAGCCATAGTATTCTTCCTTTCTATAATATTTTTAACTAGGGTCTTAGGGGGAACCCCTAAATCATTCCGATAGGAACAAGTAGAAAATTTTATATGTAAAAGTAAGCCCAACAGGACTTACTTTTACAATTTTCTCGTAGCTGTCCGTACAGCTACTGTGCTTGCTACTAAAGTTTTAATAGACACAGGAGATTTGTAACTGTAACCTACTATTTCAAAAGTCCTCAAATAAGGCATTGATTCTTATTTTGATTCCTACAAGCCTTGATATTACTAGACTTCCATTTCTACCAGCCTAATTCTAAGGGTTTTAAAATCTCGGTTACAAGTTACATAGTTACAAAGTTACAATTTCTCTTTCTTATTCTCTCCTGTGTCCATTTTTATTTGCTCTGCCTCTTGCCATTCTTTTGGTAAATCATCATTATCAACTTCTATAAAATCATTTTCTATCTTTTCTTCCTTCTCATAATAAAGTTTTACTGGGATAGATACTCCACTAGGAGAAATTCTCTTAGTCTTCGATGACCTGATTGCCTTCCATTCTGGAAAATAATTATCCATGATTTCAGAAAAGGATTTTGATTTGATATGATAACCTTGCATGGATAATTCCTTAAAGCAAGTTATATTTGGTTCTTGTGTTTTTGCTTTATATTCTTCTAAGAAGTAGCGAATATCTTCAACATCTGGATTAAGATACTTAAACTTTTCTTGTTCCTGGTAAAGATCATTAAGAAGCTCTTTTGGTATGGTCCAGGAATGTTTCTTCTCTTTGTAGAGTTTATATCCATAGGCCAAGGCCTGGTTGAAATTTTCTCTAATAGAATCTAAATAATCTTTTTCTGATTGATTTCCTTGATAATCCTTGTCAGGGTAAATAGCCTTCTTTCTATTTTCCTTATGACATTCTACAGGTAAATATCTTCTCTCTCCTGTATGGTCATTTAAAAAAGTTCTTTCATTTAATGTACCAATTAAAATACAAGTCCTAGGAACATCAGTTGAAAACTTTTCATAGGGGATTCTTATCCTATCACTTAGTTTAGATAAAAATGATTTTGCTTCATTAGCTGATTTTGCATTTCTTAAGGCTACAAATTCTTCAATTTCTACTACAGTCTTTCCCATTAAGTTCATAACAGCATCTTTACCTTGAATATTTTCAATGGTACAAAACCAATCATCTCTAATAGCCAAATATCTAGCAAAAGTAGACTTTCCTATTCCTTGTCCACCTACTAAAACCATCATTTCATCAAACTTAGATCCTGGCTCAAAGACTCTTTTAATTAAACCTAAAATCATATGCTCCATAATCCAGGCATTAAGTTCTGTATCTTCAGCTCCTAGATATATTGGTAAGAGTTTAGCTATTGCATTTCTATCTCCCTTCCAAGTGAGGTTTTTTAGATATTGTTCTGGTGGACTTATTTCATACTGATTAGCAACAAAGCGAACTGCATCCCACATTTTATTAGCATTGTAATTAAGCCCAAAATGTTTTTCTATTTCAAGTCCTATCCTATTGTTCAGTGAGTCATCCCATAGTCTAATTTGGTTTGTTTTTATACTTTTTTCCCCTATAATTTTACCTTGAAATTTAATCTCATTGGTAAATTTATCATAGAAGATTTGTCCTTCATATATTTTCTTAGCCTTACAATATTTTGGATTAAGAAGTACTGTGACAATATTTCCTGTAATCTGCTTTACATTACCTTTTACTGTTTTCTGTAAATCCATTAAAGAATAGGACTGGTCTATTTCAGGAAAGGCTATTTTAAACTCTTTCATAGGCCCTAGTCCTTTTCTTGTATTGAAAATGTCTGCTCCAGTCAAAGGCTACAAAATTTCCAAGACCTAAGACTTTTTCTATAGTCTTTTTTACATAATCAAGATACTTTCTATCATCCCTTCTTTTCTCATTGGTTGCTAGGCGATTTAAAGGAGTCATTAAAAATAGCTCTTTCATTAAGTTAGGATTTCCATCTGTATAGTTTCTAGCAAGTACTAGAAAGGTAAAGTCATCCCTGCTATGGTCACCTGTTAGACTAGCTCCTGAGATAAGCATACTTGCCTTTCTATTGGTTCTTTCCATGGTGGTTAGTATTTCATCTAGGCTTAGGTCATCTAGTCTAGAAAACTTGTTTAAAGGCTCATACTTGTATTCTCTGATTTGTTTTAAGGTGGATTCTTTCTCCTGTGTCCATTTCTTGTAAAGCTTACTTAATTCATCTTCTTTGTCTAAAAGTTTATTACTTCTAGGAAAGAAGGATCCACCTCCTATATTTCCTGTAAGAGCTATATATCTATTTTTCTTGTATATCTCAATTCCCTGACTTGATAGATTGAGGTTGCCTGGTATTGTTCCCTTTGCAAAGATATGGATTCCCTTGCCTGATTGAGATAATTCCATATATGTTCCTGTAAAACTCTCTATAATTTCTTTTGCCATAGGAGTTAGCTTTCCACCTTGAATCGCATGGTCTAGGTCTATACAGATATTCCTATCTTCCTCCACTAGAACAAATCCTAGAGGTCTATTCTTAGTCTTAGCTTCATTGAAATCTATCCACCGTTCTGGATGATTCCAATCATTAGCTTTTCCATCAATTAAGGAAAAGGGAAGCTTGGCTACTTTGCCATTTAATTCTTCCTTTCTCCAACCTACAAATCTTTTCATTTTTTTCATTTCTTCTGGTAGATATTTATATTTTTCCATTCATTTTACCTCCTTATGCTGTTCAAAACAGACCCCATATGGTAAAATGAATTTGGTAGAAACATTCCACATGGGGTGTGCCTTTGGCCTTTGTGCTAAAGGCTTTTTTCTTTTTTGATTTCATAGTAAATTTCTATTAAAAATCTTAAAATCTCTTGGTCATCCTCTTCTAATCTTCCATATTTCTTTACAACTTTTGCTAGTCTAAATATTTCTAGAGCAAATTTATCTTCAAGTCTATAATCTGCTTTAATGGACACAGGAGGAGATGTTAATGCACTTATAATATAATCTTGCTTAGTAAGGCCACTTATTTCTACTTTTCTATCTAATAACTCAGCTTCTTCCCCTGTTGCCCTAAAAGAAATTATCTTATTTCTCTTTCTTTTAACTTGTTTTTTTATTTCCTTACTCATCTTCATCCTCCAATAATTTTTCCCATTCATCATCTAAGTTTTCTTTTCTTATATTAGATAAGGAAATGGCCATATCATTTTGCTTGCTTGGGAATAAATGAGCATATCTGTAGGTTATATCAATAGATTCATGTCCTAATCTGTCTGCTATGGCTATTGCCGAATAACCTAATTCAATTAATAAAGATACATGGGAATGTCTTAAGTCATGAACTCTAATTCTCTTAACCCCAGCTTTTGTACTTCCCCTAGTCATTTCATGGTGTAGATAAGACTTGGTGATTGGAAATAATAGTTGATTGTCTTTTAGCTTGTATATACCAGCCATGTATTTTTCTATTTCATCTGATAAAAAATCTGGCATTACAACAGTCCTTATGCTTTTCTTGGTCTTAGGTTCTGTTATAATATTTTCACCATCTATTCTTTGTAAAGATTGATTTATCCTAATAGTATTATTGGTAAGATTAAATTTTTCCTTTGTTAAAGCGAGCAATTCACCAGTTCTTAATCCACACCAATATAGAATCTCAAAAGCATAGAATGATAAGGGCTTGTCCTTTACTTCTTCTATAAATTTTCCATATTCGGCTTCAGTCCAAAATTTCATTTCTGAAGCTTCTTTTTCTCCCATAGAACCAACATCCCTTGCAACATTAGATTTTAGGTTATAGTACTTGCAGGCATAATTTAGGACACTACTTAATTGAGCATGTATTGTTCTTAAGTAGGTCTGGGAATATTTTTTGCCTTTATCATCTTCCTCTTTCATTAATATATTTTGCCATTTAACTATTGTCATTTTAGTAATTTCATTAACTTGAAGATATCCTATATAGGGAATGACCTTTGTCCTTATTATTTGTTCCTTAGTTCTCCAGGTGTTTTCTCTTAATCTTGGTCGCATATCCTTTCCATATACTTGAAAAAATTCAGCAAATGTCATATCAAGATTTCCAGCTTGCTCTCTTAAAAAATCTTCTTCCCATTTCAGAGCTTCTTTTTTTGTCTTAAATCCTCTTTTCTTCCTATTAATTTTCTCACCTCTCCAATTGGTGTAGGTGAATTTGGTAAACCAGGTGCCATTTCCACTTTCATCCCTATAAGCTCCCACTACTAGGCCTCCTTTCTTTCTTGATAGCAATACTTGTCTAAGAAATATTGTCTATTAATTTTGCCTCTTTGAACCCTATAGCCTAATTCAACTAGTTCTCCATTCATTTCATTTATTATTTGATAGGCCGTAGTTCTGCTAACTTCTAAAAAATCCTGTACTTCCTTTGCATTCATAAAAATCTTATTCATTTTTTTCTTCCCCCTTATGTTTTTATTTATAAGCTTCTCATCAATGAATAAGCGACGAGCATCAATTTGGTTTCCTTATAATTTATAGCACAATTTCGTGCTATTTAATCATATAATATCAGCACGTTTCCGTGTTGTCAAGATTAATTTTAAATTATTTTTATTTATTGTTCTTATTACAAGAGATTTCAATGGATTTATAATCGTTCACTTTTGTTGCTATAAATGATATCTTGTGATAAAATAAATTAAAATACTACCAAGAGGAGTTTAAAATGATTTCAGGTGAAAAGCTAAAAAAGTTAAGATTACTTAGAGAATTGACACAAAAGGAATTAGCAATAAAATCAGGCCTTACAGATTCTGCTATAAGAAATTATGAATTGGGTTATCGTTCGCCTAATAAGGATCAATTAATAAAAATAGCCCAAGTTTTAGACTGTGATGTATCTGCCTTAATTGACCATACTCCTATTTCTAATTTTGAATTTATGCAAATTCTTTTTGATTATGAAGAGGATTTAAAAATCAGACCACTAATAGAAGATTCTACAATAGGAGTGCTTTCTCATGATATGACTTTCAATGATTTTCTAATTGAGTGGGATGAAATGAGGAAAAAGCACTATAACGGAGAAATAACAGATGAGGAATTTGAGGATTGGAAGTTATCCTATCCTAAAAAGTCCAGATTTAAAAAGTAATTCTTAAACTATAAATATATAAGCTCATTTTAAACTGGTCGAAATCGACTAGTTTATAAATAATTCAATACTAAGTATATAATCCAATTTTAACCCCATTGAATTCGATAGGTTTAAAGTGTTTCATAAGCAAATTCATAACCCAAGTTTTAACCGTGTCGAATTCGATGCCTTTAGAAATCTGTTTAGATTTCTAAATAAATATACACACAAAAACACCATAGAATCTTATCCAGATCTCTATGGTGTTTCTATTTGTAATCCACTTGGCACTATTTATGAAGTTATTCCAAAAAACTTTTTTACCCAATTTCGTTCCAGTTGAGAATTTCAAACCTCTACAAACATTGGTTTTATGGGCTTTCTTGTTTGTTTTTAACTACTCCCACTCCAGACCGACGGTACGCAATATAAATGAATATGGCGTATTTGCAGGCTTTTAGAGCAATATGAAGGAGTATGGAACACTATCATTTACAAAAAAAATGCAATAATAATGCAATTGGAAATGAAACAGTTTTCTTGCAAGCCACAAACCCAACTGACCGAAATATTGATAACACTGTTTTTGCAATGCTTACATTATAAACAATAAATATGCTTTATAGCAAGTCTTAGACGCTCCAGAAATGTAGCGTCTTTTTCTTTGTCCAAAATTTTAGGAGGGGGCGCTATGAGCCAGCAGCTAATATCACACAATTATTATTACGGCAGCGAAGCCGAACAATACACTTTTTACCGTTTTCCAAAAGCCTTGTTCACAAACGACCTATACAAAAACCTATCGGACGGTGCAAAAATCCTTTATGGGTTAATGCTCGACCGCATGGGTTTGTCGCTCAAAAATGGCTGGGTTGATGAAGAAAATCGGGTTTTTATCTATTTCACGCTAGAACATTTGCAAGAGTATATGAACTGCGGTCACAACAAAGGCGTGAAACTGATGTCTGAACTTGAAAAAATCGGACTGATTGAGCGTGTAAAGCAGGGGCTTGGAAAACCAGCCATTATCTATGTGAAGCAGTTTTCGGTTGGCAGCGAAAATCCTGTAAAGCCGCCGTCTGACGGGAGTTATCAACAGAGTTATCAACAAAATTATTCACAGGGAAACCCAGACTTCCGAAAAGGGGAACTCCAGACTTCCGATTATGGGAAGTCAAGACTTCCGCATATGGGAACTCCAGACTTCCCGAAAGAGGAAGCAAATAAGAATAATCTTAATAAGCCTGATTTTAATAATAATAATTTTAGTAAGAACTATCCTATCCAATCCTACGGACAATCGAGTGAACAGGCTTCTCGTTCTTCGCCTCATGGATTGGATAAGGATGTGATGTGGGAGATAAATTCATATCGTGATTTGATTATGGACAATATCGAATACGATTGTCTTATTCACAGGCACGGCAGGGAGCGCATGGACGAACTAGTAAACCTCATTACGGATACAGTTTGCTCAAAACGTGATTACATCACGATTGCAGGCGATGATTTTCCAAGAGAGGTTGTGAAAAGCCGTTTTCTCAAGCTGGACGACAATCATATCGGCTATGTGTTTGACTGTATCGACAAAAACACTACGAAAGTCCGAAACGTGAGAAAATATCTGCTTGCTGCCCTGTACAACGCACCTACCACGATGGACACTTTTTATCAAGTTGAGGTAAATCACGATTTGTACGGAAACATCGGAACATAACGCACATCTTTGGATGGGCGTATTTTTTATAACAAGGGGGTTTTCTATGGCAAGAAAAAACAAACGCAAACCACAGCCCTATTTTCATGGGGCTACGATTTATGACAAGGGCTTCGCTTTTGCCGGCAAGGATTTCAAGTGCATGACCAGTGACGGTCAGTGCTTGAAAAAGCCGCTTGAAAGCAAGGAGCGTGACAATGGCGCTACTATCAGCAGAACAAGTTGAGCAGGCGCGAAATGTTGACTTGCTCACATACTTGCAAACCCATGAACCATATTCCATACGCAAAAGCGGCGCTAACGAATATTGCCTTGTGGAGCATGACAGTCTGAAAATCTCGAACGGTAAGTTTAATTGGTTTTCCCGAGGATTCGGCGGCTATTCAGCGCTGGATTTTCTCATAAAGGTTCGTGGACTTGACTTTCCCGAAGCGGTGAACCACCTGGCAGGCGGTGATGTTGCATATTCCCCGCCGAAACCGCCGCCAAAGGTTTTGAAAGAAAAACCGCCGAAAGCGTTTGCCCTGCCTGTTGCCAACATCAACAATGACAAAGCCATAGCCTACCTTCGAGGGCGTGGTGTTGACAACGATATTATCAGGCAGTGCATTAAGGGCGGCTTGCTGTATGAAGCGGCAAAATCCCACAACTGTGTGTTTGTGGGTTACAAGGGCAAAAAAGCCAAGTTTGCTTGCGAACGTGGCATATCAGACGATTACAAAAAAGATGTATATGGTTCAGATAAGCGGTTTAACTTCACTTTACCGCCGATAAATCCAAACAGCACAAAGCTCATGGTTATGGAATCGCCCATAGATTGCCTTTCTCATGCTTCCATTCACAAGCTGGACGGTAATAAGTGGGACGGATACCGCCTTTCTCTTGGCGGTGTTAGTTCACTGGCACTTATTAGCTTTTTAGAACAGTACCCTGAAATCAAAGGCGTTCAGCTTGGGCTTGATAATGACAAGGCCGGACAGAAAGCTACAAACCGCATAATCAAGGAGCTTTTAAGCGACAACAGGTTTTCGCACCTGAAAATATCCATAGTGCCGCCGCCCATCGGCAAGGACTACTGCGACACATTGGGCGCTATTTTACAACTGAATAAAGAAAAATCTACTCAAAACCGCCATGCCGCACTGTGATATGCAGTCGCACATAAGGCGGTTTTTGCTATTTTAGGAGGGTTTTCGATATGAAAAACCAAATGCAGATATTTGAAAATGAGGACTTTGGCAAAATCCGTGTAGTGGATATTGACGGTCTGCCGTGGTTCGTTGGTGCTGATGTAACGAAACGCCTTGGCTACCGCAACTCTCGTTCTACCATTGCAAATCATGTTGACCCCGAGGATAAGGGTGTAGCGAATTGCGACACCCTTAGAGGAAAGCAAAACTTGACAATTATAAATGAATCGGGACTGTATAGCCTTATCATGCAAAGCAAACTCCCCAATGCAAAGGCATTTAAGCGTTGGATTACCACTGATGTCCTCCCAACAATTCGCAAATACGGTGTATACATTGCCGATGATGTGCTTATAGAAATGGCTAAAAACAAAGAGTATACAGAAAATCTACTCGACAGCCTGCAACTGGAACGCAATCAAAAGGCTTCGTTGCTTAACCATTTGGAGGAAATCACACCCAAAGTTCACTATTTTGATACGGTTCTCCAAAATACAGATGGCATTCAAATAGGAGTTGTTGCCAAAGAATATGCAATGAGTGCTGTCGCTTTTAACAAGCTGCTTCATGGCTTAAAAGTTCAGTTTAAGGTTGGCGGCACATGGGTTCTCTACAAAAAGTTTGCAGACAAGGGCTACACAGTAACCCGCACCTATCATGTAAACGAGAATACAACCGCCATCCACTCATATTGGACACAGCGTGGACGGCTCTTTTTATACGACTTTCTCAAATGGCACGGCATTATTCCCGAAGCCGAGAAAGTACAAAACAAAATGTTAGGAGGCTCTGAATATATCGACCAATGACCAGTTAAGCGAAAAAAATGTTGCCCTGATTGTTAAGGGCGGCAAGTTGACCGCTAAACTGCTTGCCAAAGCTATAAAAGCCTTTCTTGACGAAAGCAAAAAGGTGAAGAAAAACCTTGCTGACCCGAATAGGACGGCTGGCAAAGGCAAGCAGACTGTAAAACAGCTTACAAAGCAAGGTGTAGGCGTTTCCAATATCGAAATCAGTGATAAAAATATCAAAGCCTTTGAATCGGTTGCCCGAAAATATGGCGTTGATTTTGCCCTGACAAAAGATAATACCGAAAAGCCACCTAAATGGCTTGTGTTTTTCAAGGGGCGTGATGCAGACGCTATCACTGCCGCATTCAAGGAGTTTTCGGCACAGCAACTAAAACGCACCACGCAAAAACCCTCTGTCATTCAAGGCTTGCGTAACCTCATGGAAAAGGTTGCAAATCAAGTTTTGGATAAAACCAAAAACAAAGACAAGGGGCGTGAGCATTGAAAATAGACGCAAAGAAAATCATTATCAAAGCTCTGCCCTTTGTTATCATGGGGATTTTCGCAACCAAACTCGGGCAGGCGTACCGATTATCAGAAGGTATCGCCTTTGCAGATAAAATAATGAACATCGGTGGCGGCTTCGCTTTAGCGTTTCAAAACTCCATGCCCAGCTTCCACCCTTTTGATTTGCTGATCGGTGCTGCCTGTGGCGGTATCTTCAAAGCCGTTGTCTATTTCAAGGGCAAAAACGCTAAGAAGTTCCGCAAAGATATTGAGTATGGCTCTGCCCGATGGGGCAAGCCCGAGGACATCAAGCCGTATATCGACCCGAAGCCCGAAAACAACATCATTCTTACCCAAACGGAAAGCCTTACCATGAACAGCCGACCGAACCCTGTAAAATATGCCAGAAACAAAAATGTTTTGGTTATCGGCGGTTCGGGCAGTGGTAAAACAAGATTTTTCGTTAAGCCGAATATTATGCAGTGCCAGTCTACAGATTATCCGGTTTCGCTGGTAATTACTGACCCAAAAGGAACGATTTTAGAAGAAGTTGGCAAGCTGCTTGTGAAGAACGGCTACAAGATAAAAGTGCTGAATACCATCAATTTTAAGCGGTCAATGAAATACAACCCTTTCGCCTACATTCGCTCTGAAAAGGATATTTTGAAGTTTGTTACTGCTTTGATAGCCAATACACAAGGCGATGGAAAAGGCGGCGATGATTTTTGGGTAAAGGCAGAAACCCTGCTTTATCAGGCGCTTATCGGCTATATCTACTACGAAGCGCCACCCGAAGAAAAGAACATGAACACCCTTGTTGAGATGATTAACTCAATGGAAGTTCGAGAGGACGATGAGAATTTTCGCAATGCTGTTGATTTTACCTTTGAAGCACTGGAAGAACGTGACCCGAACCACTTTGCCGTTAGGCAATATAAAAAATACAAGCTTGCGGCAGGCAAAACTGCGAAGTCGATTTTAATTAGCTGCGGCGCAAGGCTTTCACCCTTTGATATTGCCGAGGTTCGGGAAATGATGAGCGAGGACGAACTCGAACTTGATAACCTCGGTGGTTACAAGAAGTACAACCCAAAAACCAAGGAAGATGAAATCATCAAGCAGAAAACCGCCCTGTTCGTTATCATTTCCGACACTGATGATAGTTTTAACTTCATTGTGGCGCTTGCCTACAGCCAGCTTTTCAATCTGCTATGCGACAGAGCTGATAATGATTTTGGCGGTCGGCTGCCTGTCCATGTACGTTGCCTGTTAGACGAATTTGCGAATATCGGCATGATACCGAAGTTTGAAAAACTTATTGCAACAATCCGAAGCCGTGAAATATCGGCTTGCGTTATTTTGCAGGCGCAATCGCAACTTAAAGCGATTTACAAGGACAATATGGATACCATAATCGGCAATATGGACACAACACTTTTTCTCGGTGGTAAAGAAAAAACCACCCTTGAGGAAATATCGAAAATGCTCGGCAAGGAAACAGTGGATATGTACAACACCTCTGTTACCAAGGGCAATCAGGAAAGCCACGGTCAGAACTTCCAAAAACTCGGGCGTGAACTGATGTCGGTGGACGAAATCGGCGTAATGGACGGTGCGAAGTGCATTTTGCAAGTCCGTGGTGAGCGTCCGTTCTTATCGAATAAGTACGATATTACCAAACACCCGAACTACCGCTATCTTGCGGATTTTAACAAGAAACATCATTTTGATATTGAAAAATATCTATCCACAAAATTAAAACTGAAACCGAATGACGAGTTTGAGGTTGTTGAAATCGACCTTTCAGATGAACCATCGGCGCAGCCCACTGTTTAGCCCAATCAAACAGTGGGCTTTTCTTATGCCCAAAAGCAGAGCGCTTCGGGCATTTTCTTATGTCCAGCAAGGGCTTAATCGCCCTTTTTATATATATTGTTGCACCACAAAAATTTTAAGGAGGCTTAGTTATAGCATTTTTTAATTCAGCAGTCGGAGTATTGCAAACATTGGTAATCGCACTTGGAGCAGGGCTTGGAGTATGGGGAGTAATCAATCTTCTCGAGGGCTACGGCAACGATAATCCTGGGGCAAAATCGCAAGGCATGAAGCAACTTATGGCCGGTGGCGGCGTCGCGCTAATCGGTATGTTGCTAATCCCACAATTGTCCGGTCTATTCGGTTAAGAGTTAGCTAATGGATTGGCTGTTTGATGGCATAGGCGATTGGCTCAAACAGTTGTTCATAGACGCTATCATGGCAAGTTTTGCTGAAATGTTTAGCGATGTCAACGCACAAGTCGGAAACATCGCAACACAGGTAGGCACAACGCCCGAGGGCTGGAACTCGGGCGTTTTTTCCATGATAAGAACACTGTCTGAAACGGTCGTACTTCCCATTGCGGGAATGATTTTAACTTTTGTACTTTGCTATGAGCTTATTCAGCTCATCATCGAAAAAAACAACCTACAGGACTTTGATACCTTTAACATCTACAAGTGGATTTTCAAAACATTTGTAGCCGTGTTCATTTTAACAAATACATTCAACATTGTGATGGGCGTGTTTGATATTGGTCAGCATGTTGTCAACCAAAGTGCAGGGCTTATATCAGGCGATTTAACGCTTGGAAACGGCGATATGATGGACGCAATCCGCACGAACCTTGAAGCTATGGAAATTGGCGAACTTATAGGGCTTTTCTTTGAAACACAGATAGTAAAGCTTTGTATGGGCATTATGTCAATTTTCGTAATGGTTATTGTTTGGGGCCGCATGATTGAAATATATTTGACTGTTTCAATCGCACCGATTCCCCTGTCAACAATGGTAAACCGTGAATGGGGGCAGATGGGTAACAATTACCTCAAATCCCTGTTTGCACTGGCGTTTCAAGGTTTTCTGATTATGGTCTGTGTGGCAATTTACGCTGTTTTGGTGGCGGGAATTTCTGCTTCCGACAATATGCACATCGCCATATGGGGCGTTGCAGGCAATACAGCTTTGCTCTGTTTCATTTTACTGAAAACAGGCGGCATTGCCAAATCAATTCTAAATGCACACTAAACGAAAATATGGAGGTTTATCTATATGAACAGACTAATTGACATACTTAGGGAAAAACTGGAGCAGAACTTTGACGATTTCAGAGAAAAAATGATTTCTATGGACAGCGAAACCGTCTTTGCATTTGCACGGCAGATTGCGGCAATGGAAGATGTGCTTTTCTACATGAATACCCATGATTGGGTAGATGAACACGAAGCCGCCTATCTGCTTGACTTCGCCGAACCGCTAAAGCTGATTGCCGACGCATGGGAGGAACACTTGGACGATGGCGATAGCAGTTTCAGGGGCATTATTAAAATGGTTCTCAACAATGATGAGAACGAAGAAAACTATATCACGGTTGCGCTGGAGCGTGAACTCCGTGAAAAATATGGCGATGATGTTTCACTTAAAGACGCTGTACTGGTTGAGATTGTAGAAACTATGGAGGAATATTTTGAGCTTCGGGAACTATATGAAAGTTTGGGGGGCGAGTTCTGCGACGGGGAATAAAAGTAGTTTCCTTGTTTGATGGAATCGCCTGTGGCCGTGTTGCACTCGACCGTGCAGGAATTGCCGTTTCCGCATATGAAGCCTACGAGATAGACAAATTTCCAAGGTCAATCAGCCGTTACAACTATCCCGACATTCGCCATCATGGTGATGTGCTTGGTGCAGACTTTTCACAGTTTGCAGGCTATGACCTTGTAATGGGCGGTTCGCCTTGTACGTTCTGGTCTATTGCAAAAAATGACCGTGAAGTGGATAAAAACGGCATGGGCTGGAAGCTGTTCATGTGCTTTGTGGAAGCTGTGCGGATAATCAAGCCGAAGTGCTTTCTATATGAGAATGTGGCTTCCATGCCTGCAAACATCAAGGCGTATATTTCAGAAGAACTTGGCAGCGAACCTATTTTCATCAATTCAGCACTTGTATCGGCACAGCAACGAAAAAGGCTGTACTGGACGAACATCAAAGGAGTGGAACAGCCCGAAGATAAGGGCATTTTACTGAAAGATATACTTGAAAGCGGAATGGTTGGCAGGGATAAATCTCTTTGCATTGATGCCTGCTATTACAAAGGCGGCAACCATACACGCCCACAAAGCCAGAGCGGACAACGCAGAATGGTTTATGAACCAATCGCCCTTGCTGATAAATCGCAAACGATATTATCAACTATGTATAAAGAAAACGCCCTGTCTATGCTGAAACGTGGTAAGACAGGGCTTTTCGTTGCAGAAAGTGTAGACAAAGGAGCTGCCCTCCGCACCCGTGCCGATGAAAACGGCAGTTTCAAACGGCTTGAAGTCCGAAGCGACGATAAACTCAATTCTTTAACAACTGTGCAGACCGACAGTGTTATTTGTTCCCCTGTTCGTTTGGGTGTGCTTGGCAAAGGTGGTCAAGGTGAGCGTATTTACAGCGTTCATGGAAAAACCGTCACGCTTTCCGCAAATGGCGGTGGGCGCGGCGCAAAAACAGGGCTTTACAAAATCAACTTGCCCGATGGCGATTACATTGTTCGCAAGCTTACCCCCATTGAAGCGGAACGCTGTCAAACCCTGTCTGATAATTACACAGCTATGGGGATTGATGATAACGGAAAAACCGTGAAAATCAGCAACACACAACGCTATAAAGGAGTGGGCAACGGCTGGACGATAGATGTTATCGCCCATATTTTAAGTTTCGCAAAACTTGGAGGTGATTTCTAAATGGCATATGTGCCAGTACCAAAAGACTTATCCAAAGTAAAAACCAAAGTGGCGCTTGGGCTTACAAAACGCCAGCTTATATGTTTTAGTGCGGCGGCCGCAATCGGTGTGCCGATATTTTTTCTCACCAAAGGTTTTATCGGCAATTCACCGGCAGTTCTTGTGATGATACTTTTCATGCTTCCCGCTTTTTTTGTGGCGATGTATGAAAAAGACGGTCAACCCGCCGAAAAAATCATTAAAAACATTCTTAGGGCGCGGTTCTTCTTCCCGCAGACACGCCCCTACAAAACCGAGAACTTGTATTCTTACATTGAAAAGGAGGGTAGACTTTTTGCCAGTAAAGACAAAAAGGCAAAACCAGCAGGAAGTACGCCTGCAAAGAAACATTCAGTCAGCAAGGGCAAACAAAAAAGACCTTAAATCCACACCCAAAACCCCAATCAAAAAACAGAGCGGCGGTATAAAACTTTCGCTTTTTCAAAAATTGTTTGGGACAAAAACACCGCCTGAAACGGCACAACAGAGTATACCGTTTCGTGAGATGTACCGTGACGGCATTTGCCGTGTGGACGCTAAACTCTACACCAAAACCGTCACTTTTGCAGATATAAATTATCAACTCGCCCAAAACGAAGATAAAACACAGATTTTCGAGGGCTATTGCGACTTCCTCAATTACTTCGATTCGACCATCAGCGTTCAACTATCTTTCGTGAACCAATATGGCAACAAGACGGACTTTGAAAAGTCTATAAATATTCCTGACAGGCAAGATGATTTCAACTCTATTCGCCGTGAATATGCCGATATGCTGAAAAATCAGCTTGCTAAAGGCAATAACGGACTTGTCAAAAAGAAATACATCACATTCGGCATTGAAGCCGCCAATCTCCGTGAAGCAAAGCCAAGGCTGGAGCGTATCGAAGCCGACATCATCGGCAACTTTAAGGTGCTTGGTGTTGCGGCTCGTCCGCTCACAGGGCTTGAACGCCTTGAGCTTCTGCATGATGGTTTGCACCCTGACGGCAAAGAAAAGTTTTCGTTTGACTGGAAAGACATTGCGAAAACAGGGCTATCAGCTAAAGACCATATCGCCCCTACTTCCTTTGATTTTCGTGACGGCAAAACTTTTCGCATGGGTACAACCTACGGCGCTGTTAGTTTTGTGCATATCATAGCGCCCGAACTCAACGACCGTATGCTGGCTGATTTCCTCGATATGAATAATGCCATTACGGTAAATATGCACATTAAGTCTATCGACCAGTCGGAAGCCATCAAGACCATCAAGCGAAAAATCACCGAACTTGATGCAATGAAAATCAATGAGCAAAAGAAAGCTGTTCGGGGCGGGTACGATATGGATGTAATTCCTACGGATATTGCCACTTATGGCGATATCCGTAGGAATTACATCCATATCGTACC
>ENA-UOOM01000309-UOOM01000309.1-fermentation-metagenome-genome-assembly--contig:-NODE-309-length-58606-cov-21.689536_pt1 | contig 58606 bp, 51 predicted proteins | sample MGYA00245781_ERZ724031 | MGnify/ENA primary metagenome ERZ724031 (study PRJEB28704, sample SAMN03018317) | fermentation metagenome | biome: anthropogenic terrestrial biome; feature: soil; material...
TTTTTTTAATGTTAGTGATAATATAGTTAATTCTTAAAATTTTGGACTGCAAATATATAGCTTTTTTTTCATCCCAAAAAATAAATACGATTTAATTTTATTTTTTTCACGCATTTTCTTGAATGCACGTGTTTTTAACGTAGTTTTGCACCATATTCTATAAGCACAATGCGTAAAAAAGAGAGCGACAAGCTGATCAGCAATATTTTACAAGAGTGGTACGAATGTCATCGACGAATTCTGCCCTGGAGAGATTCAAAAGACCCGTACGTCGTGTGGGTTTCAGAAGTTATTTTGCAACAAACCCGAGTAAGTCAGGGATATGACTACTTCCTACGGTTTATGGAAAAATTCCCGGACATAAAATCGCTAGCCCGGGCGCAGGAAGATGACGTATTGAAAGCGTGGCAGGGATTGGGGTACTACTCACGGGCAAGAAACCTGCACGCAGCAGCCCGGCAGGTTATGGAAAAGTTTGACGGAGTTTTTCCCTCATCACACAACGACATCCTTTTGCTCAAGGGTGTTGGAGAATATACGGCCGCAGCTGTTGCATCCATCGTTTTTGGGCTACCCTACCCCGTTGTTGACGGAAATGTTTACCGGGTGTTATCGCGGCTGTTTGCCATTGAAGAACCTATAGATTCCACAAGCGGGAAGAAACTCTTTACCGAAACGGCTACATCCATTCTAGACCAACAAGATCCGGGTAATCACAATCAGGCCATTATGGAACTGGGCGCACTGATTTGCACCCCCAGGCTTCCCAAATGTCAGGACTGTCCTTTACAGAGTGTTTGCCTGGCTTTCGAAAGAAAAAACATGTCCGATTTTCCCGTCAAAAAAGGAAAAACAATCCCCAAAATACGCTATTTTAATTATTTTCATATCGAACAAAACGGATATACGTATATTCAGAAAAGGGAGCATTCAGATATCTGGAAAAATCTATATGAGTTCCCGCTTATCGAGACTGAGACACAAAGCGATTTGTTCATGCTACAGGACCATCCTGGATTATCTACTCTTTTCCAAGCGGCTGACGAAATATTTCTTAAACACAAACTCCGACTCAGGCATGTGTTGTCGCATCAGATTATCCTTGCTGATTTTTATCGGGTTGAACTCAGCAAACAAGAAATGAGCGGTTTGGAGAAGAAATTCATCAAAATAACGTCTGCATCAATATCTGAATATCCCGTATCGCGACTTATCCATAAATATCTCGAAACAATTTACCGGTAAAACTTGCTGGATCCAAAATAATCACTAATTTTGTTTTGAATTGATTTATTTAGTTAAACCAAATTTTTTTAAGCTATGTCGGTAAATAAAGTTATTTTAGTAGGAAATGTAGGGAAAGACCCTGAGATCAAGTATTTTGACAACGACAATGTAAAAGCAAACTTTCCTTTAGCAACCAGTGAAAGAGGCTACACGGCAGCGAACGGAACACAAGTTCCTGAACGTACAGAATGGCATAATATCGTTTGCTGGAGAGGATTAGCACAAATTGTGGAAAAATTCGTGAAAAAAGGCACACAATTGTATATCGAAGGTAAAATCCGTTCACGCTCGTATGACGATCAAAACGGAGTAAAAAGATATATTACCGAAATCTATGCCGATAACGTGGAAATGCTTAGCAAAAGAGCAGGATCAGGTGACGGTTCAGGATTCCAAAACGATAAACATGATCTTTCTGACAGAGGGCCGGTGGATCTGAATGATAATTCTGAAGTTGATGATTTGCCGTTTTAAAAAAACATCGTAATTTTGCAGAGAATGTTTCAATCCGGGAAATAGGATTAAAACATTCTCTTTTGTTTCACAAAATTTTAGCAATTGGATCCTGACCCTCTTTCGTTTATATATCCTCATGTACAGGCAACTACATTATCGGTTGTTGATTACGCTTTAATTGTACTTACTCTCGTACTCACGTTTATCAATGCAGTTATTTCCGGCTCGGAAATTGCGTTTTTTTCTCTCAATCAAGAAGAGACAGAAGAAATTCATACCAACACTCATCCAAAATCAGTTCGTGTTTCCAATTTACTTCAGAAACCTGAAAAATTGCTGAGTGCTATTGTTATTTCTTACAATTTTCTGAACATAACAATAGTTACATTACTTTTTTATTTACTGAATCTCATTCCTTTTTTTTCCGGAAGCAGCAATAAAATCATCTTGGAATTACTGGTTATTATTGCGTTTATACTCTTTTTCGTAGAAATTATTCCAAAATCATATGCATCGCAACGATCACTTGCTTTTGTACGAAAAAATTCACATTTTATTCAAATTCTGAATAAACTAATGACTCCTTTTTCGTCTCTTCTAGTGAGGACAAGTAACATTTTCAGCAAAAGTGCCATTCAGAAACGATACGAAATATCGATGGATGATTTGTCCAAAGCACTTGAAATAACGTCGAGTGAGATTACACAAGAGCAGGAAAAAGACATGCTCGAGGGCATTATCCGGTTCAAAGATAAAATTGTAGATGATATTCTGGTATCTCGTACCGATATGGTGGCCATAGATATAGCAACTTCGTTCAGAGAAGTCATCCATTTTATTGTAGAAGCCGGCTTTTCACGCATTCCCGTTTATGAAGAGAATCCCGATGACATAAAGGGTATTTTGTACGTCAAAGATTTGTTGCCTCACCTCATAAAAACAGATAATTTCAGATGGCAATCGCTTATCAGACCGGCTTATTATGTGCCCGGAACAAAACGAATAGACGACCTGCTGGAGGAGTTTCGCGCCAATAAAAATCACATGGCAATTGTAGTGGACGAATACGGAGGCACGACAGGAATTGTAACAATGGAAGATATTCTGGAAGAGATCGTAGGTGATATCAGCGATGAATACGACGAAGAAGAAAAACCCTTTTATACCATTGCCCAGGATGGAACGTATATTTTTGAAGGGAAAACTTCACTCGAAGATTTTATCGAAGTAACCGGTGTGCCAGAAAGAGATTTTGAGAAATTGCAGGAAGATGCCGATACCATTGCCGGATTAATGCTGGAGCTGAAAGGTGATTTTCCAAAACGAAAAGAATTGATACAATATAAGAAATACGGATTTCAAGCGGAAGAAATGAGCAAACGCCGGATTGTGAAAGTACGGTTTATTCCCGCTGAAATCGATTCATCAGAATCATGACTTCTAATTTTTTTAATCAATGTAAATGCTTCTTCGCAAACAACATATTGACGAAGACGGGCTTATCGGTATTAGAAGAATAATCGATAATCATCAGATTTTGCTCGATTCTCTACCTCGAACTCAACAAAAATTGGCAGGGGAATATATTTCGAAAATACGCTCCGAGAGAAGAATTATCGAGTGGCTCACGACCCGTGTTTTGCTTTTTGAGCTTCTTGGCGAAGAAAAAATAATAGGTAATCGTCTCGATGGAAGGCCATTTTTACTCGATAATTCCTATAAAATAAGTATTTCACATACCAAAGATTATGCGGCCATTTTGTTACACAAACATTATTCTGTAGGAATTGATGTGGAAACTATCTCTGAGCGAGTGATCAAACTTGCCGATAAGTTCATTTCGGAGGAGGAGTATATAGATCCTTCACAAAAGGTTATTCATCAATTGCTGCATTGGTCGGCAAAAGAAACCATGTTTAAAATGATGGAAGAAGGCGAAATTGATTTTAAAGAACATCTTCATATTCAACCATTCATGCCCCAAGAAAAAGGTATTTTTCAGTCTTTCGAATCGAAAACCCATCAACAAAAACAGTTTCAAATTCATTATGAAATTCTGCCTGATGTGGTGTTAACCTGGGCTGTGGATAAGTCTCTACAATGAAATCTCATCATCTTTTAGCTTCAATTTTCCCCTATCCACTACGAAACGGATTACCTTTATCACTTTCTCACTGTTATAACTCGAAACCGATTTCACCAAATCATTTAATCGTTGCGGTGACGCTAAGCTTAAGGATTCGGTAAGCAGTATTTCAATTTCGTTGAATTCAAAATTTGTTAGTCCGGTTTCGGTTTTTCGCAAACAAACATCGCAACTGCCACAATCCTTCGGATTTTTCTCATCGAAATAGATCAACAACATCCGACTGCGACAAACCTGATCGCTTTCTGCATAATCAGTCATCGAGATAATTCGCTTTTCAAACCGTTTTTTACGCTCTTCATAAACAGATTTTGGTATGAAAACAAATGGAGTATCTTCACGGGAGGCAGTATAAATAATAAAAGGTGTTTTCTTTTGTGGAACGTAATAAATATAACGAAGTTTAGCCAGGTGAGCGAGCATTTGATACACTTCATCTCTCGATTTTCCTAACCGTATTGCCAGCATGGCTTCATCTATATAAACTTCGTCCGAGAAAACTCCGGTATAGTTTCTAAGAATGGTATGAACTAACTCATCACTGTCTTTCGATAAATTCAAGGAATAAAGTTCATCACGGAATACCAGAAATCTTAACCGAGAGCGGGCATCCACTTCTTCGGTATACTCAATATAGCCTGCCAATTCGAGAATTTTGAGCGCATGATGGGTTTGCAGGTGAGAAAATTTAAAAGCGTGACAAAATTCGTGTAAACTGAAATCGTAAACATTGTTTATCCCCGACCCCACCGCAATTTGGAAGAAATTACCCAACGCTTCGTAAACCCTCACGATAAAATCTTTTTTGGGAAAAGTATCAGAAATTCGCTTTTTCAGTTTTATACTATCGGCTTTCGTATAAAGAATAATAGCGTATGAGCGTTCGCCATCGCGTCCTGCACGGCCGGCTTCCTGATAATATTCTTCCAAAGAATTGGGCAAATCCATGTGGATAACTAACCGGACATCGGGTTTGTCGATACCCATCCCAAACGCATTGGTGGAAACAATTACCCGGCATTCATCCGTTTTCCAGGCATTTTGCTTATAGATTTTCTCTTCATGCGACAGTCCCGCATGAAAAAAATCAGCCGATATTCTTGATTTCTTCAAAGCAACGGCAATATCTTTCGTTTCCTGACGGCTACGCACATAAACAATAGCCGTTCCTTTGACCGATTTCAATATATGGACAAGTTCAGCAATTTTGTTTTCGGCAGTGCGAACCACATAAGAAAGGTTTTCCCGTTCGAAACTCGTCCTGAAAACATTCTTCTCTTTAAAATGCAGTTTTTCCTGGATATCATCGCCTACTTCACGAGTAGCAGTTGCTGTTAACGCCAGAACGGGAACATTTACTAAACTGTCTCGTATGTCAGAAATCTTCAGATACGACGGACGAAAATCGTAACCCCATTGCGAGATGCAGTGCGATTCGTCCACCACGAGCAAACAAATATTCATTGCCCGGAGTTTTGTCAGGAAAATATCGGAAGATAGCCTTTCGGGCGAAACATAAAGGAACTTATAGTCGCCGAAAATGCAGTTTTCAAGAGCGGTAAGAATCTCATCGCGAGACATCCCGGAGTAAACAGCTGTTGCCTTGATACCTTTTTCCCGAAGGTTGTCAACCTGGTCTTTCATTAGCGCGATAAGTGGCGTAACGACCAAACACAGGCCTTCCATCGCCATCGTGGGAACCTGAAAAGTGAGCGATTTGCCACCGCCCGTAGGCATCAGCCCGAGCGTATCTTTTCGATCCCAAACCGACTGAATAATCTCTTCCTGAAGCGGACGGAACGAATCGTAGCCCCAGTATTCTTTCAGAATATCGTGAAACAATGCCGATTCCATATCGAACGTTTTTTGCGCTTTTAATCCCGTATATCTCTAATCAATAGCTGAGTATATACACTCCCACCGTGACGATTTTCTTCAATTGTATAGCAAATATCAACAGGTTGCTTCTCCTTTATTTTCTTGAAATGTGCATCGGAACTAAATGCGATGGCTTGCACAGGTTCAGAAACCGTTTTGTCGATGAGCTCAAGTTTAATGTGGTGGAATCCACGCCCCACTAACTTGCTGCCTCCCGCATCCAATACTCCGCGAGTAACAAAAACAGGATTTTCATTTTCGGGACCGAATGGATTAAACAACGATAATCCCTGAACAAATTTGGGAGTAATGTCGCTTAACGAAATTTCAGCATCAACGGTGATCTGCGGTTGCATCATCTTACTTTCGATTTCTTCAAAGGAAATTATATCGAACCGGCGTTTGAATTCCGAAAGATTTTCTTCCCTGAGAGTGAGTCCTGCTGCATATGTATGACCACCAAAGTTTTCGAGAATATCTTTACAGGATTCAATAGCCTTATATACATCGAAGTTATTCACTGATCGAGCTGAACCGGAAATCATTCCACCTGATTTTGTAAGAACAACTGCCGGACGATAATACTTTTCAGTCAACCTCGATGCCACAATCCCGATTATACCTTTATGCCACGTTTCGTCGTATAAAACAATGCTTTTGTGTTCAGCAATATTAAAACGATTATCCACAAAATCGATAGCCTCGTCGGTAATTCTTTTGTCCAATTCACGGCGATCTTCATTATATTTATCGATATTGATGGCTTTTTCCCTGGCTTGCGACATATCACCGGCAAGCATCAGATCAACTGCTTCTTTGCCGTTCATCATTCTTCCCGAAGCATTAATCCGGGGACCGATCTTGAAAGCTATGTCGTTAACGGTTATTGGCTTTTTGTTTAAGCCGCAAATCTCGATAATTCCTCGTAGTCCAAAGCTGGGATTCGAGTTCAGCCGTTTCAAACCAAAGTGCATCATCACACGGTTTTCTCCCGTAATAGGCACAATGTCGGCAGCTATACTCACAGCAACCAAATCGAGCAGGGGCTCGATATCTGAAAATGCCAGATCGTTGCGGATGGAGAAAGCGTGAACCAACTTGAAACCAACTCCGCAGCCGGAAAGTTCGTTGTAAGGATAAATGGAGTCTGTCCGTTTGGCATCAACAACTGCCACAGCATCAGGCAGTGTTTCATCGGGCATGTGGTGATCACAAATAATAAAATCGATTCCGTGTTCTTTGGCGTAAGCAACCTTTTTAACTGCTTTTATGCCGCAATCAAGAGAGATAATAAGTTTAACACCTGTTGCGACGGCATAATCGATTCCCTGAATCGAGATGCCATACCCTTCGTCGTACCTGTCCGGAATATAATAATCAATGTTATTGGTTATTTTCCGTAAAAATTTATAAACCAACGAAACGGCTGTAGTACCGTCCACATCATAATCTCCGTAAATCAGGATCCGCTCTTTATTTCCTAACGCCTGTTCGATGCGTCTTATCGCCTTTTCCATATCGGGCAGCAAGAAAGGATCGTGTAAGTCGTTGAGGCTCGGATACAAAAATTTATTTGCTTCTTCCACGCTTGAAACACCTCTTTTGAGCAACAATTCTGTCAGTACGGGATCAATTTGTATTTCTTTCGTCAGTTCATTTTTTTTATTTTTTTGGTCGGTTGTCAGGGTAAGATAATTCCATTTGTAGGTCATTTATATAGTTTTTTTCTTTCTCTCGGAAACCGAAGTAAACTCGGTAAAAGCAACAATTCATTCACTCTTGAAACCTTGTTGCCATACGAAATTGCATATATTTACAATTATCGCAAAATATTAATTTGTAAAGTTAGAAAAAAACTTTTGAAAAATCGATATAATTTTGTTCGAATGTAAAAAACCGCTTTTCTTTTTTCGCAAAAATACGATATGCTGATATAGTGTAAATTCCTTATCGGATTCCATGCATCAGTTTCTGCAGCGTTTTGGATAAAATAAATAAAATTACCGATGCAAAAGCCGACATAACTACAAAAATCATAAAAAAGTCAAACAACGAAGATATCTCAAATCCGATAAACATTTTTGTCTTTCCGGCTTCGGGATAAAGTGAACTCAACGTTCCGGCAAGTTTGTTGGCTGTCGCCATCGATAAGTACCAAACACCCATGAGAAGCGAAGCAAAACGTACGGGGGAGAGTTTGTTTACCATTGAAAGACCGATAGGAGAAAGCGTCAGTTCACCCATAGTGTGGATAAAATATAATCCGGTGAGCCATAACATACTCACTTTTACGCCCGGCTCAACATTTTTCACTCCGATAGCGATGAGCAAATATCCCAGTGAAAGCAAAAATAGTCCGATTGCCTGTTTGGTGGGTGACGCCGGCTCCATATTTTTTTGTCCCAATTTAATCCAAAGAGTAGAAAAAAGTGGAGCCAGCAATACTACGAAAACAGCATTGAACGATTGAAACCAGCTCGCGGGCATTATCCACCCCAGGACATTTCGATTGGTTTGTTCTTCAGCAAAATAAGTCAGCGAAATTCCGGCTTGTTCAAAGGCTGCCCAAAAGAAAATAACAAAAAAGGCGATAATGTAAATTACCAAGATCCGCTGGCGTTCAATTTTGGTAAGAGAAGAGTCGGAAATCACAAATCCGGGAATAACAATACACGCAGAGTAGATAATAGAACCGATAATATCACCGTTGAACCAGTTTAGGAAAAGAGTAAACAAAACAACTGCACCAGCAATCCACAAAACCAATTGTAAAACATTTAGTTTTTGCTTTGGCTTACCGGACATATCTGCTGTAATTTTATTCTCAGCTTTATGGGCAGGAATAACTCCAATAGCCTCTCCGTTAGGAGCAACAAGATATTGTTTGTTTTTGGTCACATACACCAGTAAGCTGAAAATCATCACAATGGCAGCAGCTAAGAAACCCCACTTGAAATCGGCAGGATTTCCGGTATCACCCAGATATCCGCACAATAAAGGAGCAAAAAAAGCGCCGACATTCACGCCCATATAAAAAATAGTGTAAGCCGAGTCGAGACGTTTGTCTCCTGGTTCGTATAGCCGCCCAACGATAGACGAAATATTGGGTTTGAAAAACCCGTTTCCGAAAATCAAACCGCCCAATCCACCGTACATCAGCCATTTTGCCAACTCCACGTTCTCGAAATTGAGTGCGCTGAAAAACATCAGAAACTGCCCAAGAACCATCAAAAGTGCACCCCAAAAGATAGATCGACGCATTCCTATGTATCTGTCGGCAACATATCCGCCGATAAGCGGAGTGAGATAAACCAAACCGGTATAATTTCCGTAAATGGCTGATGCAAACTCTTTATCAAGCATCAATGCGTTGATGAGATACAGCGTGAAAATGGCACGCATTCCGTAATAACTGAATCGCTCCGACATTCCGGTAACGAAAATAAAGTACAGCCCTTTTGGGTGAGATTGTTGTACAGTTGGCATATCGTTCTTTTTTGAAACCTCAAAATTATAACTTTTACCTGAAACTTAACTATCTATTTCGTAACTTTGTATTCGAAAACAATAAGATAATGAAAATTGCAGCATTAGTATCGGGAGGCGTGGATAGTTCCGTTGTGGTTCATCAGTTGAAAGAGATGGGCTACGATCCGACCATTTTTTACATCAAGATTGGAATGGAAGATGAGCATGGATATATCGATTGTCCTTCGGAAGAAGATATAGAGATCGTAACGTTTATTGCAAAAAAATATGGCTGTCGATTTGAGATTGTTTCACTGCACGAAGAATATTGGAACAGCGTGGTTCAATACACCATAGATTCTGTAAAACGCGGATTAACACCCAATCCCGATATGATGTGCAACAAACTCATCAAGTTCGGTACTTTTGAACAAAAATGGGGAAATCAGTTCGATAAAATCGCTACCGGACATTATGCCACAACCACCGAGTTGGACGGTTTGACTTGGCTTTCTACGGCTAAAGACCACGTAAAAGACCAAACCTATTTTTTGGGACAAGTCAATTATGTGCAAGTTTCTAAATTGATGTTTCCTATCGGAAATTTATTAAAATCGGAAGTCCGTCAAATTGCGTCGGAGAACAAACTTCCTTCGGCACAACGAAAAGACAGTCAGGGAATTTGTTTTCTGGGAAAAGTGAACTACAACAACTTTATCGAACGATATCTCGGCAAAAAAGAAGGCCTTATTGTGGAACTTGAAACTGGAAATATTATTGGTAAGCATCAGGGATTTTGGTTTCACACCATCGGTCAGCGAAAAGGGCTGGGATTGAGTGGCGGACCGTGGTTTGTGATTAAAAAAGACGTGAACCGGAATATTGTTTATGTTTCAAAAGGATACGACACGAAACACCAATACGGGAACGTAGTTAATCTGCAAGGTTTCGGTTTCATTACACAAAATATCTGGGGCGATTTTGATGATGAAAGAGAAGTTACGTTCAAAATTCGTCACACACCGGAATTTACTAAAGGACGAATCTCAAAAATCGGTGATTTGTATCGCATTCAATCCGAAGAACCAGTGCAAGGAATTGCGGCAGGACAGTTTGGTGTGGTGTATGATACGGAAAACAAACTGTGTTTGGGAAGTGGGATGATTGTTTGAACCCGTCGGAGAGACGCATATCAACAACAGAAATGAATTTTTTGGAAAACATACAATTCGTAAACATTATAGAATTTCTGGGAACATTTGCCTTCGCCATCAGCGGTGTGCGGCTGGCATCTACCAAGAAATTCGATTGGTTCGGTGCTTTCACCATCGGGTTTGTTACAGCAATAGGCGGTGGTACGCTGCGCGATTTATTTATAGGAGTAACGCCATTTTGGATGCTAAACCATGTTTATCTGTGGGCAACACTATTGGCTTTCCTATTTGTGTTGTTGTTCAAAACCAAGGTAGTAAAGCTAAAATACACCTTTTTCCTTTTCGACAGTATCGGACTGGGATTGTTTGTGGTGGTTGGAGCCGAAAAAACACTGGCTATGGGTTTTGCATCGTGGGTAGCGGTTATTATGGGTACTATCACGGGCTCTTTCGGAGGAATGCTTCGGGATGTCTTGATTACGGAAATTCCGCTTATCTTCAGGAAAGAAATTTACGCTTTAGCGTGTGTTATTGGCGGTATCTTCTTCACAACTGGCTACATGCTCAATATGAATATGATAGTGAACGAAATACTTACGGCATCCATCGTAATTCTGATCAGAATACTGGCTGTGAAGTTCCACTGGCATTTGCCCGTTCTGAAGGAGAAAAAACAAATTGAATTATGAAGAAAATTATATATCTGTCCTTACTTTTTCTGTTCTTGCTGTCTATAAAATCATTCGCACAATACGAAGGAACGGTAGGATTGGGAGCCCATGCCGGTTACGGCAACAAAATAAAAAGCGTTGGAGCAGGCGTAAATCTGCATTATTATTACACCAACAACATCAGATTTGCGCCTTCTTTCACCTACTATTTGCCGAGAAAGGGCTGCAGCATGTGGGAAATTGATGCCGATGCGCATTACGTAGTTCCCGTATCGTGGCTGTTTTCTTTTTACCCCATCGCGGGTTTGCATTATTCAAACTGGAAGTTTGATGCATCTAAAGTGAGCGATTTTGGTGTGGAAGACTGGACGAAGCATCGTATCGGCGCCAATCTGGGATTGGGAATTCAATACGATTTCGGATACAAAACACGGATCAGTTTTGAATATAAATATCAATTTATCAAAGACTTTTCACAACCATCGTTTATGGCGGGAATTGGGTTTTGGATTTGATAACCGTTATTCAATAAACACAATAGAGGCCGCGTATGTTATTTACACAGCCTCTAAAAATCATAGTTGTTGATTCAGGCTAATTTAATCCAAGAAGAGTCATTCGATTTTATCTTATTTACACCGTATTTTACATCGTTAGCACGAAACTCTTATTTTACCGACTCATCGTCGTTTTCTACTCCTCCTGAAATCAATCAGGAGGAGCAGAAAAATGTTAATTACAGGTATTAGAATTGTATATATATTGTGGGTCTTTCTCCGGTGTAATCAGAGAATTTCCGTGCATCATGTGTATTGCCCTGCCTTCGGCTTTGGCGTCTTTGTAAAAATTCCAAACATTAGTTCCGCACTTCGCTGTTGAAGGGACCCATAGTTTTATCAAATCAGGCATTGCAGTTGCACTCAGTCCCGTTATATCCAAGATAGTCGGTGTAGAATCGTCATCAGACTCGTTATCGACGTTGTTGCCCGAATTTATACACAACTCTTTAAGAGATGAACAACCGGTAACATCCAACGATTTCCATCCGTTTTGCCGTGCTTGAATCATTTCTAATGTGGACAAACCTTTCAGATTCATCGAAAAATTATTTCTGTCGTTCAGGTGAGCGTGTACCTCCTTCAGTTTCGGTAAGGATTTAGTGAGATCGAGATTCGACACCAACGTATTGGCTGTTACCACCACAACTTCCAAATTGGGCAAATTCTCTATTACAACCTCGGTCATAGCAAGATTGAGCAGCAATGATATGCTTCTAAGTTCCTTATTTTTGGAGAAATCGATCTTAGGATCTACAGCAAACGATCCCCTCAATTCGAACTCTCTGAGGTTGGGCAAAAACTCTATTCCGTAAAAACTGGAATATTCTTTTAAAGTAACGGCAAGCCTGCGAACTTCTTTCAACTGAGGGCTTTTGGTATATACCCAGGTTTTCGAAACAAAAGCTTTTGGCGCCAACGGTAGTAATTCTTCCGCAAACATTGGTTTAATATAGCGTACTTCTTCGTTTTGAACGTTAGTAATTTTTAATTTACCGGGACTATCGGAAACAACTGTATTTTCGCTGTCGCTAAATAAAAACTCAGTTATGTTTTCACCGTTTACAGCCAACGTATCTAACAATACGATACCTCTACGGGTAACTCCGAAACGCATGGAAGCTACTTTACCTTCCTCCTCTTCTAAATACAGCATTCTGTTCTTGATATCCAGTTCAACGAATTTACTATAATTAGAGCCGGTAAGTTTCTGGCTTATAATTAATTTTGAAGGAGATACGTTGAACAGTTTACGCTCCATAGCAGGAAGCCCATCCAGGTTCCAGTCAATCTGGCGTGCAGGCCTTAGTGTTAAATATGTTACATCCTTAACGTCTGTTTTACTCTTGAGCACTATCTCATTTTCCGAAATTCTATCGAAGAGGAATTGAAATTCTCCACCTCCCAACATCCCTTTTCCGGGCAAACTGGCATCGTGCCATGTTTGGAAGATAGAATAAGATTCAAACACAAGCTCCGGATATTGTTTAACACCCACTTTGTAGGTTATTTTCTCGTCTTTAATGGGGACATTAATGAAATCCAGCGCTTCCGATTTTATTCTCACGGTTGTTTCATCAAAATCCAACAGTAATAAATAACCTCCCATATCGTTATTGGAGCTGTAATAGCCTATCCAGCCGTATTGAGGTGTTGCCAATATGTTTTTGTAATCGGCTATGGTTTGATTAACTCTTTCTTCGGGTGATTTATCAAATAGATCTATTGGCCCGTTGTCATTTTCGCAACTCATAAACAATCCGGAAACCAACAGCAGTGAAAGTAATATTTTAAAAATTTTCATCTGTTTCTTTTTTTATTTATTTCTAATTCTATCTTGAATTGAATTTCTTAATTCATTGAGATCGATTCCAAAATTTGAAGAATAATATTCGGCCGCAAGCTCCAGTTTTCTCATAATCAGCGCCCGTCCTTCATTTAATCCGTCATCGGGATTGGCATAAGTAAGATACGTTCTGTTGAATTCATCTTTGGCAATGGTGAGATATAAACTCACTAACTCGCAAAAATCTTCGTATTGATCGGATGAACCGTAAGGACTTATCATTCCGAGAGCAATAGCCTGTTCCGTTTCCAGGTTTACCCACGCGTTACCGATATAGTTTTCTTTGGTTACGAGCTCGTATCCTTCCGGAAGTCCGTGTTTTTGATGGATAATATGCGTGAACTCGTGATGTATAACTCTGAGTTGTTCCACTACCCAACGGGTATTTTTAATATCGAAACTGTTTAAGTCGGTAAGCGTAATTCTAACACCGGCTTCTGCATATCCCATAGTCAACGTTCCATCAGCGTTAAGCAGCTGAGAACCAACGCATACAATTTCGGGAGGAAAATGTTCTTTAATGAATTCTTGACCACCCTGAATAACAAACGGATCCATCCAGTATTTCAGAATCATTTCTCCTACAGGAATCATCACGTCTCTTTTCGGCGGAGACACATAATATTTGGTATCAACAAAAGTATCGTCCCATTTCCAGCGAACTACGCAATTGTAGGGCTTCAGAAAATTATCGTAAAACCAGATATCTATTTCATCAGTTAAAACAACTTCCGGCTCGCGGACATACGGACTCATTTCTTCTTTTTGGCACGACGTAAACGATGCGCCAACAAGCAGAATTGAAATGAGCAGTAAAGTATAAAATTTATTATTTGTTTTCATGTGTTTATATTTTATTTTTTACATTATGGTCACATGGAACTCGCAATAATCATGTTCTTGTGCGTAACTGATTTACATGCTCGTTTCATGTGTTTCATATTTTCTCATTCGTAGTTTACGGGATATTATTCATTGGTTGTTTAGACGGATTGGGTTCCAGTCCTTTTGATATGGCATCAGCCGGAATCTGCATTGTAAGTTTATCTTCAGTAAGCGTGTGCACAACTCCGTTAATATCCTCATGCTGAATAGGAATCAGCATGTGTCTTCTGATATCCAGCCAGCGTAATCCTTCGTCAACAAATTCACGACGGCGTTCGTCGAGGATGATTTTCAACAATGTTTCATTTTTAGTGTGATTCGGGTACAAGGTTCCGGTATATTCCCTGTAAAAGTCTTCGTAAGCTAAAGTTTCACCGGTAGCGCGATACCTGTTGGCGACAAATTGAGCAAGTTGTTGTTCCATTTCGGCGGTTTTTCCGCTAAGCAAAAGTGCTTCCAACCTGTTCAGGAAAACTTCTTCACCCCTGAACTGAGTCACTATCATGTAAGGAAACGCATTGTCTTTCACCGCCCAATGGTGTTTAGGCAGATAAACAACCGTTCGTGCCTGGTTGCCGATAAATGACTGAACACCTCTAACATCGGACTGATCCTGGAAAAATATTTGATTGAAAATATCAAACGATAATCTGTAACCAATCTGATAGAAAGGATGTGCAAAAACTTCAATTCGGGCAAGCATGAGGTTACTGGCGTCATCGTAAGCGGTAAAACGCTGAGCGTTTCGGGTGGGGTGCCCAACGTTTACCTTGCTGAAATCTTTTATGAAAGAGGGGTAGTAGCCTGCACCCAATAATTTGTTGGAGTATTCGATGCATTTTTGATAGTCTTTCTTGAACAGATAAAATCTGGATGCATAACCCCAAACAGCATTCATGTTGAAGTGATATTTTATAGCTGAATAGTATTTTTCGGAACTTTGCTGTTTTAATTCGATACCCTCCAGTAGATCTTTTTCTGCCAGTTCGTAAACTTCAGCAATCGAATTTCTTGTATATTGCACGATAAGTTCACGCTCAATGTCCTTCACATACGGAATACCCAAATCGGAAGATGCCGTTTGCGGATCGTATGGTTTTGCAAATAAATTTACCAACATAAAATGCGCGTACGACCGGCAAATAAGAGCTTCTGCCCGAAGGGCTTTTTCGTGGTCAGGATCGGCAGAAGCGAGTTGATCAAGAGCATCGAGCGCCTGATTGGCGTGAGCAATCGCCCTGTACGCCGAAGTCCAGTAATAAGTGGGCGTGTCTTGCATCTTTTCCGTTACATCTTCAAACGAGTATATTTCTACCATGTGCGGTAAAAAGATATCATTGGGCGTCAGCCCCACGTTATCGGTCATCCATTCGGTAAAAAGCCAGCTTCCTTCGGGATAAGCATTCACCAGCAATGCTTGAACTTGCTCTATGTCATCGAGTTGAAGCCTGTTATCGGGTTCAGTATTTAAAAAATCATCACATCCATTCAACATCAGCGTTATACCGATAATGGCAATGACACTTTTAATTCTGTATATCATATTTTTTTTCATCTGTATTTTTTGTTTTAATATTCCATTCTCAGCTATCAAAAGCCAATGTTTAGCGTTAAAGTGTACATTTTGGGGATCGGTAGCGATACACCACCCGAAGCAAAAAACTCAGGATCCATTCCGTTCAACTTTTTATCGGCATATACCAACCACAAATTGGTTGCTTGAAACGATAGACGGAGATTATTACAGTAAAATTTTTGCGCGATGTTTTGTGGCAATGTATAACTTAGTGCTACATCTTTCAGACGGATGAAATCGCCTTTAGCAACGCGTTCCGTACTTTTATTATAAAGTTCGTAGGTGTTTAGCCAGCTACTTCTTTCTAATGTACGTCTATCGAGAATTGCGGGAATAGTAGTGATGTTTTCATCTCCCGGTAACCTCCAACGGTTTTTAAGATCTTTTGTAAATGCACGATAATCGTCGTACGAGGAAGAAAAAGCATCGTCGAGACGAATAAAATTACCCCAACGGTAAACAAATCCAAAATTGAATCCAAAACTTTTGTATCTGAACGTGTTTATTAAACCGCCATAGCTTCTGGCTTCAAGCGGCCCTTCGTACTTAAGATAATCAACGATATTTTCTCTTTGTTGCAGGTCAATATCATATAGAATTTCACCGTCCTTTCCGTAAAAAGTAGGTACTCCTTCTTTGTCCAATCCGGCAAAAGGAATAGAAAACAATCCTCTTTGCGGATATCCCAAAATCGGCGCTCCAAGATTGGAAATGGCATCGGCAATACGAGCCGATTGCTGTAATTTGGTAATTTCACTTTGGTGAAAGTTAACATTCAGGCTTGTTGTCCATGAAAAATCGGGAGTAGAAATGTTGTTTGTAGTGAGTGAAAACTCAACACCGTGTGCTTTTAAGTCACCGATATTCCCGATTTTTATACGTTTTCCACCGATACCCGACGTGTAAATCAAATCGATCAAGTCTATTGATTTTCTGTTATAATAAGCAATTTCTCCCGAAATTTTACGGTTAAAAAAACCGTATTCCAATCCAACGTTTAATTCGTACATCTTTTCCCACGTCAAATTTTCGTTTGCTAAAGCATCAATGTAGTTGGCCGTTTCGTTATGGCTGGGACGCATGGTTTGCTCAGCGTATATTTTGAGCGCTGCACTGGCCACAGGCCCCATAATTCCGTTGTATCCGTAAGAAATCTTTGGTCGCAATGTGGTAATCCAATTTATATCGCGAATGAAATTTTCTTCGGTCATATTCCATGCCCCACTCACGTTCCACGATGGAAGATAACGCGCTTGCGGTGAAGATCCTAACTGGTTGGATCCGTCGTATCTGGCTCCGGCATTGATTATGTATTTACCGCCATACGAATAAGCCAGGTTGGTGAATCCCGAAGCACGACGATCTCTCAACTCGGTATATCCGTAATTCTTTTTTCCCTGTATATTGAGGTACCTCATCAGCTCGTTATGGGTAACTACAACACCGCCTTTATCATAAACATAACCCCAACCATCGTTCCAGCGATTATAGCGGTTTGCATAATTTATTTCTCCTCCAAGCAAATAGTTGAAAATGTGAACATCGTTAAATGTTGGGTTCCATTCTCCTACAAAACGTCCGTAATAATGTTCCAGTGAAGTTTGATAGGTGTTGTAAAAACCACCTTCGGGCAGTATGGTGTAGGGATTGGAGCCGGGCTTGGCGGGGTCGTTAAACAAGAGATTGTTCGATTTAGCGATACTCTCGGTATAATCTGCCCGGTATGCTTCGGCCTGATTCGATTTCTCGTGAATTTTATGTTCGCGAAGCGTATTTGCGCGGCGAAGCGATCCGGTTGCATTAAAGGTGAGGCGCTGCTCCGGCATTTTATATTGCATATCAACCTGAGCCGCGATATCTTCCACGCGCATTTGTACAAAGTTGCGATTGATTTCGTTTAAAATATTAAAAGGAGCATATTCGCTTCTGAAATATTCCAGATTGCCCTCATCGTCATACGGACGCATACTTCGCGCCGTATTCAAGGCGTAACTAAACGGGTTAATGTCGAACTGACGGCTGAAAGCTCCTGTTGTGGGATCGAAGTAACGATCTTTGGTTCCCGGAACTTTTTGGTCGCGAACGTTGGCAGCAAGCTTTACACCCAAATTAAATTTCGATGTGATGTCAAAATCACCTTTTAGCGAAGCGTTGAACTTATCAACTTTGTCAGCAATGGTTTGTCCGTTATCGGTATAGTAACCCAACGATGCATAATAGCGGCTTTTTTTACCTCCGGACTGGATGCTCAACGAATGTTGTTGTGAAATGGAATTATTGAAAAGCACATCGAACCAATCGGTATTGGCATTGGCATATTTCTCCAAAAAAGCTTCGTTGTACAACAAATTCGTATCCCAGCTTAGGTTTTTCTTGGTAATTTCGTCGTACATTTTACCGAGTACACCGTAATTTTTGGCTTTAGCAGTAGAGGTGATGCCTACCCATCCTTTGCTTACCAATTCTTTGTAAATGGAAATTTCGTCCACCGAGTTCATGATGTCAAATTCCATGTAGCTGGGTCGTTGACGCATGGTAATACTTCCGGAGTAGTTAATATTTAACTTATCGGAGCTTCCCGATTTTGTAGTAATTACAATTACACCGTTCATAGCCTGTGCTCCGTAGAGCGAAGTTGCCGACACGTCTTTCAACACCTGAAAGCTTTCGATATCATCGGGATTTAATCCGGCAACACCCGAACTGAGCAACGTGGATAAGTTACCCGACGTTAAATCCTCGGCCGATACGTTAATTAAATCTTCCAATATTACACCGTCAACAACCCACAACGGTTTGTTTGTCCCGTGCAGCGAAGAGTTACCACGAATGGTAATCTGAGGCGCAGCGCCAAATGTTCCGGAAACGTTGCTCACAGATACTCCCGATACTTGTCCCTGAAGTGAACGGGTTACATCGGGAATCCCGTCCAAAAGAGCCTCTTCGGCTTTCACAACGGAAGCTGAACCTGTAAACAATTTCCGATCAATTTTCTGGTAACCGGTAACAACCACATCGGACAACGTGGTGTTGTCTTCTTCCATAACCACGTTAACTACCGTTTGATTATTCGGATTAAAAGTAACTTCTTTGCTTGCCATCCCGATAAAAGAAAACTCCAAGGTTACGCTACTAACTTTGGTAACACTTATGGAGTAATTTCCATCCATGTCGCAAGCCACACCATTTTGTGTGCCTTTTTCAAATACGGTAGCACCCATAAGAGGCTCCCCGTGAGAATCAACAACCGTTCCTTTGATCGTAACTTTCTCGGCTTTCGCAAGGCTTAAATTTCTAACCGGCTGTGGTTTTGGAGAAATTACTATAAGGTTGTCTTCGAAACTATAGTCATAATCTTTTCCGATAAGAGTTGTCAGTATGTTTCTAAGCGTTTCGTTTTTCACGTTTATGGTAACTTGTTTGCTCAAGTCCACAACGTTGTTATTGTAGAAGAAATAATGTTTTGTTTGTCTTTCAATATCTTTAAAGACAACTTCCAGTGCTTTGTTCTGGTGATTTAAAGTAAGTCTTAGATTGGATGCCCCATTTTTATCCTGATAGTTGGCGTATAATGGTGCAAGCGATATCAGGAAAATAACGAAGAAAGATAATGATGCCCTTAAATACCTCTTTATGAGAGATATTCTCGTCAAATTTTTATTAATCATAATTAAAATTAAATATTTGGGTTATCGAGTAGAAATGAAACTTAATCTTTAGTTATAAACACATCGTTGTCATTTCTTACTTCAATACTAATTTGTGTAGTTTTCTCTATAAGTCTGAAAATTTGCTCTTTACTGTATTGTTTATTGATAACCCCGGTAAACGTGTAGAATTCAATAGCCGGATCATCAAAAGTCACATTAATATTATACCATCTGTTAAGCTGAGTCATGATACTCTTTAGGTCGAGCTTATTAAACATAAATAAGCCTCTTGTCCAGGCGATGTAAGGATCTACATCCACATTGGCAACCTTAAAATCTCCTTGCCGGAGTTCTGCTTGCTGACCCGGTGTTAAAGTTATTTCTTTTGAAGACGTAGATACGCCTATTTTGACTTTTCCTTCCACAAGCGTTGTTTTCATATTGTACTCAGGATAAGCGTTTACGTTGAAAGAAGTACCCATAACGGTTATTCGTGAATCTTTCACTTCTACGACAAACGGTACTTTATCGTTACGAGCCACATCGAAAAAGGCTTCGCCTTCTTCCAGAATTACATGTCTTTCTGTTTCAGAAAACTTGTCGGGGAACTTTATTCTGGAATCTGAATTTATCTTGACAACAGTACCGTCAGCGAGCAATAATGTGAAATCTTTTGTCTTGGGAACTTCTATAGTATTATATTTTAACTCGGTTTGAGATTGAACATTTTCCGGGATTAATGCTTTTTCCCTGAATATAGAATCTTCGATTGAAACACCTGTCTTTTCTTTTTCGGTTAAATCTACAACCGAGCCATCACGAAGTGTAAGAGTAACGCTCTCGTTATTGTCGGCGTCCCGCAAAATATCGGCACTTGCCAAATTATCGTTTTGTTGCGAGAGATTTTTATTGTGGTTAATCCAAAAAACAGATAGAATAAAAATTAGAACAACAGCAGCAACACCGGAGGCAATTCTTCCATAAAGAGATGTTATTTTTTTGCGCAATTCCATTTTCTGAATTTTTCTCGAAATTATCGCAAATTGGGTTTCCCGGTCAAAATCTTCTGTTGATGACAAATTTGCAATCCGCTGAATTATTTCTTTTTCTTCAACATTAAGATCTTTTTGGGTAGCCGGATTTTCAATAACGGACAATATTTTCTGAGCTTTGTCCTCTATTGTTTTATTATCAATCCGGTGTTGCTGTTTGTTATTCATTTTAAAAAGTAGAATATTTATGTGGTTTTTTCAGTAAAGCATTTTTAGCCTTCTGGATTGGGAGGAGAATTGGTAAAACCATATCCTTGCTGCTGATTACAAATTCTTCTCCAATGCCATTTGCTTGTCCAGTCTATCTTAGGATGGTTAAGTATTTCGGCCGGGATTTCTCCTTCAAGTTTGTTCAATTCCACGTCAAAATAATTGATATCGGGAGATGCAACTAATTCTTTCGGAAGTTTTCCTGTAAAGTTATTCCCTGCCAAATTTATTGTCACAAGCTTTGTTAGTTTACCAAGACCGGTACCTATTTCACCTGAGAATCCACAATTATAAAGATTCAATACCAGAAGATTAGAGCAATTTAGGAAAACATCCATTTTTCCGGTAATCTTCTTATTGAAGTTAAAATAAACTCTCTTAAGATTAGACAAGTTTTTCCAGCTATCAGGTACAGAGCCACTGAAATCATTTCTCGAAAAACTGATTTCCACAAGATCTGGAAGTTCACCTATTTCGGCAAGTAATTCACCGGTTAAAAGGTTTCCATCAAGATTAATAACTTGTAATTTTTTCAGATTTTTTATCGATACCGGTATCTTACCTGTTAGTCCGCATTGTTTAATAACCAAATGTGTCAATTCTGTTAAATCTCCTATGTTTTCGGGAATAGCAGACTCATTAAGGTTTGCCATATTAATATCGATCTTTTGCAACTTTTTGAGTTTGCAGATTTCAGGAGAGATACTTCCGGACAAGTTATTCAATTCAAAAGATATCTCTATAACGCGGCCGTCATTATCAGCTGTGATACCAAACCATTTTTTAACCGGTGTATCACTTTCCAACCAGCCTTCTTTGTTATCCCATGCGTCTCCGTTAGCTTTACGATAAAAATCTTCCAGTATTTTTCTTTCTTTTGCTAAAATACTTTCCAGGGATTCTGCTCCCTGTTTCACTTGTATTTTTTTCACTACATCTCCCATGGTAAATGTAATCTCTGCTGTTCTGGCTTCTCCCGCGTTTTCTTCAACGGTAATATTAACAACATCTGATGCTGTGCCCGAAGTTTTGTTGAGTTTACACCAATCTGCAGAAGAGGATGCGGTCCAGTTTGCGGTTGCGTTTATTTCAACAGTTTCTGTTTCGCCATGGAAATCTACCTCAATGGCTTCCGTAGAAACAGTTAAAATTTTCGCACCTAATTGCTTTAAGGTCAGTTTTTCTGAGAGACCTGCACCACTAAAATTCAGGGTAGCGTTTCTCTCGTCTCCTTTCTCATTGGGTTTCACGGTAATGGTTACTTTTGTGGTGCCTGCTCCTCCCGATGCGGGATTAACAGTAAACCAATCTTGCGCTCCAGAAACCGTCCAGTTCACAGTAGATGTGATTGTTGCATCTTGTGCCTGGCCTTCTGCAACGATGGCGGTAAATTCTTTAGGGCTAACTGTCAAAGAATCAGGAACCGGGTCTTTACATCCGATTAAGATTAAGAATAATCCCATCGCTACGATTGCTACTTTAGAAAAAATTCTCATAATAAATAAAAAATTTAGAGTTAAAAAATTCTGCTTTACGCATTCTTGAAATGAAAAAAATTTTTATTCTTTATAGCTATAGCGGGTAATCTTATAATAAGGGTGTAAAGATTTGAGATTTTAACAAAATAAAAATCAAAAGATATGATTTTGGATCATTAGAGTGCAGCTTCTTGTATGCAATTTTCACTTGCATCTTAACTGTATTTTTCGATATACCCAACTGGTCAGCAACCTGTTGGTAAGTCATTCCTTCTATCACGGCCATAACAAATACCTTTCTACAGCCTTCGGGAAGAGAATTTATTAAATTTGTAGCAATCTGAACCTTTTCCTCAAAATCATCTTCTTCCGGATTGTGTTCTCTTTCTAAAGTTTCTTCCTGAATTATCGGATGGTGTTTTTCCTGTATTTTCTGATGTCGGAAAAAATCGATGATGTAATTTCGAACGGTAGAATTTAGATACGGTTTTAATTCTTTGCTGTCTTTAAACTTTTTTCTGTTTTTCCATACATAAAGGAAAGCTTTCTGAACCGCGTCTTCTGCCAGGATCTTATTGTTTGAGTAAGCCATTGCTATCCAAAACAACTCTCTTGAATAATCTGTGTATAGCTCCTCGAACCACTTATATCCAAAGTCTTCGTTATTCATCGCAAAAAACAGGAAATGCTTCTTTCAGCACAAAAAATTAATCGTCAAAGGAATATACCACTCTCTTTTGGAACTTTGTTTTGATAATTTTAGTTTTTAAGAGTGGCAATTTATTTATAATTTTGCAAATATAATTAAAAGTTGAAGATTTTTTTCTGCAAAGTTCGTTCTTCTTGAAATTTTTAAATTGAAAATAGAGTAAGTACAAAACAGCTGCGAAAATAGACTTGTCAAAAAAGAGAAATTAGAATGAAAGACTTTATTACGAGCGAAATAAAAAATGAAAATGCTGTTTTGGTGGGACTTATCACGCCGGAACAAAACGAAGAAAAAGTGAACGAGTATCTGGATGAATTGGCTTTTCTGGCCGAAACAGCCGGACTTGTTCCCGATAAACGTTTTGTTCAACGTCTGGATATGCCCAACTCGGTTACTTTTGTTGGGACGGGAAAATTACAGGAAATTGCAGAATATGTTCAGGATGAAGATAACGAGATCGGTGTGGTTATTTTCGACGATGAGCTATCGGCAAAACAAATCCGGAACATTGAAAAAGAACTCAAATTGAGAATTCTTGACAGAACAAGCCTTATACTCGATATTTTTGCCATGCGCGCACAAACATCACACGCGAAAGCGCAGGTAGAACTGGCTCAATACCAATACCTGCTTCCTCGCTTAACGCGAATGTGGACTCACTTGGAACGTCAACGCGGTGGTGGCGGTGTAATTATGCGTGGACCCGGTGAAACTCAGCTGGAAACAGACCGTCGAATTATTTTGGATAAAATTTCGCGCCTGAAACAACAGCTTGTAGATATCGACAAACAAAAGACCGTTCAACGAAAAAACCGAGGAAAACTGGTTCGCATCGCACTCGTTGGTTACACCAACGTGGGTAAATCCACACTGATGAACTTGTTGAGCAAATCGGATATTTTTGCAGAAAACAAACTTTTCGCCACGCTCGATACTACCGTACGAAAAGTAACCATCGAGAACCTGCCTTTTCTGCTGACCGATACGGTAGGTTTTATCCGAAAACTGCCCACCAATCTTATTGAATCGTTCAAATCTACCCTCGACGAAGTTCGCGAAGCCGATATCCTTCTTCACGTAGTGGATATCTCGCATCCCGGGTTTGAAGACCATATTGACGTAGTGGAAAAAACGCTTTTCGAAATAGATAAAACCGAAAAACCGACTATTGTTGTTTTCAATAAAATAGACGCTTTTTCATACGTTGAAAAAGATGAAGACGATCTTACACCCAAGACCCGTCAGAACACATCGCTCGAAGAGCTAAAGCAATCGTGGATGAGCAAGCTGAAAGAAAACGCCATTTTTATTTCGGCGAAAGACAGAATAAATATTGAAGAGCTGAAATCGCTTATCTACGAAAAAGCCAAAGAAATTCATATCCAGCGATTTCCTTACAACGATTTTTTGTATCAGCAATATGATGAGGAAATTTGATAATTCAGTATATTTGCATCATAATTAACTCGAAACACGTAACCCGTATTTCATGAACCGAAAACTCCAATACATCCACATCAAACGCCGCGACGGCTATCCTTACCCCTAAATCCCCTGAAGGGGACTTCTGAGAGAGTGCATCTTATAGCTATTCTCATCTTTTTCAATTCTTATTTCTAATTTCTATTTTCTAACTACTAATTTCTATTTTCACATGGAATTACCATTCGCAGAATCCTACCGCATCAAAATGGTAGAAAACATTAAAAAAAGTACGCGTAAAGAGCGCGAACAGTGGATAAAAGAAGCCAACTACAACCTTTTTGCTCTAAAAAGCGATTATGTTTTTATCGATTTACTGACCGATTCCGGCACCGGAGCGATGAGCGACCGGCAATGGTCGGCAATGATGTTGGGTGACGAGAGCTACGCCGGCTCACGCTCGTATTACAACATGAAAGATGCGATAAAGAACATACTCGGATTCGATTATTTTCTGCCCACGCATCAAGGACGAGCCGCAGAAAATGTGCTTTACTCCACAATCATTAAAAAAGGCGACATCCTACCCGGAAACTCGCATTTCGACACCACTAAAGGACATATAGAGTTTCGCCAGGCAACAGCTCTGGATTGCACCATCGCCGAAGCTTCCGACACACAATTGGAAATTCCTTTTAAAGGCAATGTGGATGTGGCGAAGCTGGAAGCCGCACTTCAAAAGTATCCCAAAGAAAAAATACCGTGCGTGATTCTTACCGTTACCAACAACACTGCAGGCGGACAACCCGTATCGATGAAAAACATTCGCGAAACATCTGAGGTTTGTCGAAAATACGGCATCCCGCTGCAGTTAGATTCCGCCCGATTTGCCGAAAACGCTTATTTCATTAAATTGCGTGAAGAGGGTTACGAAAACAAAACCGTAAAAGAAATTGTGAGAGAGATGTTTTCGTATGCAGATATCATGACCATGTCGTCTAAAAAAGATGCTATCGTGAATATGGGTGGTTTTGTAGCGTTCAAATCGGAAGAACTTTGGAAACAATGCAAGAAATTCTGTATCATGAACGAAGGTTACGTTACCTACGGCGGTATGAGCGGTCGCGATATGAATGCCCTTGCTATTGGATTGGACGAAGGTACCGAGTTCGATTACTTAGAAACGCGTATCAAGCAAGTGGAATATCTCGGTAAAAAGCTCGATGAATATGGCATTCCGTACCAACGTCCTGCAGGCGGGCACGCCATTTTCGTGGATGCGAAGCAGGTGTTGCCCAATGTTCCGAAGGAAGAGTTTATCGCGCAAACGCTGGGTATCGAATTGTACTTGGAAGCTGGAATCCGCGGAGTGGAAGTAGGCGCTTTGCTTGCCGACCGCGATCCGATAACACACGAGAACCGCTATCCGAAACTCGAATTATTGCGGCTTGCCCTTCCCAGACGCACGTACACCAATAATCACATGGATGTGATCGCCGCAGCGTTGAAAAACGTGTACGACAGATGCGAAAGCATAACAAGAGGCTTTAAAATCACTTTCGAAGAACCGATTATGAGACACTTTACTATCGAGCTGGAAAAGGCAGAATAATAGCATGCAAAAAAATCCGGTAGGCATCGGATTATATTCCCTGCCTATCGGATTTAACTTTGTAGCGTGTTAATTTAAAACTTAACCTTCTTCGAATAATACATAATCACGGCCAAAATAGCGAATAACCCTAAACTTCCTACCAGCAAAGCGTAGCTTTCCATCTGAATAAGGATAAAAATAAAGATATAGAGGAAAGCGAGTAACACACCAATCAAAAGTCCTTGCTTGCGACTTTTCAGGATACTTCCCATATGGAGCATAATTAGGATAGTTGTCATAGCTGCTGCCAAAAGATACGCAAGGTTAAATCCTAACACTTCCGACATAGAGAGCAACAGTGTATAAAACAAAACTAAAGCCAAACCAACGAGTATATATTGAAAGGGATTTACTGATTTTTTCTGCATCAATTCGATAAAAAATACTGCAACAAACGTAAGTAAAATAATGAGAATGGCATATTTCACGCTACGCATATTTTGCTGATATTGGTCAACTGCCTGAATAAATCGCACACCGAATCGTGATGACGCCATTTGATTGATGGAGTTGCCGTTATCGGCTCGAATGACTTGTCCGAAACTACGGTTCAAATCCAGTACTTTCCATTGGGCAGTAAAACCCGTTTTATCTATTTCACGTGTTTCGGGAAGAAATTCTCCATCGAAACTGGGCGTTTCCCAATCCGATTTTATAGCGGTAGTAGTCGTTTTCCCGACAGGTACGATGTAAAGTCCCTGCGAACCGTTCATTTTGAGTGAAATGGTAAACGGGAAGACTGCTTGCTGAGAGGGATTTAAGGAGTCGATCTTTGCGTTCAATCCTACTGTGAAAAGTTCGTATGTGCTGTTGACGTAATCGTAAGAAACAGTTGCTTTGTCTGATACATTCGCAGCCGAAAGCCCACTTCCTGCAGCCAGGTTCTCCACCGGAATTCCGGGTTCGAAATTAATCGTTTGTCCGTTGCTTTGTAACGTAACGTTATCTTTTATGCCTTTTAAATCGGAAAGTCCGATGATAAGACGAATATCGTTCCATTTTATTTGCGAAGCCTGAACATTCTGTTTACTCAGTACCGACAAATCAAATTGCCCGGAAAGAGCAATATCCGACCCGTAAACCGATGCATCGTAAATACCTCTTTTTCTTTTTTCAACGTTCGTTGTTATTTTGCTATCCAATGTTTCCGGCAAAACAAGTAAATTTCTTTTTAAAACGACTTCTTTTTTGTCTTCGACTGTGATCTCTTCATAAGGAATCACAAGGCAAGGCCCGGTAATGGTTTGCTCGCCACCCCATTTCGATGTAATATCGGCAACCGCTCCCTGTTTGGTATTTTGTCGTTCGCGGATTAGCTCCTTAACCATCACCAGTGGAATGAGCAGCATAAGTGTGAGTATCCCAACCGCAATGGCTTTGAGAGTAGTAGAATATCGTTCGATAAGGTTTCGTTTTTCGATAGGTGCCGGTGGGGGCACTTCAAGTTGTTGGTTTTCGCTCGTTTGCATAAATAATTTTTTAAAAGTGTAAGTTTAATTTCTGTTTCTATAAATTGTTTTTGAGAAATGACTCAAGCGCCAGTAAATGTTCCTTAAAAGCATGCTCTCCATCACGAGTTCTGGAATAGGTTGTTTTTGGCTTCCTGTCAACAAATTGTTTCTTCACTTTAATATATTCCAGTCCTTCGAGAGCTTTTATGTGACTTGCCAGATTGCCATCGGTCAATCCCAACAGCTCCTTGAAAGTGTTGAAATCCACCTCGTCGTTTACCATCAGCATTGACATAATGCCCAGCCGCACTTTACTTTCGAAAGCCTTGTTAATATCTTCGAGATACTCTTTCACAACTGTCTCCCTTTTCTTTCGATACTCAAGTAAAAATAGATCCCGTAAAGAATGTGTAAAACTCCGAAACCGAGAGACCAGAAAAGTAAGCCTTTTCCGGGGAAGAAAGCGCTCGCAAGACCCAATAAAAGTTCGGCACAGCCTAACCAAAAAATGTTATCGTATGTGTATTTCGAAGCGTTTATTAACGACAAGCCGTAGAACAGCAACATAGCTGGTGCAATAATTCCTACATTTCCATTGAAAAGCAAGGCGATGCAAAAGATTCCTCCCGTGATAAACGGAAGGAAAAAGTTCAAAAAAGTTCGGTAAGCAGGTTTGTTGAAAAAAGACTGGTTTATTTTTTTAGATTTTCTTATTGAGAAAAAGAAAATTGTTCCCAAAGCTAAAATCAGGATAAGCGATGCTATGATAAAAAGTTGAGGCATAATGTTAACCCAAGCCGGGGTAGAGTATTCATCCGGTATTGGTTTAACTGTTAATAGTATATTTCGTGCAACAAATGCCCCTGCCAGGGCGAACAATCCGATAAGGATAGCAGAAGTGCCGCTGAATGACGTGAATCTGGACGATTTCTCCATCATCGATCTGATTTCTTTTACTGTTTCGATTGCTTCGTTATTCTTCATTTTAAAAGTACTTTGAAATACAAAGTAAAATATAAAAAATTAAAGTTGATGCTTCAAGGACCAACTTTAACTATATTTAACGAAAACCTGTCAGGTTTTATCTGTTTATGTTACAAAGTTCTTCATTCAAAGCAACTACAGCATTCTCATATTGTTCACGAGGAATTACAAACTGCATGTTTACCTGCATAAGTGATTGAGCGAAACTCTCCACGTTAATCCCTTTTTCATATAAAGCTTTGGCAGCCCTATAGAGGAACCCGGGCATGGCAATATTTGTTCCCATGGCGCAAACGATAGCAGCAGGCAAAACTGTCACCTGATAAAAGACATCTTTAAGCATCTTTACAAGTTCGCTTGCCCGCTCTTCATCCCAAACCACCATAGTGATGGAGTTGGCATTAGTGGATTTCAAAATATAACTGACATTATATTTCTGGAAATACTGCATAATACGCGCATCATAGCCAACTTCACCCACCATCATCGGATCGTGAATTTCTATGGCCAGAACCTTACGCGAACCTGAAACTATTTCAACCCGAGCTTCGGGTGAGACATAATCTCTTGAAATTAACGTTCCCGGATGTTCAGGCTCAAAAGTATTTTTTATACGGATGTTAATCCCTGCTAACTCAAGTGGTTTGGCCGCTTTAGGATGGATTGCCTCCATTCCGATATCAGCAAGTTGATCTGCTATAATGTAATTGGTTTGCCCAACAGGAATACTGTTTTCAACACCTACAATTTTAGGATCGGCGCTTGAAAGGTGGTATTCTTTGTGAATCACAGCCTCATCGGCCTTTATTTCTACGGCTATTTTACTGAAAGTAACTTCCGAATATCCACGATCGAAGGCACGCATAATACCTTCTGTTCCTTTCGTGTAACCTGTTGCTACACATACTACATTGCTGAAATCCACACCTGTAAATTCCCGGTGAATACGTTGATCAATGGTTAAAGGTTCGTTATCATTAAAACCACAAAGGTCAATAAAGCGAGAATTTATGCCGTTATTGTTTAATATGTTTGCAGAGTTCCAACCCGAGTGGGCTTCACCGATGGATGCTAAAATTTCTCTCGCTGCCAAATGAATATCGGTCATGTTAACATACCCCGATGCAAGCACTTTTCCTAAACTATATAGCAGGGTTTTCGACTGATCAATTCGGAACCGGATAAAATCGCGCGCTTCTTTTAAATCGAGGCCAATATCAGCAAATCCATCATTGATTAACAACAAACGTTGACAGAACGAATCCAATGCGCTGCTGTAATCCTCACCATTCAGGAATTTATTATAAATACCGGGTTCGCCTGTTTTCTTATGCTCCAACAACCAGTTTGTTACGTTATTATATGCTGAAACCACAAAAATGCGGTTATAAAATTCATCGCCTTTGCGATTACCTTTTACTATGTTTTGCAGCACATCCTGAAACTGAGACATGGATGTTCCACCAATTTTTTCTACTGTAAGCATTGTTTTATTTACGAATTACGATTTGTTGAAGCTGCAAAGATAAAAAAATGTAACGAAGTACAGTTTACGAGTTACAAGATTTCCAGAGGTTCTGATTGTTTTTTAATATAAGAGCGTCAGAAATTTCACTAAAATATTATAAAAACTCACATTTTGGAAACATCGACACGAAAACCAAAATTTGTTTTAAGCTCTTCGTAAACACGATGAATGGGCAATCCCATCACATTAAAATAAGAGCCCTCAATGTTTTTCACAGCCATATAGCCAATCCATTCCTGTACGCCGTATGCACCGGCCTTATCCATTGGGCTGTACCTTTCTACGTAATAGTCTATTTCTTCATCGGATAAATCAACAAAAGTCACTTTAGCTGTATCTGAAAAAACAACTTGTTTTTGACTAGAATTGAGGCAAACTCCGGTGATTACCAAATGCGTTCGACCTGATAAATCATGGAGCATTCGCTTAGCATCATCATTGTCAACGGGTTTCCCATAGACTTTATTATTAAGCAGGACAATAGTGTCGGCCGTTATCAACAATTCACTTTCTTTTAAAAAAGGCAGGTATGCAGATGCCTTCTTTTTAGCAAGAAACTCCGCCACTTTTTCAACAGGAATATTGTTTGAAAATTTCTCATCAATATCAGGGAGCGTTCTTACTTCGTACTCAATATCTAAACCGGAGAGTAATTCTTTTCGCCGGGGGGAATTGGATGCGAGAATGATGTGATAATCTGTAATGTGCATTACGTAAATTTTCGACAAAGTTACAAAACAAAGTTTGTTTTTTGTAAATTTGCAATAAACTCATTGTGTATGACTATCGATATTTGCCTTTCCCCTACCCTTTATCCATTTTATCAAAAAGAGAACGATGTGGTTGTGGTAGTCGATATATTTCGGGCAACCACTACCATGTGTGCCGCTTTCAACAACGGCGCTGCAGCTATTATTCCTATTGCCGATATCGATCTGGCAAAGAAATATAAATCCGATGGCTTTTTGGTGGGAGCCGAAAGAAAAACCCGCCGCGTTGAATTTGCTGATTTTGGTAATTCTCCGTTTGAATACACCAAAGAGAAAGTATCGGGACGTGAAATTGTTTTTACCACCACTAACGGCACACGTGCTATTGAAGCTGCAAAGCATTGCAAACAGTTGTTTATCGGTGCATTCTCCAACATTGATACTTTGGTTGATAAATGTTTGGTGACAGGAGAAAGAATTGTGATTTTATGCGCCGGTTGGAACAACAAAGTAAATGTCGAGGATACACTGTTTGGCGGGGCACTTGCAAAAAAACTATCTGAAAAAACAGATGTGCTTTTTGAATCGGATACAGTGAGAATGGCGATGCAATTGTGGGATCTGGCAAAAGGAAACCCGATCGAATTTATCAAATCATCCGATCATTATAAACGATTAGTCGATAACGGAGTTGAGAGCGATGCGGCATTTTGCTTTATGCAAAATACAGTTTCGGTAGTACCGGTATTTGATAACACCACAGGTAGATTGACTGCAATTGTTGAGTAAACGTCTATGAAAATGGTTAAAACCAAAAATATACGTCAAAAAAAGAAAGCTTTTTATCAAGAGTACGGCGAATTTCTAAAATTATTTGGTCTTAAAAAATAGAAAAAGTGAAAGAAACAGTCGAAAAAGAACTTTTAAGAGCACTTACATTAAAAGACGCAGTTGGCGTTGGATTAGGAGCAATAATTGGTGCTGGTATTTTTGTAGTTACAGGTGTTGCGACGGGAGTTTCGGGCCCGGCTTTTATCATAGGTCTTGTGATAGCCGGTATTGTTGCTGCTTTTAACGGCTTAAGCTCCGCACAATTGGCAGCAATTTATCCTCATTCGGGCGGAACGTATGAATACGGATACCGGTTAATTAATCCGGCTTTTGGGTTTTCCGCTGGATGGATGTTTTTAATTAGTAAGCTATCTGCCGCCGGCGTTGTCGCAATTGGTTTCGGCAGTTATTTTTATCAATTAGCGCCCATTGCTTCACCAATGGTAATTTCAATTGCAGCCGTTATCTTTCTCACTGCCGCAAATTATTTTGGCATTAAGAAAGCAGGAATATTAAATCTTATAATTGTATCAGTAACTCTACTTTCGCTTATTTATCTTGTATCCAGCGGATTTCCTGCAATTAAGGCCGAAAATTTTAAACCTTTCGCACCGTTTGGAATATCGGGAATTGCCGAAGCTGCCGCATTATTGTTTTTTGCATTTACAGGGTATGCGAGAATTGCGACATTGGCTGAGGAAGTCCGGGAACCTAAAAAAAACATTCCCAAAGCCATAATTATTACCATAATAACAGCCATAGTTCTTTATGTGGCTGTATCCATTGTGGCTATTGGTGTGATAGGTGCAGAGAGAATGGCAGATAGCAAATCGCCTTTACAGCTGGTTGCCGAAGCTTTAAGTACACCTGCTGTAAATACAGTTGTTACTATCGGCGCTTCAACAGCTATGCTGGGTGTTTTATTGAGTCAAATTTTAGGAATAAGCCGAATGATGCTGGCTATGGGAAGACGTCACGATCTTCCTCCGTTTTTTCAAAATATTCATCGCAATTACAGGGTTCCCCATCTAGGAGTAATAATAACAGGGAGTATTATCTTGCTTCTTACGATTTTTGGCACTTTCGAATTTATTGTAAGAGCCGCAACCTTCACCATTTTGCTTTACTACAGTATTACAAATATTTCTGCTTTGCGACAACCCAAAAGTGAGCAAATCTATGGCAGCTTAATACCTGTTTTGGGACTTATGGGATGTTTGATCATGTCGGTTTCGCTACCACTGAATGTAATTGTATCTGGTATGGGGCTTTTAGTCACCGGTTTTTTAATCCGATTTCTGATTCATAAAATTTACGATGGAAAGAAATGAAACTTATCCCTGCAAAACAAACACAATGAAACATTGACGGAGCCACTTAAAGTGACTCCGTCAATTATTAATCATCCCAATCAAACTCATCAAAATCGAATTCACCGGTAAACTGCTCTAAATCACGCCGTTCCTTCTTGGTTGGTCGTCCTGTTCCGCGCTGCCTATCCACAAATCCGCTTATTTTGTTTAATTCCAGCATTTCGTATTGTTCAGGCGGAGTAACATTTTCCATAAATTGAGGAACGAGCTTCGCTCCCATACGCTTATCCGATAAATCCAGTACTTTAAACGAAAAAGTAATCGGCGGCTTACGAACCTGAACGATATCTCCAATCCGGATCATTCTCGATGGCTTAATCGAGACATTCTCTATCATCACACGCCCTTTTTTACACGCATCCGATGCAATAGTACGGGTCTTAAAAATCCGTACCGCCCACATCCACTTATCGATTCGAACTTCGTTCATTTTTCTTTTGAGAATCAAGAACCAGGAGTCAAGACTTTTCTGACAGACATATTTTGAGATGGTTAGACCTCTATCTCTCTTGGTTTTGACTCTTGACTCTTTGCTCTATTTATTATTATACTGATTCATCGTAATATTTATTCCCGCAAGACAAAAACTGCGGATAATATCAACAGCTGTTTCTAATCGTTCGGGTAAGGCTTGTTTTTCTTCAACAGAAAATTCGTCCAGTACATAATCGATCTGGGCTCCACGCGGAAATTCATTCCCAATCCCAAACCTCAATCTGGCATACTGTTGCGTACCCAAAATTTCCTGAATGTGTTTCAAACCGTTGTGTCCGGCATCACTGCCTTTGGATTTCATTCTCAGCGTACCAAACGGAAGGGCCAAATCATCCACGACAACTAAAAGATTTTCGTCTTCAATCTTTTCCTTTTGCAACCAATAGCGGATAGCATTTCCGCTCAGATTCATAAACGTGGAAGGTTTTAACAAAACAAGCGATTTATTTTTCAACCTGGTTTCGGCCACAAAACCGTATCGCTTATCCTGAAAAACAATATTGGACGCTTTAGCTAAAGCGTCCAATACCATAAATCCTACGTTGTGGCGAGTATTCTCGTAATCAGGTCCGATATTACCCAAACCCACAATTAAATATTTCATTCTAAAATATCATTTTCAACATTACTGAGCCTTAGCAGCGGCACCTCTTGCGGCACGTGTCAGCTGAACGCGGCAAACAACAGCATTTTTCGGTGTCAGCAGCTCAAGTCCTTCAAAATTCAAATCACCCACCTGAATAGATTTACCCAACTCAAGATTCTCAACGTTGACAACCAGTTCCTGCGGTAATTTTTCAGCCAATGCTTTAACTTTCAGCTTACGCAGGTCGAGCGACAATTTACCCCCCGATTTAACACCGGCAGCCAAGCCTTCCAAACGAACCGGAAGTTCTATTACAACCGGAACACTGGGGAATACATGCAAGAAATCGATATGAAGAATATTGTCTTTTACCGGATGAAACTGAATTTCCTTCAAAATTGCCATAACCGGCTTTTCATCCAAAAGAAGATTTACCAAATAAACTTCGGGTGTATAGATGAGATTGCGAACATCGCTGTTTTTTACAACAAAATTGATGTTTTTTTCGTTGCTTCCACCATAAATTACACAAGGTATAAGCCCTTCGCTGCGATAGCTTCTCGCCGCCTTCTTTCCGAAGTCTTCTCTAACTTCGCCTTTTAATTCGTACGTTTTCATTTTTTAATTTTTGTTTGTGTTACTCAAAATAAAGTTTGATTTGCTTCTTTATTTCCCATCACACGAGGGAGCTCTCAAAAAGCGGCGCAAAGGTAGTGATTACCTTTTTATTATGCAAACTATTACCGAACTCTTTTCTTTAAATCTTCTACCGGAATACTCAACAACCGCCCCATGGGTTTATCACCGCGATACGTAATTATGCGCATCATAACTGCATCTTTGGGTATAAGTTGCTTTTCGGTGTATTTCGGATAAAAGTTGTCCGGTGTGGAACTGTCATAACTGGTATAAATATCCAATCCACCAATTTCGGGTGTAAGTTCCACGAAATATTGTTCACCTTCGCGTGTCACTTTAATAATCGGATCGTATATGGCAGGAGAAAATTTAGTTTTTGCATAATTGAACCGTACAAAGTGATCTTCGGTCTTGGAAACGAATTTATTCCAATCTTTTTTATCTTTTGGTGACCAAAGCGATTCAGAAACGGCAAAACCACGGGGCCAGGTCATATAATCTGCCTGACGGAGGTTGTAGATCTGTTCCGTCCACAGGTTAGCCTGTCCACCCAAAATATATTTAGCATCAGCTCCCTCAGGGATCGGGTCAAATTTATAAGTCTGATTCAATCTCAACGAAGCGTAAACGCGTGGTTCAGTGGAAATATCGCCTTGCATATAATCGATATAAACATAATTTGTAGGACTCATTACCACGTAATGTCCCGATTTGGATGCTTCAATTCCGTAATCAACACCGCGCCAACTCATTAAAGCAGTTGTAGGAGTTATGCCTCCCTCAAGAATTTCGTCCCATCCCATCATTTTCTTACCCTTAGATAAGATGATTTGTTCCAACCTCTTTCCGAAATACGATTGTACGGCTGCCATGTTTGCAAGCTTTTCACGCTGCATAAGCTGCTTAACAGCATTACTTTTTTCCCAGAATGTGTATGGAGCTTCATCTCCACCGGTATGAATATACTCAAAGGGGAAAAGTACGGCAACTTCTGTCATTAGTTTATCCAGAAACTCATATACTTTTTCGTTGGACGGGCAAAGCGTATTTTCGTAAATCGCCGCTGGACGTCCACCTGTATTCCAATCAAGGAAAGGTGCTCCGGTACGAACAGCGTGGGTGCCACTCCCAGGGAAACAAGCCAATTCGGGATAAGCTGCCAAAATAGCTGAACTATGTCCGGGGACATCAATCTCGGGCATTACCTGAATGTTACGATCCTTTGCATATTGAATTATTTCCTTTATTTGCTGCTGTGTATAAAATCCACCGTAATTTTTTGGAGCATTCGGATCGGGTTCTGAAAAACTGCCAAACCATCCGGTCTGTTCCTGACGCCATGCACCTACTTCGGTAAGTTTAGGCAAACTTTTTATTTCGATACGCCAGCCTTCATCATCGGTGAGATGCCAGTGAAATATATTGTACTTATACTTCACCATGTTATCGAGATATTGTTTCACTTCGTCAACCGTGAAAAAATGACGGGAAACATCGAGCATCAGTCCGCGCCAACCTACTCTTGGATAGTCCGTAATCTCAATTTGCGGAACTTGCCACGAAACATTTTTTTCTAACTTATCACTCTCAATTTGCGGTGGAAGTAGTTGTATTAACGTTTGAATTCCATACAACAAACCAGCAGGTTTATTGGCGCTGATGTTAATTTTACCCGATGTTACCGACAGCATATATCCTTCGTTACCAATTTTTAAATCGGGTTTAGAATTGAGCGTTAACACGATATTCGCATTAGATGCGTTACTTCTCACAGCTACTTTTTTACCGGGAGCGGTAGACAGTTTTTTAGTTAGAACTTCAGAAACAAATTTTGTTTCATTTCCGGAAGGAACTGAAATAACTACTTCGTTGGGTAATACGTAGTGTCCGCCTTTTTTCACTACCGAAACCGGTTCGGGAATTATTGAAATTCCACGCTCCACTTGCTGGCCGAAAGCCAATAATCCGAGAAACGACATAGTAAAGAACAGAATAAATTTCTTCATTGTGAATATTAATTTGATTATTTAATTTTAGCGAATTACAAATTTAAGAAAAAGTTGGAAGAAAATATCTGTAATGAGTTGAATTGTTAATTCGAATGGTCTTCAAACAGTTTTTCTATTAAACTTTTCAGCCCATTGAAGAATTTAATCAGAATCCATTTATTTCGTTGAAAAGATCTGGCATTTTACTCAACCCACCGGGATCGGTTTTCTAAATCGCACATCGTAAATCTCAAATCCTAAATATTTATTATCTTTGCATTTCGAAAAAACAATCAATTTCATTATGGATACAGTACTCAGCGGAATCCGCTCTACAGGGAATTTACACTTAGGAAATTATTTTGGAGCGTTACGCAATTTCATCCGGATGCAGGACGAAAACAAGTGTTACTTCTTTATTGCCGACATACATTCACTCACTACCCATCCGGATCCGAAAGAACTTCATGGAAACGTTAAGAACGTATTGGTCGATTACCTTGCTGCTGGTATTGACCCTGAAAAATCGGTCATTTACATACAAAGCGATGTGCCGGAAACCAGTGAATTGTATCTTTATCTCAATATGCATGCCTACATGGGAGAACTTGCAAAGACTACTTCGTTCAAAGAAAAAGCGCGCAAGCAACCCGAAAACGTAAATGCAGGATTGCTCACCTACCCCACGTTGATGGCCGCCGATATACTTATTCATAATGCCGATAAAGTTCCGGTAGGAAAGGACCAGGAACAGCATTTAGAGATGACCCGTAAATTTGCCCGTCGCTTCAATAATTTTTACGATATTGAATACTTCAAAGAGCCCGTTGCTTATAATTTTGGAGAGGAATTGATTAAAATTCCCGGGTTAGACGGGAGTGGAAAAATGGGAAAATCGGAAGGGAATGCCATTTATTTAAAAGATTCGCCTAAGGAAATAGAGAAAAAGGTAAAACGCGCTTTAACAGATTCTGGACCAACCGGACCAAATTCCCTTAAACCGGATTATATCGAAAATCTGTTTACCATTATGCGCGTGGTTTCATCTCCCGACGTGGTACAGCACTATGAAAACAAATGGAATACGTGCGAAATACGCTATGGCGATTTAAAAAAGCAGTTAGCTGAAGATATTATTAAAGTAACTTCACCCATTCGAGAGCGAATTCTGGAAATCGAAAAAGACGACGCTTATCTGCGGAAGGTAACTAAAGAAGGTGCCGAAAAGGCACGTGAAAGCGCAGCGAAAATAATAACTGATGTCAGAGAAATTGTAGGGTTTAAGAAGTTTTGACATAAATGACACATATTTTCGACGGAATGACAGTGTCATTCCGTTTTTTATTAAACTTTTCATATGAAAAATTGTTTCACTCAATAAATCACAAATAAGGCAGGCCATTTTATGCTAACATTCAAATCCATAGAGTTAGAAGACAAAGACATTATAAACTCGTACCTCTGCAAGCAAAACTACAGAGCATCTGATCTCTGTTTTACCAATTTATACAGCTGGGGAAAAAAATTCGACACACAATACGCCACAACTTCCGATTGGTTATTTATTAGGTTCAAGGACAATAACGGGCGAAACGCTTACTTGAAACCCGTCGGCACAAGTGATCTGGAAGACGCAATCGGACAAATTTTTGAAGATAATAAACAATTCGACACCGATTTTCGGATGCGTGGGCTAACGCAAGAAATGATTACAGAAATTGAAGAAGCTATGCCCGATACTTTTAGTTTTAAGCTTAACCGAAGCGTTTCAGATTACATTTATACAACAGAAAAGCTTATTCATCTCAAAGGGAAAAAACTGCAAAGTAAACGCAATCATATCAATCGGTTTAAACGTGAAAACGAATGGAAATACCATACCTTAACCGGAAATCCGATGTTAGTAAGGGAATGCAAAGAGATGCTTGATAAGTGGATGGAAGTCAATAAAGAAGACAAAGACCCATCGCTGGTTTACGACGATTTTGCCACTACACTGATGCTCAAAAATTTTGAATATCTGGGCTTAAAGGGTGGATTGATTTGTGTGGATAATGAAATTGCAGCATTCTCCATCGGTGAGCCGCTTACAAAAGACACATTTATTGTTCACGTAGAAAAAGCTTTCACCACAATCCATGGAGCATACAATATCATTAATCAGCAGCTTGTAGAAAATGAAGCTAGTGACTTCACCTACGTGAACAGGGAAGAAGACATGGGAATTGAGAATTTACGAAATGCAAAGCTTTCGTATCAACCCGATATTTTGCTGGAAAAATTCAACGCACGATTGAAAAGCTAACTGCTATGATTCAATACGCCAACGATACGACCAAACAACAGGTTTACGACATGTGGAAAACCGTATTCGGTGATTCGGACGCGTATATGGAGATTTATTTTCGTGAAAAATATCGCAACGAAAATACGCTTATTTATTTCGAAAACGAAAAAGCGGTAGCATCATTACAAATGCTCCCTTATCAGTTTACGTTTTGTGGAGCAGAAATCCCTATCCTGTATCATTCCGGCGTAAGTACATTGCCCGAAGCTCGCAAAAAAGGCTATATGCACCAGTTATTGATGGCAAGTTTCGAGCATGCACAAAACAACGAAGTTCCGCTTATGCTGCTCGTTCCACAAGAACCGTGGTTGTTGAAATTTTACGATAAATACGGTTTTGCACAAACTTTTGACTCTGGAACGGAAGAGTTACCGTCATTGAAAAAGTTAATCGAAGATTATCCCGGTGATTTACATGCCGCATGGCGTGAGTTCAACACCTGGTTTCGTCAGAAAGACATGACGGTACAAAAGTCGTTCGATGATTTTCACGCTATTGTGGAAGAAGCCGCTCTTTTCGATTTTCCATCAAAAAAGAAACTTATCGGAATGGCTCGTGTAATCGATGCCGAAAAACTGCTCTCACTTTTTGCCAACCGATACGAGCAAAAATCGTTTTCTGTTTCGGTAACCGATGAGTTACTCCCAAGCAATAACAATACTTTTTCCGTTTCCGAAGGAAAAATTAAAAAAAACAGTTCACTTCTCAAGCCTGACTTTGACTTGGATATCCGCGACTTAGCACAAGCACTATTGGGTTATCACACATCGCAAAAAGGCAAACCTTTTCACTCCATTTTTCCCGAAAAAACTCCACAAATGCATTTTATGATGGAGTGAAATATAAGTGACAATTGTTTGATTTTCCACGTTAACCTCCGTATCTTTGTGCCTCAATTATCTAATTATCTGTAAAATGAGAAAAATATTCTTACCTCTTCTTGCACTTTTGCTTGTTTGCGGATGTGCTCAAAGACAACAACCGGCTAATTGTCAGACCTATACCGAAGCAGAGCTACCTGTAACCGTTATTTCCGATTGGGGAGCGTTATCAAACGGTCTGCACGCGTCTGTGGGAAGCATTGATACGCGTTACGTAAAACACGAAATTCCCGAGGTTCCGCAACAATTAGAATGGCGTGGAAGTGCCTGGAAAGGTGAACGAGTTTCAGCTCAACTTGTTGTGTGGAGCAAGGACAGCATTTCCCAAATCCGGGGTAGATTTACAGATTTTAAAACAACGGACGGAAAAATTATTCCTGCCGATGCTGCCAATATTCATTTCGTTCGCTATGTCGTTACCGATGAATTCGCCAATGGATGTGGTCACAGGAAGCCCGAAGACTTCGCCTCATCGCTTAGCGCAGATGTATTAGACAATGTATCCTGCTTCGATATTTCTTCCAACACCGCCCGACCAATCTGGATCACTCTGGATGTTCCCGCCGATGCCGCTGAAGGTATTTATTCATCTACATTGCAACTTTTTGCCGATGGCAAGAAGAAAGAGACTTTCACTTTTCAACTCGAAGTTCTTCCACAAACGCTTCCGCCGGCAACGGAATGGAATTTTCATCTCGATTTGTGGCAAAATCCGTATGCCGTGGCTCGTGTAGCCGGAGTTGAGAAATGGTCACAAGCGCATTGGGATGCCCTGCGTGCACCAATGAAAATGCTGGCCGATGCCGGACAAAAAGTAATTACTGCTACGCTCAACAAACGCCCTTGGAACGGACAAACCGAAGATGCATTTGATTCCATGATCGGATGGATGAAGAAAAAAGATGGCTCATGGGAATACGATTTCACCATCTTCGATAATTGGGTGCAATTTATGATGGATTTGGGCATAAAAGACCAAATAAACTGCTATTCTATGGTTCCATGGGGTAACTTTCTATTTTATACGGATGAAGCAACCGGCGAAGAAGTCCGCGTCTCAGCCGCCCCTGGCACAAAAGAATATGCCGATATATGGATTCCGTTCTTAAAGGAGTTTGTAAAACACCTTGATGAAAAAGGTTGGCGCGGAATTACCCGTATCGCCATGGACGAACGTGCACCTGCTGAAATGAAAGCGATGTTAAAATTATTAGAGGAAACAGCTCCGGGAATGGGCGTTGCATTGGCCGACAACCATAAAAGCTACAAAGAATATCCCGACCAACTTACCGATTTGTGTTTAGCTCACGGCGCAGTAGTGGAACCGGAAGACAGAATATATCGGGCGGAGAAAGGATATGTTACTACATGGTACGTATGCTGCACCGATATATTTCCTAACATTTTCACTTTCTCCGATCCTGCCGAAGGTGCGTTTATCGGATGGTACACCATTGCAGGTGGTTTTGATGGATTTTTGCGTTGGGCGTACAACAGTTGGGTGAAAGAACCACTTATTGATTCCCGATTCCGTACCTGGCCTGCAGGCGACACCTACACGATCTATCCCGATGGTCGTAGTTCGATTCGTTTCGAACGCCTTCGAGAAGGGATTCAGGATGCAGAAAAAATCCGCATTCTGCGTGAGAAGTTCCAAAACGAACCCGAAAAACTTGCACAGCTTAACGAAATGGTTTCTCGTTTCAATATCCTGCAAAAACCTGCCGACTTAGAAGGCTTAGTGAGGGATGGAAAGAAATTACTGGAAGATTTGTCACGATACTGATAAGCCGGGATAAACTTTATTACACAAAAACCGTCTGACCGCTTTTCGCAGCAGACGGTTTTTTGTACATAAAAAAAAAGGTCACCTCGATCGAGATGACCTCTTTTGTCTTCGGTTTATCTTGTTATCAGCGCTAAGGTAAAAAAGATTGTTTTAGGTTATCGATACAAAGATAAGCCACTTTTTTCAAACCCGCAAAATAAATTTATATGTTTTATAACATATTTTAAATTTTAACCTTTGCACTATTCAAGTCCTTTACAACCTCCTGCACTTAGCATCACTTATACAAAAAAAGAGAGTAACGTCTTTTCGATTACTCTCCTTTTAGTTTTTTCTCCAGAAAATTTTACTTTCTCAAACCTAATTCTTTCACGATTGCGCGGTATCTTTCGATATCCTTTTCAATCAGGTAATCGAGTAAACGACGACGTTTACCAACTAAAATTTTCAATGAACGTTCAGTGTTATAATCTTTTTTGTTTGACTTTAAATGTCCAGTCAAATGCGAAATACGGTATGAAAACAATGCTATCTGCGCCTCAGGTGAGCCAGTATCAGTGTTAGACTTTCCGTGCTTTGCAAAGATTTCTTTCTTTTTTTCAGAATCTAAATACATAAAACTTGTTTGTAAAAATTTATTTAAAAGTTTTCGGGTTGCAAAGATACGCCTAAATTTTTAAATCACAAACAGTTTTGAATATTTATTCCGCACGACGCAATAATTTATTGCTCAATCGTTTTATTGCAGCATTAATCTCCTGATCGGGTTCAATCACGTTATATTCACCCCAAAATTCAGGATCCTGAAAATGTTCCACTTTTTCCGCGATTACATCAGTAGAACGAATTCTCTCGTTTCTTGGAAATTTATTAACGCTTTCCTGATATCTGTCGGTGATGGCCATTTCGGAACCAATTGTATAATTGGTAGCAAAAAGTCCAAAAAACCTGTTAGTCCATCTCACTCTGAACTTTACTTCGGTACTGCTGTAGTTAAAGAACCATTTGCCGTCATTTTCAGTGAAATCAGCTATATACCGTGCCTCTTCTACGTCAACTCTCATCTTTGAAGGTTTTCGGCGGATAAAAATGTTAGAAGCATCTTTCCGATCTTCCACATTCATATTAAATTCCATTCTGGCAATTGCAAGTGATGCAGCATCAAGATAAACCTTTCCCCTAAACAGGATTTCTTTTATACCGGCTTGAGGCAGAAAATTAACCACGTAATGCGGCTTATTGTTAATATTAATCATTCTTTCAATATGAAAAGTATATTCATCTCCACGCTCTCCAAAAACGATTTCAGGATTCTTTGCAACATCAAGCATTAGTGCCGTGCTGATCCCTCCCTGAAATTTCATTAAAACGGTATCCCGAGGTGAAATATCAGTTGCTTTCCTACCAATGTAAATCTTCGCCTGATCGTTTTCGTATGAACGGTAGGAAGACTTATAAACATCCAATACAGCTTCAACCAATGAAATATAATTGGCATTCTTCTTAATCGATTCCCGATAAAACGCCACCATCATGTTTGGATCGGTGGAGTAATTTTGTGGAATACGGCTCAGTGCTTCACGCATCAGTTCGCTGCCATCTCCCGAAACCACTTCAAGCGCCCCCAATTGTATAGAAGACGGGATTAACATAATGTGATTGTTGGGGTTGCCAATAAGCGTAACAATCGGAATCTCCATGTTTTCATATCCCAGGTACCGGATGATGAGGCGGGAGTTTCTTGCCGATGCAGGTACCCTTAGGGTGAAATATCCCTCCTGATTGGTTACACTCGATACATTAAAATTTCCGACAGTCACACTTGCATTCGGGAGTGGATCACGTGTGTCACTCGCCAATACTCTACCGCGTAAAGTGTAGGGTTGTGTCTGCAAATTATTATTATCTTCACTAAAAAGCGGAAAGCTGCAGAGTAACAACAATAAAAAGTTAATAATTATATGTTTTTTCATTGATTTGGAAAGTTTTAAATTGTTTATTCATTTACCTCCATACGCTACACAAAGTAAATATTTTTATTGAAACAATCAAACTAAACAACAGCCTTTTAACTATTATTTCACAATGAAATCCACACTACTTTTCCATTTAAATTAAAAGATGAAACAAATTCTAAACTTTAATGCCTAAATTTGTGTTGAAAAGAATAACTTTTTGAAGAGAGAATGGCTTATAAATACGATTTTCTTATCATCGGATCGGGTATTGCAGGGATGAGCTACGCCCTGAAAGTGGCTAAACATGGTAAAGTGGCTATCATAGCCAAAACAACACTCGAAGATGCAAATACATATTACGCACAAGGTGGAATTGCCTCTGTAACAAATCCCTGGGACAATTTTGAAAATCACATCGCCGATACGCTTGATGCAGGAGCCGGATTGTGTAACGTTGAGGTAGTGGAGCGAGTGGTAAAAGAAGCTCCGGCACAGATCAACGAATTGATAAACTGGGGAGTGGATTTTGATAAAGACGATAAAGGCAACTTCGATCTACACAAGGAAGGTGGGCATTCGGAATTTCGGATTTTGCACCACAAGGACAGTACCGGTGCCGAAATCCAAACTAGTTTAATAGACACCATTAGGAATCACCCCAATATTGATGTTTACGACAATCACTTCACAATAGAAATCCTTACCCAACACCATTTAGGACAAGTAGTAACCCGGCACACGCCCGGCATCGAATGTTACGGTGCCTATATTCTGGATTTGCAAACCAATGAGGTGCTGACATTTCTCTCACGTGTGACAATGATGGCAACGGGTGGCATCGGCTGCATTTATCATACAACCACTAACCCGCTTGTAGCAACGGGTGATGGAATTGCCATGGTTGCACGTGCAAAAGGTGAGATTAAAGGAATGGAGTTTGTCCAATTTCATCCAACAGCGTTATATCACCCAGGCGTTCGCCCGTCGTTTCTTATAACCGAAGCCATGCGTGGCTATGGAGGCATTTTGAAAACGAAAGACGGTAAGGAATTCATGCAGAAATACGACGACCGGCTTTCTCTAGCACCACGAGATATCGTGGCACGCGCCATCGATACGGAAATGAAAAATCGAGGTGACGATCATGTTTACGTGGATATAACACACAAAGATCCCGAAGAAACTAAAAAACATTTCCCCACTATTTACGAGAAGTGCCTTACCTACGGTATCGATATCACCAAAGATATGATCCCTGTTGCACCGGCAGCCCATTACTTGTGTGGTGGAATTTTAGTGAACATTAATGGAGAAACAAGCATTAACCGGCTTTATGCCAACGGCGAGTGCGCCTGTACCGGCTTACACGGCGCCAATCGGCTGGCTTCGAATTCACTTATCGAAGCGGTAGTTTTTGCTGATTCGGCGGCTAAACACTCTATCCCAACCTTTAAAAATTATTCGTTTCAGAAAGATATCCCCGATTGGAATGCCGAAGGCACCACCTCAACCGAAGAAATGGTCCTTGTTACACAAAGCTACAAGGAAGTGGGGCAAATTATGTCATCGTATGTAGGAATTGTTCGTTCTGATATTCGCTTACAACGCGCAATGGACAGGCTTAATATTCTTTTCAGAGAAACCGAAAATTTGTTTCAGCGTTCATTAGTCTCACGCGAAATCTGTGAACTTCGGAACATTATAAAGGTAGGTTATATGGTTATAAAACAGGCAATGGCACGGAAAGAGAGCCGTGGCTTGCATTACACAATCGATTATCCGAACAAAGATCCAAATTCTGTTTTGTAAATCCACACGATCGTGTGGATCTACAGCATCAAAATAATGAAAAAATTCATCAACATAAACGGCGAGTTGCTTGATCTTTCCACACCAATTGTGATGGGGATATTGAACGTTACGCCGGACTCATTCTATTCCGGAAGCCGAAAGCAATCGGAAAAGGAGATTATCGAAAGGGCCGGACAAATACTGAACGAAGGTGCCGGCATCATAGACATTGGAGGGCAATCCACAGCACCTTCATCGCCGTTTCACTCCGCCAAAGAGGAACTCGATCGTGTAGTACCTGCTCTTCAACTTATTCGTAAAGAATTTCCTGATGCTATTCTTTCAATAGATACATTCTACTCGGAAGTAGTCAAACGAGTGGTGGAGAAATACGGGGTGAATATCATCAACGATATTTCAGGTGGACAAATAGATGACAACATGTTCGAAACTGTCGCTCAGTTAAATGTTCCGTACATTCTGATGCATATGCGTGGAACGCCTCAGACCATGCAGCAATTCACTAATTACGATAATTTCATCCAGAATATTCTCTATTATTTCTCCGAAAAAATATCAAAATTAAACTTGTTGGGAGTCAATGATATTATTATCGATCCCGGGTTTGGATTCAGTAAAACTATCGATCAGAATTACCGGCTAATGGCTTATTTAAAATATTTTGATACCTTTGATGTACCGATATTGGCAGGCATATCAAGAAAAACGATGATTTACAAACTGCTTGGATGTACGGCTGAAGAAAGTTTGAATGGAACATCGGTTTTAAATACGTTTGCATTGCTGTCGGGAGCACACATCTTACGCGTTCATGATGTGAAAGAAGCAGTGGAATGCGTGAAAATAGTGGAAAGAATAAAACAATCCGAACACGAACAGTAATTTTCTATGCTTGAACACTTTGGAATAAAGGATTTTATTGATATTTTACTGGTAGCCTCCCTATTCTACTACTTATTTAAAATAGTAAAAGTTTCGGGGATGCGCCCGCTTTTTATCGGAATTATCGTTTTTCTAATCATTTGGATACTTGTTTCACAAGTATTCAACATGGTTTTGCTGGGTTCTATTCTCGATCAATTTGTAAATATCGGTTTAATTTTATTAGTGATTCTCTTTCAGGATGAATTACGAAGATTTCTCATGTCTCTCGGCTCAAAAAAGGGTTGGAAGTTTGTAGCAAAACTGTTTGTACCAAACGATAAACAACAAAAAGACACTACACACATTACATCTATTGTGCTGGCTTGTATGAATATGTCGAGAGCTAAAATAGGTGCTCTTATAGTTGTCCAAGGTGATTTACAACTCAGTTTATACGAACAGACCGGCGAAATAATCAATGCTGACATCTCATCACGATTGATTGAAAATATCTTCTTTAAAAACAGTCCGCTACACGATGGAGCTATGATTGTAGTGGGCAAGAAAATTAAAGCCGCAGGTTGTATTCTGCCCATATCTCAAAATCCAAATATTCCTAAACATATGGGATTACGACATCGTGCCGGCCTGGGAATCACACAGGAGACTGATGCTAAAGTAATTATCGTTTCGGAAGAAACCGGAAGAATCACCTTCGCTCAGGAAGGAAGATTGAAAATTAACGTAAATCCCGAAGAGCTGCAGCAATTGATTCTGGCTGAGTAATCTCTGCCGCGCCTGACGAATTTACCGTCCGGGCGCATTGAAAAAGAACCAAGAGCAAAGAGCCGAGACAGACGACAAAAGACTGTTAGACTTTAAGGGAATAAACTCAATGATATTAAAACACCTATCCATCATTAACTACAAAAACCTCGCGCAGGTTGAGCTTGAATTGTCTCCCAAAATAAATTGTTTTGTGGGAAACAACGGCATGGGTAAAACCAATTTACTTGATGCGGTATATTACCTGTCGTTTTGTCGAAGTTATACCAATCCCATCGATACACAGATCATCAAACACGATGCCGATGTATGCATGCTTCAGGGGAAATACGAATTTGAGAATCAGGGAGAAGAAGAGATTTACTGCGGATTACGCCGCAGGCAAAAAAAACAATTCAAAAAAAATAAAAAAGAGTACGAAAAATTATCCGATCACATTGGATTTATTCCACTTGTGATGATCTCGCCTGCCGATATTGAGATAATTCAAGGTGGTAGTGAAGAACGGCGAAAGTTTATGGACATAGCTATTTCGCAGTTCGACAAAGAATATATACAAGCATTGATCCGCTACAACAATGCGCTGCAGCAACGCAATGCAATGTTGAAAATGGACGATAACGAGATCGACTTCACACTGCTGGAACTTTGGGAAGATCAGATGGTGGAAGACGGCGAGCTTATTTTTGGAAAACGTCAAGCGTTTGTTGAAAAGTTTACTCCAATTTTCGATGAGTTTTATAAAAAAATAAGTTTGTCCAACGAAAACGTTACGTTCGACTACGTGTCGCAACTTCGCGAAAGTAATTTCGGGGAATTACTGCGGCAAAACCGCCGTCGCGACATTGCTATCGGACACACCACCACCGGAATCCATCGCGATGAACTGGAAATGTTGCTCGATGGTTTTCCCATTAAAAAGGTGGGGTCGCAGGGACAGAACAAAACCTATTTCGTATCGATGAAACTGGCACAATTTCACTATTTGTTGAAAACGGGAAAACAAACACCCATCCTACTGCTCGACGATATTTTTGACCGGCTGGACGCTGAAAGGGTGGAAGAAATTGTAAAATTAGTTTCAAGCGATGAGTTTGGGCAGATTTTTATTTCGGACACCAATCGTGAGTCGTTCGATAAAATATTGGAAAGAATGAATAACAGTTACCATATTTATTCGGTAAATAATGGTGAAATCACGCAAATAAATTATTAGACTGTCTTTAAAGATTAAGCTGTCATACTGAATGGAGCATTAGCGAAATGAAGTATCTAAAATACTAAAAGAGATTCTTCACTACGTTCAGAATGACAAAATGGAGCTGAAAATATGCTTTTTTAATCTTAGCCTATTCAAAAAATTATGCTTAAAAAAAACGCTCAACCCATATCAAATATTCTTTCGGAATTCTTCAACGAAAATCCCGAACTGAAAACATCTGTGGCAGAACATCGTGCCGTTACGGCGTGGCGGGAATTGTTGGGCGAAGGCGTTTCGCATTATACCAAAAACGTTTATTTCAGAAGAAACATTCTCCATGTTCAGCTCACTTCATCGGTCTTACGGGCCGAATTGATCATGAACAAACAAAATCTGATCGATAAACTAAATGAACACGCCGAAATGGAGGTGGTGAGGGATATTGTATTTCGCTAAAAAAATGTTGAAAATCCAAAAAACCATCCTTTCGGATGAGGAGAATTAGTATGTTGTACAAGATCGTAGTTCAGGGTAATGTGAGAGCGTCCCAGCCTAAGCCCTCCACCCACCAATAAAGAGGGAACAACACCACTGTTTTTTGTTTTCTCACCCGTAACCTCATTTGTAAGATTAGCCCATAAATGATTGATTTCAGGTTGAGCAAAAACAGCAATAAATCGCGCAGGGTAAAAATAACCAAATACATTTGCTCCAAGTAAGTTATTCTTATAGAGATACTCTTCATTGTATTGAAAAGCACGCACTTTGTTGTAGTAGTACTTCACTCCCACTCCAGCCATAAAATAATTATTGAACTGATAGCCAACCTGTGGACCAAAATTAAAAGCAGAGTAATTTCGGCTGAACGACAACCCGATATTTGCTCCGTAACGGAGTTTACTTTTATCAAACATGAAACCCGATGTAGATTTCCGATCCAAAAGTACCGGTTGCTGGCCTCTGCGATCTTGTGTGGTTTGTTGCTGACGTTGTGTTCGGTATATATTTCTCTCATCGTTTGGCGAAACACGAATAGTATCGTAAGTAATTACCTGAGCCGATGCAAGCAAGGGAAACGCAATCAATAAAAAGAGATATATTTTTCTCATAGAATTTAGTTTTGATTTTTTCTGAACAAGCGAATGCGCTTATTACGACAAGACTAGAGCAAAATGGTTTAAAATCTGCCGGATTACAGAGTCGAACATTAGTTCAATTCCGTTTATTCTCGTTCCAATAATAACTATCGGGATAAACTCTTGGCCCGAAAATAGCCGTTCCAACCCTAACCATAGTAGAACCTTCTTCAATAGCAGTTTCCAAATCTCCGCTCATTCCCATGGATAGTTCTTCCATTTTTACATTCGGAATGTTTTGTTGCATAACCTCTTGTTGTAATTTCTTCAACAGTTTGAAACACTTTCTCACCCTTTCGGTTTCGGCGCTAAACAACCCGATAGTCATTAATCCTTTGATATGAATATTCTCAAATTGAGCAACTTGCTTAACGAGTTCGATAGTATTGTCCGGATCGGTACCGAACTTGCTCTCTTCGGAAGAAGTATTTACCTGAATAAACACATCTATTTCCTTTTTATCAAAGGTCAGACGCTGATGTAGTTTTTCCGCGAGACTCAATCGGTCGAGCGACTGTATGCAGGCAACGTTGTACTTGAGAATATCTTTTATCTTGTTGGTTTGCAGGTGTCCGATAAAATGCTTTTGATGTGGATATTTGGCTAATTCATTGAATTTGGATTTTACTTCCTGCACTTTATTTTCTCCGATAAGTGTTTGCGCGGCTTCGAAAGCCATTTTTATCTTATCGGGAGTTACGGTTTTGGTTGCCAGCAGCAACTTTACTTCATCAGGGTTTCTATTGCAGTTCTCGCAAGCTTTTTTTATCCGGTGAAGTATTGTGGTTATATTTTGGTGTATATTGTTTTTGTTGTCCATATATAAGTGTCATATAGCTATTCTTTTGAAAAGTAAATATACGAAACTTATTTTTTATGGAACATATTTTTATTTGTTGCCGTATATTTCCCGTGCCAGTTTATACATATCGTTTCCTTCGCAGTCGATGGCTACAACAACCGGCAGTTCCTTAACCTGTAGTTTTCGAACGGCCTCGGTTCCCAGTTCTTCAAAAGCAATTACTTCGGCGCTTTCCACGCATTTTGCCATCAGAGCTGCAGCTCCGCCGATAGCAGCAAAATATACTCCTGTGTGCTTTTTCATCGCTTCGATCACTTCGGCGCTGCGTGTTCCTTTACCAATCATTACTTTCAAGCCTTCGGCAATAAGTGCGGGCGAATAGGCATCCATTCTTCCGCCGGTAGTGGGTCCCACTGAACCGATGGGTTTTCCTGGTTTGGCAGGTGCAGGCCCAGCATAATAAACGGCTTGTCCGGAAAAATCGAAAGGCATCGGTTCACCACGCTGAATCATTTCGATCAGTCGTTTATGAGCTGCATCGCGGGCTGTGTAAACCGTTCCGGAAATGTAAACCATATCGCCAGCTTTAAGGGATCGAATGGCTTCGTCGGTGAAAGGTGCTTGTAATATTTTTTTTGTAGTCATTTGATTAAGCTTTTGTTTTTGTGAAGTTGATTAAAAGTTTAACGACAAATAACGACTTTAAGGTGTAACGAAAAGTGAATGATTTTTCAACCGCAGCTCGCTATCGCCAAGTCTCCCCCGTCGCCTTGTCTCCCACTCATAAACTTCCCTCCGCGTGCCTCGTTGCGTGGCAACCGATGTTTACCGATACCGGAAGTCCTGCAATATGCGTAGCATACGTCAGAATATTTACTCCCAAGGCAGTGGTGGTTCCGCCAAATCCGGCAGGGCCAATTCCTAACTTATTAATTTCGGCAAGTAGTTCGGCTTCCAATGTGGCAAGCGTAGAGTCAGGATTTTCAACATCTAACGGACGGAGAAGTGCTTTTTTACTCATTAAAGCAGCCTTTTCCATCGTTCCACCAATGCCGACACCCACGATAATGGGCGGACAAGGATTTCCTCCGGCTTCTGAAACTGTGCCCAACACAAATCGCTTTATCCCTTCCAAACCTTCGCTCGGAGTAACCATTTTTAGTGCACTTTTGTTTTCGCTGCCAAAGCCTTTGGGCGAAACGGTAATGTGAAAAATATCCTCAGGAACTATCTCATAGTGGATAACAGCGGGCGTATTGTCTTTTGTATTCTCACGACGGATAGGATCTTTCACCACCGATTTGCGTAAATACCCTTTCTCGTATCCTTGACGAACTCCCTGATTGATGGCATCTTCAATAAATCCGCCTTCGATTTGCACATTCTGTCCCATTTTTACGAATACAACGGTCATTCCCGTGTCCTGACACATAGGGCTGAGTTCTTCACGAGCAATACGGGCATTTTCGATAAGCGTTCCCAGAATTTCTTTTCCGAGCGGCGATGTTTCGGTCTGTAAACTACTTTTAAATTTATTGTTTATATCGTCTGTAATTACACAGCATGCCTCAATGCAAAGCTGCTCTACCAATGCGGTAATATCAGTCGTTTTTACTTGTTTCATCCAAACTTTTTCTTGTTAAGAAATAGCGCGTATTTCGGTTTTCTAAATCTTCAATATGATTATCTACAACACCAATCAGGCAATGAGACTTAGTAGCGGGATCATAAATAAATTGTTTAACGAGCGAAAAATTCTCAATTTCTGAAGTGTTTTTTACGTGGAAGCGCGAGCCGTCGCAACTTACAATTCTCTCTCCAATCATAATGTGATCCTCATCGTAATAGGAAATAGGCAGGTTTAGTGCAATTTTCTCGTCGATAAGCGTCGCCAGTTTTTCCAAATCGATATCGGGCTTTTCGTAAAACTTTATGACAAAGCCGTTTCTGACATCAGAAAAGAAATACTCTTCTTCCTTTATGTCGAAAGATTCGTGAAGTACTTCGGTAGTAACTTCTTCGGCTGAATGTGCCATTTTTCTGAACCGAAGTGATTCGTGCACAATCCGGTAAACACTTTCGGGTTGCGGACCAAAAAGGCTTGGGCGAACAACAATTATCTCTTCACCAATACCTACGATAATATCGGCATTCCTGCCTAATACAGGATAAAGTAAATTGAAGTGTTCGATGACCACGCGACGGTTTCGCTCTAACAACGAATTTACATAATCCACGATTTCATACATTTGAGTGAACGCCATTTGGAAACGCACATCGATGTGAAAAGTGATGGCTTCATCCACTTCCAGCATCGAATTCCGCACTTGCAACATCTTGCGTGGATTAACGATATCATCATCGTTTGAGAGTTGTAATCCGGGAAACATTCCTTTAATAAGAGATGATTTTCCGGCACCCGCATCTCCCACGATTCCGATAAGCCGGTCACTGTAATTCAGATGTCTATGCGATATTTGCTCGCCGAGAAACATCAGCCGCTCCTTTCCGCGTGGCGCGAAATATTGCGACGAGACCATGTATTCTTGAATGAAGTTACGCATAGTATTTTACGATTTGAAAATCATAATTCAAACGTCAATTTCATTAACGGAGCATGTTGTTGCGCACCATACACATCGGTTTCTCCCAAAGCTCCCGAGGGAATGGGACGTACGATGGTAGTTTTTATCGCTTTCGCTGGGTCAAAATGTACCACGCCGATAATGTCCGAAGCGGGAATTTGATACAGTTGGGCAAACATTTTTTCGTTAAATACCTTTGCCGCTTTCACACGTTCGTACATTTCGAAGTCCTTGAAAATAACATCGAACGTTAATTCATACGGACCCGAATTTTTGCTTCGGATGACGGAAGCTACGTCGGTTAGATTGTATTTCATTTTTTTATTTTTAGAATCAAGATGCAAGAACCAAGAGCCAAGACTAAGTCTTGAAACTCAGAATTCTAAACTCAAAACTGAATATATTCTATTGGGAACAGCGTTTTTGGGTCATCCACTTTCATCAGATGATACACGTTAAACTCGAAAACTTCGCCCATTTTGGCATCCGACGGCGAAAATGGAAATGCCAGGTTTCCTGCCGTAGCAATGCGTCCTTCGTATCCGAAATGGAGCATCGTGCTGCGTGCAAAACCGCAAATTGTATCTGCTTGCTCTTGCGTGGGCGCAACGGCTTCAATTACAATGAGCAGTTCATCACTCGAACTGTGCGGCGCATCGGGGAACATACCCATCACGCCATTTCGTCCGTAAATCTTAAAATCGAGGAAGAAATCGGTAATTCCGTACGTTTCAAAATTATTTTTTACCCTATCTTTCACACTTTGCGTAATGCTGTCGATTTTTGAAATCATAATCGGGTCTTTTACCCCAGCACACGAAATGGTACGGTAACCCACGCGTTTAACACCTTCCAACTTCACAAAATATTCTTCGGTAGGAACAAAACGACTTCCCGATACACGTACTTTATTATCATCGATTTGCTCAAATTTCGACTCATGTAAATTTATAGCTCCACCGGGGCCGGGCAAGATGTAAGGATTGGTTTTTTCGTACAACGTGTGTGCAGCAACCGAAAGCGTGGTACATTTACGCAAAGGTGAAAGCGGTTCGAGCACAAAGTTATCTTCGTGTAAATAGCCAAACATACAGTCACTACCGCTTCCGGGCAGAGCGGCAATTGCGGCACATTCCAAGATCTTACCCAAGTGAATGGCTAGTCCTTTGTTGAAACCGTTTTTAATAGCAAGTGCAGAAAAAACCGACGGGTCGTAGCTGCGTCCGGCAAGAATTACGTTTGCTCCGTTTTCCAGCGCTTCGATAAACGGCTCTTCACCCATTTGTGCAACAATATGCACTGATTCATCAACGTCTGCTTCGGTGATTTCGGGAGCGGGGAAAAGCGGAGAGATGTTACCTTTGCGGACATTCTCTTTCACAAACTCTTTTTCGAATTCCGATTGAATAACCGCCATCTTAAACGACAACTTTTTTTCGCGGGCAATCTCTTTCACGATATCCACCGTGAGATTTACGTGCGGACGTGCACCCGAACCTCCGGCTGTTCCAATGACAACCGGAATACCGGCTTCGATGGCTGCTGGAATCATGATTTCGAGGTCACGTTTCACCGAATTCCTATCGGTAAACGATTTCCCGGCTCCTAGATAATAAGGTCCCGGGTCGGTTGAACCGGCATCTACCGCAATAACGTGCGGTTGGCGTTTCATTCCTTCCACAAACGATTCCATCGGAAATCCGTATCCGAGAATGGCAGTGGGGGAAAGTATTCTGAGTTCTTTCATTTTTTTATTGTTGTGAAGAGACGCAGCATGCTACGTTTCTACGGGAGATTACAAAATAGCATTAAGAGCCAAGATGCGGCTCATTTCATTATACACAATCATATATCCTTCATCCACGCCCATACCGGGTTTGGCAAGATACTGAACGGGAGAGGTTGCCATAGCAATATGCGCACAAACTTCGGCCGAACGGTTGGTTTCGTTGCAAGTTCCACCCAAATACGCACCCATATTGTGTTCCTTGCAATACAGAACAGCTTCAATACTGTTATTGATTCCGCCCAAATCCGGAGTTTTAATTTGCGCCATGTGTCCGGCTTTTTGTTCCGAAAAATCGATAACATCCTGCAAGGTGTTACACCATTCATCGGCAACAATTTCAGCAGTAATTCCTTTTTCTTCCATCTTTTGACGAATGATACGGAGCGCTTCAATCTGAGCTTCTTTTTCGCCCATGTCCACCGGACCTTCCACACGAAGGCGGAAAGGTTTGGTCATCTCTTCCAACTCACCCACGTAATTGGCAATAGCTTCGAAATCATTATCGAACACAATTCCTAACGTTCCGTAAACGTCGATATGGATAACCGGATTGTAGCTGTCGAAAGGTTTAAGTTTGAGAATTCTATCGCGCAACCATTGGATATAATCCTTAATTTTTTCGCCTTTCAAACCCACTTTTGTTTCTACGTGATTAAACAGTGCATGCGGCAAAACATCGGCACCTTTCATAATCATTTTGTCGGCGTTGAGATAACGGTCGTCACCCGATTGAGAGAAAATAGGGATAATGTTTTTTGAGATTCCCGTTCCGTACTCATCAGCAATTACTTGTGCCATCAGTTTGCCTTTACTTTTTGCTACAGCATCCAAACACGCCTGCGTAACGCCGTAACGAATGGCGGTGTGATATACTTTTCCTGTTTCAGGGTTGATACCTTTATCCACCAAATCCGCCATTTTGCAGAATGTAGTAATATCTTTTCCTACATAGAGCGGAGCTATGTGTTTCTCGATGATGGGAATAAAGTTTTCGGCCAGGAAGAGCGGGTCGCGGCCGCCGGCTCCCGAATATTGAACAGCAGCACAATCGCCATGTGCAAAAGCTCCGTTTTCGAGAACAAAAATAACCGAAATAGATTCTCCGGCCTGACGCACAGAAGTAAATCCGGGTGTTACGGGCGCACCTTCGTAAAATGCGCCATCGTTTTTGGCTCCCTGTTTGATGGCTTTTTGGTCATCAAAGTAAAATCCGGTTTTGCCGGGAGCACAGATAAGTTTTGTAATTTTCATATTTTTTTAAGACTATTAGACGTTAGATTGATAGATTGTAGGACAAGACGGTGTACGCACCGTTTTATCTTGGACGTCCTACAAGAAATCCTTTGCCGATGGCATACACATCATCAATCACCATTTGGAAACTAACTGCGCGTTTTTCGTATTTGGCACGTTCTTCCAATTTCTGACGATGGAAATCGATGAGGTCTTGTGTGAAAGGCATATTCCCAATTTCGAGGAAGCGAACGGCACCCACATTATCGCGGGCAGGCATTACTTTTCCGGCATTGTATCGGCTTGGTGCAAACGGAATGTCCAGCACGCCGGCTTCGAAAGCGGCAACCGTACCGACAGCGTAATCGCCTTTACCCAGTTCTTCCACTTTATTCAAAATGCAACGCATCTCTTTCATAATAATTTCGCTTTCCGCTACAACCGCGGGAATTGAACGAAAATCCTGGTCTTTAAGCATCGAAACCAACTGTTTCGTTGCACGCAATCCGGAGGCATTGGCTTCTTTGGTGGGAACGCCCATCGCTTCGTGCGGTGTTTTTACGATTACTTTCGTAGCTTTTGCCAAAACAGCGGCGGCGGCACCCCAAGAAATTACGCCGAAAGCCTTGGCTTCATCCTGAGGAAATCCACCCATCCATTGGTGGAAAACGGTAGTAACGCGCACATCGTGGAAGCCAAATTTATCGAGGTATTCACGTGTAAGAATATTCAGCGAGCGAATGGCGGCAACGTCCTGAATAAGGTTTCCGCACTGTCCGTAACCCACTGTAACATCTTTTACACCCTGCGCGGCAGCCAATAATGTCTCGATAATGGCCACCGAATTGGAAATACAAGGCGAAATCAGCGTTCCGGTAAGCGGACCGAAAGGCTCGCGGTTGATGGAAACTCCGGCTTCTTCGTACAGTCCCACCAATCGGTCGGTGTATTGCCAGTGTGCGATGGTTTTTTCTATGGAATGTGCTTTGGAATAAGGGATGTTGTAGGAAATTCCACCACCTTCGTACGAAGTAAATCCTCCGGCAATGGAAAGTTCGGTAAGCAGACGGGCATCGGGAGTTCCGTGGCGAACTTGCACGGGATTTTTAAGCGCCGACGTAACTTTCCGGCAAATATCAACGCCATAATTTACAATGGGGAAGCCGTTCAGCATAGAACGTCCGGTCTCCTTGCTTTTTTCGATTCCGGTTTCGGCTTCGTTGTAGCGGTTTAAGCGCGTGTAGCTGTCCACGGTTGTGGGAAGCAAATCGGCTTCGCCTTCGGTTTCGAGAAATCGAAGCAACTCAATGTGTTCTTCGTAAAGCGCTACTCCGGCGCGAGGTTGAATAAGCGTAATGCCGTCGGCAACAGCTTTGGAAAGCTTCTCTCCAAAACGTTTTTCTTTGGGAATGGTTTTTTGATAGGCAACAGCTTCATCAAAATCGACACCTTTTCCGGTGTGCCAATGACCGAGAATTTCCTTGCGCTCAGCAAAGAATGCATCGTTTGAAAGTTTTTGGTTTTTAATTTGCATTATTTTTGGTTATTTATTCAATTTTTCATCAATTGTTTTATCTCTTTTTTCATTAATTCCAGCGCCAAAACGGGATATACCGAACTTAATAAACCCATGGAGGCGAAAATGTATTTTTGATCGATCAAATAATTGGGATTTTTAGGTTTCGCGTACATTAAGTCGTCTGCTCTCAACTTGGCTCCTTCCAAAATGTATTGTGGGTTTTCAGCATTGATGATGGCACCACCGATTCCTATTACGAATGGCACCGCCGACAAATCTTTCCCCGTAAGCGTAAACACTTGCCCGAAGGGCGTGTAAGCAGGTTGATAAACTCCGACGTGACGTTCCACGGCAATTTTCACGGCTCCACATGCCAGCGATTCTTCAATTTTCTGCTCCGCAGATTGAGGTTGTGCCAAAGTGTCGGGATTTTCAGTACACGTTTTCACCCAGTTTGAAATATCAGATGCTTGTACGCCAATTTCTTCCGAAAGCGTTTCTAAATCCAGTTCATCGGCAAGCGAGGAGAGGCTGTAACGCATTCCCAGATCGCCCTCCACAGTACGTTTGCTCATTGGCTCGGGTAATCCTTTGATAATAACGTTTTCTATAGTGGGTTTTCCGTCGGAAATGGAATAAACATCAGTTGTTGCACCACCAATATCCACAGCCAGCAAATCACCGATTCCGTCACCCATTTTTGTTCCTTTGCTTAACAATTCGCAAGCATTCAGCACTGCCAACGGCGTGGGGATAATATCGGTTTTGCACATCTTTTGAATGCGGCTCAAGCCTTTGGCTTCGATAATCCGACTGATAAACTGCTCTTTAATCTTCTGTCTTGCCGGTTCAATGTTAAGTTTATTGAATTCGGGCATCACGTTTTCGGTTATGACAAACGATTTTCCCGATGCTTCAAAAATATCTTTCAACTCAAACGACGCACTTTTGTTGCCTGCGGCAATGATGGTGAATGGGCGACCGATCTGACACAATCGTCGGGCATTGGCAAGAATTACTTCCTTGTTTCCACCGTCGGTTCCGCCGCATAACAGCACCAAATCGGGATTGATATCGAAGATCTCTGTTTGTTCCGCTTGTGAAATTTCGAAAGCATATGTTTTCACCACTTTCGCACCTGCACTTGCCGCAGCAAGTTTGGCTGCTTTGGATGTCAGTTCAGGAACAAGCCCCAAAGAGACCATTTTCAACCCTCCGGC
>ENA-UOOM01000310-UOOM01000310.1-fermentation-metagenome-genome-assembly--contig:-NODE-310-length-58572-cov-15.247945_pt1 | contig 58572 bp, 64 predicted proteins | sample MGYA00245781_ERZ724031 | MGnify/ENA primary metagenome ERZ724031 (study PRJEB28704, sample SAMN03018317) | fermentation metagenome | biome: anthropogenic terrestrial biome; feature: soil; material...
GAACAATAGGACTCGAACCTATGACCCCCTGCTTGTAAGGCAGGTGCTCTAACCAACTGAGCTATACTCCCATCTGATACATTTCAGTTTCGCACCAGCGACGTTTTATATAATACAATACTTTCCTGCGTTTGTCAATATGAAAAGTCGATTTTTTCATGTTCCTGCCAAATTTTTCGTTGCTATTTTCTTTGCAGCAAATACAATTCGCTCCGTTGTCGGCACCGGAGCATCGAACGTAAGGTCTGCCCATATGCCCTCTGTTTTAAGTCCAGCTGCTTCAAGCATTTTTCTTACCGTCTCAACCTTATAAGCACGCTCGTAAAAGTGCTCAGAGCTGCGCCTGTAAAGTTTTCCGTTCCGCTCAAAAAAGTCAAGCGAGATCGCCACTCTGCCGCTTTTTGGTTCAAATCTGTTCTGCCAAACGCAGTAAACGTTTTCCATATCATAGATAAAAGTGTTGTCTGACAATACTTTTCTATGCTTATAAAGCGTATTCATGTCAAAAATGAAATATCCGCCAGGGTTCATAAACAGTGAAATCCGGTCAAACGCTTTTTGTAGGTCGGCTTTTGATGTAATATGGTTTACGCTGTCAAGCATACACACTGCCGTATCAACAGTGCCATAAAGGTTCATTTCCTGCATTTTCTGGCATATGAAAAGGACACGGCGGCCTGCTGCAGAAGCTTTCTGCTCCGCTGCCGAAAGCATTTCAGGCGAAGCATCAAGGCCATATACATTAAACCCCCGCTCAATAAGTTCTAATGTCAGACTACCTGTGCCGCAAGCAAGGTCTATCATCAATGCCGGTGAATGGTGCAAGTATTTAAGTATTCTGCAGAGATAATCCGCACGTCCCTTATAATCGACATTTCTTGTAAGTATGTCATAGTACTTTGCAAAAGCGGAATAGCTCATTGCTTTTCCTTTTTGGAAACATCATCAAGGCGTTTGAATACCATGACATATCCGTCCGAACCATAGTGGAGAGAACGGTTAACACGGCTAATTGTTGCGGTAGATGCTCCCGTTTCAGCGACAATATCGCTGTAGACTTTTTTATTGCTCAGCATATGGGCAACAAGAAGGCGCTGTGACATTGCCTTTATTTCTGGCACGGTGCAAAGGTCCTCGAAAAAAGCATAGCACTCGTCCCTCGTTTTTAATGTTAAAACAGCATCAAACAGAAAATCTACACTCGGCTCTTTAATCTTTGAATTCAAATCAACTGCACTCCCTTCATGCACTCTGATATTTTAGCATGAAAAAGCATAAAAGTAAAGCTGGCTTTCATGCTCTTTTCAAAAAATATTGTATAATATAAATAGTATTTTATTATGTATTGTCATATAATATGTTATATAAAATCATGCTATCATATATAAGCGGCAGACAAAAAATACCGCCTCATTATTCGGCGGTATTTTGTCTGCCGCTTACCTGCGGCATAAAGCTATAATCCTTCTGCGTATCTGTTCGACACCTTCTCCAGAAAGTGATGAAAAAGGAATGTACTCAACATTTATTTCACGGAATATTTCGTCAAGGCGGGATATCTGCTCACTGCGCTTGGAGGAATTAAGCTTATCGCTTTTTGCCGCAGCTGCAATAAACGGAATACCGCTATCCTTCAGGAAACACATCATCTGCATATCGTCCTGCGTAGGCGGACGCCGCATATCAAAAATCTGTATAACAAAGCGCACATCGCGCTCAGCCGCAAAATACCCTTCTACGAGTTCTGCCCAGCGCTGTTTTTCTGCCGGTGGCACTTTAGCGTAACCGTAGCCTGGAAGATCTACAAATCGGCAGAAACCGATATTGTAAAAGTTAACAGTTGCAGTCTTGCCAGGTGCCGAACTTGTATGGGCAAGCGACTTCCGGTGTAGTAAGCTGTTTATCATTGATGATTTCCCAACATTGGACCTTCCGGAAAAAACAATTTCCGGAACAGTGCATAACGGAAAGCCCGACGGTATCCCTACAGCGAATTCAAACGATGCTTTTTTAAAATTCATAATTTTCACTATTGCGGAATAGTTTGGCAGTCCGGCGATGTGCGGTCAGTCCGCGGTACAGCACTCGAATCCGATTCCTTTTCTGAAATCGGGACCCGTTTTGCTTTCCCTGCGGAAACGCCATCATGAGGCGATGGCATTTCAGTAAGCGCAAGTTTAAGCACTTGGTCTATCTGTTCCACCGGTTCAAAATGTACATGGTCTTTTACTGCGGAGTCAACTTCCGCAAGGTCCGGTTCATTGTCTGCCGGAATGATAACTGTTTTAATGCCGCTGCGGTAAGCTGCCATTGTCTTTTCTTTCAGACCGCCAATAGGCAGTATGCGCCCCAGAAGTGTAATCTCGCCTGTCATGGCAACATCATGGCGTATAGGTATATTGCACAGTGCTGACGTGATGGCTGTTGCCATTGCAGCTCCCGCAGAAGGGCCGTCTTTGGGGATGGCACCTTCTGGTGCATGGATATGGATATCATATTTTGTATAAAAATCATGGCGTATGCCGAATTTTGACGCCCTCGTGCGTATGCAGCTAATTGCAGTCTTTGCAGATTCTTTCATCACATCGCCAAGCGAACCTGTAAGCTCTATTTTGCCAGTGCCGTCCATTACGGCAACTTCTATCTGCAGCAGTGTGCCGCCCACACTGGTCCACGCAAGGCCGTTCACAAGCCCAACCATATCTTTCTTGCCGGCCGTTTCATCTTTAAATTTTTCTGGACCGAGCAGCTTTGGCAGCCTTGCGGGCGTCACCGTAATCTTTGCGGTTTTATCTTCAACAAAAGTGCGTGCGCACTTACGGCATAACGAAGCTATTTGGCGCTCAAGGCTGCGGACTCCGGCTTCACGCGTGTAGGCATCAATCAGCTTATGCACAGCCGCCGGAGTGAAATGGAGTATTTTAGAAGTCATGCCATGCTTTTTTAGCTGCTTGGGTATGAGGTGCTCTGTTGCAATGTGGTATTTCTCCTCATGTGTATAGCTGCCTAACGTGATTACATCCATTCTGTCGTAAAGAGGCTCGGGAATCTCGCTGGCATCATTTGCTGTTGTCAGGAACAACACATTACTAAGGTCAAACGGCATATCAATATAATGGTCGTAAAACGCACGGTTCTGTTCTGGATCCAATACCTCAAGAAGGGCAGCAGACGGATCGCCGCGGTAATTATTGCCGATTTTATCTATTTCATCAAGGAGGATCAATGGATTATTTGTTCCGGCCTGTCTCAGCGCCGCTATTATGCGTCCTGGCATCGAGCCAATATATGTGCGCCGGTGGCCGACAATATCAGATTCATCCTGCACTCCGCCGAGGGAAACACGGACGTATTTTCTTCCCATGGCCTTAGCTATAGAGTGAGCAATAGACGTTTTCCCGACCCCCGGAGGCCCTACAAGGCAAATAATCTGCCCGCGGATATCAGGGGCAAGCTTTTTCACCGCAAGTATTTCAAGTATGCGTTCTTTCACTTTTGTAAGGCCATAATGGTCGCGGTCAAGTATGTGCTTTGCCTTTTTAAGGTCGATATGGTCGCGCGTCGATTTATTCCACGGCAAATCAAGGCAAGTATCAATATAGCTTACAATAACGCTTGCCTCATGTGAGCCTTCCGGCATCTTTGAAAGGCGGTCGCACTCTTTTATCAGCTTGTCGTGCTGAAGTTTAGGCAATTTTGCCTTTTCAACACGTTCGCGTATTTCGTCAGCTTCCTGCTGCGGGTTGTCACTCTCACCCAGTTCGTTAGAAATCGCGCGCATCTGCTCCCTGAGAAAATATTCACGCTGATTTTCATCAATCTGGTTCTTTGCCTTTTCACTTATCTTCGACTCAAGAGAAAGTATCTGTATTTCCTTTTTTAGTACGGCTGCAAGTTTTTCCAGCCGCCTTACAGGATGCAGCTCTTCAAGTATTTTCTGCTTCTCATGATAGTCAAACATGATATTTGCCGCAATATAGTCTGCAAGCTCGCCGCAGTCTTTTTTCTGGATGACGCCAATAACAATATCCGGAGGAATATGGCTGTAGTTCTGTATATAGTCTTCGAAAAGCCCTTCTGTGTAACGCACAAGTGCTTCTGCGCGCTTTGTAGGCCTATAAGTCATGGTATCAATGCGGTTAAGATCAACAACAATGCATGGATCAGTACTTCTTACAGAAACGACCTCAGCGCGGTATAGCCCTTCAGCAAAAAGCCGTATGCCCTCATCACTGCGGTGTATTACCTGCTTGATCTTCGCTGCAACACCCACACTGTAAATCTGGTCACTGTTTGGGTCATTATCGGCCAGATCTTTCTGAGCAACAAGAAAAATCATCTGGTCGCTCTTCATTGCCTTCTCAAGTGCATGTATAGATTTCTGCCTGCCAACATCAAACTGCAATAACATACCTGGAAATATAACAAGGCCGCGCAGTGCAAGTGCAGGCAGAGTAATAATATCAGATTTCTGCAATTCAGTTTCACTGCTCATAAAAAAAGCTCCTTAAAAAAGACTGCCGCAGTTACGCAACAAAACCGTTACGCTGCAGCAGTCTCCACATCATTCAGGATGCGGTGTCGTTTCGGCCGCGCCTGCCATGTGCTGATATTTTCAGTCTCACAGGCTTCCGTTCCGGATTACGCACGATTTTCGGTTCAGTACCGTTTTTTACGGTGTCTGCCGTTATTGTAACCTTCTCAATTGTATAATCTGAAGGAACATTGTACATGAGTTTAGTTAAAAACTCTTCAACTACTGACCTGAGCCCACGGGCACCTGTGTGGCGCTCCATGGTTTTTTCTGCAATAGCTTCAAGCGCATCCGGTTTAAATTCCAAATCGACCTTATCAAGCTGGAATAGTTTCTTATATTGGTTAATAAGGCTGTTTTTAGGCTCCGTAAGAATACGGACAAGCGCATTCTTGTCAAGGCCGTCAAGAGTGGCAATAACCGGCAGCCTTCCTACAAGCTCCGGAATCATCCCGAATTTTACAAGGTCATGCGGAGTGACTTCTTTCATCCATGAAGTGGAATCAAGCTCAGCCTTACTGTGAACTTCAGCCCCGAATCCGATGCCGGAAGATGCCCTGCGGTGCTCTATGATTTTATCGAGGCCATCAAACGCACCGCCGCATATAAACAGTATATTGGTCGTATCTATCTGGATGAACTCCTGCTGAGGATGTTTTCGGCCTCCCTGCGGAGGGACATTCGAAATAGTTCCCTCAAGGATTTTAAGCAAAGCCTGCTGAACACCTTCGCCGCTCACATCACGTGTAATTGATGGATTCTCAGACTTGCGGGCTATTTTATCGATTTCATCAATATAAATTATGCCATGCTCGGCACGCTCAACATCATAGTCGGCCGCCTGGATAAGACGTAGAAGAATATTTTCTACATCTTCACCGACATAACCCGCTTCGGTAAGCGTCGTCGCGTCAGCGATTGCAAATGGCACATCGAGTATTTTAGCAAGCGTCTGCGCCAAAAGCGTTTTGCCCACACCTGTGGGGCCGAGAAGGAGAATATTGCTCTTTGTAAGTTCTACGTCATTACTGCTTCTGCCATAGTAAATCCTTTTATAATGATTATAAACAGCTACAGAAAGGGCAATTTTGGCTCCGTCCTGGCCTATGACATATTCATCGAGCTTTTTCTTGATTTCATGAGGCCTTGGGAGCTCAATTGGATGCCTGTTGCCTTCCTGACGGGCAGAAAGATTTTTTTCGTCATTTAGGATCGACATGCAAAGCTCAACGCATTCGTCGCAGATGAAAACACCAGGCCCTGCAATCAGGCGGCGCGCCTCGCTTTGTGGTTTTCCGCAGAATGAACAGCATATCTCTCTGCCATTGCTACCTTTGCTGCCATCTTCGTTGTTGTTATTAGCCACTATATCACCCTATCTCAACGGCTTTCGATTACTTTATCGATCAGTCCATACTTAACAGCCTCTTCCGGTGTCATGAAATTGTCGCGGTCTGTGTCACGCTCAATAACTTCAAGCGGCTGGCCTGTATTTTTGGCAAGAAGCTGATTCAGCAGCTTTTTCTTTTCAGCAAGGTAACTTGCGTGAATCATAATGTCAGAAACCTGTGACTGCGGCATCCCACCGCTTGGCTGGTGAATAAGGATATCAGTATGCGGCAGTGAGAAGCGTTTGCCTTTCGTTCCGGCCGAAAGCAGGAAAGACCCCATACTTGCGGCAAGCCCTATGCAAATCGTAGACACATCGCATTTGATGTATTTCATTGTGTCATAAATTGCCATGCCGGCAGTTACAGAACCGCCCGGGCTGTTGATGTAAAGGCTGATATCCTTCGATGGATCCTGCCCTTCCAAATAAAGCAACTGCGCTACTACGAGGCTTGACGTTGTATCATTGACTTCATCAGTCAGCATGATAATGCGGTCATTAAGTAGTCTCGAGAAAATATCGTAAGAGCGCTCACCGCGGCTCGTCTGTTCAACAACATAAGGTACAAGATTGCTCATCTCAGCCTTACCCCCTTATATGAAAAATTATAAAATACCATTTAGTTTAATCATTGGCGGAACACATTAAATTTATTCCGCAGCACTTGAATCTTTCTTATCTTCGCCATCCTGCTTCGGAGGTTCACCTTCCGCAATAACAGCTTTGTCTTTCACAAGCTTATAAGCCTTTTCAACACCAATGTCTTTTTCAAGGTCCTCGCGGTCAACGGCCTTTTTGATTTTCTCAACATCGGTTTTATATCCGTCGGCGATTTTTTTATACTCATCTTTGACGTCTTCATCGGTCGGCTTAATCTCTTCCAAATCTGCAATTTTTTCCAGAGCAAGGCGCAGTTTCACCTGGCGCTCTGCCTGAGGTTTAAACTGGCCGCGAAGGCCGTCACGGTCAAGGCCAGTGTACTTCATGTAAGAAGCGATTGAAAGGCCCTGTGACTGCAGGCGATAGCTAAAGTCACGGATATCGTCGTCCATACGGTTCTGGTACATGGCATCCGGAATATCGGCATGAACGAGTGTAACGAGTTTGTCGATAAGCTGATTATCAACGGCATCATTCGCTTCTGCTTCGCGCGAATCTGTAATTTTTTTGCGAATGTCCGCTTTATACTCATCAAGCGTGTTGAATTCGCTTATATCCTTTACAAATTCATCATCAATAGTCGGCAGCTCTTTATTTTTGATTTCATGGAGTTTAATATGGAATATGGCATCTTTACCCGCAAGGTCCGTTGCCTGATAGTCATCTGGAAATTTTACATTTACATCAAATTCTTCGCCGCTTTTGTGGCCAATAACCTGATCCTCGAATCCCGGTATAAACTCACCTGAGCCAAGCGTAAGGCTGTAGTTTTCCGCCTTACCGCCCTGAAAGCGCTTGCCGTCAACGGAGCCGTCAAAGTCAAGTACTGCTATGTTGCCCTTCTGGGCCTCGCAGTCATCTACTGTTACCATTCTTGCGCTGCGTTCCTGCACCTTCGCAAGTGCATCGTCTACATCCTTGTCAGTAACTTCAACAGGCTTTTTCCATGCAGTTAAGCCTTTGTAGCCCTCAATCTCAATTTCCGGCTTTGTTGTGACAGTCGCCTTAAATACGAGGCCGTCTTTTCCTGCGGAAACAAGGTCAAAGTCCACTTTATCCTGAACGACTTCAAGTTTAGACTCCTTGATTGCGTCTTCCATAGCCTTCGGATAAACAGAGTTAATGGCGCCCTCATAAAATACGTTATCACCATAATATTTTTCTACAAACTTGCGCGGAGCTTTTCCTCTGCGGAAACCAGGGATGGTTATTTTTTTATTATCTCTGCGGTAAGTCTGCTCAACAGCCTTTTCAAAAGTTTCAGCATCCACTGCCACTTCAAGCTGATATCGGTTTGTATCTACTTTATTAGATGATTTCAAACTCATATTAATGCTTCCTCCTGAAAGTTTACATATTGACGGAGTTTATTATACCACATGGCCAAAAAAGTTTCTACAGATTGCTAAAATTGTTTTTAATTTATTCATCGTACTTTAACAGGCATAAACCCAAGATGGTCGCATGAAATAAGATGCATATTTACACCGCGGTATTTTCCTGACGGCGCGCGGCTGGCGGCCGGGCCGTGAATATGGCCGAAGTAACAGTCCGAAATGCCTCGCTTCACTATGGCGTCCATAATCTCACTGCATTCCATTCCATCATATACCGGAGGATAATGAAGGAACACTATGGGCTTTTTCCCCATTTTCTGCGCCGCATCAATCGAGGCATTAAGGCGCCCGACTTCACGGCTTACAATTTTTTTGTCCTCGGGGCTTTCAGCGTCATACAGCCATCCGCGCGTCCCACAGACGGCCACATCGCCTACCTCGGCAGCGCTGTTATGGATAATTTCAATACTTGAAAAACCATTTTTTACAAAGAAATTTTCAATCTTTTTTTTAGTTGACCACCAGTAGTCGTGGTTGCCTTTGATGATGAGCTTGTGCCCCGGCAGCGAATCAATGAAACGGAAATCGAGCACTGCCTCATCAAGCTTCATCGCCCATGAAATGTCGCCTGCTATGACGACTGTGTCCTCGCTGCCGACAGCGGCGCGCCAGTTATCCTCCAGGCGATAAACATAATTTTCCCATCCTTCAAACACATCCATTGGCTTATTTGTGCCAAGTGAAAGGTGAAGATCAGCAATAGCAAATAGAGACATTCGCTAAGCCTTCCATCCCGCTGCTTCAAGAACAGCGCTACCAATCTGCCCTTTTTCACATGCTTTTGAAAAGCGCAGAGGCTTGTTTTCAATGTCTGCAATCGGTTTGGGAACAGGCGTCCCCGTTATCTCTGAAAGGCGGCGCACCGCACTGAATATGCCTTGCTCAGCCCCTTTGCCCTGTTCCAAAGCATTCAACACATCTGGCGCAAACTTATACGGGCTTGCTGTCGAAACTATAACGGTATGCGACTTGTCTCCAGTTTTTTCACGGTATTCGCGGCAGACATGAGCTGCAACAGCAGTATGCGGATCACAAAGATAATGCCTCGTGCTGAAAGCTCTGCATATTTCTTCTTCCGTTTCTACATCTCCGCAGAAACCGGCTGAAAACGTGTCCTTAACTTTTTGCAGCGAAGCGCCGTCTATCTGATATCTGCCGCACTTAGCGAGCTGCCCCATCCACTCAGTGACCTGCCTGTCATCTCCAGTTATATCAAAAAGCAGGCGTTCCAGGTTGCTTGAAACAAGGATATCCATAGAAGGTGAAATAGTTGTATAAAACCGGCGGTTCCGGTCATACACTCCCGTTGTAAGGAAATCAGTCAGCACATTGTTTGCATTTGAAGCACAAATGAGGCGGTTGATTGGCAGCCCCATTCTGCCCGCATAGTAAGCAGCGAGAATATCACCGAAATTCCCTGTTGGCACGCAGAAATTGATTTTTTCTCCCTGCTTGATAACACCAGCTGATGCGAGGTCACACCATGCGGAAAAGTAATAAACAATCTGCGGCAGCAGGCGTCCCCAGTTGATGGAATTTGCGCTCGAAAGCATAAAACCGCATTTCTCTGCTTTTCGGCAGATATCTGCGTCACCGAAAGCCTTCTTGACACCAGCCTGTGCGTCGTCAAAGTTTCCGCGTACCGCAATTACAGAGATATTGTCCCCCTCCTGCGTGCGCATCTGGCGCTCCTGCATTGCACTAACACCGTTCATCGGGTAAAACGCGATGATTTTTGTCATGTTAACGTTTTTAAAACCTTCAAGTGCTGCTTTGCCAGTGTCGCCCGATGTTGCTACAAGTACCAACGCTTTCTTGCCCGAATTTATTTTTTTCAGCGAAAGCGTAAGTAAATGCGGCAATATTTGCAACGCCATATCCTTAAAAGCGCATGTAGGCCCATGCCACAGCTCCAGAAAAGAAACGCCGTCCTTAAACGTAACGACCGGAGCGGGAGTTCCCCCGCTGAATTTTTCTGCTGCATAGGCTTTTGTCACACAGTCAGCAATCTCACATGCATCAAAATCGCTCAGGTAAAGTCCTAAGATTTCAGCTGCACGTCCGCGATAATCCATACCCTCCATGTTTTTAAGGCCTTGAGATGAAATTGACGGAAATAGCTGCGGAACAAACAGGCCGCCGTCACTGCTTATGCCTTGCGCGATCGCCTGAGCTGCGGAAACGCTTGCCCTGCAGTCACGCGTAGATAGATAATTCAAGGCGGTTTCTCCTTTCTGAGCAGTCAAGTCAGCTTATATGTTTATCATATACAAAGATACGCAAAATGTCAAAAAAAGCCTCTGCACGAAAATGCATTGGCAAAATAAGAAACAGAAACTGGCACACCATTTTCCGCCGTTACAGCCGCTGCGTCAAACCTCGGCTGGAGGGTGGTTGGATGCGACTGGAGGTAAAGGCAGGCAGTTAAGATTATCTTCTTCTGCTTTGACAGTGTTATGGCTTCAAGAGGATATAAAAAAGAACCACGCTCACGTGTTTTTACTTCCACAAACGCAAGGTAGCGGCCGTTCTGCGCAATAATATCAATTTCGCCAAAACGCGAGTGGAAATTGCGCTTAACGATACCAAAGCCGTGCCTATGGAGGTAATCCGCCGTATACTCTTCACCCGCGTCACCAGATGAATTAGACACTGGATCCTTCCCCCAATATCCTTTTTAAAAACGTTCTACGGTGCACAGGGCACGGCCCATACTTTTTCAGCATTTTAATATGGTAAGCAGTGCCATACCCTTTATGCTTTGCAAAGCCGTACTGCGGGTATATTTTGTCCACCTGTTCCATAAGCCTGTCACGGCTTACCTTAGCCAAAATTGAGGCCGCCGCAATGTTTGCTGAAAGGGCATCACCCTTTACAATAGTCTGTGTTTCGACTCCAAGGCTTGGCATTCTGTTTCCATCTACAATAGCCAAATCAGGTGTAACGCCAAGTTTGTCAAACGCACGCTTCATAGCGCGGAAAGTCGCCTGAAGTATATTAACTTCATCGATTTCTTTTTCTGTTGCAAAACCAATACCATATGCTACGGCTCCAGCTGTTATCTTGTCAAACAGCATGCTGCGTTTTTTCGGGGTCAATTTTTTTGAGTCATTAATCCCTTCAATAGTGCAGTTTTCCGGAAGTATTACAGCAGCTGCAAACACCGGCCCTGCAAGAGGGCCGCGCCCCGCCTCATCTATTCCGCAGATGAAATGGTGCCCATTCTGTTTTGCCAGATTTTCATAGTAATACATATCATTCACGGTTTTAAAGGCTCCAAAGTTATGCGCCCTATTTTGGCACTTCTGAACTCGTCAAGTAGCATATGCGCCGCGCGCTCGGTGTTTACAACTCCTCCCACCGAAAGCATGCCGCGTTTTCTGCCTATGCGCTCCAGCATACCAAAGCCGTCCATTTCATTTATGTCTTCATCTATACGGTAACATTCTTTTAAATTATCCGGTGCAATTTGCCTTAGTGTTTCAAGCAGCTGGCAGGCAATCGGCTCAACATCGTAAGTTGACTCCTTCACTGCACCTGTAAATGCGAGGTGCTCCCCTACTTTTCTGCTGCTGATTTTCGGCCATAAAACACCTGGCGTGTCCATCATTTCAAAGCTTTTGCCGATTTGAAACCATTGGCTTGTGCGGGTTACGCCGGGCCTGTTCTCAACAGCAGCGCGGCTTCCATGTGCGAGCCTGTTGATTAAAGAGCTTTTGCCGACATTGGGTATGCCTACAGCCATAAGGCGTATACGTTTCCCCGTCATGCCCTTTTCTTTCCATGACTCCATTTTTGCGCTGAGTAAACGTTCGCTTTGCGAAAAAAGTGACCCTATGCCTTTGCCGGACTTGCAGTCAGCCGAAAAAGCACCCCAGCCTCTTTTCTGAAAGCAGTTCAACCAAAGAGCCGTTTGTTTTGGGTCGGCAAGATCTTCCTTGTTCATAAGGATAATGCGTGGCTTAGAGCCGATAAGGCGCCCAAGCTGAGGATTATGGCTGCTCAGCGGTATGCGGGCATCAAGTATCTCAACCACAGCATCCGCGAGTTTTAGATTTTTTTGAATTTGCTTTTCTGTTTTTACCATATGGCCAGGAAACCACTGTATGGTCTGCTTTTCGCTGCCATTCATTTACAGTATCAGCCCTCAGATTATTAAAATTTGCAGTCTCCTGTGAGCCCCATAATCATCGGCTGTGGAAGCCGTGGAACGGACTGAGCAAGAAACTGACTTTGCCCATTATGTAGTGTGTGTCAATAACGCCAACGTCTGTAAAGCGGCTGTCTTCAGAAACAGGTCTGTTGTCACCAAGCACAAAGACATGGCCTTTTGGCACCGTCAGCGGAAACTTTGTCGTTCCTTTCTGCTTCGTTATGCCATTTTTAATATACGCCGATTCATCGAGTGGCTTGCCATCAATATAAACATAGCCTGATGAGAAATTGATATTCACTGTCTGCCCTTCCGTTGCAATTATGCGCTTTATAAGCCTATCATTCAGCTTTGTGCCTGCTGCGTCGATAACTACAACGTCACCGCTTTTAAAGCTGCGGTCCGTACATGAAACAAACAGCCTGTAACCTTCATAATAGTTTGGCTCCATTGACTTCCCTTGAACTTCAACATTCAGCCGGAAAAAGAAAACAAAAAGAATCATAACGGCAATCAACGCTGTCATGAGTGCTTCCACCCATTCATAGCATCCTTCTGTAAAACCGCTGTGCTTTTTTGGGAGCATCTCGTCCGAATTTTCAGGATCTGCCATATTTCGTTCCCACCTTACTTAATAAAAACAGCCTTTACATATTTTATATGGCCATAGCAGTAAAAAGCGGCAGTAGCAAAAAAAGGGACATAATGATGTCCCTTTTTGAACAGTTTAAAATGAAGATCCCATTAACGGACCTGCGCTTTTACTTTTGCAGCCTTGCCTACTTTACCGCGCAGGAAATACAGCTTAGCCCTGCGTACAGCGCCTCTGCGCACAACTTTAACAGCTTTTACATTTGGCGAATGGATTGGGAAAACCCTCTCGACACCTACGCCATAAGAAACACGGCGGACAGTAAAAGTCTCACTCACACCGCTGCCTTTGCGCGCTATTACAGTGCCCTCAAAGGCCTGAATTCTTTCCCTGTCGCCCTCACGCACATTTACATCTACACGCACGGTGTCTCCAACTTTAAATTCAGGCAATTCTTTTTTCATAGAATCCTGAGCGATTGTCTTTAATGCATCCATAAACAAATACTCCTTCTAAAATTCAGGCATTCATGCTTATTGCAGAGGAATACCCCCTCCATGCCGTGGAAATTAGGCATGGCCCTCACTGGCAGTGCCAGCGGATAAAATTACTCAAGCTCTTTTTATTTTATCACAACCGTTTTTTTAATGCAACAGATTTTTAAATTAAAAGCATTTTCAGCATTATACCTCAAACCGAAAGGCCAAAACCTCAGTTATGCTTTTACAGCGTATCTACAAATGCCGTATTAGTTCCCACAGGCCCATCATAAGCTCGCCCGGAATAAATTTTGCTACAATCCGGTGCAGAAAGCATACAATTCCGGGAGTCGATACAGGAAGGCCGAGACGACTGTCAGTCAAAGCCATGCGGACTACGCTCTTCTCCCGCGAGGCAAAAGGGAAGCCCCAAATGTAGGAGCTGTTCCTTGTTTTCTGCGCCGTACCGATAAATTCCGTATCCTTAATCCAGTAAGGGCAGACGGCCGTGACTTTTATTTTCCTTCCAAAAAGCTCGACGCGGAGTGCCCTGCTATACCTGTAAAGGAACGCCTTTGTCGCCGCATATACGTTGAGGTACTGGAACGGCTGGAATGCCGAAGTTGAACATATCTCAAGGATACGGCTTCCTTCTTTCATGTACGGAAGTACAATCTGCGTCATATCTACAGCAGCACGGCAGTTAAGGTCTATCATATCGTCGCAGTCCGCAACAGATATATCACTGTAACTGCCGATTTTTCCAAATCCGGCTGCATTGACAAGAACACGCACATCCGGCTGCTCACTTTTAAGAATTGCAGAAATTTTTCTGAAGCTTTCCTTGTCTGTCAAGTCATACGGAAGAATCTTTAAAGGAATGTCCACCTGTTTCTGAAGCTCTTCCATACGTTCGCGCCTGCGGGCGACTGTCCAAATCCCGTCAAGGCACTCTTTTTTAGAAATCTGCCTAACAAATTCCTGCCCAATGCCGCTCGAAGCTCCGGTAACTACCGCTATATGCACTCAGCCTGCACCTTCCTTTCATGGTTAAATAAGTGAGCCGGTTATACTCCGCTTTCAAGCATATCGAGCAGTCTGCTGAATGTCGCCATAGTGTCCTGCATAGGTTTCGCAGTTGCCATGTCCACACCAGCTTTACGCAGGATATTTACCGGATAGTCGCTGCTGCCGCTTTTGAGGAATCCTTTATACTGCTCCACTGCTTTCTCACCGTCTGAAAGTATTCTTTCTGCAAATGAATTTGCGGCAGCATACCCCGTTGCATACTGATAAACATAAAAGTCACGGTAAAAATGCGGAATTCTTGCCCATTCAATATCAATTTCCGGATCAACCATCATCTCAGGCCCGTAATATCTCACATTGAGTTTATGCCAATAGCTGCAGAGGTCATCAGCCGTAAGCGGTATGCCCTTTTCTGTCTGTTCATGTGTGAAAGTCTCAAACTCCGCAAACATCATTTGGCGGAACACCGTAGCGCGTATCTGTTCAAGCTGCGAATTTACAAGGTACAGCTTTTTATTTTTGTCCTGCTCATTTGCAATGAGGTGGCGGATAAGCAATGACTCATTTGTCGTCGACGCGACTTCTGCGCAGAAAATCGCATAATCCGAGTAAATATACGGCTGTGTTTTCTTAGAATAGTAAGAATGCAGCGAGTGGCCCATTTCATGTGCAAGCGTTGAAACATCGTCAAGAGTATAGTTATAGTTCATCAGCACATACGGCTGGGTGTCATAGCATCCCCAAGAGTATGCACCGGAGCGCTTGCCCTTGTTAGGGTAGCGGTCTACCCAACCTTCGCTGATTCCTTTAGAAAACAAGCCAATATATTCTTTTCCGAGCGGCGCAAGGCCCTCTTTTACAATATCGACAGCTTTGCTGAACTCAATGTGAACGTCCGGCACATCTACAAGCGGTGCATACAGGTCGTACATGTGAATGGTATCAATGCCAAGGAGCTTCTTTTTAATGTTAACATAGCGGTGCAACAAATTTAGGTTTTTGTCAACCACATCTGCCGCAGTGCTGTAAACCCCAAGTGGAATTCCATTTGGGAAAAGTGAGCTTTCAAGCGATGATTTATAATGGCGTAACTTTGCATTCATTGCACATCTTTTCACAGAAGAAACAAGCAGCGACGCGAACGTATTTCTAAACTGCCTGTACCCTCCAAACAGTGACTGGAACGCCTCACGGCGCACACGCCTGTCTTTCGACGTAATATACCCATAATAGCTGCTTTCAGTAAGCGGAACTTCCATGCCATTCTCATCATGCACAGGGTGAAACTCCATATCGGCATTCGAAAGCAGCGTATATGCGCTGTGCGGAGCCTCAAGGCAGTCTGAAAGCGAAGCCAGGATTGATTCGCTGTTTTTGTCGAGTGTGTGCGATTTAAGCCGTAGTATTTGCTCAAGGCGGAAACGGTAAAGCTCCAAGTCCGGCAATGCTTTAATCTCATTTTCCACAGTTCCCTCCGGATATGAAAGGATCTCTGGCATGAAAAATGATTCTGCAGCCTCAAGTTCTGAAAGGTAAACGCTTATTTTTGATTTTAAGCCGAGAAATTCAGAGTTCGAAGTATCTTCGTCCGAGCGCAGGTTCGCGTATACAAAAAGTTTTTCCGCACGGCGTGAAACTTTTTCATCAAGCTTGAAAAATTCCAGCAGCTTATGAGCATCACTCAGTTTTCCGCGGAAAGCAGGAATCCCCGCTGCGTTTTCTTTTAGCTTAGAAAAGTCCGTATTCCATTCGTCCGTGTTTTTATATATTTTTTCAACAGCCCATTTGTCATTTGGTGAAATTTCATCCCTTGCCTTGATTTTTGCCGGTTCACCCATTATAATCCCTCCATATTTAGACAAAATAGTATTGTCATATTTCCATAAACCAAAATGCTCATTGGCAACTTTAAATTTCATTATAGCAAGCAAACAATTTATTTTCAATAAAATAAATTCAGGCTTTGGATATTTTAAGGGATTTCGAAGAAAAAAGTCCGCGTGACATATTGCACATGCGAACTTCCATCGTTTTGCACTATCAAATTAAAAATCAAAACCGGTATTCAGAAATTCCGCGTAAAAATATCACTATCATCAAGAAGGCTTTCTACTGTATCAAACCCAAGGCGATGAAGCAGCTCTATGACATACGGATTGTCTATAGGCGTTTTATAGGCAGACTTTTCACCGTATTCCGCAACATTTTTCCGTCCCTCTTCTTTGGGTATAAGCGCCTTCGGACCTCCTACACATCCTCCTGCACATCCCATCCCTTCAATGAAATTAGCCGAAATTCTCCCTGCGAGCAGGTCGTCCAGCATTTTTTTGCAAGCAGGCACACCGTCAGCATGTATTGCATGCACAGTTATTTTGCGATGCGGGTCTATCCGCTCTACTGTGCTCTTTACCGCTTCGCTTACACCACCGCTTCCAGCATAAATGCGTCCCGCACGTGAGGAATGGTCACGCAAATCTTCAGGCAAGTTTTCCGGATGAATCCCCGCAAAGTCAAATACGTTCTGCATTTCACGGAACGTCAGCACATGGTCAACAGCACCGGCAAGGCCTTTCTCTCGTGCTTCCGCTTTCTTTGCGAGACACGGGCCTATAAACACAGTTATGGCGTCAGGATGAAGCTTTTTTATTGAGCGCCCACAGGCCACCATTGGCGACACAGAGCCCGGCACATGTGGGATAAGCTGTTTATAAACCCTGCGTATCATGGCTATCCACATGGGGCAACAGCAGCTCGTGAGTTGAAAGTCTTTTTCAGTTACAATATTTTTATCAAACTCCAGCGCTTCTTTTAACGTGAGAATATCGGCAAACAGGGCAACCTCAACCATTCCTGTAAATCCAAGGAATTTAAATGCCGTGCGCAACTTTCCAGGCGTCACATCGTCCCCAAACTGCTTCACAAACGCAGGGGCAACCATGGCAAAGACTGGCGATTTACCGCTGTTTATGTCAGCAAATGTTGGTAGGATATCTTTGCTTTCAATTAATTTTTTAGCGCGGCAGCCTCTCACACATTCAGCGCAGCCAACGCACATGTCAGAACGCACAGCCATGTTGCCGTGCTCGTCTTTATACAATGCATCAAACAGGCATCTGCCAGCGCATGCAGCTTTTTCGCTTTCTGAACATGCGCATTCCCCTATGCGAATAACGGGCGGATGGCTTTTCGGGTTTAAAAGGCAGTCCAAATCATGAGGGTCGAATTTTTCCTGCTCAATTTTATTAAGTTCATCGGGTATATCACCATTGACAGACGCTTTTGCCAGGCGTGTATGCAGCTCGTGAAACGTGACCATTTAATTTATCCCCACTTCCGTTTTAGCCAATTGCCTTCCACAGCCTTAATTTTCTATATTATTCTGCCATATTATGCTTCAGCTCTGTTCTTATTTAATCACAATATCAGCATTTTAAATAAATTTTACAGAAAAAAGCCGTATCCTTTAAATCCAGAAATGGTCCTTGCAAATTAAAATCACGAAATATTTGTATTTTTATCAATAAGCGAATACAAGCCCGCCACGGTCAGCGTAAACAGTGCTCAGCCCGCCTGCGCGGAAAATTTTGATGTCTTTAAATGGTATGCTGTTTCTAATTGCCTCACGCATTTTTTCGGCCTTTTCCTTAATGTCGACAAAAGTTATAGCAAGGGTAGAGTTCTCAATATCTTTTGCAGTGGAGGCAATAAGGTTAATGAGCTTTGTTTCGGCCTGTTTTTCACCTATGGCACGGCTTTTCATAACAATTTCGCCGTTTCCATTTGCGCCGAGGATAGGGGTAATCTTTAAAGCCTTACTGACGCTGGCTTTCCATCCGCTGATACGTCCGTTGCGCTCCAGATTCTCAATAGAATTAGGCAGAAACAGCGTTTCCAAACCTGAAGAATATTCATTTACCTTATCCACAATCTGCTCATTGCCAAAGCCTTGTTCCAACAGGCCATTAAGTTTAAGCACAACAAGGCTCTGCCCTGCCGAAGCAGTTTTGCTGTCTAAAACATATACCTGATTTTTACAGCCTTCATCCTCAAGCATTTGCTTAGCTGCTACAGCGCTTTGATATGAGCCGCTGAGCTTTGATGATATTGTAACTACAAAATTAATGGCATCCTTTTTAAACTTCTCATAAAAATCATAAGGAGAAGGGCATGAAGTTGAAATTTTTCCAATGTCTGCCTTCATTTTCGAAAGGAGCGTAGATGTATCTACATTGTTGTCAACTATTTCTTCTCCTCCAATACTTATTTTAAATGGAATACGCAGAATGCCACTCAACCTTTCACACACTTTTTCGTTGAAGTCAACACAGCTGTCAACAATAATCTGTTTTTTCATTACATTTTCCCCCACGGTTTTACGGCACTTATTGTTTATGCTTAAAAGATATTTGATACAAATATCTTACGCGTTTATTATAATCGCAGCACACGTTTTTATGATTCCGTAAATAAATGGAAAACGCGGCAATATCTACATTTTTTAATTTTCTCACCATCGTTAAAATATTGCTTGCATAAAATCATTCAGCTGTTTTGAATAATGCCGTCATCTGTGCAGAAACATTTCAATATGCGGTATGCCATCTTCCAGAAAGACATCAGAGCAAGGCTTAAATCCCATTTTTTCATAAAAATTTTTTATATAAACCTGTGCCTCAATATGTATATCGTTTCCATGCAATGTTCCAATAACAAAATCAGTGGCTTTCTGCACCATCTTTCTTGCAAGGCCATGCTCCCTTTTATCCCTGCGCACTGCAAGCCGCCCGATAGATATTTCTTCAAATGTCTGCCCTTTGTCTAAAATGCGCAGGCAGGCACATATATTTCCATTTTCATCTTCAACAAAAAGGTGCCAACTGTTAGCATCATAGCCGTCAATATCCTGATATGGGCACTTCTGCTCTACAACAAAGACCTGATTGCGAAGAAGCAGAATACCGTACAACTCAGGCAGCGACAAATCGCTGAACCTTTTTAAATACCAACTCATTTACTATTAACTCCCTGTTTTATTATTAATGTTAATATCAGTAAAATCAAGCCTGCGCGGCATCTATTTTACCTTGGCGGCTTACCGGTTAAAGTTAAAACTGCTTTAAATTAGTGCGCTTCAGCGTTATAATTGAATATACATTAAAAAACGTAGAATAGACAAGAGGCAATTTACATGAAAATAAGACGGCGCTATCATTTTACCGGTTTTGTACAAGGTGTTGGCTTTCGTTTCAGGGCTTACCACTCCGCACAGCTTCTTGGCCTCACTGGATGGGTACGCAACGAATACGACGGTAGCGTAACAATGGAAGTGCAGGGCGAAAGGCAAAAAATTGATTCAATGATTGACAAAATCCAGAATGGCCTTTACATAAACATAGACCATACAGATTTTAAAGAACTGCCGCTTAATCCTGATGAACGTTCTTTTGAAATTGCTAACTGATTTTTTGTCATAGGCAAAATGGCCAAACATAACCCCTATCATGTATGACAGGGGTTATAAAAAATAAAAATATTTGCTTTTTGTTTTTATAAGAATGCCGCCTTAACCAAACAGTGGAGGAATGTTGCTAAATGCACTGTGCAAAGCGCTGCTTACCTGGACTAATCCAAAAGTAGTTAAGACAGCACTAATAACAGCAAGGACAACAAAGAAGATTATACATCCTTTTACAGTTTTAAGATTGCTGTTAATTTTTTCCAAAGTAAAAAGTTTAAGTTCTTCATCAGATAAACCGCCTTTTGAATATCTCATAAATACTTTAGGCGTATTATTAGGCACAGCATCAACATTATCCGGCAGTTCTTTCTTGGTCATATTGGCAAATTTCTGATTTTCTTCATCAGTGCAGTGGCTGATTGAAATCAGCTTATCCTTATAAAGTGCCCGATAAAAATTTTTCTTGATACTCACAATACTACCTCTTTCAAAATATCATTCACCCGAAGATACCACGGCCATTTTAGTTGTGAGAGCATATTATCTTCTCACAAACAGTATTAGACCTTTAATTTTACATTATTTGCACACTCCTTTCTCTATTTATTATCTACAATTATATATTTAATACGAATATTGTGCTACATTAAGTGAGCATTTTTCCAAAGTGCCATTGATGATAGCCAGCTGGGAATTCTAAGCAGCAATTATTAAAATCAGCATAAAAATAAACCCTCTTAATATGTTGATACACATACTAAAGGGGGTTTATAATGCTATACAAATCGAATATAGAGTGCTCAAAGAATCATTTTGGTATATATCATTATCTGCAGTTTAATTCCATTTTAAATTAATAATTATACAGATGCTCTTGGAGCCTGCGTGTGGATTGATTTTATTGATCTTCCTCGGAATTATCCCAGTTATGCCACACGTTTTGGACATCGTCATTATCTTCAAGCGCGTCAAGAAGATGCTGCATACGTGAAGCAGGACCCTCATCATCCAACTTAACATAGGAAACAGGAACCATTTCAATTTCTGCAGTGATAAACTGGTACCCTTTTTTTCCTAAATCAGAAAGCACACCGCTGAAGTCATCAGGCTCCGTATAAATCTCGAAAACGTCATCATCGGCTTCAAAATCGGAGGCGCCAACCTCGAGCGCATCTTCCATAACCTTATCTTCGTCAAGGCCTTCGCGTTCGATTACAAGAACGCCCTTGCGGTTAAACAGATAAGAGACGCATCCGGTAGTGCCGAGATTCCCGCCAAATTTGTCAAAATAATGGCGTATGTCGCCCGCCGTACGGTTACGGTTATCTGTAAGCGTCTCGACTATTACTGCTATCCCGTTCGGGCCGTAACCCTCATAAGTAATATTTTCATATTTAGTGCTATCACCATCGCCAGCCGCACGTTTTATTATGCGCTCTATATTGTCGTTTGGCACATTGGCTGCTTTTGCCTTCGCGATGCAGTCTTTAAGACGTGAATTGGCTTCCGGATCTGCCCCGCCGCCTTCTTTGACAGCTACCGACAGTTCACGGCCTATCTTTGTGAAGACCTTTGATTTTGCTCCGTCTGCTTTCTCTTTTTTCCGTTTTATATTATTCCATTTTGAATGGCCTGACATAAAGTATCCTCCCACTAAAATCCATTATAACGTAATTTTAATTATACCACAGTACAATTATAAAAGCAAACGGGCATAACATGTATTTACCGTCTTTAAATATGAATCCTACCATCGCAGTAAGAGCATGTGAGCATATCCCCCGTCGCTGTGAAAAGGTGAGGCAAGTAAGGCTCAGTCTGCGTAATGCAGTTAGGGTTGCTGCATTTGTACGGGTATATAGAGCCCAGCCTGCTCACATCAGGCTTAATCCTGTTGCTTTGAAGGATTGTGAGGATAAGCGCCATCCTTGCATACATTCCGTAGACGGTCTGGCGGAAATAAGTAGCGCGCGGGTCATGGTCGACCTCTTCGGTAATTTCATCGATACGCGGCAGCGGATGGAGTATGCGCAGGTCCGGCTTAGCGGCCTCAAGTTTCTCGGCATTGAGCACATAAATGCTCTTTTGCTCTTCATACTGTTTTCTGTTTGCAAAGCGTTCCTGCTGTATGCGCGTCATGTAAAGCACATCAAGTTTCGGCAAGGCTTCTTCAAGTGACAAAGCTTCTTCATATTTGCAGCCCGCTGCATCTATTACGTCTTTCACATACTGCGGAAGCGCAAGCTCAGAAGTGGAAATCAGGATAAATGAATTGCCTTCAAACTGCGCCATGGCTTTTATGAGCGAATGTACAGTGCGGCCGTATTTTAAGTCACCGCACAGCCCAATGCAAAGGTGGTCAAGCCTCCCTTTTTCATTATAAAGCGTCACAAGATCCGTCAAGGTCTGGCTTGGGTGCAGATGGCCGCCGTCGCCTGCATTGATAATAGGTACTTTAGAATAAAGGGCAGCAGCAGCGGCAGCACCCTCATGCGGGTTGCGCATAACAATCAAATCCGTATAGCCGCTCACAACCGTAATAGTATCTTTAAGGCTCTCACCTTTTGACACTGACGTGTTTTCAGGATTATCGAATCCTACCACTTCGCCCCCGAGACGGTACATAGCCGTCTGGAAAGACATTTTTGTCCGCGTAGAAGGTTCATAGAAAAGCGTAGCCATAATCTTTCCCCGGCACGATTCACGGTATGCCCACGGATTCTTGTGTATGCAGTCTGCAAGGTTAATAAGTTCTTTAAGCTGCGGCACCGTCAGCTGGTCCAAATCAATCATGTGATTCAGCTGCAAAATACATCGCTCCATTCAATTTTTATCTATTCTACCATTTAAGCTGCAAATATACAAGCATGCATGGCGTGTACCATGTTCAAGGCAACCTTTCAAGCTTAATATGTTCAAGCCGTTACCCGCGGCACAAGAGTATAATTAAAAAGCGCACTGCCCTATCTCCTTAAGGCAATGCGTATAAAGGCTTTTATAATTAACTTTTATTTTTATTGACTAAATGCGGCATCTTAAAAACTTGAAGGAATTTTTTTGCAAGCACATCATATTCATTATGAGCAAGAATATACATTTTTCCATGTGCGCCCATTTTTTCAAGCTCATCTTGCGGCATCTGCGACAACTTTACGGCAGCGTCGGCAATTGCCTGACTGTTTTCCGGCGGGATTGATATGCCGCACTGCGCTTCTGCGACCATATCATTAGGGGCATCGATTGCAAATATTACAGGTTTGCCCGCCATCATATAATCCATAAGTTTGTTAGGGCTCACGCCAAACCTGAAAAGCGGCTGGCTCTGAAGGCCTATATAAAGCGCGTCGAGCTGGAAGAGAAGCTCCGGGATCTGATCACGCCGCACAGGATCGAGAAATTCTACAATGTCGTCAAGCTTGAGCTTATGCGTCTTTTCAATAAGGCGCTCCCTTTCAGGGCCCGGGCCTATTGAAAGCAGTTTTATTTTTCTGCCGCGCAGCTTCTCCCCCGCTTCAACGTAGCTGTCAAGCGCATTTGCTATGCCATGCGCACCAGTATACCCGATAAGGAAATATCCGTCGCTATGGTACTTTTTCAGCTTGTCACGGTAAACCATTGGGTAATGAAACGGTTTTTCCCACTCCGATTTCTCAATCCCATTAGGTATATATATAAATTTTTCCGGCAGCATACCGTGCTCTACCATATGGCCTTTAGCGCACGGCAGAAGTGAAACAATATAGTCGCTATAGCGGTAGCAGTCATTTTCCGCTTTCTGCATCACACGTATATATGGGTGCTTAGGGCTCATGCCGCCGAGCTCAATAGGGCTTAACGGCCACAGGTCATGCACTTCATAAATAAGCATAGCACCGTACTTTTGTGCAATACAGCGCGCCGGATATATATCGAGTGGGTAAGTCGACGAGGCGATGACTGCATCTGGTTTCCCCTGAGAGATAATTTTTGGACGGTAACGGTAAAGGCCCCGCAGGAAAGAAATCATGTTTTTTATTCTGTCTTTATTATTGCCATGATACTCATTTCCTGCTATCCAGAAATAGCGTATTCCATCAATCATTTCTTCCCTGTATTTGTCCCTGCCGATGTCAGGGTTATGCGTACGCAGATGTGAAAATGAGCTTGCCACAACAGTGACATTGTTTCCTGCTGCCGCCCAGCGCTTTGCCATATAGTACGGCCTATACTCCATTCCGTTGTATACTGAGCCCGCATAATGATTGATATATATGATATTCAATGAAGTCACGCCCCATATTTTAAAAGGATAGAAGCAATTTTTTCCGACGCGTGTCCGTCGCCAAAAGGCCTGCTTTTACGTGTGGCCTGATCCGGCACGGTTTCCGTAGCCTTGCGGTAAATATCGTTTGTATCAAGGCTTGAGAGGACATTCCAATTTCCCGCAAGGGTTTCAATCCATTCAGTCTCGCTGCGCAGCGTGATGCATGGTACTTCCATAAACCACGCTTCTTTCTGCAGGCCGCCGGAATCTGTAAGCACCTGGCAGGCATTGCTTGTAAGAAGTAGCATCTCAAGGTAGCCTACAGGCGGTATAAGCCTGATATTTTTATAGCCGCGCTTTTTTACCGCCTGCTCCGCAAGCGGGCGTGTCCGTGGGTGGATAGGAATTATCACAGGCTGCGGCAGTTTTTCAAACGCGTCAAAAATACGGATTATTGCGTTAAGGCCGCCGTCTGTTGTCTCTGCACGGTGAAGTGTTGCGAGGCGGTATTGCTTAGGCTTAATGCCAAGCTGACTTAAAATTGCCCTTTTCTCTGGGTTGGATTTAGCCACATTCAGAAAATGCAAGACCGAGTCAAGCATTACGTCACCTGTGATTTCAACGCCGCATGTAATATTTTCTTTTTTAAGGTTTCCGGCTGCAGTTTCAGTCGGGCAGAAAAGCCATGTGGATATATGGTCTGTAAGTACACGGTTCTGCTCCTCAGGCATACGCATATTGTAAGAGCGCAGCCCGGCCTCAACATGGGCTACGGGGAGGTGAAGTTTTGAAGCTGCGAGCGCCCCTGCAAGCGTTGAGTTAGTGTCGCCGTAAACAAGCATTATGTCCGGCTTCTCTTTAAAAATGACCTCTTCTATTTTTATCAGCATCTCGCCTGTCTGTTTTCCGTGCGTGCCCGAACCTACGCCGAGGTTGTAAGCCGGCTTTGGAATCCCGAGCTCTTCAAAAAACACTGCAGACATGTTTTTATCGTAATGCTGGCCCGTGTGGACTATAACTTCATCGCATTTGCCTTTAAGCGCACGTGAAACAACGGAGGCTTTGATGAACTGCGGCCTCGCGCCGATTACCGTCAATATTTTCATCAGAATCAGTCCACCTTTACGTCATCGTGGGCCATGTCGAGGGTAGAGAAATTGAGCCCATCATATTTGACCGGCTGGCCTGTTTTCTGTGACTTGTATGCCGCCAGAATTATTTTCAGGCCTTTTATGCCTTCTGTACCGCTGACAAGCGGCTCAGTGTGTGTATCTACGGCATGGATAAAGTTGCGGTAAAGTGTGTTGTGCCCGCTTCCATAAACATCTTTAGGGTCAGTGCCGGCAAGTTTTGCCACCTCGGTATCCTGTGCGGCAGGGTTTGCAAAATTCCAAGTTTCAATGCGGTTTACAGCAAGGCCGCCAATAACTGCTGTTCCCGTTTCCCCTGATATTGAAAGCGTCTCTTCAAGATTTTTAGGGTAAATGCAAGCTGTGCCTTCCACCATGCCAACAGCACCATTCTTAAAGCGAATCAGTATGGCGCCAAAGTCCTCTGCTTCAATATCACGCAGATAATTACCCGTCATAGCCATAATTGTGTCCGGCTGGCCGCCGAGGCTCCATTGCAGAAGGTCAATGCCATGGATGCACTGGTTCATAAGCGTGCCGCCGTCCTGTGCCCATGTTCCGCGCCACGGCGCCTGCTGGTAATACGGCATTGTGCGGTTCCAAAGTATACGTGCAGAGCCACTGACAAGCTTGCCAAAGCGTCCGTCTTCAAGTGCTTTATGGAGCTGCTGCACGGGCGCATTGAATCGGTTCTGGTGGCAAACGCCAAGTGTTACGCCGTGCTGTTTAGCCTCGCGTATCATCTGCTCTGCATCAGCCGTGTTCAAGGCCATTGGCTTTTCAACAAGCGTATGCTTGCCTGCACGTATGCAGTCAAGCGCTATCCGCGCATGGTAGCCGCTTTCTGTAGCCACAGCGCAGCAGTCTATATCCATCTCATCAAGCATTTTATGGTAGTCCGCATAAACTGCAGGCTTTTCCCCTGTGCCTGCAGCAAGGTCTGCCGCTTTCTTTTCGGCGCGTTCCGCCACAGGGTCACATACGGCCACAAGCTTCATAATATCCTGGTTGGCAATGGCAGCGGCAATATGGTTTTTCGAAATGCGGCCACAGCCAATAAGTGCAAAACGATATTTTTTCATGATAAATCACCTGTCCTTACGGATTATTGGAAATAATGCCCTAAAATATGCAGTAAATCCAGCATCTGCATATTAGAAAATTACCCCCGCTCTCAGCTGAAAACGGGGGTAAAGAGCTTTTACAGAAGTTCGATATTTGAGCGGTCTTTCACGTCTTTCATTGCATTGCGTGTGTCAAATACTTCCTGCGACAGTTTCTGTATCCTGTTGTAGTCAAAGCTGGAATGGGCAGTGCAAATGATAACAATATCGGATTCGCGAAGCATATCATCAGTAAGCTCTTTTGCGCCTGTGTGCACCTTGCCCTTAAAGCGGTATTCCGGAATAAACGGGTCATAGAAAGTCGTATTCGCACCTTGTTTTATAAGGATATCAATTACACTGAGCGCCGGGCTCTCACGGTAATCGTCGATGTCTGCCTTATATGCGACACCAAGCACGAGAACTTTGGCGTCATTGATTGACTTTTTATCGCGGTTAAGGACTGTTGCGGCACGCTGCACAACATATTCAGGCATCGCCGTGTTGATTTCGCCTGAAGTCTCAATCAGGCGCGTGTGGTAATTATATTCCTTTGCTTTCCAGTCGAGGTAGAATGGGTCGAGAGGTATGCAGTGGCCTCCAAGGCCAGGGCCTGGATAAAACGCCTGAAAGCCGTATGGCTTCGTTTTTGCTGCATCGATTACTTCCCAGATGTTTATGCCCATGCGGTGGCAGAGTATTGCCATCTCGTTCGCAAGGCCAATGTTGATATTGCGGTAAGTATTTTCAAGAAGCTTTTCCATCTCTGCAACAGCAGGCGAAGAAACCTCATATACACCGCCTGCAAGCACACTGCGGTAAAGTGTAGCTGCTACCTCAGTTGAATCCTTGCCTATGCCGCCGACAACTTTAGGTGTATTTTTCGTCTTGTACTGCTTATTGCCCGGGTCAACTCGCTCAGGCGAAAATGCAAGGTAAAAATCTTCGCCGCATTTCAAGCCGCCAGCTTCAAGAATCGGCTTTAAAAGCTCTTCAGTTGTACCCGGATAAGTCGTCGACTCAAGTATAATGACCATGCCGCGGTGCGCAAACTTTGCGACAGATTCCGTTGAGCCTTTTACATAGCTTATATCCGGCTGCTGGTACTGGTCCAGCGGTGTGGGAACACAAATACAAACAGCATCCACTTTCTTTATAAACGCAAAATCAGATGTAGCAGAAAATCTGTTCTTTTTCACAAGGTCTTTAAGCGTATCGCCAACAATATCGCCGATATAATTGCGTCCCTCATTGACAGACTTAACTTTCTTTTCCTGAACGTCGAACCCTATCGTGCGGTAGCCTGCTTTTGCAAATTCGACCGCAAGAGGCAGCCCAACATAGCCAAGGCCCACAATACCAACAACAGCAGACTTATTTTTAATCTTATCCAGAAGCTCCGATTTAATATTAGTCATGTTTTTTCCCCCGTAACTCATCAGATATTTTTAAGGACAGAGCAAATATCATCAATCACGTCATCCGTGATATAGCCGTGCATTGGAAGGCTGAAAACAGTCTGTGAAAGCTTTTCAGCTACAGGTAAATCGCCTCTCTTATAGCCGAGCGGTTCATAAACTTTTTGCAGATGAAGTGGATTAGGATAATAAATATTTGAAGGCATACCAGCAGCTTTCAGAGCGTCCATCGCCTTTGTGCGTTCCTCAGGGCTCTTTGCCCTCAGTGTGTAATAGGCAAAGCTTGATGTGAACCCTTTACGGACAGACGGCACTGTGAACCGCCCTTTAAGCTGCTCTGAATAGCGTGCCGCAGCATGTATGCGGTGACGGTTCTCTTCGTCAAATGCATGCAGCTTTGGAAGAAGGATGGCAGCCTGAAGCGTGTCAAGCCTTGCGTTTAACCCTAATCTGACATTGTCATATTTCATGGTGCCTTTGCCATGGACGCGGATGGAGGCCATGATGTTATAAAGCCCTTCGTCATCTGTAAAAATTGCACCGCCGTCACCATAGCAACCAAGCGCTTTTGCAGGGAAAAAGCTTGTCCCTGAACAATCGCCGAACGAGCATGCCTTTCTCTCCCCTATGGCACCGCCAAAACCCTGCGCACCATCTTCCATGAGGAACAGGCCATAATCCTTGCAGATTTTCTCAATCCGTACGAAATCTGCAGGATGGCCAAACAAATCAACTGCAACTACTGCTTTTGGCTTAAGCTTCCCATCGCGTTTAGTCTTCTCGATCTGGCTTACGAGGGAATCCGGATCCATGTTGAATGTATCCTCTTCCGAATCGCAGAACACAGGTGTTGCGCCGACAAGGCTAATTACTTCCGCTGACGCAAAAAATGTAAACGCAGGCACAAACACAGCGTCGCCCTTGCCTATGCCTTTTGCCATAAGCGGAATCAGCAGCGCATCGGTGCCGCTGTCAGTTGTCAGGCAAAATTTTCTTCCCGTATAGTCACAAAGTTCTTTTTCCAGCTCTTTGACCTGCGGGCCAGAAATAAAATGGCTTTCCTCAATAACAGAGGCAATCTGCCGGTCTATTTCTGGTTTCAAATGGTGATACTGCGCGCCGAGGTCATTAAAAGCTATCTTTCCCATTTTATCTTGTTTCCTCTCTGAGGCCATTTTCGCCCCGAATATATCTTCTGCCGCATTTCGGGCAGACAAGGCTATCGTCCAGTTTTGCGCCGCATTCGCATGCCCATCCGCAGATTTTTGCCGGAACGCCCATAACTATTGCATGGTCAGGCACGTCTTTTGTAACTACGCTGCCGGCGGCAATAAATGAATTCCTGCCAATCCTGTGGCCACATACAATCGTGGCATTAGCGCCTATGCTTGCGCCGTCGCCGACTGGAGTCGCCTTGTAAAACTGCGTCCCCCGCTGAGGATACCTGCACCGTGGGCGCGGCACATTTGTAAATACCATAGAAGGGCCGCAGAACACATAGTCGCCAAGCTCTACACCTTCATAAACGGAAACATTGTTCTGTATCTTACAGTTCCTACCTATTTTTACACCTGGCGCTACAAAGACATTCTGGCCTATGGAACAGCTGCTGCCTATGCTACAGCCGGAGCTGATATGGCAGAAATGCCATATTTTTGTTCCGGCACCGATATGTGCCCCTTCGTCAACACAGGCAGTAGGATGTACAAAATATTGTCTGGAATCGTCCACAGTCATACCACCGTTTCAATAATAATCTTAAATTCTGCAAATTCCCAGTTATTCAATTTTCGTGCTTTCAGTCGGCTCATATGGCAGCATAAATGCCAACACTACTGAAAAGGCACAGTTTTCCTCTTAACGTGTATATTATATATCTCAACCTGCGCATAGTCAATCAGAAGTGCAGCAAACTATTATTGTTTTTTCTCATACAGCTTTTTCCCTGCGTTGACTTTGAATAAAAAAGGCGCTATCATAATGGCGTTATTCCGCTGATTGTGGGATATCTTCGGCTTTTGGCCTCAAATGTTACTTAAAGCATTAAAAGGGGCTGCAGCCCATATCTCTAAAATCATGCAAGAAAGGACGAAACAGAATTGGGTCAGTTCAAAGCAAGAGAAAAATTTATTCCCTATAATGTACCAGACCTTACCGAAAAAGAGGTTGAGGCGGTGGACGGCACCATCCGTTCGCGCTGGGTAGCAAAAGGGCCGCGCACTGCGAAGTTCGAAGAAGAATTTGCAAAGCGTGTCGGTGCCAAGCATGCTGTAGCAATGAATTCATGCACTGCAGCACTTCATGTTGCGCTGCTTTCAAATAGCATAGGCCCGGGCGACGAGGTAATCACAACACCTATGACTTTCGCCTCAACAGCCAACACCATTATACACGTCGGCGCGAAGCCTGTCTTTGCAGATATCGATTATAAAACGGGATGTATCGATCCTGACGAAATTGAAAAGAAAATCACTCCAAAAACGAAAGCTGTTGTTCCGGTGCACTACAGCGGGCAAGTATGCGACCTCGACCGCATTTACAGTATTGCAGACAAGCACAGCTTGTTTGTTTCTGAAGACGCAGCACATGCAATTGGCAGCAGCTACAAAGGCAGGCCAATTGGAAGCCAACTTAAAGGTACTGCCTCATACAGTTTCTACGCGACCAAGAACCTTACAACTGGTGAAGGCGGCATGCTCGTTACTGATGACGATGAAGTAGACGCAAAGGCACGCATATGGGCAGGCCAGGGCATGAGCCATAACGCATGGAACCGCTATGCAAAAGGTGGAACATGGAAATATGACATATGCGAGCCCGGGTTTAAATACAATATGTTCGACATTCAGGCAGCCCTCGGACTCGTTCAGCTTTCGCGGCTTGACGAAATGCAGGCTAAGCGCAAAAAAATCGCAGAAAAATATCAGCGCGAATTTGCGAAAATTGATGCCATTGAACCACCTTTCGTGCCTGACTACGCAACGCATTCATGGCATCTTTACATTATCCGCATTGTTCCAGAGCTGCTCACTATTGACCGTGACCGTTTCATTGTTGAGCTCAACAAACGCAATGTTGGTACAAGCGTGCATTTCATACCAGTGACAAGCATGAGCTACTATACAAAGCGCTACGGTTTCAAAAAAGGCGATTTTCCGAACGCAGAAAAGCATTTCGACCGCATCATTTCACTGCCCCTTTATCCATCGCTTACAGATGAAGAAGCAGATTACATTATCGACGCTGTGCATGACATAGTGGAAAAATATCACAAATAATTTTTGTCAGAAAGAAAGGGCGTGCTCCAAAACAACGGAGCACGCCCTTTCTTTGATGTAAGGAATTCAGCAAGCAGAAAAAATCACTCCTGCTCATTAAAAGCTTTTTCAAGCTTTTTAGCACATTCCCTGCATACATTGTGGCCTTTGAAGCTGATAATGTCATTCATGCTTCCACAGAAAATACATGCGGGTTCATACTTTTTCAGTACAATTTTACTGTCTTCATCCACATAAATCTCCAGTGGGTCTTTTTCATTGATGTTGAGTGTATTTCTCAGCTCTTTAGGCAATACAATACGTCCCAGTTCGTCTACTTTTCTTACAATTCCTGTAAATTTCAATTCTACTGCACCCTTTCCACAAAACAATAAATGGATTGACATCGACCGACAATAAATTGTAGTATGTTTTTCCAGTATTGTCAATTAGTTGCAAGAAATTTAAAAAACAAATTTAAAATTAATGAATATAAAATTTCTGCACCGAATAAATATTATACAAGTCTATTTGTGGAAGAAGATGAACATTCTGTTAAATTATATTTGGGCGTTTTTAATCTTCTTCAGCATACTGTGTGCTGCTTTCACAGGAAGAATGCCGCAGCTTTCGCAGGCAGTCCTCAGCGGTGCCGGGAGCGCTGTAACGCTTGTGATAGGCATGACCGGCATGATGTGTGCCTGGACAGGGCTGATGAAGATAGCAGACAAAGGCGGAATAACAAATATTCTCGCAAAAATTTTCAGGCCTGCTGTCAGGTTTATGTTTCCACACTGCGACAGGAACGGCCCTGCAGTTAAGGCTATGTGCATGAACATTACGGCAAATCTACTCGGCCTTGGCAATGCTGCCACCCCACTCGGCATTGCAGCTATGAAAGAGCTAAAAAAGTGCAACCCAACTGACACGGCAGACAACGACATGGCCATGTTTGTAATTATAAATGCGTCATCCATTCAGATTATACCTACCTATACGGCTACACTACGTGCACAGTACGGATGTAGAACACCGTTCGACATTCTGCCAGCCGTATGGGTAACATCTGCGGCAGCGCTTCTTGTAGGCGTTTTATCTGCAAAACTGCTGGAGAGAAAAATCAATGGCTGATTTCAGTTCATATGTCGTTCCAGCCGTCATGCTGTGCATTGTGCTGTTTGGATTTCTGCGCAGCGTACCGGTCTTTGACACTTTCTTGACAGGTGCGAGGGAAGGTCTTGAGTCCTCCATTTCGATTCTCCCCACATTAGTTGGACTGATTATGGCTGTCACCATGCTGAATGCCTCAGGCGCACTCGACCTTCTATCATCATTTTTTGCTCCTGCTGCACATTTGCTTGGCCTCCCTCATCAGGTCATACCGCTCGCCCTTATTAAGCCAGTTTCAGGCAGCGGTTCTACTGCCGTGCTTGCACAGATATACAAAAATTGCGGCCCAGACAGCTTTGCAGGGCGTGTAGCATCAGTAATGGCAGGTTCAACTGAAACTACTTTTTACGCCGTAGCTGTATATTATGGTTCTGTAGGCATTAAAAAGACTCGCCATACTATTCCGTCTGCGGTTGCTGGAGATTTGACAGCATGTATTCTTTCAGCGCTTACCGTACATCTTTTTTTTGGCGATTAAAATCAGCGTTCAAATACCATAATGAAGTTACCTAATGCCAACTGAATTAAAGGCGATTTTTGGAGTGCTAAGGCTTGCCTAAACCACCTGATTATAATCGTAGATTTTAAAGCGGTTCAGCCATTCTCTTTTTATTACAGCATGAAAAGCTTCTATGCATGCATTATCATACGGATAAGATTTTTTCGAATAACTTCTCTGCATTATATTTGACTTCCATCGTACGCGAAAGCGTCCATGCAATAATCTTTTCTGGAGTAAAGATCCATAACGCTTGTGAAATACACAAAGCCCATATAACCGATTACTTCACTGATCATAGCCGCGATTGATTTCCATTCCTGCCCTGTTACCTTGAGTGAAAACTGAATTTTTGTACTTGCCGTTTTCATAACCATCTTTGTTTTTGGTAGTCGTATACATGCCTCAAAAGGTATGAAATAGCAAGTAGAATATTGCAATTGCTTTTTCGACAAAGTGTTTGGAAATAATTGGACTTTATTTTTCTGTTATGGTATAATACTGCATAATATTAAGGAATGCGGGGGGACGGAAAATGCAAGATAATAATCAGACTGATAAAGGCACCACACTAAGCAGCAAGAATTTGTCAGAAGGCCCTTTCCTGTATGAGCTGAAAGAGTCTTTAATTACAGAAACAGAGAGAGCCTATTTTACAGCGATAAAGAAAGTTTTGCCTGCTGGATATTTCTTGCAGCCGCAGGTCAATTTGGCAAGCATTATTTACAGAACAGATAATTTTAAATTTCAAAACGAGCTGTATCGAAATATCGATGCCTGTGTTTTTGATATGGCATATAAACCTACTGTCTTGATTGAAATTAATGACGATACACATAAAGCCCCTGACCGTAAGGAAAGAGACCAAAAGGTCAAGGCAATTTGTGAAGAAGCAGGAATTCCGCTCATTACACTTTGGACGTCCTACGGAATCAACCCGGAATACATAAGCAAGCGAATATCATCTGGAATCGATGAATCTAAAAACCCGGTAAGAATTGCACACAGTAAGAACAAGAAAACAGACTCGAAAAAAGTTATCAAAGGCAAAAAGGAAGGATGCTATATTGCTACTGCCGTATATGGGTCTTATGATTGTTCACAAGTAATGATCCTTCGAAGATATCGTGACAATGTCTTATCAACTCATTTCTTTGGCAGGGCGTTTATTAGAGCCTATTACTTTGTAAGCCCATGGCTCGTCGCACATTTTGCGGACAAGAAATGGTTTAACAGCTTCTTTAGAAAAAGGCTTGATAAAATGATATTAAATCTGCAAGCACATGGAATTTCCTATCAGTAATTAACCTACCCTTTATTCAAAAAGGTCTGAATATTTCATTTTACTGCCGTTTTTCAGCAGGAACACATCTGTGTCAGATTGCTTCAATTCGATGTACCGTTTCACAATCACATTGCAGTATTTTTCATCCAACTCAATGGTATGGCAGATGCGGTTAGCCTGCTCACAGGCAATCAGCGTGGAGCCGTTCCCACCGAACGGGTCGAGTACGATGCAATTGCTCATGCTGTAATTCAAAATTGGGTAGGCCACCAGATTCACCGGCTCCACATAGCCGAATCCTTCGATGAAGCGTTTGAGCTTTTCATATTCCTGGTCGCCGGGTTTCAAATCCTTGCGGGATTGTGCTCCGCTGCCTTAAGCTGTGCAACCGAGATTTTGTGTATTTCCATACGATTGCTCCCTTCTCAATAATTTGATCGAGCCCTTTTTCGCCCCGGTAAGATCACCGGAAAGGGCCTGATTTCGTAATGTTTTTAATTGCTGCTTTGACAACCGGTCTTAATATTTCTTCAAGGATTTTATAAAAATATTGATTTTCGTATAGTTCATCAGCCGCTCCTCTTGGACGAAAGCAGACGTTCCATCAGGTCATTATGCGGAGTGCTGCCTTTAAATTCCGTCGCGCAGTTTTCACTGACCACCTTATAAATCTGGTACCAGATATTATTGGCCTGTTTCATGAAGGACTGGCTCATGGCAACATATGGCAATGGCATGGTGTTTCCAGTCGTCGGGTGCTTTGCGAGAAACCCAAGCTCGGCTGTAAAAGCCGTCGGAGCAGTCGCCATAATTTTGGGGAATATCGTTCCAGAAGAACAGCAGCCGAGCATTTCCTAAATGATCGGCAGTTCATTTTCACCCAGCGTGCTGAGAAGATACTGCAAAAGCAGCGGACATTTCGCATCAGGGTTATAACCCGCGTTGGTCTGAACCGTTGAAATACATTCTGCTGTGCGTGTTTTAAAGGTATCGTCCAACACGTTCTTTTTCGGTAGGCTCGTACCAGTCCGACAGGTTATGGCTTTGGCCCCGTTCTCCAGATAGCGCTGAATTTTATTCTGCGTTTCGCACAACTTGCATAGATCCGCCGCATGCACGGCATCCATCGACATGAATGACGACGCTTCTTTGCAAGCACATGCACATTCATGTAGGGTAGAAATACACTTTTTTCTCGCGCTGACGTCCGGCTCATTAAGGCACATACCCATGCATCCAATGCATGCCTGTGCACACTTGTTGCAGGCGTCAATGCATTTTCTGATATTTGTTAGTTGCCGGATTTACAATTCCCATATAATTTTAGCCCCCTTATTTATAAAATCAAAATCATTATTACCATAATACAATACGAAAATTTATTTTGAGGAAGGAGATTAACATGGCTGAAAACATCAAAAGCAAGGAAAAGCTCAAAGAAATTACCGACAGCATCGAGCAAGGCATCAAAGACCTGTTTTTGAGCGACTGATACGCGCAGTATCTCCGCACCATGTCCCGGTTCCACCGCTATTCCGTCAACAACACGATGCTCATCTACATGCAGAAACTGGACGCTACCCTTGTAGCCGGGTTCAACAACGAGCATCCCACCGATTATCACAGGCCGAGCTTGTTCGTCAGCGACATTGTTGCTTTAAAGCAGAACGGCGTTGTATCCTGTCACTATGTGGATAGCTTCGGTTTTCAGGAGATTCCGGCCTTTCTGCAACCCGGAAATTACCTTAAAAGCGCGGAAATGCCGGTGGAGGACGATTACGACATGATCGACGGCATCATCGACAACGGAAAGAATACCACCGTCGCGGAGCTGACGCAGATGCGCGGTTATCTCGGCACGCAGGAGACGGAGCTTCTGGCCCTGATGGATTTCGCGCTGGGAAAGCTCCGGAACATGAGCAATGAGGAATATGCCACGCTTGACCTGTTCCCGGACTTTGGAGAAGAAAGTCGTCTAAAGGAATAAATAATAGAGCAAAACAATTTTTAACTTTTATTATTTCTTCACTTATTTATAATATTAGGAAGCATAATTCCAGTATTTACAAAGAAGGTGCTACCATAACTTTTGATCTTAAAAAAGGCATTCGGCAATACGCTAAATTCTGGTTGGTATTCTTTTTCATGGTATTTGTGGCGCTAATTTGCTTGCCATTTTTGCCGCAGACAATTGCGACGCACTGGAACGGCGCTTGGCAGTTGACAGTTGGGGAACAAAATGGACTTTATTAGAAATACCACTTGTAGATGCTGTTGCACTGCTGGCCTTGAAATGGGTTTTCACTGGTATGAGCGGAAAATACGATTTTGGAAGTCGAATCACATCTAATCCAGAAGGATTTCTGTATCATTGTTGGCTAATAGTTTCTCTCTTTCTCTGTGTTCTGGAAATGCTTATGCTGGCACAGGGGTTCCACACCGTTGCGGGTGGGCCGCGTTTTTTGCTCCTTGCACTTTCTGGAACAGCTCTATTATTATTGTTAACATGGAGTAAAAAGAAAAATAAAGTTTTTTTAATTCTGGAAAGCGTCGGGTTTTTATTAATGATAGTATCCATTCTTTAAGAACTAAGGACTGAAGCAAGAAACTTATTTAATTAATTTTAACATATTGGTTTAAGAGAGCAGCCTCCGGGCTGTTCTCTTTTTGCCAAATTTCAGTTTTGCTCAGTCTTATCCGTAACCTTTTTCATAACCTTATTAACTTCTCGATCAACAGATTTCTGATAAACGTCGGCGTAAGTTTTTGAATCTTTGATCAGATCGTCGCAGAAAGCCGCCACGTCGTTGCCCGTCACTTCGAGCACGCCTTTCCCCATGGACGCGCCCTCTTCAAAAAGATCGACAATCCCGGATAGCAAACCAGTACCTTCGGTCAGCTCAACAGGACCGACCTTAAAGAGATATTTTTGAATTTCTTTATAAACGATCTGATAATCCTGTGGGAGCGCTTTGACACGCACCATGTGTGCCCGCCACTCTTTTTTGCCCTTAATGATATCCTGTATGCTCATGGTGCCCTCCTATTTTCCTAATTTCTTAGCAATATTATTATTGAGTTGTTTGCGCCATTTATCTCGAAAAGATTTTGTCCCTTCCTCACCGACCAGTGCTGAACAGAAGCCTTTGATATCGTCACCCAAAACCTCTTGGACACTCTGACCTTCTGCCGACGATTCTTCAAATAGGCCAAGCACACCATCAAAAATATACATAAGGCTGCGGCCGGTGAAATCTGAGTGCGGCCAAAGATTGGCCTTGATTTCTTTCCATGCCGCTTGATAATCAGCAGGCAGCTTCTGGGCTCGCAATTCAAAGGTTTTCATTTCTTGTGTCATGTCGCTGCCCATGACTTTATCCCAAAAATTCATTCTTTTTTCTCCTTTAACTCACTGATTTTTGACGATACAAACTCCCATTTTTCCCAGAAATTCTGCAGTTCCTCTTGACCCGCATCGTTAAGCGTAAAAAACTTTCGCGGCGGCCCCATGTCGGAATGTTTTTTCGTAACATTTACCAGATTGTTTCTTTCAAGCCGAACCAGAATGGTATATACCGTTCCATCCACAACATCGGTGAAACCGAGAGAATTCAGCCGCCGCGTGATTTCATAGCCATAGGTTTCCCCTCGGCTTATAATTTCCAGTACGCAACCCTCAAGCACGCCTTTGAGCATTTCAGTTAAATTTTCCAATACAATCGCCCCTTGCTATTATGTATTACTTATTACAGCTATATAGTATTACAAGATAGTTAATATGTCAATAGAGCTTGTTCTGATAATATATTCCAACTAAAACGTGAAGGAGGATTTTTAATATGCTAAGTAATGTGCAGGTTTTGGTCAGATGACTGATCACGCGGTAATGCTCCAGTGACATTTCCATGTATGTGCGGTATAATAACGGCAACAGAAAAACAAATTTCCAATTTTGTAAGGAGGCAGCTTTGTGGAAGGACTGATGAATGTGGGAAGTCTTGTTCTTGGATTGATTGCATGGATATTGCCTGTGGTTAATCTGGCCCAGCACAATAAAATCAGTAGTAAAAGATATGCCGCCTTTACAGTAACAAGTCTCAGTTCCTGCGCGATTGCACTGTGTTTGCAGTTTTTCTACACCGATTATCTGGTAAAAATAGAAGATTGGTCTGCACTTCTGGATACTTCCCATGCGACGGCATTGGTTGCCACCCTGCTTCTTGTGGTTACAATTGTCCTCAACATAAGCGCATTACTTGTGCACTTCGGGAAAAAACGCAATGAAAATTGAAGTAACGATTTTTATAGTTATGAAAGAAGGAAATCCATCGTGTTAACACAGGAGCCAACCCCTGAGATGTTCGAAGAATGGAAATCTGTTTGGCATAAGTATAAAGATTTTCTTACTCCAAACAGGGAATCCGGTCAGGAGCTTCTTGACTACCTGTCACACAAATATGTCTTGACCGAAACACATGACAAAGAGGCGGCTGACTCTGTTCGCTTTAATGTTACGATAAATAAAACGAACGCTGAAAAACTGCCTGACTGTACCATCCCCCAGCCATTGACCTTTTGTATGGCGCTTTGCTGCCAAGCGGCGCTGAGTGCTGCATCGGACTTGCGGACAACGTCTCAGGCTCATAGCAAAAATTCGTGGAAAAGATGAATCGGAAAGCGGAACAGCTTGGTATGAACAATACTCATTTTGCCAACTCGACCGGGCTGCAAAATGAAAGCCACTACACAACCGTGAAAGATTTGTCGCTTCTTCTTACCTATGCACTCCAAAATAAAATGTTTCGGGAAATTTTCACGTCCTCGCGTCATTCCACAGCGGCCACCAATAAACATCCGGACGGCATTACCTTCACAAGCACCCTGTCCCAAAGCCTGAAAAACCACACGCTTCCGGGCGGAGAGATTCTCGGAGGGAAAACTGGATATACCGACGAGGCCGGACTTTGCCTCGCCAGCCTTGCCCGCGTTGACGGAAAAGAGTATATTCTTGTGACTGCCGGAGCAAAAGGTGATCATAAGACCGAGCAGTACGATATCGACTATGCCCGTGAAGTACATAAAGAATTGAGTTGAGTTATAACTGAAATTCGTTTTCGGGGATTCCGCCTCTATGATAGGCGGGGTTTTCACATTCCAGATAATAAAAGAATAAGGCTTTCGTAAGAAAACATTAATAATTTGATAAGAGCAAATTCCAATATAGCCTGCTTGATTTCGGTAAGATGGAATTACCGAATCGGGCAGGCTTTTATATTCCCTAAAAAAGGCCGAAAAGAAAACAGATAAAAGCGTTGGCATTTCCGTTGAAAATGTCACTTACTCGCCCGAACAGCGTGGCTGATTATCCAATAATGCTGATGTTGATGGCGTGCGAAACGCCAAATCCATTATCAGCCGTGCAACATATTCACGATTACAGATTGGATGTGATGTACGTGGGAAAGGATTGCGCGATATGGCCGTTGTGGTAATTGGTACAGGACAATTGGCGCAGCAGTTATGGACAGGCTGCGGGGCTTTGGCTGCCGTATCTTAGCATATAACCTTCACCCCATGGCCTCTGCCGATTACGTTTCTCTTGAGGAATTGTTACGGCAGAGCGATATGATAACGCTCCATATGCCGCTTAATGCAGATACAAACCATCTTTTAAATCGTCAATGAATCGGACAAATATAAAGCAAGGCGCGTTACTTATCAATACCTGACGCGGTTCCCTTCTTGATACCGAAGCCCTTATTTCGGCGCTGGAAAGCGGTAAATTGGGCGGTGCGGCGTTTGACGTCCTCGAAGAATATGAGGGAGTATTTTACTTTGACTGCAGGGAAAAAACGTTGAAAGCAAACTACTGCTGCGGTTACTAAAATTGCAGAATGTGCTGATTACTCCGCACACCGCCTATTACACAGAACATGCCCTGAACGATACCTTTGAAAATACTTTTGTCGATTGCCTGAAATTTGAAAGGAGAAAGTAGCATGGGTAGGTTGAAAATCGCGAGCATATTCGGAGGTTGTTCCGAAGAACATTCCATTTCCGTTAAATCTGCGCAAGAGGTCGCGAAAAGCCTCGATCTCGAAAAGTATGAACCATTCTATATTAGAATTACGAAAAACGGTGTCTGGAAGCTTTGTGCCTGTCCTGACGCAAATTGGGAAAACGGCAGTTGCCGTCCGGCGTGTTGTCACCGGACAGAAGCGTACACGGATTGCTTGTTTGGGAGCAGGGAAAATACAAAACGATCCGTTTGGATATAGTATTCCCCGTTCTGCATGGCAAACTTGGCGAAGATGGTGCGATGCAGGGTCTGATGGAACTTTCCGGTATCCCTTATGTTGGCTGTGATGTCCAAAGTTCAGCTTTTTGTATGGATAAATCACTTGCTTATATCATCGCCAGAAGCGCTGGGATTGCCACGCCAGATTTCCGGATTGTCATGGCAAACGAGAATATCGATGCCAACCACTTTCCCTATCCCGTTTTTGTAAAGCCAGCCCGTTCGGGCTCCTCTTTCGGCGTCAGCAAGGTATGTCACAAAGAAGAATTGTCCGGTGTAGTGAGAACCGCAAGACAGTATGATTCAAAGATTCTGATTGAAGAGGCTATTGTTGGCAGTGAGGTAAGATGTGCGATATTGGGTAACGATACGGATTTGATTACAGGTGAGGTGGATCAGATTCGTCTTTCTCATGGCTTTTTTAGAATTCATCAGGAAGATAAGCCTGAAAACGGTTCCGAAAATTCAACGGTAATCATTCCGGCTGATATTTCGGCGGAGGCACGCTTGCTGTTCATGAAACAGCAAAAAACCGTATATCGCGTCTTGGGATGCAGAGGACTTTCGCGGGTGGATATGTTCCTGAAGGAAAATGGAAAAGTGATTCTGAATGAAATTAACACGATGCCCGGTATGACCTCATACAGCCGTTATCCGAGAATGATGGCGGCCGCAGGTTTATCGCTTGCCGAAGTGATCGACCGGATTGTGTCGTCGGCAAAGAAAATGATCGTATCACAGTTTATCAAGTCCGTCCGCGTCGGCCGGGACTATAACATCGAAGTAGACTTTAACGTCTCCTTTGATGAATTCCAAAGTTACTGCGGCATGAAATTCGGAGAAAGCATAAAGGCCGAAGATACGGCAATTATACGCACAGCATGAGAGCAAAAAAAGAGGAAATCTTTTTACAGATTTCCTCATACATGGTGGACCTGAACGGGATCGAACCGTCGACCTCTCGGATGCGAACCGAACGCTCTCCCAGCTGAGCTACAGGCCCATAAATATAAAAAGCTGCTCCCGCAACATTGTATATTATACCACGCTGCGGAAGCAAATGCAAGGAAAGCTTGATTTATAGCCATGAGTGGTTTACTTTGATATAAATTGTTTTTACAATTTGCAGCAAAACCATATAAGACAAAACGATTGCTGCGAGCCAGCCAAAATAGCGACCCGGAAGAGGATAAAAACCAAGAGAAAATCCAATCGCGGTAAACGGTATAAAGATTCCAACTGCCATAATAACAGTCGTAAGGATTACAACAGGTTTCGCAGCGCGGCTTTGAACAAACGGGATTTTAGGCGTACGTATCAAATGAATAATCAGCGTCTGTGAAATCAGGCTTTCTACGAACCAGCCGGCATTAAACATTGCAACAAGAGCCGGATTTGACGCTGTATTGCACCCAAAGACAAACCACATCACAAGATAAGTGGCAATGTCAAAGACCGAACTTACAGGCCCAATGCACAACATAAATTTACCTATCCCCGAAGCATCCCATTTTCGTGGGGTTAACAGATACTCTTCATCCATATTGTCCCACGGAATTGAAATCTGAGAAATATTATACATAAGATCAAGTACAAGCAATTGAACAGGCATCATCGGAAGGAACGGCAGAAATGCGCTTGCAACAAGCACCGACAGCATATTTCCAAAATTAGAACTTACGGTCATCTTAATATATTTGATGATATTTCCGAAAATTTTTCTTCCTTCAACAACGCCACGTTCAAGGACATTTAAATCTTTTTCCAAAAGTATAATATCTGCATTTTCCTTGGCAATATCTACTGCCGTATCGACTGAAATGCCAACATCCGCTTTGCTTAATGCATGGGCATCGTTGATACCATCGCCCATAAATCCAACTGTATGGCCATTTTTTTGCAGAGTTTGCACAACGCGCGCCTTTTGCAATGGTGAAAGCTTTGCAAAAATTGTCGTGTTTTCTGCACGCTTTTGTAGCTCTTCTTCTTTCATATCCTCAATTTCAGAGCCAAGAAGGATATGGTCTGAGGGCAAGCCAACTTCATCACAGATTTTCTTTGTTACTGCTTCATTGTCGCCCGTTAGAACTTTAACCTGCACACCATAATGTTTCAGTGCCTTAATTGCTGTTGCTGCTGATTTTTTTGGCGGATCAAGAAGCCCAAGGTAGCCTATCAGAGTCATATTGCTCTCGTCTTTTACGCCAAACACACCTTCTGCAGACGGGCTGTCCTTAGATGCTACGGCAATCACGCGCATCCCTTCCGCATTTAGCTTTGCGGCCATCTGCTTAACTCTTGTCTGTATCTCACCAGTAAGCGGAAGGATGTCATTACCGTACTCACAGTTCGTGCATATCTGTAGTATCTCTTCCACAGCGCCTTTTGTAATCAGTTTGGTCTTTCCTTCTCTGTCTTTCAGCACAACGCTCATACGCCGCCGTGTGAAGTCAAACGGTATTTCGTCTACCTTTTGAAATTCATTATTGAGATACGTTATGCTTTTTTCCGTTGCTTTGTCAATAACTGCAATATCTATAAGATTTTTCAGGCCGGTCTGGAAGTAACTGTTGAGATATGCGTATTTTAGTACACGTAAATCTTCTTCGCCTTTGACGTTTAGGTGATGTTCGATTACAATCTCATCGCGCGTCAATGTGCCGGTCTTATCAGTGCACAGAACATCCATAGCGCCAAGATTCTGAATAGAATTCAAGTGCTTGACCACCGTTTTCTGGTGCGCCATGCTGACTGCACCTTTGGCAAGGTTAGTTGTTACAATCATCGGCAGCATCTCCGGCGTCAGGCCGATTGCAACAGAAATTGCAAACAGCAGAGCCTGTAGCCAATCATGTTTTGTTAAGCCATTTATAAGGAAAACGATAGGCACCATCACGCACATAAAGCGAATTAGAAGAAAGCTGACCGAGTTGACTCCGCGGTCAAAGCTTGTAGGTTCCCGCTGGCCTGAAAGGGCTTTGGCCATGTTTCCGAAATACGTCCTGTCCCCAGTTGCAAGAACAACAGCCGTTGCAGAACCACTCACAACGTTCGTGCCCATGAAACAGATATTCTTGAGGTCAAACAGATTACCTTCATCAGCTGAGCCATCGGCATCAGCAAATTTTTCAACCATCGCAGATTCACCTGTCAGAGCAGACTGGCTTACAAACAAATCTTTAGCCTTCAGGATACGTACATCGGCCGGAATCATATCACCAGCAGAGAGGACAACAATATCGCCCGGCAGAAGGTCAGCCATATTGATCTCCTCTCTGCCGTTTTCCCTGCGTACCACGGTTGCTGTAGTTTTTACAAGCGTGTGCAGGCCTTCTGCTTCTTTTCCTGAGCGGAACTCCTGAAAAAAGCGCAGACCCCCGCTTATCAGCACAAGTACAAGTATAATAATAACGGCAGAAAGATCTTTTTTACCCGGCTGAGCCATAACATAGGATGTAAAAAACGAAATTACAGCAATAACTAACAGCACAAGGGTAAACGGATTTATAAAAGCCTCCGCGAGCTGTACATACCATGGCTTTGGCTTTTCATGGGAAACTTCATTGCTTGGATACTGCTTGGAAAGGAGTTCGACATCTACGAAATCAAGGCCCTTTTCGCGTGTTTTGAGTTTGGAAAGCAAAATATACTTTTCCATTTTTGAGTACTCAACAAGAGATTTTGCGATTTCCTTTGCACCGGCTGTAGACATGTTCACCCTGATAATTTTTTTCAAAATTTCATCTCCTCGCTTCCTTATTTAATCAAAAATCCTCCGCCTGTTTTCCAGACAGCGGAGGACTTTTAATGGTACAGATTTAAATTTCCGTCAATTTTTCAAATACACTGCCTGTGCAGGAGATTTCCGTGTGCCCTTGAAGTAAAAACGCGGGCGTATCCTCTCGCTCAGGTATGCAGAATCGATTCCCACGGATGATACCATCAGGAAGAACAGCGAGCCTGTCTGTATCCACAGAATTGTAACATCAGTAAAGCCGTGCACAAGAACCGCAGTTAAAGCGGCAAATGCAAGCACATCCATGTCACGGCATATATGATAGCGGAATTTCAGAACAGTAAGGTGGAGTTGTGCCCAAATATAACCACCCACAGCAAGCAATCCGACTACACCAAAGTTTAAAAGCGTATCTAACACCAGGTTATGGCAATGATACGTTTTATAGCCGTCAAACTGCTGCCAAACTATCTGGTATGCCATCGCACCGCGCCCAAACACCGGTGTTTGGCGAAATGCCTTCCATGAAGTACTCCAAATGGAAAGGCGCTGCGCAAGCGTTGTTTCAAGCGCGTCGGCAGACCTCGGCATCAAAGCCGGAAAAATGAAGAATAAAGCGAAGCACACCGCAATTGCTCCGAAAAATTTCCTTGCAATTTTCTTGTCTTTTTTATAAATCAATATCACAGAAACAGCACAGACCATTGCCACAAATGAAGAGCAACTTGCCGTAAGGTAAAGCCCTACAAAATTTAAGCCTATAACAGCGCCATAAAATGAAATTTTGCGCGGATTCGTAAAAATGCGGTAAACGGCAATCAAGATAACAAATTCGATCATCATGCCATAAAAGTTGGCATTGACAAAGTCAGAAGTGGGACGGTAAGATGGTGTTTTAAAAATAGTGTATGCCAAAATTTTCTGGATTATGGCAACTATTGCACACCCAACACTCGCCGCACAGGCACTATCCATAGAAAAGTCAAATAAATCGCGCGTCATTATGCTCCGAAAATATAAGCCGGATGTAACAACTGCATAAATAAGGAGCGAATCCATCATACCCCTGTAGTTGTTATAGATAGCGGCAACAAAAAAAGAACCAATCAAAAATACAAAAATCAACTTTGTGTATGGGGCATCGAAGGCCTTTGTGCGAACATGATACCTCACCATAGTCATGAACGCAATGCAGGCAACTGCAGCTATGCTGAAAAAGTATGGAAGGAAAATCGAAATCGTAAAAAGCAGAACAATGGCGTAATTAATCTCGCTCTGCGTCATTTCCTGTTTACTGAAAAACTTTGAAAATATTGAACGCCAGGAAGTCAAAACTTGAATAATAGGAATCACTCCTCTCCGCAAAGCAAAAATTCAAATTCTGCCGGTCTGTTCAATTTCACATAAAGGTAAAATATAACACATAACAAAACTACTGGCATAGTCCAGAGGTACATTATATCACATCGGTTACCGGAAACAAGATAAATACCTTCTCAAACTGTCAGATTAGTAATGCATAAATTGTGTAAATTGATGAAAATAATGAACGCATTTTGAATTGATAAGCAAATTGCCTTTATTTTGGCTCAGCTTTCATATATAATAATATTATTTATTAAATAAAATGCTAATTCTACATTATTGAATCCAGCCTTAATAAAATCGAAAAAGCACAATAACGCTGCTTTTTATTTCCATTGAAACATTTTTAGGAGTGCAGTATGCAGAAAAAGTCGCAGACATATTTTGAGCGTTTTCACCCAAACTATGTATCAGGCCTCACAGCTGAGCAGGCCGCAAGCCGTACGCGTGACGGGCTTGTAAATGGCACAGATGAAATCAAAACAAAATCTATTTCTCGAATAATACGCGATAATGTCGTTACTTTTTTTAATATACTAAACTGTATCCTTGCCGCTCTCGTCATTTCAGTCGGCTCATACAAAAACCTGCTGTTCATGGGTGTTATAATCTGTAACACGATGATTGGCATAATACAGGAAGTCAGGGCCAAAAAAGCCATAGATAAGCTTTCCATTATTTCTACACCGAAAGCACATGTTATCCGTGACGGGAAAGAAGAGAAAATCCCTGTTGGCAGCATTGTGCTCGACGACGTTATATCCCTCTCTGCAGGCAATCAGGTACCTGCAGACTGCATTATAATGGAGGGCCAGTGCGAAGTTGATGAATCACTGCTTACAGGCGAGTCCGATCCAGTGTCGAAGGCTCCCGGCAACACACTTCTAAGCGGGAGTTTTCTTGTAAGCGGAAAATGCCATGCCAAAGTTGAGTATATAGGTGCAGAAAACTATACATCAAAAATAACCGCCAGCGCAAAATATATCAAAAAGCCCAACTCCGAAATTATGACATGGACAAACCGTATTATAAAGTTTGCGGGCATAGCCATAATTCCAATTGGAGCAGTACTTTTTTACAAGCAGGTATTTATTTCAAACCAGAGCTACAGCTCCGCAATTGTAAGCACAGTGGCGGCACTTATCGGCATGATTCCAGAAGGGCTTGTACTTCTTACAAGTGTAGTTCTTGCCGTAGGGGTCATACGCCTTTCACGCCATAAAGCGCTTGTACAGGAACTGTACTCCATTGAAACGCTCGCACGTGTGGACACGCTCTGCCTTGACAAGACAGGTACCATCACTGAAGGTAAAATGCAAACAGACAGCATTGTTCCTCTCGGCGGCCAAAATCAAGCAGAAATTGAAAAAATTCTTGCAGCACTTTCCGCATCTCTCGACGACGGAACTCCAACTATGAATGCCGTGAAAGAGGCTTTTCCAAACCCGCCTGACTGGAAATGCGAAAAGACTGTCCCTTTTTCATCTGCACGCAAGTGGAGCGGTGCCTGTTTTCAGCATGAGAGAAACTATGTGCTCGGCGCAGGTGAATTTATCATGCGGGAGCATTTCGAAATCATAAAACCGCAAGCAGAAAAATACGCAAAGCGCGGCCAGCGTGTCCTGCTGCTGGCAAAAGTTAAAAGCCTTTCTGCAGATATAGTTGACCCGAGCGGGACGATACCGCTCGCGCTTGTCATTTTGAGTGACAGGATACGCCCCAATGCGCGGGAAACGCTTAAGTATTTCCGCCATCAGGGAGTCAACCTCAAGGTGATATCGGGCGACAGCCCCGCAACTGTCGCAAATATTGCAGAAAAGGCCGGACTCGAAAATGCGGTCAGCTATGTGGATGCCTCAACGCTGAAAACAGATGAAAGCATAAAAGCCGCGGCCGAAAAGTATACGGTCTTCGGCCGCGTTACGCCAAAGCAGAAACTGCAGCTTGTAAAGGCCATTAAAAGCCAAAATCATATTGTAGCCATGACCGGTGACGGTGTAAACGATGTGCCTGCATTAAAAGAAAGCGACTGCAGCATTGCAATGGCATCAGGAAGTGACGCTGCACGTACAGTTTCAAACATCGTACTGCTCAATTCTGATTTTTCCAGCATGCCGCGCATTGTTGACGAAGGGCGCCGTTGTATCAACAATTTGCAGCGTTCAGCAACGCTTTTTCTTGTCAAAGCTATTTTCTCAGCACTGACGGCTATCTTTTTTATTTTTGTATCGTGCAACTATCCATTCCAGCCAATCCAGTTCACGTTAATAAACGCCGTTTCAATCGGGATTCCATCATTCTTCCTTGCGCTTGAACCAAATTGTGAGCGCATACATGGAAGATTTATTGTCAATGTGCTTAAAAAGTCATTGCCTGGGGCTTTCGCCCTTACAATCAATATTGCCCTACTTTCCGCTGTCTCAATGTTCCTTGGTTTCACCGATAAAGAGATTTCCACCATGGCTGTCATTCTTACGGGCTATACCGAACTGTTTGTACTGTTTCAGGTTTGCCGCCCTTTCAACACACGTCATATTGTCCTTTTCGTATCTATGGCTTTTCTCTTTGTGGCAGCACTTATAAAATTTCCAAATCTATTTGAAATCACACCTGTCACATTGCCTATGCTCGCTGCCCTCATAGTACTCATGCTTTTTGCCACTTTCCTTATGCCTGTACTCTACCACTTTTTCCAAAAAGTTATTTTCCGCAAGTCTAAGGCTTAACGCATATGCCTACTTTTTTAAAATAAGATGTGCTTGAAGGGCCGGACGGCCTTAGAAAACGCCCAAGCGAATAAAGGCAGTCCTTGCTGTGCGTTATGATATTTATTTTTTCAGTGCAAAGGAAAGTCGCCTGAAATCCCATTTGCCTTAAAACAGGGACTGACTCATTGCTGAAAGCGCCGAAAGGATAAACGAAAGCTAAAGGGGCACAGCCAGTTTTTTCTTTCATGCGCTCCTGCATTTTTCCGAGGTCATTTTTAAGCATGGAAGCGTATAAATACCTGCTTTCCCCCGGAAGTCTTTTTGCGCCAAACCTGCCGCCTTTTTTATTAGAAGAGTGGAGGTTATAGCTGTGGTTTTCTAACTCCACAAGACCTGAAGACATCATTTCAGCCATCTCTCTCCATGTAAGGTATGAATAGTTTGGGTGATCGGCATCTTTTTCCGCATATACATCAGTATAATAGCCAACCGGTGCAATCACTATTTTTACATTGTATTTTTTTGCTAATGGGTATGCATAAAGATAATTGTTATAATACCCATCGTCAAAAGTCAGCATTACAGGTTTTGTAGGGAGAGGCTTCAGGCATTCGACATAATCAACAACATCACTGACGCCTACCGTTTCATAACCGTTTTTCTGCAGAAAGCAAATGTCACTTTCAAAGGTCTGCGGTGAGACAATATATTTTCCGTGATATTTCGGATCTTTAAGTATGCCGTGATACATTATTATTGGGAGCCGGACGCTGTCCTGTGTATTTTCCGCTGATGCCGCCGCTGTTTTTGACGTGTGGCCGAAAGTCCATACAACGGCAGCTATCGCCACAGCTGCACATAAAGCGAAAAGATATGTCCTCTTCAGACGAAAAGAAACGAACATAAAAATACCCGCCTCCAAATAAATATATGGAGCAGCGGGTTTTATCATGCTTTTAGTTTCTCAGGAAACACCGCTGAGATCAAATTTCGGTATATATGATTTGCTGGCAGATTCTCTGTCCTGCACATAGCCGTCAAGGCCAAGAGTGAAAAGATGGTCCTGTACTTTTTCATATTCACGTCTTGTTATACTGCGCCCAAGCGGAGGGTGCTCTGATGCAAGCCCACAAGGCACGTATTGTGCCATCAGGCTCACAGGCACACCATGTGAAAAATGCTCAGCGAGCCAGTCAAGAACGGCAATCGAGTTACGCGTATGGCCCGGCAGAATGAGATGGCGCACCATTGTGCCTTTTTTCATCATCCCGCTACTGTCAATCACGGCCGGGCCAGTCTGGCGGAACATTTCCGCCAATGCCTTCTCTGCTATTTCCGGGTAGTGCGGGGCATCTGAAAGCTCTGCAGCCAGGCCGCTTTCCGCATATTTAAAGTCGGGAAGATAAATGTCGACATGGCCTTCAAGCATTTTCAGCGTTTCCACATTCTCATAGCCGCCGCAGTTGTACACAACAGGGACTGGCGGTTTCCAAATTGAAAGCGCCTCAATAATGGCCGGTACAAAATGCGTCGGTGTCACAAGGTTGATGTTGTTGGCTCCCTGCCTGACCAAATCTTTAAAAATATCAGCAAGCTTTTCAGGAGAGACGGCTTTGCCTGCCTTTCTTTCCGAGCTTATCTCATAGTTTTGGCAAAATACGCAGCCGAGCGGGCAGCCGGTAAAGAAAACAGCTCCGGAGCCGCTTTTTCCGCTTATGCATGGCTCTTCCCAAAAATGAAGTGCAGCGCGCGCAACGACGGCATCCGCTCCCATGCCGCACCTTCCATTGCCGCAGGAAGGCCCGCGCCGCGCACCGCAGCGGCGCGGGCAGAGTGTGCAGTGTTCTATTGTCATCCTGCATCCACCAGCTCCATAAAAGCCGAAAGGCCGCCGCGCTTGTTTCCCATCGCGCGCTGTGAAAACAGAAAGTCGGAATGGCATTTTGTGCAAATGCCGCCTATGGTGATGGATTTTTCCGGAATACCTGCTTCCATTAAAATGCGGCGGTTTGTTTCCCATAAGTCAATATGGTACTTTCCACCTCCGTCTTCACGGATAAAATTCTCCGTGTGCAGTTCCGTCAGCGCCGCGAACCTGTCCCTAACCGGCCTATCGACCTCAAAGCAACATGGCCCGATAGATGGGCCAATTCCCGCAATAAGGTCATCGGGGCACGTTCCGAATTCACGCTCCATTGCTTTAACGGCTTCCATGGCAATTTTTGCCGCCGTGCCGCGCCATCCCGAATGTACAAGGCCTATGGCATGTTTTTTGGGGTCAAGAAGGAATACAGGCACGCAGTCGGCATAATGTGTCACAAGCGTTACATTCGGCTCATCTGTAATAAGACCATCCACGCTCTCCATGTCTTTGGGCTCCCAGATTCCCGTGCCGTACTGTTCATGCCCTACATGCCGGATAAAAGTGTGGTGGTCCTGTGCAGATGAAACAAGGGTATTATAGTTAAAACCTGCGGCACTGCAAAAGCGCCTGTAATTCTCTTCCACATTTTTATCTGGGTCACCGCGGTGAAATGCAAGATTCATAGATGAAAACTCGTTTTTGCTCACTCCGCCAAGGCGTGTGGAAAACGCATGGCGGACGAACGGATAAGCAGAAAATGACGGAAAAGTTAGAAAAGCGACTTCACCATTTTTGCTGATCTCCATATTTTTTATTTTTTTGCCCATAAATTTCCCCCACTTTTATATTCTTGACTGATTTTAGCACAGCCGGCCGTGAAAGTCCAAAAAATCAAATGGCAATTTGTGATTTACCTGTATATGGTAATAAATTTAATATTGAAAAAGTCACATACCAGCAGGTCATCAGTCATAGCTTCCTGAAGTACAATATAATTTGCGCCAACCGCGAGAAGCTTACCTGATTTATCAATATAAGTGTTTGTTCCTATTAAAAAGTTCACCCTGACCCTGTTTCCAATCTGCATACGCAGGAAGCCGTTCAGGTACTGCATACTTTCCGCAGTCATTGCCTGCGGCATTGATAAATCCGTAATAGGCGCGGTTTCGCTGCCCGGCGGCTGCAGCATTCCCGATGTATCCGTAAGCGCCTGAAGGCCATTAATCAGCGGAACAGGCTGCTGAGCCGAACCGGCCTTCGGCTTGCTAACATCATACGAAGCGCTAAAAGATGAAATCTGTGAATCCATCTGAAAATTCCCCCTCATGTCTGCGCATATTTTTTTGTAGGCGCATAAAAGCAGTGCTTGCCTAAACGTGTGAAAAACGTACCTACACCGCCAGGTGGAAAATACTGAATACATGTCGGCTGAAACGGATTAAAATAAAAGAGAGAGTTTCCAACCGCCCCCAGCGTATTGCTTGCAAGAGCCCAGTCGGCAATATGGTAATGGATATCCTGCGGATCCATGTTATAAATATTCTGCGGGTTATATGTGCCGCCTACCGTATCCATCATGCATGTAAACTGCCCCGGCTGCTGGATAATGGCACGCATATCTCCGCCGTTACTTACCCTGAAAAATTCACCATAAGGTACATTTGTCCTGTTTACAATAACGGACGCGACCGCATACATACCATTATCACCTTCACCGCCTGCTTCGCACATAATAAGGCGTGCCAGCAATTCCCTTGTTGAATATGGCATAGTTCTCACCGTTTCTTCTTTCGATGATTTAACTGCTGATATCAGTATATGAAAGTAAAATAAAATGTGGACGCTGTTTACAGTACAAACATAAAAAAACATTTCAAAAGATGCGCTTTAAATTGGCTTTAATACCCAATTTAAGGCGCATCTTTTAATCTTTTATTTTTATTTCAAATTCTGCATTACATCGCCTATTGCACCATCACTTAAACCATAAGCTTGATTATTTTCCGCTGCATGCTGCGGATACAATGCGACTTACGGCCGCGCCGCCTGCCCTGCCTTTTACCTGAGGCATTAGAGCCTTCATGATCCGGCCTCTATCTTTTGGAACAGGTTTTTCAATTTCCAGTTGCGCAAGCACGCCGCCCAGCAGCGACTTAATCTCTTCTTCGCTCATCTCTTTTGGAGCAAACTCCTGCAGCACCGAAAGCGCAAATTTGTTTTTTTCAATGATGTCGGTCCTGTTTTTGGGAGCCGTTTCAATGCTTTCTTTCGTCTGTTTTATTTCTCTGCTGATGACGGAATTCTCTTCTTCCTCCGTCAAATCCTCATGCTTATCCACCCACTTGGCCTTAAGGTCTGAAAGCAAAAGTGACAGCACATCTTTCCGCGCTTTATCGCCACTTTTCATGGCTTTTACCATTTCAGCGCGCACTTCTTCAATTTTTGACATTTTAATAAGCCTCCTATAGTTTTTTGCTTATTGGCCCTTCTTCGTTACATTCACAGTAACCATGTAGCTTCCATATACCCAACAGCCCGAAGAGCTGCTCACAGTAAATTTAACCGGCATTTCGGTTTTACCTGTAAAATTCTCCTTGCTCGAAAGGTCAACGCTTCCTATAATACTTGAATCATTCAAAGAAGATATTTCATCCTGCGGGCCAACAGCCGTAACCTTAAGGCTTGTTGTATCGACAGAAGCATTTTCATTTGCCGGAAGGTTTTTCACATTGAATGACGACACCGTTGCCTGCTTTGTTGCCATATTAGTGAGGTTCAGCGTAACTTTTGCCGTTGGAATATTGCTCAGGTTTTTGCATGTAGCAGGCAGGCTGATATTTGCATCGAATGTATTGTGCGTAGGGCTTATCGAAGAAAAATCAATCGGGTCAAGGTTAAATTTGCCTGCAAGTGTTGTAAGAACGTCCTGGGAGCCTGCAATATCAATGCTTTCAGGTGAAATCTGGACCTGATTCGCACTCAGCGAAAGGCCGGCCGGCTTGTTGGCAAACGTCGCATTCAATTTCAGCGTTTGCCGCGGCATAACTGGGATGGTGACATCGATTTTTTCAGGATTTACTGTCATGTCGCCCTTTTCGACCTTGTTTCCGTTCGCATCGTACATTACAAGCGCTGCAGTAAATTTTTTAGTGTCTTTGAGCGTATCGTTGATTTCGCATTCATAGGCTACACGACTCACCTGGCTCACCTGCTTTTCAGGCCCTGAGATTGTCACAGTGTCAGAGCTGTGTGCAGGCGCGCCAACAAAATAGGAAGGATCCGACTGATACCCAGACTTATAAGTTATGTCATCCTGAATATTGAATGTTTTTTCCTGGTAGCGGTCAACAGTGACAATGACCTGCTGTGGCGAAATTGAATTGATGGTATATCCGTTCCCATTTATGCTGTCATCGGCATTTTGCACCTGAAGCATCAGCGGGTATGTCCCAGGCGTTGTTATGCTTGCGGCAGACGGGGCTATTGCTACAAGATCTGTCGGCTTCATCTGGCCTACTGTTAAGCTGTTCCCTTTTACATAAACTGTGGCTGTTTTGTCGCTTTGATTGAATATTTTAAGGCCGTCTGCCTGCATGGTGCTTGAAAGTGTGATCTTTACAGGGACACCTGTAAAGGCTGTCGGGCGATCCTGCGTATCGTTAGAAACAAGCACAGCCCACAGAATGACCGTAAGCACTACGGAAAAACAAACTGCAAATTTATTATTGTAAAACAGTTTCGTCCAGCCGATTTTATTCTTTTTCTTTTTTTTGCTGCTCTGCTCTTTCATGACTTCTTACCTTTCCGAATAGAGGAAAACCATCCCTGCTTTTTCTCACCGGATTCGCTGTCTTCGTCAAGCAGGCGCGATTCAAGCTCACTGCGCAGTGTTTCCCTCGTATAATTTCTTGTTATTACACCATCTGAAACAACAGAAATCTGGCCGGTCTCTTCTGAAACAACAACTATTACAGCATCTGAATTTTCACTCATGCCTATGGCAGCCCTGTGGCGTGTGCCAAGCTCAATGGCGACGTTTTTGTTTTTAGTAAGCGGCAGAATACATCCTGCAGCATAGACCATCCCATCGCGCAGAATCATAGCACCGTCATGCAGCGGCGCCTTATTGAAAAAGATATTGCATATAATCGGCAGACTTGGGATTGCATTTATCACTGTGCCTGTATCTATAATATCACCGAGTTTTGTCTTCATCTCAAACACCATCAGCGCGCCTGTTTTCTGCTTCGACATCTGCGCTGCTGCATCCACAACAGCATTAATCGCCTTGCGGTAACGACGCATCTTTTCATCTGAGCTACTGGAAAGCCAGTTCTTTTTCCTGATATCGCTCCGGCCAATCTGCTCCAAGGCACGCCTAAGCTCCGGCTGAAAAATGACTACAAGGACAATCAGCGCATACTGGAAAAAATATGCGAGAATCGTTTCCAACATATAAAGTTTCATAACATAGGAAAGGCCCCACATGATAAGCAGCACAACTATGCCCTTTACAAGCTGGCCAGCCCTCGTTTCACGAATCAGCTTTATTGCGCTGTAAATGATAAACGACACAACTGCAATGTCGATTGCATCAGAAAGCTGAAACTGGCGGACCAGCTGCAGAAATTTGTTCCACGCCGAAACGATTACATCCATACTCTTTTCCTTTCCGATTGGAATAAAAGAAGCAATTTTATTTTACCATATATCGTGCGAGATTCAATGCCCTGCACCCGATTTTTTCATCAGTATCCTTTTAACTGCATCCACAAGGCGCCAGATGTCGGCTTCCGTTGTAAAAACTGATGGGCAGACACGTACAGCGCCGCATTCCAGCGTTCCCATAAAGCGGTGCGCTTCAGGGGCACAATGCAGCCCTGCGCGCAAAGCAATGCCATAGCCGTTAAGCCTGCTGCCAACTTCCTCGCTCTGCATCCCGTCAATGTTAAATGATAAAACAGGTGCAAAATATCGTGTGTCAGGCATTGGAAGGTAAAGGTGCACTCTGTCTATTTTGGAAAACTGGCTGTACAGCATCTGCAGAAGTGAAATCTCATATGAGTGGATTTTAGAAACTCCGTGCTTCTGCACGAATTCCATGCCAGCGCGCAGCCCCGCAATGCCAGGCATATTCTGTGTTCCGCTCTCAAGGCGTTCCGGCGCTCCCGAAGGCTGTTCTTCAAGTATCGACTCAGTGCCAGTCCCGCCTTCTATCAGTGTGTGCAGCTCTGAACCGTACGGCGTAATCAGCATACCGGTACCCATAGGGCCATAAAGGCCTTTATGCCCTGCAATACACAGGTAATCTATTTTGCTGTCTGCCATGTCTATAGGGAGGACTCCAGCCGACTGCGCACAGTCGACAGCCACCGGAATTTCATACTGGTGCGCCAGTGCTGCAATGCGCTCAACAGGCAGGCGTATCCCCCACACATTGGAGGCGTGTGTGCAGATTACGAGGTGCGTGTTTTCCTGAAATGCGTACCTGAAAGCGTCGACAGTTTTATCGTTGTCACCTGGAAAGACCTGAACTTCAGTGAAAGTTACACCTGTTTTCTCCAGCTCATGCAGCGGGCGCATTACAGCATTATGTTCAATACATGAAGTTACAACATGGTCACCAGGTTTCAGCAAACCTTTGAGCACACAATTTATTGCACCCGTACAGTTCAGTGTAAATGAAACACATTCAGGCCCTGGCGCATGAAAAAAATCAGCCGCAATGCTGCGGCAGCGGTACATCTCTTGTGAAGAAGCCATCGCCATGGCGTGCCCCGCCCTTCCGGGGTTAGCCCCCCAGCGCTGAAAGGCCTGCGCCACAGCTGTCTGGACGCTGCGCGGCTTTGGATATGTTGTCGCAGCATTATCAAGGTAGATCATGTTTCAGGCCCCCATTTGCATAGCCTAAAACCGGTATGCCCGCCTGGCGCAAAATATGCTCTGCAGTTTTTGCGTCGTCAGAAACATATATCCCATATCCGCATCCGTTAATGCTTTGGCTGCGGTAAATTCTCTCTACGCTGGAATGGATCCCGTGACGGGCCAGAATATTCTGCCCTTTCATGGCATAAGTGATTGATCCTATCTCAATTACAGGCTTGCCCACAGCAATCCCTCCTCCGTTACTACTTACAGGATATGCCGCAGAAAGAGCCTTTGACTATATTCAGTTTTCTTCAATTAAACAGACAGCATGCGCCGCAATCCCTTCGCCGGCTCCTGTAAAGCCAAGCCCTTCTTCCGTTGTGGCTTTCACACTAATGCAGCCTTTTGCAATACCGCAGTCCGAAGCAATATTTTCACGCATACCGGCTATATATGGCTGAAGTTTCGGCTCCTGCGCAATAATCGTAGCGTCAATATTGTGTATATGAAAACCATGCTTTGCTAAAATGCTGCATACTTTGGCAAGAAGCTTCCTGCTGTCTGCGCCAAGATAAGCCGCGTCATTATCAGGAAAAAGGACACCTATGTCGCCGAGCGCCGCAGCGCCCAGAAGTGCATCCATGATGGCATGGAGAAGCACATCCGCGTCGGAATGCCCCAAAAGCCCATACGTAAACGGAATTTCCACGCCGCCGAGAATAAGCTTCCTGCCCTGTGCAAAACGGTGCACATCGTATCCATGCCCTATTCTCACAGCAATTCCTCCCTGTGCTGCAAAACAGATTCAGCAGCGAGAATATCGTCAGGTGTTGTCAGCTTCAGGTTTTCATAGCTTCCCCTGCAAAGATGCACTCTGACGCCAGTATGCTCAAAAAGCTGGCAGTCATCTGTATAGTCAGCACTATCAGCTCCAGCTTTTTCAATGGCTTTTTCATAAGCCTTACGCGGAAACACCTGCGGAGTCTGGACTGCCCAAAGCCACTTACGCTGAGGTGTCGAAACAATAAACCCAGCGTTATCTGCCGTCTTTATGGTATCTTTAACAGGCACAGCAAGGGCTGCAGCCCCGTAACGCCGCGCGTCTTCTACACAGGCGTCTATCTCTTCCGGACGCACAAGCGGGCGGGCACCGTCATGGATAGCAACCCACTCGGTTTCAGAAGGGACAGCCGCAACACCAGCAGCAACCGACTGTTGGCGCGTTGCGCCGCCTGGCACAATTGCCTTAATTTTTTTTGCTCCGCTCCCTTCGACAAGGATTTTCATCTGCTCACGATCTTCCTGCCTGCACACAATTACTATTGAATTTATAGTGCCTGCAGCCTCAAAAGCACGTATTGTACGTACAATGGCAGGTACACCCATAATTGGCAAAAACTGCTTGCTAATCTTGAAATTCATCCTTGATGAAGTTCCCGCGGCGGCAATAACCGCACAACAATAATTTTGTAAACTCAAGTTAACGCTCCTTCGCCAAAACTGCAAAAGTACCGACAGATTATTGATATTTTCACTCTCTGGGAATATAATATAGAGGTTATATATTAAAAAAAATTCGAAAATTGGTGAAAAAATGGGAAAAGAAAATATTAAACAAGAAATACATGAAATGTCTGCAAGGCATGTTGCCGACTCAGAAATAGAACAAATTCAGCCGGTATTCAAAACACATCTTAATGCGCAGAACCGCCTGTTCGGTGGTCAGCTTGTCGCATGGATAGATATTGTTGCAGGGTCAGTTGCCCGCAGGCACTGCTACCGTAATGTTACAACAGCGGCAATAGACAGCCTGCAATTTAAAGAACCAGTGCCTGCAGACAGCGTCGTCGTGCTACACGGAAAACTTACATTCGTCGGAAGGACTTCTATGGAAGTCCGCGTCGACAGCTACGTTGAAGCACTTAGCGGTGCAAGGAAACTTGTTAACACAGCATATCTTGTCATTGTTGCACTTGATGAAAACAATAAGCCTACACCTGTGCCAAGGCTTATCTGCGATACGCCGCAGGAAAAAGCTGAGTGGGAAGCAGGCCTGAAACGCCGCAAACTGCGCCAGCAAAGGCGAAACGAATCTTTTTAAATTGCAATTGATTTCGTGTGGCGCAGTTTAAACCGCACTCTCTGAAGAGCATTGTCTGCCGCCTTTTCGGTGACGGACATTTTTTGTGCTATTTCACGATAGCTGCAGCCACCGAGATAAAGGCTCATGGCCTTAAATTCCATTGACGTCAAAATTCTTTCAGCTTTGCGGCAGATTGCCTTAAAACTTTCGCTGTCATCAAGAAGCGCTTCCGGGTCAGGAAAACTATCCTGCGTAAAGTCCGAAACACTGCTGCTGTTTAGAGACACAAAGTTGCTTAGAGGGTCACTCTTTTTGCCGGCAGTCCTCCGAGCCATCAAAATGCGATGTGAAATGCATACATTGGCATATGTGCGAAATGACGCCCCATTTTCCGGGTCGAACGTCTGTGCTGCACGCAGCAGGCCCAAAAGGCCTTCCTGGCACAAATCCTCCGTCTCTGTGCCTCCGGCATGAAACGGCGACGCCTTTGCCCGGATAGCAGACATATAACGCGCCATTAGTTCGGCGAAAGCGTCTGAATTTCTTTCCTTTACAAATTCGGCAAGCTGCGCATCAGACCGGGCGGCAAAACATGAAACATTTTCGTCAGCCAAAAAAATCACCTCACGCCTGGCAGAACTTGAATTTATCATACCCTATCGCGGCTCTTTCGTCAAATGACAGTTTTGCTGCTATATTGAATAATAGAAAATTCGGGAGTATAATATCGAAAAAGAGTATATTCTGGGGGAATAAAATGGTTTCTCAGATATTCAGCATGGGGATCTATGGCTTAGACGCTTTTCCCGTAGAAGTGGAAGCCGACCTTTCACAGGGTTTGCCATCTTTTGAA
>ENA-UOOM01000312-UOOM01000312.1-fermentation-metagenome-genome-assembly--contig:-NODE-312-length-58447-cov-11.842855_pt1 | contig 58447 bp, 56 predicted proteins | sample MGYA00245781_ERZ724031 | MGnify/ENA primary metagenome ERZ724031 (study PRJEB28704, sample SAMN03018317) | fermentation metagenome | biome: anthropogenic terrestrial biome; feature: soil; material...
AATTGTAGATGCTATTGACCCTGCAAAAGTAAAAGAGATATTGGAAGATGAATTAAACGGGCTTGAAGACCGCCACGCACATGGGTGGCAGTTCTATGAGAAATTTGCAACATTCGGCCCTGCGTTCGGAATGATAGGTACTCTTATAGGTTTGATTAACATGCTTGCAAACATGGATATGGACGCAGAAGGCGGTGCTACAAAAATGGCACAGGGCATGTCGACAGCTTTGGTAACAACTTTTTATGGCTCTTTACTTGCAAATCTGGTATTAACTCCTTTTGCCCATAAATTACATATGAGGCACGATGAAGAAATGGTGTGTAAAGAAATTGTCATGGAAGGTGTAATATCAATACAGGCGGGAGATAACCCTAAGCATATTGAAGAAAGACTGAATGCATTTGTTTGTGAAAGCTCAAGAGGACAAGCAAATGAAAATTCAGAAAATAAATCAGACAAAAAGTCAAAACGAAAGAAAAAGTAATATTACTTTAATATATTATCTATTTTATAATGATTGGGGGAGAGGGCATGGCAAGGAAAAAGTCAAACAATGAAGGCGGTGGTGGTCCGAATTGGCTTGATACATACGCAGATATGGTAACGCTTCTCCTTACTTTTTTCGTAATGTTGTTTGCAATGTCAACAATGAATGCCAGTAAGTGGCAGCAGCTTGTTGAAGCATTTGCAACAAACAAACAGCCGGATAAGAAGACTGTGCAAGCAGTTGGTATGTCTTCAAAAGCAAGTCCTGCGGCGGTAAGCAGCAAAAAAGAGGATAAAAACAAAGATGTCACTAAAGTTGAGTCGTTTGATGATTTATATGATTATTTAAAAAACTACATCAAAGAAAATAAACTTGAGGATTCGGTACAAGTGCATAAAGGCGATGACTATACTTTTATCACCTTCCAGAATAGTATATTCTTTGACGGGGACAGCTCAGTATTAAGAGCTGACGGCAAAAAAATCTTAGATTTTCTTAGTGAAGGATTAAAGCCAATTCCTAAAGAAATAGGGGAAGTTAGATTTTATGGTCACACTGCAAGAGCAGGCGGTTCTAAAACTGTAGAACAACAGGCATTTGATAGAACTTTGTCTTCGGATAGGGCAAAAAATGTTTTACTTTATGTGCAGTATAAGAATATTTTGCACCCAAGTAAAATGGTTTCGGAAGGATACGGTGAATATCGTCCGATTGTGCCGCATGACGGTAGCGAAGAAACAAGAAAGAAAAACAGAAGAGTTGAAATATACATATCAAAAACGGGTAAGGTTAGTTCCGTTTTGGATACAGTTTATGAAGATATAAAAAAATCTGAAAACAAATAGTTTTCTTTATTAATATGTTTTGTTCCCACAATAATAACACGCTTATATGTGTTAAGTGGTAAAAATAAAATATAAGCGGGAATGGGAGGTCCTATGGCAGAAGTACTATCACAGAAGCAAATTGATGAATTGCTTGGTAATTTACAAAAAGGGCAAGTTGATTTTAACGAAATTGAAGAACAATCTACAACTTCTAAAGTCAAAGAATATGACTTTTTATCACCTAAAAAGTTTACGAGGGAACAGCTAAAGCTTTTAGACAATGTTTTCGATAGCTTTATACGAACATTCAGTCTTCAGCTTTCGGGTATGCTTCGGTGTACTTGCGAAATGGAAATACTGCAGGTGGAAGAGGAAGAATACCGTGAGTTTAACAATGCTTTGGCAGATTCTGTTTTAGTAGGAATTATCGGTATGAACAGCGAGGAAAACAATATTGACGATAAACAGATATTAATTGAAGTGTCACGCCCGATTTCATTTTCGGTTATGGATAGACTGCTTGGCGGGAACGGAATGGGATATGACATCGAAAGGGATTATACGGATATTGAGCTTTCACTTTTAGAATATACTTTTAAACAAGTTCCGCCTCTTTTAGATGCTGCATGGAGCAACTATATGGCATTATCTCATACGTTGGATATGATTGAAACCAATTCGAGGTTGATTCAGCAGATACAGCCGGACGAGGCTGTTGCAATTATTTCGATTGAAATTACTCTTGACAGTTTAAAAGGCAATATAAATATATGTCTTCCTGCAAGTTCTTTAGAAGATATATTTCGCATATTTAATTCTAAATACACAAAAATGCCTAAGAAGAGTGACCCTGTATTGGAAAAACAGCGCAAAGAAAGTATCATACACTCCTTAAAAGGTTCACCTTTAAACGTTAGTGCAATATTAGGCAAAACGGAAATCAGCGTAGGAGACTTACTTTCACTTCAATGCGGAGATATTATCCCTCTTAATACTCCGATAGATAGGGATTCAGTAGTTTTGGAAGTTGAAAATACGCCTTGGTTTACAGGAATAATCGGAACAAAAAAGAAAAAATATGCAGTTAAAATTGACTCTTCAATAAAAGATGAAAGGTGATTTCTATGGAGCCGAATAACGGAGAAATATTTTCTGCTATGGACATAGATGCTATAGGAGAAATACTAAATATTAGTCTGGGTTCGTCAGCTACCTCTGTTTCCGAAATGTTGGAACAACGGGTAAATATTACGACACCCGAGGTGGAGGTGAGACCTGCTAAAGAAGTACACTTTGAATCATTGGAACCTGCGGTAGCAGTTGAAATTAACTATGTAAGCGGCCTTGACGGAAAAAACATATTGATTTTAAAAGAATCAGATGTTAAAGTTATTGTCGGCTTGCTTTTACATACAGACTATTCCGATGAAGAATTTGTTATGGATGAAATGAGCATAGGAGCTATTTGCGAAGTAATGAATTTGATGATGGGCGCTTCTGCCACTGCGCTTTCTCAATTTCTTAACATGCCTATTAATATTTCCCCGCCGAATTCATTCCAAATAAATAATTCTGAGCAATTCAAAAGTAAATATTTCGAGGAAGAAGAAAACGTTGTTACAGTTAAGTTTAACTTAATGATTGGTAATCTGGTAAATAGTGAATTTGTAAGTTTGATGAAAGTTGACCTTGCAAAAGAACTGATTTCTTCATTAAATGTAGAAGCTCCTGCTGCGGATGAACCTGTTAAAAGTAACGCACAAATCAGCAATACTCAGAAGCAAGCGCAGCCGGTACAACCGCAAATGCCGATACAAGAACAGCAGCAAACGGCTCCTCCTCAACAAACTCAGCCGGCAGCTGATGGGCATACTCAGCCTATTAAAAATACTGTAGTAAATCATCAACCTGTACAAAATTATAATGTTCAAAGTGTTTCCTACCAAAATTTTGATAATGAAGATAACATACTTACGAATGATCAAAACAGTAATTTAAATATGATTCTTTCAGTACCTCTTCAAATTTCGGTTGAAATTGGTCATACAACAAAACCAATTAAAGACATTCTTGATTTTACAACCGGGACAATTGTAGAATTAGATAAACAAGCCGGTTCACAGGTAGATGTTTTTGTAAACGGAAAACCTATTGCAAAGGGTGATGTAGTTGTTGTGGATGATTATTATGGTGTTAGAATAACCGAAGTTCTGAGCAATCCTGAAATTATGAAATTGATTTAGTAAACACCGAATGGTGATTTTTAGGAGGAATATAAATGAGTAAAAAAATAATGTTAGTTGACGATGCAGCTTTTATGAGAATGATGATTAAAAACACTTTACAGCAGAATGGTTTTACCGACATTGTCGAAGCTGACAATGGTGAAAAAGCAATAAGTGTTTATAACGCTGAAAAACCGGATTTAATTTTAATGGACATTACAATGCCCGTCATGGACGGATTGGAAGCTCTTAAGAAATTGAAAGAAATCAACAGTGATGTCAAAGTTGTTATGTGCTCAGCTATGGGACAGGAAGCTATGGTTGTTGAAGCGTTGAAGCTTGGCGCAAAGGACTTTATTGTCAAACCCTTTAAACCGGACAGAATCATGAAAACCATAAATGGAATTTTAGGATAGTAGCAGGTTTTTATATATTAAGGGAGGAACTAAATTGAATTTTTCTGCAGGATTCTTACCGCTTTTTAGTTTTACTTCTGATGTTTTACCTCTGCTGTTTTCTTTAATTGCAATAGTATTGGTTCTGTATTTTTGTTACATATTCAGTAAATTTCTCACCAAAAAGGTAAACAATGTATCGAAATACAATAACATTAGAATAATCGAACGCGTTGCATTATCACAGGATAAAGGACTTGTTATTATTGAACTCTGCAGCAAATATTATTTAGTTGGTTTTTCAAATAACAATGTCGAAATATTGAAGGAATTAAATGAAACAGAATTACATCTTCAAAAACCTGATATAAATGAAAAATTTCTTAATATTCTAAATTCAACAATTAAATCCAGATGGGATGTGAAATTGAGTGACTCAAGGTTCAAAAGAAAAAACAAAGCTGACTCAACCGATAACGAAAAAACAGAAAGGTAAAGCCGGCAAAAAGAAGTTGACTCTTGTTGTGCTCTCGCTCGTCCTTATTTTTTTGCTTCCGATGAATGCATCTGCTGCGGCTATTAATGTAAACGGCAAGGGAGTGGATACTCTCGAAATCATTGAAATGTTTACTTTATTGGCTTTGGCTCCTTCCATACTTATTATGACAACATGCTTTACACGCATTATTATAGTGTTGTCATTTTTACGTAACGCTCTTGGACTTCAGCAAACACCGCCTAATCAGGTTCTTATAGGTATTGCTTTGTTTTTGTCACTGTTTATAATGAATCCTGTTATATCTGAAATCAATACTCAGGCATATCAGCCATATAAAGAGGAAAAGATTACTCAGGAACAGTTTTTGGAAAAGGCGTCTGTGCCATTAAAAAAATTCATGCTTAAACAAACTAAAAAAGATGATTTAAACTTATTTGTTAAATTATCCAAATCTGAAGTAAAATCGGTTGATGATGTACCAATTACAGTTGTTATTCCCGCATTTATGACAAGTGAATTAAAACGAGCTTTTACAATAGGCTTTTTGATTTTTATACCATTTCTTATTATAGATATGATAGTTTCAAGTACGCTGATGTCAATGGGAATGATTATGCTGCCTCCGGCGATGATTTCACTGCCGTTTAAACTTTTGCTGTTTGTACTTGTAGACGGATGGGATCTGTTGTTCAAGACATTGGCTACAAGTTTTAATATGTAGTAGAGTTGCCTGTGAAAATAATTAAGAAAGGGCAAAGAAGATGACAATATCAGAAGTTATCGCAGTACTTCAGGCTGCAATGGTTGCTGCGCTTAAAGTATCCGCACCAATATTAATTGTCAGTATACTATTCGGATTAGTGGTTTCAATTTTTCAGGCAGCTACACAAATACATGAACAGACTCTGACATTTGTTCCAAAATTAATAGCTATAGGTTTGGTTTTGGTAATTTTAGGCCCTTGGATGTTGGAAACCATGAGTGATTTTACGATGTATATATTCGATATGATAGAAAAATTAAATTAGTTTAATAAAAATAGTGGAAAGGTGTGTTCATAAGTGTATTATGAAAATGGATTATGATTTGACTCTTCTGCTATTAATCTTTATGAGAATGTCCGGTTGCATTATGTTTAACCCTATACTTGGAAGGAAAAATCTTCCGATAATAATTAAAGTCGGGCTAACACTAATGCTGTCTATTTTTTGTTATAACCTCGTTCCGGAACAAAATATTGAAATTACCTCTTTCATTGTTTTGTTTGTTACGCTTATAAAAGAATTGTTAATTGGATTTATGGTGGGCTATGTAATTCAGCTATTTTTATCAATTTTAATTATAAGCGGAGAAAATATGGACATGAACATAGGTATTTCGATGTCTAAAATATATGATCCGCAAAGTAATATTTCTATGCCGCTTTCTGCATCTCTGATTAATGTGATGTTAATCTTTATTTTTTTTGCAGTAAACGGCCACTTAACTCTTATACAAATTTTTACAAAACTGTGTACATTTTTACCATATGGTAATTTAAGTTTTAATCCGAATATGTTTCAAGAACTTACAAGTATGTTTTCACTTATCTTAATATATGCCGTAAAAATGTCACTTCCTGTTCTTGCGGCGGAGTTAATTACAGAAATAGGTGTAGGACTTATTATGAGGGCAGTTCCACAAATCGATGTTTTTGTAATTAATATTCAGTTTAAAGTAATACTTGGATTTTTAATTTTAATGGTGATGATTCCACCGCTTGCATCTTTTCTTGAAAAGTTAATAGTACTCATGTTTGACAATATAAATAAGGTGTTTTTAATGCTTAAGTAAATTTTCCAATAAATGAGTTTTTAGGGGGGACAGCATGGCTGATAGCAGTAAAACAGAAAAAGCTACCCCTAAAAAAAGAGAAGATGAACGGAAGAAAGGCAATATTTTTCAAAGCAGTGATGTTGTAAGTGCATTTTCTATATTGGCGATTTTTGTTGTTTTGAAACTTGTCTTTCCATTTTCGTATTACTACATGTCTAATATCCTTGTTAAGTACATAGGATGTTTAAAAACCGTACCGACACTGTCAGTAGGGTTTTCAATTGATGTTATTAAAGATCTTTTGATTACAGTTTTATTGATTGCAGGTCCGGTAATGTTAACTTCTGCGGCAATCAGCATTATTGCAACGGGAGTGCAGACAAAGTTTAAGTTTTCTAAAGAGCAGTTGAAGATAAAATTTTCAAGAATGAGCCCATTGCAAGGCTTTAAAAAGCTATTTTCTTTACGCTCTGTTACTGAGCTTGTTAAATCAATTATTAAAATATCAATCATAATTTATATACTATACTCTGAATTTAAAGATATATCGAAACATTTTGTAAACTTAATGTTTCAAGACATAACACAGGGTATTTATTTTATTCTTGATTCCATAATGGGAATTGTGCTAAAACTTTCTGCAGTATTTATTTTGATTGCAGCTTTCGATTATTTGTATCAATGGTGGGAATATGAAAGAAATATTAAGATGACAAAGCAGGAAATTAAAGAAGAATACAAACAATTAGAGGGAGATCCGCAAATTAAGGGACAAATTAAAGAAAGACAGCGAAAAATGGCAATGAATCGTATGATGCAGCAAGTTCCTTCAGCGGATGTTATCGTAAGGAATCCAACACATATTGCAATAGCATTGAAATATGATATTGAAAAAAACAATGCTCCAATTGTAGTTGCGAAAGGTCAGGATCAGGTGGCATTAAAAATTATAGAAATTGCTAAAAAGAACAATATTCCGATGACTGAAAATAAACCCCTTGCAAGGGCTTTATTTAAAACAGTTGAATTGAACAGAGAAATTCCAGAGCAATACTATGTACTTATTGCTGAAATAATGGCGTGGGTATATTCACAGAAAAAGGAGATGAAACGGCATTGAAGTTCCTTGATAACATCGTAGCAATATTTGTAATCGTAATCATCAGTTTTATCGTCATTCCATTACCTAAAGAAATACTGGATATGATGTTCATTGTAAACATTACGATATCTGTAATTATTTTACTGATGACCATGTACGTAAAAGATGCCCTTCAGTTTTCAATATTTCCATCCCTTTTGTTAATTACCACGCTGTTTCGATTATCGCTTAATATTTCTTCTACTCGACTTATCCTTACACGCGAAGGCGAAGCCGGTCAAATAATAAAAACATTTGGTAGTTTTGTTCTCCAGGGAAACATTGTTGTTGGATTTATTATCTTTTTAATTATAGTAATAGTTAATTTTATGGTTATTACAAAAGGTTCTGAAAGGGTTTCAGAAGTTTCAGCAAGGTTTAAACTTGACGCAATGCCGGGAAAACAGATGGCCATTGATGCAGACCTAAGTTCCGGATTAATTGATGAAGAAATGGCCAGAAAGCGCAGAATTGATATTCAGAGGGAAGCAGAATTTTATGGAGCTATGGACGGTGCTTCAAAGTTTGTAAAAGGCGATGCCATTGCAAGTATTGTTATAACATTTATTAACTTTTTGGCCGGTACTGTAATAGGTATGGTACAGGGCAGCCACACATTTAAAGAGGTTTTGGAAATTTACTCTATTGCTACTGTCGGCGACGGCCTTGTATCGCAATTACCGGCTTTGCTGATTTCTACTGCAACAGGTATGATTGTAACAAGAGCTGCGTCAGATTCAAGCTTAAGTGTGGATATTTCCAAGCAGTTCTTTTCACAACCTATACCAATGATAATTGCGGGTGGCACACTTATATGTATGTGCTTAATACCGGGAATGCCGGTTATTCAACTTTTAATTTTAGCAGCGGCTTTGTTATATGTTGGGTTTCATATTAAGAAAAAACAGGATACTGCCAAAGAGGCAAAACAGAAAGCACAGGCTTTGTCAGAGGCTCAAACTACCGAACCGGATGAAACTTCATATTTCAAAAATATAGACAATATATATGATTTACTGCAAATTGACGCAATAGAAATGGAATTCGGTTACAGCCTTATCCCTCTTGTTGATGAAAGCAGTGGCAGTAGCTTTATAGAACGCTTGATTACTTTCAGGAAACAGTTTGCTTTGGAAATGGGTATGGTTATTCCTGCAGTAAGGCTTAGGGATAACGGAATGCTTAACCCAAATCAATATATAATTAAAATTAAAGGTGAAGAAGTTGCACGCGGTGAAATTTTGGTTGATTACTATTTAGCACTTGATCCGGGAAACCTTACAGGCACAATAGACGGTATCGATACTATTGAACCTGCGTATGGAATTCCAAGTAAATGGATAGCAAAAGATAAAAAAGAAATGGCTGAAATTTACGGATATACTGTTATTGACCCTCTTTCAGTTATCGTTACTCATTTATCCGAAACGGTTAAAAAGTATGCACATGAGCTGCTTTCAAGACAGGATGTCAATCAGCTGCTTGAAAACATTAAAAAAAGCGGTTCAACTATTGTTGATGACTTAATTCCGGAGTCGATTTCATACGGTGCGCTTCAAAAAATATTGTGTAACCTTCTAAGAGAAGGGATACCAATAAGGGATATGGAAACAATTCTCGAAACTATTTCAGACCACTCTGCAGCAGTACACGATACTGAAGTGTTGACGGAATATGTACGACAGGAGCTGAAGCGGACTATTACCCGTAAATGGTCAGAAGGAGGCCAAATCAGAGTAATTACGCTTGACAGCGAGATTGAAAGATTGATAGTAAATTCAATCAGTAAAAATGAACAGGGGACTTTCCTTTCACTTGACCCACAGACAACTCAAAAAATAATATCTAAATTGATTGATTGTATTAGAAAAGTTAAAGATGTTATAAACGTTCCGATTATTTTAACTTCACCGCTTGTTAGAATTTATTTCAGCAAAATGTTAGAACAATTTTACCCCAATGCAGTTGTTCTATCGTTTAATGAACTTAACTCCGATGTACAAATACAAGCTGTTGCAAATGTTACACTGGAATAATTTTGCAATTTGTTATAAAATAGGCATAGGGAGTTTAGAAGGGAGGAAGCGGCTGAAATGAAAAATGCTGAAACTACCCAAGAATCATCCATGGATTTATGGTTGCAGTATCAACAGACAAAAGACATAGACATTCGAAATGAACTTGTTATAAAATATAGTTACATAGTAAAATGTATAGCACTTAAGACAATCGGCCGCTACCAATACTTTAATTATTTGGATGACATAATTAATGAGGGTTTAATTGCACTTTTAGACGCTGTTGAAAAATTTGATATGGAGAAGAAAGTCAAGTTTGAAACTTTTGCTTCAATAAAAATACGCGGCGCCATAATTGATTATATTCGTAAACAGGATTGTTTCCCGAGAAGACTGAAACGTATTGCAAAAAGAATAAATGAGGCTGAAAATACTTTAGGCCATCAGCTTGAAAGAAGCCCTACAAATAAGGAAATCGCTGAATATTTACAGGTCAGCCAACAGGACTTTGATAAAATGCAGGCAGAAACTTGTGTTCTTAACATGCTGTCTTTTGAAGAAATGATATACGAAAAAGGTATTGAGAATATTCAGATAAGCCAAGTAAGTAAACCTATTCAGGGTCCTGAACAGGTTGTAGCAAATAAAGAATTACACCGGACTCTTGCTTGCGATATTGAAAAGCTAAACGAAAAGGAACAAACGGTAATTTCGCTTTATTATAAAGAACAGCTTAAAATAAAAGAGATTTCCGTAATCATGGGAATCAGTGATTCCAGAGTATCGCAAATACACTCAAGTGCTTTACGGAAACTTAAAAAACATGTTGGAGATTATCTAAATCAATAGTAGGAGATGAGGTTGTGGTAAGAGGATTTTATTCTCTTGGTTCCGGAATGCTTACACAAAGCAGGGTTTTAACGGGAATAAGCAATAACTTAGCTAATGTAGAAACAACGGGTTATAAGAAGAAAAAAGTAACAGAGTCCACTTTTGGCAAAATGTTAATCAGTCGCGTAAACGACAATAATACAAGTTCGCCTATTGGTGAAATGAATATGATTACTGTAGCCGATAAAACACATACGATACACTCTGAGGGAAATCTGAAAAGCACTGAAAGACCCGAAGACTTCGCTATTCAAGGCGAGGGCTTTTTTGGTGTGCAAACACAAAATGGGACAGTATATACTCGTAATGGCAGCTTTAATGTTGATAGCGAGGGATATCTTTCATTGCAGAATGTTGGACGTGTAATCGGCAGAAATGGCCCTATACATGTTGGAACAAATAACTTTACGTCCGATGCCCAGGGCAATATATTTGTCGGAGGACAGCTTGAAGACAAAATTTCTATTTATAATTTTAATGATTATAATAATTTGAAAACAGCCGGAGAAGGAATGTTTGTTCCCGCAGGTGAAAATCCACAGTTGATGCAAAATCCCAATTTAATGTGGAAAACATTAGAAACTTCAAACGTAAATGTTGGCCGTGAAATGACAGATGCACTTGCATCCCAGCGGAATTTACAGTCATGTTCACAAGCGGTAAAAATGTATGACCAGACTTTGTCAAGTGCAGTTACAAATATAGGTAGAATATAATAAACGAAAGGGGGAAATTAATTTGATTAGTTCTTTTTACACTGCCGCAACCGGTACAATAAATTTACAAAATGGATTTGACGTTACTGCTAATAATATTGCAAATGTATCTACTAACGGATATAAGGCATCTAAACCAACTTTTGCAGACCTTATGTATACAAATATTCATGCGCCGCAGGGGAGCGACAGCGACCTTAAAAGCGGTCATGGAACAAAGCTTCAAAAGACAGATACTGTCTTTGTTGAAGGTGGACTGAATAATACACAACGTGATTTAGACTATGCAATAACTGACCCAAGAAATTTTTTTGCAGTACAAACAAACGGACAAATTAAGTTTACAAGAAACGGCAGCTTCCATTTATCAGTTGAAAATGATGGAAAATACTTAGTAACATCTGATGGCGGATATGTGCTGGATAAACAAGGAAATCGTATTAAAGTAAATAACGAAAAGGAAACACAAAATATTGGATTATTTACTTTTGATAATACAGACGGCTTAGTTCGTGACGGAAACAATTATTTTACTGCGAATGACAGGACTGGTCTTGCAAATCCTGTTCCAAATGCGGAAATCAAAAAAGGCTATTTGGAAGGTTCTTCAGTAAATATAGCTGACGAAATGGCATCTGTTATTGAATTGCAAAAAGCATTTCAATTTAATTCTAAAATTGTTCAGGTATCGGATGAAATTATGCAGACGGTAAATGCATTAAGATAGTCTATTATTAGAATTTGTAAAATAATAAAAATAAGAAAGGAGTGATTATATGAGTAGCAACCCCAATTTAGAAATGAACAGAAACCAAGATTTGAATACTGCTCAAGAAAATTCTGAGGAGCAACAGCCACAATTTAATATGACAATATCAAAAGACAATATGGCTGCATACTTAAAAGTTATACCTGCTTATAAAGGACAAACAGTCCAATATGAACAGGTAATGGAATTTTTGAAGCAAAATAAAATTGATTTTGGAATCCAAGAAAATGCAATTCGCGATTTTTGCCGGGAAGGAAAATTTTATTCGGAATTGCTTTGCGCAAAAGGAATTTATCCGGAGGACGGAAAAGACGGTTCAATGGAGTATTTGTTTGACACAAATTCCGGTTTGACACCGAAAGAACGGGATGACGGAACAGTAGATTTTAGAAATTTAGATATTGTAAAAAATGTTAAGCAAGGCGAAGTTTTGTGCCAAATAACACCGCCTACACAGGGTAAAGACGGAATTGATATTTATAACCACGTTGTGCATTATAAAAAGGGGTTTACACCTAAATTCCCTACAGGGAAAAACACCATAGTATCTGAAGACGGTCTTAAACTGACCGCAGCAGTTGACGGATGCATTGAATATAAAAATTCAATGTTAAATGTAAATGATGTTTTTATAGTACGTGGAGATGTTGACAGTGCTTCCGGCAACATAAACGCTATAGGTTCGGTTATTGTGATGGGAGATGTACGCGAAGGATTTTCGGTAAAAACACAAAAAGACATTTCAATAAGAGGAATGGCAGAAGGCGCTTTAATTGAAGCGGGAGGAACCATTTCGATTTCAAAAGGTATGAACGGAATGGGAAAGGGTACTTTAAGAGCCGGCGGAAATATAGTCGGTAAATACTTTGAAAACGCAATTTTAATATCAGAAAACGATATTTATGCAGATGTACTTATGAACTGCAGGGCTACAGCACATGGTTCTATAGTTTTAAAGGGTAGGAAGGCATCTTTAATAGGAGGAAGCTATCAAGCAGAAAAAATAATTTCTGCAAAAAATATTGGAACTCCCTCTTATGCAACTACATATGTAACAATTTCGTCCAAAAAATTAAATGAAATTCTGGCAACAGACGATGATGATGACAAACTCGAAGAATTACAGCGGAAACTTACAGATGCAGAGAAAACATATGATGATTTTCAAAAGAATTTTTCTAATCTGGCCTCGACTATTCCAATAGGTAAAAGAGCTACCGGTAAAGACAGCATGATTATTAAAACCGCTATTATAAGAAAAAGCCAATTGGCAGGAGAAGTTAAAAGCTTAAAAGAAAAAGTCCGCAAATTAAGTGAAAAGAAAAACAACTTAACAGATTTTAAAATTATTGGTTTAAGTTACATATATACGGGTACAAAAATGAAAATAGGTCCTTATAAATTAAATATTAATAATGACTACAGCAATACAAAATTTTATGCAAACAATAATGAAATCGTTTTCGCTCCGGTTCTACCTTCTGATATAGTAAATTAGTCAAAAAGATTTCAACATAGGCTTTCCAAATAAACCGCATATATGGTTAGCTTATTAATTATTCCGAGATGCGGCGGTATGGAGTTTGTAATGTCTATTAACAGTTTAGAACAATTAAACGAAATGCATATTGATGTATTAAAAGAAATTGGAAATATTGGCGCCGGAAATGCAGCCACTTCACTTTCACAAATGCTTAACACAAAAGTAGATATGTCAACACCGTCCGTAAAAATTTTAGACATAAACGATGCAGCAACTTGTTTGGGCGGACCGGAAAATGTTGTAATAGGTATTTTATCAAAGCTTGAAGGCGACATCGATGGAATTATGATGTTTATAATAGAACAGGATTTTGCAAAATCTGTTCTAACATCTCTGCTTGGAGTTGAAGAAGTCAGTTGCGATCAATTATCTGAAATGGAACTTTCGGCAATATCTGAACTCGGTAATATTATGATAGCTGCCTATACGGGTTCCATCAGTACACTTTCACAGCTAAACATGAAAACCACAGTACCGTCAATAGCAGTTGATATGGTAGGAGCGCTGTTAAGTGTACCTGCTATCGAAATGGGAACGGTATCGGATAAGATTATTTTTATAGAAGATGACTTTTTAAGCGGAAACAATGATATATCGGCAAATATGCTTCTGGTACCCTCAATTGATTCCTTAAATAGATTAATGAAGGAATTGGGTATTGAACTATGAATAATACTATAACAATCGGAATATCAGACATGAAAATTGCCAAAAATTCTGAAACGCTTGTTACATATGCATTAGGTTCTTGTGTTGGCATTTGTCTTTACGATTCTATCATGAAAATTGGAGGATTGGGGCATATAATGCTTCCAATCTTCCCACCCAATAATCCTAAAGAGAGCAAATTGAGATTTGCCGATACCTGTATTCCCGAGATGATTACACAAATGGAACGCATGGGCTGTAATCGCAGAAGGCTAATTGCAAAGATAGCGGGCGGAGCAAAAATGTTTAATGTTGCGGGGGATTCTTCCTTTGGGAATATCGGCAAACGCAATGTTGAGGCTGTAAAAGATACATTAAAAAAATATCAAATTGGAATATATGCAGAAGATACAGGCTTAAATTATGGTAGAACAGTTTACTTTTATCCTTTAGACGGAAAAATGGTTGTGAAATCGTTTGCAAAAGGAATAAAAACTTATTAATCATACTTGATTATAAATAAAGGCCTTTTTTCAAAACGGATTTGAAGAAAAGCCTTTATTTGTATTTAACATTAAGAACCTTATTTGATTGCTTTCATATAAATAATAAAGAGAGTACACGTTGTAGGTGGAGGATAATTAAGTTCAAAATATCGTTGTTGACTTAAGAATTTAAATATTTATTTAATTAATAGTTTGATAAGGTGTTTCTTTGTATTCTTTTTTTCTTAACTCATTTATTTTCTCCATTAGTTCATCACGCTCTTTTTTTATTCTTTGATGAGCAACCGTGTCTAAATCAGTTATGCGTTTTATCAATTCAGAACATTTTTTTGACAGTTTTAGTATTTTTTGTTCATCAGAATTACAGTCGCTTTCAGATGCCTGCAAATTTAGCAGCATCTTAGTTCTACTTTTTTGTGCAGAAGGCAATTCGCTAATAATACTGTTAATTAAGGTATTGCATTTGTTCAGCCTTTCTATAAATACACCTCGCTGTTCAAGAAAGTCCTCCAGTTCTATTTCAGGCTGTGCAGAACGCACCTCAATTTGTTTTGTAATATTAAGTATTTTGGTAAGTAATATTATCTTTTGCTCCAAACATAATATTAATTGTTCCATATAGTCCTCCATAAAAAACAAGGGCATCTTTTGATGCCCTGCTTTTTTATTTTTGCATATGACTTAGTTTTTCAGCTTCCTGCCATGTATCCCTCATATTTTCGACAAGCGGTACCAATTCATCCAAAAGGGTATAATCCCTTTTTATTTCAGCTTTTATAATCTGCTGATTATAAAAATAATACAATTGATACAAATCATTTGAAACACTGTATTTTTTATCTAAGACAGATGAAAGATAGTTGAATATATTTTTACATTTGTCGGTGCACTTTTCAGCAGCGGCGTAATTTTTGTCTTTAAGCGCCATAGAACCGCAATGAAGATTCTTTAAAGCTTCATTAAACAGCATAACCAGCTGCTCACCTTTTGACATCGTGGCAATGGACTGTTCTTTGTAGTGCATAATCGGATTTGTTAACATAGTAAAATACCTCTCTTAAATAGGATATACCAAATATTACATTCCTTCAGTACCCTGTGTGAAAAGGCCGGCTTGGGCATTCATTTTACTAAGATAAGTTTCAAGTCTGGTAAATTTAGCGTAATAGTATTCCTGTTTAGTTTCCATCTTATCTTTTAATTCTGCAATCTTGTCAGTATAACCTTTAATGCTCCTGGTGAAATAGCTGTTATCAACTCCGATGCTGATATCAGAACCTGCTTTTTGAACGAGTCTTCCTTTCATCTCACCGGTTGTCTTAATGTTGTTATCAATTACTTCATTTAAGCGGGTTGCAATACCGTTTTCTCCGGTAAATAATGAAGCAACTTTATCAGGGTCGTCATTTAAAGCCTTTTTAAGCTTTTCTTCGTCTATCTCAAGCTTTCCGCTGTATGTAAAATCATATGGCTTAGTTGAAATGCCAATCTGATAAAGTGCATCTTGAGAGTCTTTTAAATTATCTGTCATGGCATGATGCAAATCACTATGAAGCGCATATAAAGTTGTGTCACTGCGTAAAAGGCCTTTTTTGGCTTTTGCCTCCCAGTTTTTTATCTGAGTTTCATTCATTTCTTCTCTTTGAGCGTCTGTCAAAGGAAGATAAGGGCCATCAGCCTCTTTTTGTTCAGTTACCCTGCCGTTAACGTTGTCCATTATTGCATTGTAGTCATCTACAAACTTTTTGACTTTATCGAATATCTCATCCGATTTGTTATCGGCATCAAATGTTATCGGCGAATCCTTAGGTGTTGAAATACTATCCATTTCTTCTAAAAGTTCAAAATTTACCCCATCAAGTGTGAACTGATTTTCAGAACGTACAATATCTACAGTGTGGTCTTTATTACCGTCAAAACTTACTTTCATTTTGGCGTCCTGGCCGTCTTGCACTTTTTTTTCTGTTTCTTCACCAAACATAACCTTTGAAAGATTACCGCCGACGTCCTCAATATCTACTCTGCTGCCGCTGCCTCCGTTTTTAGCTGTTACACTGAAAGTATCTGTAACAGAAGAATACAAGATATTAACGTTTGCTTCGGCATCATTATTAATAGTATTTATAACATTCTCTAAGTTGTCTGTTCCTTCAAAAGTAAATTCTTTATCATTTACTTTAATGCTGTATTTACCCTCAGGACCAGCGGTAAGTTCTGATGACAGATTTTCCTTGATATCGTCCAATGTTTTGTGAAGATTAATTCTGTTACTTTCGCCTGCGTATGTGTGGAGTGCTCCGCTTTTGCCCAAAATTCCGTATTTATCACAAGACTCAATTGAAATAGTCGAATTATTGTCAATAGTTTTAAATGATAAATATCCGTTACCATCGTCTGTAGTATCTAATTTAACTTCAACTTTTCCCGAACCGTATGCGCTGTCTAACTTTGTTTGTAAATAGTTTTCTAAATCGGATGTTGTATCGTATTTATCTTTTTCACTTTCATCGAACTTAATATTTTTTTTGAGTCCGTTCAAGTTGAAAGTTAATGTGGAACCGGAAAGAGTGTCACCTAAATTTGAACTGGAATAAAGTTTATCTTTATTCAGCGTAAGGTCGGTATCCTTTGTATAGGTTTTATCTTTTTCTAAACCAAGACCGGCAAGAAGATTATCGCTTCCGCTTTTAACTTTAATATCTGAACCAGTCTTTAATTTATAAGCACCATCAGAACCGCTAATAGAAACTTTACCTTTTAAATCATCAATTCCATTTATTTGTGTATTTAAATCGTCTATAATAGCTTTAGCAGCGTCAGTATCGCTACCGTCTACATTAATGTCCTCGCTGAGTTTAATATCATAATCTTTTCCACCGTAAGTAATAGTTAAAGAGTTTGCCAATACTTTGCAATTATTAAAATTATCTTTTATTTCACCTGTTTTAATTTGCTGATTTGAAACTTTGTGACTTGAAGAAAAACTTGCTTGTTTAGCCAACTGTGAAATTTGAGTTATAACCATTTTTTTTGCAACATCAGAGTTTCCACTTACGTTAAGAAACGGCGATACATTTTTAATTCCTGATGATTTAAAAAACGATGGGTTTGAAATACTGTTGGAATTTGAGGCAGAAGATAGATATTTACCTTTAAATTCGCTTAAAGCGTTAATAACTTCACGATAAGCGGATTGTTTCCACGTAGCGATTTGTTTATTTTGCATTTGCTTATCTATTTTCTTTTGTGTTCCAATAGTAAGCTGTTTAACCAAATTATCTGTATCTAATCCTGAAACTAAACCGCTTAATCGTTTTGAAGATGTAGAAGTAGTATTCATCGAAGAAACGGCATTAGCTGAACCATTCATAGTTATCCTCCTTGCATTAATTATGTATTTATTATAAACTTAATATATATCTATTTTATATATCGTGCTGAATAGGGAGAAAATTTAGCCTAAATAGATAATTTAAATCAAAACAATTGAAACCATTCTAAATTTACCGCGAATTTTGTCGATATATAATAATCTTAAAGTATTGTCCAATGTTACTTTAACAATAGGAGTTGGTTGAAAGTATGACTTTTATTCCGATTTGCAGATTAAAATCCGGAATGATATTGGATAGGGACGTATATTTGTTTAATTCCATAACCTCGAGGATGGTAATGTTAAAGACAGGCGCAATTTTAACACAAGATAATATCCAAAAATTGAGAGAATTTGGAATACCCGGTGTATATATTAACTCCATCAATAATGAAAATATTAATGCTAAAGCGCCCAACTATATCAGACCGATAATAAAAAAAGAATTAAGACAGGAAGCCATTTCAAGTGTTAAAAAAGTCTATGATATGTTCAATCAAGCAGCTCAAAAAATAAATATCAGCAGTATAAATCAAACAATGATTGTTTCTAAAAAAATAGTCAATGCGTTAAAAAGCAATGCAGAAGCAAAAATAAGTATAGCAAAATTAAAATTATATGATGATTATACATATAATCATTCGCTTGATGTATCGATTTTATCTATTGCAATAGGGATTGAACTCGGACTTGAAACAGAGGAACTTTATGATCTTGGTTTATGCGCCCTTTTGCATGACATTGGGAAAATGGCAGTTCCAATAGATATTATTTCTAAACCTGCAAAATTAACTAATGAAGAGTTTTGTGTAGTTAAACAGCATCCTATTAAAGGAGCGGAGTTCTTTAAAAAGCATAAACTGGTTGCAAATAAAATATATCAGGGAGTTCTTACTCACCATGAAAGATTTGACGGGACCGGTTATCCAAACGGACTTTCAGGGGAGAATATACCCTTGTTTGGAAGGATAATATCAGTAGCCGATGTCTTCGATGCATTGACTTCTAAAAGACCGTACAGAGAGCCATCTACTGCATCTGAGGCTATTGAATATTTAATGGGCGGAAGCGGTTCTTTTTTTGATATAAAAATCGTAAAAGCTTTTTTAAACAAAGTAGCTCCTTATCCCATAGGCTCATGTGTAAAACTCAGTAACGGAGATATTGCTATAATAGTAAAACAAAACGACATTAATCCATTGCGTCCCATAGTACGTCTTTTTGACAGACCGGATATTATGTTAAATTTATATTCAGAAAAAAGTCTTCAAAACTTAGTTATTGAAAATGTCTGTGATATAAAAGTTAGCTAAAAAAGTAAAACCATGAAGTGCACCCCTAAAGTTAGACAGTATGGCATACTGAAATAACTTTAGGGGTAATTCTTTATGTCAAAACGGATAACCAATAAAAGATATACCGGAGAATTTAAGAGAACGGCAGTAGAAACAATGCCAAATTAAAAAGGTAATTGTTTAGATAACCGAAAAATCAAGCTGAAATTAAACGGCCTGATAACCTGCAATGCACAGATTTCAAGCCGCTTTAGTTGTTTAATATTTAGTTTGCACAAGTTTTATTTAAAAACCTTGTCTAACTTTTTAGAACCATTTCACCCTCAGTTTGTGGGATCTTCTTCTATTTAAATATTTGCAGAACTTCTGACAAGTTCAATTTCGTTTTCATTTAAAATTTTACTTGCATCTAAAAGCATTACAACTTTATCTTCAATTTTACCTATCCCGGTTAAGTATTTATTAGTAGCCTCTTTAGACATTCTCGGAGCAGGTGAAATATTTTCATCACTTATGTTTGTTACTTCGTCAACAGAATCTACTATAAATCCAAAATGCTTTTCTTCGATTTTTGTTACGATAATACAAGTGTGTTCGTCATACTCAGCTTCATCTTTACCAAATCTTACACGAACATCGATGACAGGAATGATATCACCTCTAAGATTAATTACCCCCTTGGCATAGCGGGGAAAATCCGGCACGGGAGTGATTTTCTGATTTCCGATAATTTGTACTACATCGGATATCGGAACTCCAAAAAGTTGCTTATCAGTCCAAAAGGTGAGATATTTTCCATACATTTCATTAGTATCGTTTTCTTCTGTTAAGCTGATTTTTTTTTCTTTGTCCATGTAAATCACCCAATCTATAAAATTTAGTAATCACTTAAATTAATACTGCGTTTCTCTTAAAATCTTAATTTGCTCTCTCTGCTTTTCGAAAATAAATTTACAAAGTAAATCAAATTGTCTTGTTGAATTATCAACAAAAGAACAACCGTACCCATTATATGTATCGTCATCATTTTGGATTCTTTGAACCCTACAGCGAAATACAATATCTATCTCGTAAAGTTTAAGACAAATTGCAAACTGCTGACCAATCTCTAATCTCTCACGTGTTAAAATAAATAACCCGCCTAAACTTATATCTGTTACGGTAATCTCAAAAAACTGTATTTCTTCTTCGTCACTGTTACTGTCTTCGGGTTCAATAGTATGACCTTGAGATTTAATTTTTACTTTTAAACGGAAAAAATCTCTTCTTTCAAATTCAGCTAAATTCTGTAAATCAGATATCTGCATCATATCGGAAGTTGAAAGAAAAACTTTTCCAATAAGTACTTTAAAACCTAACGAACTGTTATAGATATTAATTTTTACTGGCATATTGCAGTGCAGAATAGGCAAAATGTCGTATTCGTTTGCAATTTGAATATCATCATTCACAAATTTATTTATGGTTGCAGTAGTCAGCAATTCATTGTTTAAATCCTTTATTTCACACGGAGACTGCAAATACTCATCGGATATCGGCAACATATGGCAAGTACCTCCAAAAACTTTGTGCTTACGGTTTTTATACAGCCTAACGGTAAAAGTTATTTATTGTCAACGTGTTTGGAAAGTTCTTGATTTGTATCTTTGTCATTCAAAATTCTTTCAATATTTAGGAGCATTATTGCATTGTTATTTAAAGTAGCTATTTTTTTTACAAAACTAACAGCGGAGCTTTTTGAGAATTTTGGAGCATCGCTTATTTGATTACTTGAAATATCAGCGACATCATTTACTTTGTCAACAATTAGACCAACATTCATTTCGTTAACTTCCGCAACTATAATACTGGTTTGATCGTCATACTCTCTGAATTCTTCTTTAAATTTAAGCCTTAAATCAATAAGAGGGACAATTTTACCCCTTAAGTTAATTACCCCGATGATAAACTTCGGAAGTTTAGGTATGAATGTAATAGGCTGCATTCTGATTATTTCAACAACTTGACTGCTCGGTATGGCAAATAATTCTTTTTCGATAAAAAATGTAAGATATTTTTCTGTTGAAACCTCTTCAACATAAACTTTGTTTTTTTCTGTATTATTCTCTGACATATTAATTTCACCACTTCTACCGCTGCCGTTTCGGTATAATATTTTTCTGTCAATGACGGCATTATTTTGACAGTATAAAAAGCATAAAATATAAATTCAAAATTTAACGCTTAAAGACATACTTATAAATATATATCGGTTTTATTTAGAAATATTTGAGCCAATTTGAGCCAATATATTAAAATATATATCTTTTATTGTGATTTATTATTCTCGGAAGATGCTTTTGCATCATTTTCATTCATAACGTTATTGCTGTTTTCCGTATTATTGGCTTTTGTGTTTTTCTCTTTTCCAGCGAGTGAATAATTTAAAAAATATACATAAATATCAACGATTGCCTTATATAATTCGGGTGGTATTTCTGTTCCCGCGCCCATTTGAGAAAGCAAAGAAGCAAGAGAATCATCATGATATACAGGCACATTGCTTTCTTCTGCAAGCTCAATTATTTTTTGTGCAGTGTAGCCTGCACCTGATGCAACTATCACAGGTGCACTGCCTTGCTTGTCCTGAGAATATTTTAGGGCTGCTGCGTGCTGCTGATTTTCAAACCGAGACATCTATCACATTCTTCCTTTCATATATTTTTTCAGTAATTAGGTTGGCTGTTTTTTTGGAATTATCAGTATTTAGTTTTATATGCTCCGAGTTAAAACCATTGCTGCTTAATATTTCCGAAATGCTTTTGCTGATTTTATTTTGCTCTTGTGAAAGTGAGGACGGACAGCTTAGTTCCAAATTTATGTTATTGCCCGATAAAACTATAGAAGCTTCAAAATGACCCAATTGTTTAATTTCAAAGTTTAAAAAGATGTGAATCGGATTTTCTTCGTAACTGAATGTACCTTTTTTTGCAGCTTCATCATTTTTTTCAATCCATATTTCAGAAAACATAAATTGCCCGTTGTAGTTTACAGGAAGAAAGATATGAGTAAACGGCATATAAACACTGTTATCCAATAGAAGCGAGTTTATTGTGTCCTTAAAAAGCGACTGACTTACACCGGAGGTACTGTTTTTTAAATTTTCAGAAAAAAGTTCTACGATAGAATCAAAAAGTTTATTTTTCGGAATCTTCGAAGCATCGGATATACTTTTAAGAAACATGGATTTTATAATATTCATTTTTTCCTGCGGTAAATTTAAGTTATACTTGCAGTAATCCAAAAGCGATGCAAACGTATCTACTACTTCTTGATGCGAACTTATGTTTAACCTTGCAATATTATGTATAAGCAGAGTTATGGTGTCACGTGCAAGGCCATAATCGTTTGTTGCTGTAACATATTCGCTTAGCAGAGGAATGATTTTCTCTTTCAAAAGGTTTAAGTTTATATCAAGACTGTTTACAGGTTGTTCGGTTATTAATTGTTCTGTGAGTTCCTCGAGCTGTTTTCCATAAGTTTTTGGAATTTGCTTAATAAGAGCATTAAGCACACGCTTTATTTCTAAAGTTGTGTCCGGTATTGAAAAATAGCCGTCATATGCTTTTAGAAAATCAGCTAAATGAAGTTTAAATTCATGACTTGGGTGCTTATTAAGCAAATTTCTGAATATATCAAAAATTGGTCCTGAAAATTTAGTTTTGTTTGCATTCTGAAAATTAATATTTTTTAAAATATCTTCAGCTGAATCCATTTTTATTGCAGCTGAAAGCTGTTTTAACAGCATAGTAGTTGATTTATTGTCATGAATCTTTTCTGCGCGCGTGAAAGCGTCAAATACTATTTTTTGCAGTGTTTGGGTAAGCTCAGGGGTTTGCCTGAGCTGGTCTAAAAATTTATTAAAGACAGAAGTACGATTTAAAAGTAAATCAAAATTTAAATTAGAATTTTGCTGTTTATCCGTATTTGGCTGAACAACTTTAGAAGGGTCAATAGGAATGGCTGTCTCCGCTTGTTTTGGGGGAGTCATCCTGTTAATACCCTCATTTGTAGGAATAGGATTCGATATTCTTAAGTTATCGGGCATAAAAACACCTCGAAAATAAATTTTTCTTGTTAATTTTCTTTAATATGATACGATATATATTATATCAAGTTTTTTTAGGCGGTGAAATATTATAATGGATAATAACATGGAATCAATGTTGGAAGCATATTTATTCGAAGCAAATGACTTGCTTGAACATTTAGATGAAATCTTAATCAACTGTGAAAAGGAAAATTGTTTCGATACAGACAGTATCAATGAGATATTCCGTATTATGCACACTATTAAAGGCTCTTCCGCTATGATGGAGTTCGACAGTTTAACTACAATTTCACATAAAGTAGAAGATTTATTCTATTATGTACGTGAAAACGGCATAGACGAAAAATATAATGAAGAGCTGTTTAATCTTATGTTCAAGTCAAGCGATTTTATCAAGGATGAAATCGCAAAAGTTGAAAATAATGAGTCTCTAACTACTGATATCGGCACTTTTGAGCAAGAAATTAATGACTTGTTGAAAAAATTTTCAAATGAAGCTTCAAATGATGAAAATGACAATAGCGAAAATAATTCTTCAGAGGAGTCATCTAATACATCTTCGGACACTTCGAATGGGAAAGATGATAAGACAGACAATGCTATCGGTGCTGACGAGTATGACCCGGAATATCCGTATTGCGTAAGGGTTTATTTTGATGAAGAAACTGAGATGGAAAATCTTCGCGCTGTAATGTTGGTTAACTCAATCAACGATATTTATCAGTATATAAAATATATTCCTGATGACATAGAAACAAATCCCGGCAGCGAAGAAAAAATTATTAATGATGGTTTTGTAGTTTGTTTTAGAGATGAACAAGGACTTAAAAGTTCACTTAAAACAATAGAAGATTTTGTATATACGAAAAATTATACAATCTTAAATAAACCGGAAACTTCCTCAAAAGCTAAACAAAATCAAAAAGATGAAAAAAAGGAAGAAAAAAACAATACAGTCCAAAATGCAAAAAAAGCGCCCCATATAAAGCAGAACTTAATAAATGTTAATTTATCAAAGCTTGACAATCTTATGGACTTAATGGGCGAAATAGTTATTACTGAATCAATGGTAACAGCTGAACAAAATTCGAAACATGAGGGTGTTGATAACAATTTCAATAAGTCCTCAAGACATTTACGCAAACTAACCGATGAGCTTCAGGAAATTGTAATGTCCATAAGAATGGTTCCTATTTCCGGCGTCTTCCAAAAAATGAGAAGAATTGTACGAGATATGAGCAAAAAGTTGGACAAAGATGTTGAACTTGTTATGATAGGTGAAGATACCGAAGTTGACAAAACCATAATTGATAATATCGGCGATCCTATTATGCATGTTGTAAGAAATGCGATGGATCACGGTATTGAAACAAAAGAAGAGCGCGCACAAACCGATAAATCGGCAAAGGGTACGGTGACACTTTCCGCACAGAATACCGGCGGTGAAATCGTTATAACGATTCAGGACGACGGTAAAGGTATTGATAAGCACAGTGTTCTTGAAAAAGCCAAAAGACAGAATATGCTTAAAAAACCTGAAGAGGCTTATTCTGACAGAGAAATATATAGCTTCCTTTTAATGCCGGGGTTTTCTACCAATGAAGTTGTAACCGAGTATTCTGGCAGAGGAGTCGGAATGGACGTCGTTAAAAAGGGCGTTGAAAAAATCGGCGGGGATGTATCGCTTGTAAGTGAACTGGGCAAAGGCACGAAAATTATGTTCAAAATACCGCTTACCCTTGCGATTGTAAACGGCATGAAAATTTCTGTCGGTGATACAGTATTTACAATTCCGATTAATAATATTAGACAGTCATTTAAAGTAAAGAAGGAAAATGTACATTGCGATACCGAGAAGAATGAAATCATAATGGTAAGAAATGAGTACTATCCTATAGTAAGACTGCATAATGTATTTGACATACATACCGATGTTACGGATATTGAAAGCGGTATAGTAATTTTAGTTGAAACGCATGAAAAAGCATACTGCATTTTTGCTGATGCTTTATTAGGTGAACAGCAGGTTGTTGTAAAGTCGCTTCCGCTATATCTTAATAAATATAATGTTAAGGAAACGGGAATAACCGGATGTGCAATTTTGGGTGACGGCAGTATAAGCCTTATTTTGGATATTCTCAATCTTTACAACAATAATTAGCAATCAGCAAATATATTTTCAGTTGATTATCGGAGGAAACAAATGATACGTTTAACTGACAAAGAGTTTCATGATATTTATTCCTATGTAAAAAGTAATTACGGAATTAATCTTATAAATAAAAGACAACTGATTGAGTCAAGGATGCAGTCTGTTTTAATGGCAAAGGGCATTAAAAGCTTTGGAGAGTATTTTGAACTTGTTAAACAGAACAGGTTTGACGAAATCACTGCAATGCTAAATAAACTTACTACGAATCATACTTATTTTTACAGAGAGCCTGCACATTTTACATTTTTAAAAGATGTCATCCTTCCGAACCACGAAAAGAACAACAGGAAGAAGGATATCCGTATTTGGAGTGCAGGATGTTCCTCCGGCGAAGAGGCATATACCACAATTATGGTAATGAGTGACTATTTTGGATTAAAAAAAACAAGTTGGGATTATAGAATATTAGCAACGGATATCTCATTAAAAGCTATGGAAGCTGCTAAACAAGGATTATACAGAAAAGAATCATTAAAAGATATACCTAAATTCTGGGAGTCCAAGTATTTTACCAAACAGGGAACTGACTACTTTGAATTAAAAGATGAAATAAAAAATCAGGTTATTTTTAAGCGTTTTAACCTTATGGATGCCTTTGTGTTTAGGCAGCCGTTTGATTTGATTTTTTGCAGAAATGTAATGATATATTTCGATCAGCCTACTAAAAATATGTTAATTAATAAATTTTATGATGCGTTAAAGCCGGGTGGTTACCTGTTTATTGGTCATTCCGAGACTATACAAAGGGATACTTCAAAATTCATATATATAGAACCCTCGATATACCAGAAAGGATAAATATTTGGATTATGTCTATAAACAATATTGTAAAAGTTTTAATAGTTGATGATTCTCTATTTTTCAGAATGGCTTTACAGAAAGCTCTTTTGAATGACAGTAATATTAAGGTAGTAGGCAGCGCCGGTAGTGCTGCAGAAGCACAAAGCAAAATTCAGGAGCTTTCACCGGACGTTGTTACTATGGACGTTGAACTGCCGGATATGAGAGGAACAGATTTTATAAAAAAACTAATTCCTAAAAATCCAATTCCGGTTGTTTTAGTAAGCTCCCTTAATATAGGAATATTTGAGGCTTTAGGTGCCGGAGCAGTAGATTTCGTACAGAAGCCAAATAAAAAAGACGGACAGAATTTTGAGATTTTTTGCAGAGAATTATGCACTAAAATAAAAATAGCATCATGTGCAAAAGTAAAAAAAGTTGCGCCTTCGTTGCTATCACTTCCTGTTCCTCAGCTCGTTAAAAAAGGTGACAGCGAACACATAATAGCAATCGGTGCATCAACGGGCGGAACTGAGGCTACAGTAGAAATCTTAAAGCGTCTGCCTGCCGATATTCCCGGTATTCTTGTTGTACAGCATATGCCTGTGGGTTTTACAAAAATGTATGCTGACAGGCTTGACAGAATCTGTAAATTTTCGGTTAAAGAAGCCAAAAACGGTGACCGAGTAAGACCCGGAGAAGCTTTAATTGCCGCCGGGGATAAACATATGACGTTGGAAAGAGATTTTAAGGGATATTATGTAAAATGTGCAGTCGGTGAAAAAGTCAGCGGACACTGCCCTTCAGTAGATGTTCTTTTTCATTCTGTTGCAAGAACAGCCGGTAAGGATGCTATGGGTGTTATTCTTACAGGTATGGGAAAAGACGGAGCAGACGGATTGCTCGATATGAGAAATAAAGGCTGTTTTACTATAGGACAGGATAAACAGTCCAGCGTCGTTTATGGTATGCCCATGGTTGCTTATGAAAGCGGTGCTGTCGTAAAACAGGCTCCGTGTCAGTCTATAGCCGGAATTATAATTAGAAGATTAAATAAAAAGTAACTTTATAATTTAATTATAAAGTTTTAAACTCAACTTGATAACTCTATAAATTTACTACTTAAGAATTTGATACTTATGTAAAGGGAAGTTGAAAGGTGTGTACATTTTGGGGAAAACTAAAAAAAGAGCGAATAGAAGGAGTTTAAAACGAACAATTGTTTTAACATTGGTTAGTGTATCTGTTTCTGTTAGTATAATTTGCAGTATCGCTTTTGGCATAATGCTCTATAATAACACAATAACAGATATGAATGATATGGTTAGGACAAGTTCTACAGCATATAGCAATTCCTTTAACAAGGAATTTGAAATATATAAAACTAAAATAGAAGCAATTGCACGAAATTCTCAGATAACGAATGAAAGCATACCACTTTCGTCAAGAAAATCTATAATGGATTCTTTGGGGTATCAATATGGATTTTTGGATGTAAATATTGCAGATGCATCAGGAAAAACTTCAAATAATACTGATATAAGCGACCGTGATTACTTTAAAAAGGCGATGGACGGTAATTCATATATTTCAAGTACAGTTGTACGAAAGACAGATTCAAGTGTTGTACTTTTTGTGGCTACAGGAATAAATAACGGTACAGGATATAAAGGTATTGTATATGCTTCAATACCGGCTGATAGTTTTTGTAAGCTAACTGATAATATTAAAATCAGGGAATCGGGTTACGCGTTTATAGTAGATAAAAGCGGTAAAATAATAGCACATAAAAATCGGGATATCGTAAACAAATTTGTCAATTACATAGATGAAGCTAAAAAAGACAGTTCTTATTCCGAGGCCGCAGTGATAGTAAAAAATATGACAGGTGGTAAAACAGGAACTCAAACAATTAAAATTAACGGAACAAAAGAGTGTATAGCTTATTCGCCTATTAAAGGTACAGATGGTTGGTCAATAGCTGTAAGTGCAAATGTAGGCGAAATGATGAGCAATTTCTATGAATCCATAATCATTGGAATTGTAATATTATTAATATTTATTACCGTTTCCTGTTTTATAGCAGGCAAAGTTGCTAAAACAATAGCACAACCAATAGAGGGCATAGTTTCAAGAATAGAGAAACTTGCAGAAGGGGATTTACATTCGGAAGTTCCTCAAATAGAATCAGATAACGAAATAGGTAATCTTGCGGAGACTTTATCAAGTACTATAAATACAATTACCGGTTACATAGGCGAAATTGCTTTTATTTTGGATAGCCTTGCAGAAGGTGATTGTACAGTTGAAACAAATGAGGATTATAAAGGCGATTTTATATCCATAAAAACTTCACTTAATTCAATAATTTTAAATTTAAACAGAATGTTTGGTAATATTGATAAATCCGCTAATCAAGTTGCAAGCGGTTCTCAGCAGGTATCTTCAACATCTCAGGCATTGTCTCAAGGCTCAGAGGAGCAGGCAAGCTCAATTGAAGAATTATCTGCATCAATTACCGAAATAGCAAATCAAGTAAATAAAAATGCTGAAAATTCATACAAGGCAAATGAGCTTTCAATTAAGGCATATGATGAAGTTAAACTCGGCAATGAGCATATGGATAATATGGTTAATGCTATGGACGAAATCAGCGAGTCATCACATCAAATTGGTAAGATTATCAAAACCATTGAAGAAATAGCTTTCCAAACCAATATTCTCTCGCTTAATGCAGCTGTTGAAGCAGCACGTGCAGGTTCAGCCGGAAAAGGCTTTGCTGTTGTTGCAGACGAAGTTCGTAATCTCGCAAATAAAAGTTCCGAGGCTGCAAAAGACACTACAGCCCTTATACAAAGTTCTATCAAGACGGTAGAAAAGGGTTCACGTATTGCTTATGAAACTGAAAAATCACTAAAGGGAATAGTTGAAAGTGTTCAAAATGAGGCTAACTTAATTAAAGAAATTTCAGAAGCGTCTAATCGTCAGTCCGAGTATATTCAACAAGTTACTATTGGTGTCGACCAAATTTCTGCAGTAGTTCAGAATAACTCTGCAACAGCAGAAGAAAGTGAAGCTACAAGTGAGGAATTAAATCAGCAGGCTAAGGCACTGAAGGATACATTATCATTTTTCAAACTTAAGGATGCTGAATCATCGGCATTTGAACAGGAAGCAGAAGAAATTCCTCAAGATGAAGAGCTAATACCTCAGAAAGAAGAGCCGGAGTATATTAAGCCCGACGAAGAATACGAAACTGATATTAATGCTGATGATGAGAGTTCAAGCAGCATTATCGATAATAATGAAGACAATAAATATTAAAATTAAACTTTAAAAATGTCTATTGATAGATAACGAAGCCTCCTTAGTCTTGAACTGAGGAGGTTTTTGCTTAAAATATCATTAATTTTTTTCTTAAAATATATATAATATTAAATAGATTATAATTGGTCTTATATATTTTAGCCATTACTATGGACAACATCATGCGATTTATAAGTGTGTCAGGCTCTATAAACAAGTAAAAAAGGTAAAATAAAAGCCGATGTGAAATATTAAACACATCGGCTTATTCTTATTCGATTAAAGTTCTTTCATCCAGTATTTCCTGTCAAGGCTTCTGTACTGAACTGCTTCGGCAACATGTTTTGGTTCAATGGATTCGCTGTTATCCAAATCTGCGATAGTTCGTGAAACTTTTAGAATTCTGTCATATGCTCTTGCTGAAAGTCCCATTTTTTCAAAGGCATTTTTAAGCAGTATGCGTCCTTTATCGCTTAAATCACATACTTCATGAAGTATATCCGGCGTAATTCTTGCGTTGCAAGTGATGGGGGTATCTTTAAACCGATTATTTTGAATCTCTCTTGCGGCATTTACACGCGATTTTATGGATGCGGAACTTTCCGCTTTTTGAGTTGAATCTATTTCATCAAATCCAATTGGCGGAACTTCAATATGTAAATCAAGTCTGTCCAAAAGTGGCCCGGACACCCTTGAAAGATATCGTGTAACTGCTTTTGCAGAGCAAGTGCAAGGCTTTGTAGGATGCCCGAAATAACCACATGGGCAAGGGTTCATTGCTGCAACAAGCATGACCGTGCTTGGGTAGGATACAGTTCCGTTTACGCGGGAAATTGTGACTTTACCGTCTTCAATCGGCTGACGCAGTACTTCCATAGAACTTCTTGAAAATTCAGGAAGTTCGTCTAAAAAAAGAACACCGTTATGTGCAAGAGAAATTTCACCCGGATGAGGTACTGTTCCGCCGCCGGAAAGTCCGGCAGGGGAGACGGTGTGGTGCGGTGAGCGAAAAGGGCGAGTTCTCACTAAGGACGAGCCGTCGGGAATTAACCCGGCAATAGAATGAATTTTTGTAGTCTGAATCGTTTCTTCAAAAGTCATGTCTGGTAAAATTGACGGCAGTCTTTTGGCAAGCATACTTTTGCCGGAACCAGGCGGTCCTATAAGGAGGACATTGTGTCCGCCTGCGGCTGCAATTTCCAAAGCACGTTTTGCTTCATACTGTCCGCGTACTTCAGAAAAATCAGGCAAAGGAATATAACTGTCTGCGGATTCGTTTTTTGGAACAACAGGTTCTATTTTGCCGCTTCCTGCCAAGTGCTCCATTAAAGACGGTAAATCATTAACAGGATATACTTCAATCCCCCTTACCACAGAAGCTTCAGCAGCGTTTTTTTCAGGTACATAAACTTTTTTAAATCCTTGTTCTTGAGCTTTAATTGTCATAGGAAGAACACCTTTTACCGGTCTTGCTTCACCCATAAGGGACAATTCGCCTATAAATGCGCTGTCATCTAAATCTACATCAAGCTGTCCACTTGCTTTCACCAAAGCCACAAAAAGCGGAAGGTCATATATTGGTCCTTCTTTTCTTTTGTCTGCCGGCGCAAGATTTACAGTGATTTTATGTACAGGGAAATTAAGTCCACAGTTTTTCATAGCTGAACGCACTCTGTCGCGAGATTCTTTAACAGCCGCATCAGGGAGCCCAACTACGTCAAAAGAAGGAAGTCCTGTACTGACATCGGCTTCAACTGCGACAATAAATGCTTCCATACCATACAATCCCATACTGTACGAACGAGATACCATTTCGGTCCCTCCCGAATTCATTTGTATTTTATTATACTCTAAAGGAACTGTAATGGCAATTATAGGATATGATACGAAAGAATAATCAAAAAATTACTTTGGCTTTTCGGAGTTGTTCTTTTTCAATATCAATTTATAAATGCAGATACCGAGAATGCTTATAACTGCTGTAACAACAAAGATAATAATCGCAAATTTATAATCCTTTATTCCGATAGCATTGCCTCCGACTGTTGAAGATACAACCGAAGGGATTCGGGCAATGCTCGAAATAATAAGAAAAGTATGCAGTTTCATGGACGTAAGTCCTATAAAATATGTAAATATATCTTTTGGAGAACCGGGTATAAAAAATAATATAAAAGTCAATAAATTAAGCTTTTTACTGTTTCTTACAAATTCGAGAGAATTTATTTTATCTCTGGAAATAAATGCTTCCACCATTTTTATTCCAAATTTTTTTGTAAATAAAAAAATTATTGCTGATCCTATTGCCGCACCGGCTAAACACAAAAGCATTCCTTCAATTGATCCGAAAACATACCCGGCGCCGATTTCAATTACTTCACCGGGAATTATAGCAACAACGACTTGGAGGCACATTATGCCTATTAAAATTAGACGTCCCAAAAATCCTTGAGTTTCAACCCAAAGACGAAATTTTTCAGTATCTGAAACAAATTCAAGCAAAGGTTTTCCTACCGTGAATGTAATTGTAACAAATGCTGCCATAATTAGTATCAAAAAAATTAAACTTAGCTTTTTACTTAACTGTTGAGGATCTATTTTTTGAATGGTTTCTTTTTTGTTATTCTCTTTCAATTAAAAAATTCCCTTGCTGATTTATTTTTTTGTTTTATTTAATATGCTGTATTACACTGTACTATTTTAATTAACACAGATAATACAAAAGTAATATATCATGGAAATTTAGCAGTGTCAATAAATATAACAATAATGTAAGAAATAAAAGTATCATAAAATATGAAAAATAAATTCCATTTTAATCATAATAGGTAATTTTGATTGATTTTTTATGGTATAAATACATTGCGTTTACGTTATAATAACAATTTGTAAGGTATTTAAATTTTATATTAATGAATTTAATATAATGAAATAATAAATCTATATTGTTTTAACCAATTAAAACAAATTTTTAGTCATTTTAGCAAAAAAATTTGTTGACTTAACAGACACAATGAGTTATTATATAGTTAATGAATGATTAATTAATTGTGAGCCATGAGGTGTTGGGCTTGGTTAAAAGTAACCATTGTATTAAGATGGCTGATTATACCGATGACCAGCTTGTCTGCCTTGTGAAAAGCGGAAATTCAGATGCGTTTGTTGAGCTTACCGTGCGTTTTATGACATTGATAAGGGTGAAAGCGTCGCCATTTCGCTGCACAATGCTTGAAGCTGATGATTTATGCCAAGAGGGGCTTTTAGGCCTGTTGAGCGCAGCACGCAATTACGATATAAAAGGTAAAGCTGAATTTAGAACTTATGCAGGTATTTGTATTAACAATCGTATTATAATGGCTTACCGAGCGGCTTTAAGCCATAAAAATCTTCCACTAAACAACTCTGTTTCCCTCAGTGATGGATGTTCTCAAATAGATATTTCAGACTGCACCACAGACCCGGAAACAATGCTTCTAAATAGCGAAAGCTTTAAAACGATCAAGCAAAAAATTCAGAAATTGCTTTCAAAGTTGGAACAGCAGGTACTGATGCTTTATTTAGGTGGCTGTAGTTATCAAGAAATTGCTGCAAAACTTAGCGTTACCCCTAAAGTAGTCGACAATGCCTTGCAGCGTGTTCGACTTAAATTAAGACAGCTGCTTTAATTAATTAACTTAATATGCCCTGGTAGCTTAAGTAGAGCGTTGGTAATCAAAGGAGTCGGTGCAAATCCGTCTATGGGCAAATATCTTTAATCCAAAGCGAGGTAAATTAAATGTACGAAGACAAGACTCTCATCTGCAAAGAATGTGGTGCTGAATTTGTATTCACCGCCGGTGAACAGGAATTCTATGCTTCCAAAGGTTTCGTAAATGAACCACAGAGATGCAAACCCTGCCGTGATGCCCGCAAAAACGCCGCTAAACCGGAACGCGAGATGTATTCTGCAACTTGCGCAAGCTGCGGTAAAGAAGCAAAGGTCCCCTTTAAGCCGCGTGAAGACCGTCCTGTATATTGCAGCGAGTGCTTTGCAAAGATGAGGGAAGAATAAGCTTATATATTCCTTATTCGTGACCAGATACCCCGGATTTTATCCGGGGTATTTTGTATTGTAATTATAAAATATAAATGTATTGCAAACATATGAAACGGGTATTATAATATGAATTGTAATTTAATAAATAAAAATGCTGGAGGATTAATACAATGGCTGTTATAACAAAAGATACTATTATCGGCGATATTCTTGATATTGACAAAACTACTGCTCCGTTTTTTCTTGAAATGGGTATGCATTGCTTAGGATGCCCGTCTTCCCGCGGAGAAACACTCGAAGAAGCATGTATGGTTCACGGAGTAGATGTAAATGATTTGATTAATAAGCTTAATGACCATATTGAATCAAATAAGTAAGCTGCAAAAGAAAAATTAGTCATATTATATGTCCGTACAATTTTAAACCATGCCGCCCACAATTTAAATTGTAGGGCGGCTGTTGAGTATATGTGGTAAAATGAAAAAACTATCTATAAGTTATATAAAACAATGTTTGAATGCAGATGCACTTGGGTGCGGTTTTTATAAATTTCTTCTTGTACATACGGGATTTTTAATTTTACCTATCTGCCAAATGTATTTATAAATACATTTTTAATGAACCAAACAGGCAGCATAGATGTCATTCTTATTTACAATTTGCTTAATTTCCTTTTTACCGCAGTGGGAATGTTTGTTTCCGCCGCCGTAGTACATCGTTTTAATTCCGGTATTGTTTCGGTACTCGGAATAATTTGCTATAACCTTTTATATCTTCAGCTTATTTTACTCAATGATAAATCCGCGGATTTTGTGGTTCTTTTAGGAATAACAAGCGGTCTTGCTGGTTCTTTTTATTGGATCAGCTACAGTCAGCGGCTTACTGAATACACTGATTTGTCAAACCGCGATACAGGTATGGCAATTATAAATATTGTGTTTTCTGTTGTTAATGCAATAGCTCCATTACTGGCGGGCATTATAATTTCTTCGGTCGGAGGGTTTAAAGGCTACGAAACAGTATTTGGCATAGCTTTTGTTGTAGCAATCATTACAGCAATAGGTGCAATACGTTTGCCGCAGCCGAAAAGCGAAAGAGTTCATGTAATGCACGGCAAGGCGGTAAAAATGTTGTTTAAAAGTAAAGTAATATTGTTCAGTGCAATAAGTGAATTTTTTAAAGGAATACGTGAGGGAGCTTTTGCATTTATTTTAAGTATTTTATTATATCGTTTAATTAAAAATGAAGCGCTTGTAGGCTTTAATAATCTTCTTTCTTCTATTGCCACAACTGCTTCATTTATTTTTATGAGCAGAAGGATAAGGGGAGAAAACAGGATAAAATATATGAAAACTGCTGTCTTTTGGCTGCTTGGTTCAAGTATATTGTGTACTGCTTTTCTCAATCCTTTTATGTTAATAGTGTTTACAATAATCAGTTCTTTTTTTTCGGGCTTTATTGTAAGTTCCTCATTCAGTACTTTTTTGGATGCAATTCAAATTTTGCCGGAAATAAAAAATATGAGACCTGAGTATTTTGCAATTAAAGAGGTTTTTCTTGCTGCAGGAAGATGTTTGGGAATTATGATTATTATGATAATTGATAAATTAAGTACTGGAAGTTTGATTTGGATGTCGTTTTCTCTTGTTATACTTACAGCAACACAATTCGGAACAGTTGTATTTTGCAGGAAAGCTATGGAACAAATAAAAGAAATATCAACACAGAGGTGTGATTAGTGGGTTTACATCCTTTATTTACTCTTGGTCCAAGACTACAGCTTTGTGCTTCTATGGTACGAAAAAACGTAAAATTAGCCGATGTTGGTACAGATCATGCATATTTACCGATATGGCTTGCTAAAAAGGCAATTATATCAAATGCCGTTGCGGCAGACATAAGACAGGGTCCGCTTGAAAAAGCAAAAGATAATATACAAAGATACCATGTTCAGGACACGGTAACAGCACGCCTTTCTGATGGGCTGAATAAAATATCACCAAATGAAGCAGACGATATTGTAATAGCCGGTATGGGCGGAGAAATGATTAATAAAATTATTGAAAATGCAAAATGGCTGAAAGACAGCAATAAAAGGTTGATTTTACAGCCGATGACATCAGTTCCGGAACTCCGTAAATACTTAGCGGAAAACGGTTTTGCTTTATTAAAAGAACAGGCGGTAATTGATGAAAATCACGCTTATACTGTAATTTTATCATATTACAATCCAAAACTCATAAAAACCGATGAACTTTACGAATATATAGGTATGCTTAACCCCAAAAAACAAGCCGACCGCGAATATGTAAGTCGTGTTCTTGTCAGTTTAAGCAAGAAAGCACGCGGAATGGAAATCTCGGGGAAAAATAGAGAAGCCCAAAAATTATATAATATTATTGATAACATTAAATCAAAAGTGTAAGAAGGTAATTCAATGATTACAACGAGAGAGATTTATAGGTATATAGACAGCATAGCGCCGTTTGATTCGGCTATGAGTTTTGATAATCCCGGTTTGCTCGTTGGCGATTACGATAAAGAAGTAAATACTGTGTTGTTATCACTTGATATAACCCCATCAGTTGCACATGAAGCTCGTGAACTTGGGGCACAATTGATTATAAGCCATCACCCGATTATTTTTAATCCGCTAAAAAAACTTTCAACCGGAACAGCGCCATACCTGCTTGCCCAATACGGAATAACGGCAATTTGCGCCCATACTAATTTGGATATGGCTGACGGAGGAGTAAATACCTGCTTGGCAAAGCGCTTAAAATTAAAAAATCTTTCGGCGCTTGTAAAAAACGAAAAAGGAATGACGGAAGCTTTTTGGGGTGAAACAGAAAAAGAGTATTCTCCGTTTGAATTTGCGGAGTTTGTAAAACAATCTTTAGGATGTGAAGGACTTCGTTTTACTGACGGCCTGCGTGATATTACTAAAGTCGGACTTTGCAGCGGCGGTGGTGCTGATTTTGTTTATGAAGCTGCAAAAATAGGCTGTCAGGCTTTTGTCACAGGTGAAAGCAAACATAATATTTTACTTGACGCTGAAAATATGGGGATAACATACGTCGATGCAGGACATTTTTATACAGAAGATGTTGTTATTGAACCGCTTTTAATTAAGTTGTCCAATAAATTTCAAAATGTAAAATTTGTTAAATCAAAGCGTATGCACAGTCCCGCAAAATATATTTAATGCAAATAGGAGGAGTTTATACATGGCTCTTGACGGAGCGTTTCTAAGACATATTAAAAAAGAACTTGAAGATAATATAATTGGAGCAAAAGTAGACAAAGTATATCAGCCAAACAAACAGGAAATTGTACTCATACTGCGCACAAGGACAGGAAATTTTAAATTACTGATGTCTGCACGGGCAAATAGCGCAAGAATTCATTTTACAAATTCTATACCGGAAAATCCTAAAGCACCGCCAATGTTGTGTATGCTTTTAAGAAAACATTTATATGGCGCACGAATTTCTCAAATCCGCCAGCCGTCGCTTGAGCGCGTATTGTGCCTTGATTTTGATGCTGTAAATGAATTGGGGGATACAATTCAATTAACGCTTGTTATGGAGATAATGGGTCGTTACAGCAATATTATTTTTGTAGACGAAAACGGAAAAATAATTGATGCTTTAAAGCGTGTAGATGCTGAAATGTCGTCCGAAAGACTTGTTATGCCCGGACTTACATACAGACTCCCGCCGCCGCAGGACAAGGTTTGTCTTTTGAACAATTCAGTTGGAGATATTATAGGGCGGATAAAGAGCATACCTGGCGATATGCTTCTTAATAAGGCACTGCTAAAGACAATGCAAGGGGTGTCGCCCGTTGTATGCCGCGAAATTGAGCATTTAACAGGGCACGGCAATGATATTACAATAAAAAGTATGGACGAACAGCTTTTTGAACGACTTGCATTTTTTCTTTCAAGAACAGCGGATACTGTCAAAAATATAAACGGTAAGCCGTATATTATTGTAAATAAAAATAGAAAACCGATAGACTTTTCATTTTTAAATATAGAACAGTATGGCATAGCGGCAGTCGTTAAACAATGCGGCAGCTTCTCTGAACTGCTGGATGAATTTTACGGTGAACGTGACAGAATTGAGCGAATGAGAGCGCGTTCTCAAGATTTACTGAGAATTTTGACCAATGCGTCCAACCGTTTGAGCCGAAAAATCAATATTCAAAAAGCTGAGTTGTCGCACTGCGCGGAGCGCGATAAATTAAGAATATACGGAGATTTAATAAACTCTAATTTATATAATATAGAAAAAGGTTCTTCTTCTGTAAAACTTCAAAATTTTTATGATGAAAATCTAAAAACGGTAGAAATTAAATTAAACCCTGCACTGTCAACATCGCAAAATGCACAAAAGTATTATAAAGAATATCACAAACAGCGTACTGCAGAGAAAATGCTTACAGAACAAATTAATCAGGCTCAGCAGGAATTGCAGTATCTTGAAACGGTTTTTGAAGAATTAAGCCGTGCGGGAATTGAAAGAGATTTGTCGGAAATTCGTGAAGAACTTATGGAGCAGGGATATATCCGAGTTCCAAAGGGCAAGAAAAAAAATCCGGTGTCTCTCGGACCGATGAAGTTTAAATCAACGGACGGTTTTGAAATTCTCGTAGGAAGAAATAATCGCCAAAACGATAGGCTTACAATGAAACAGGCTAAAAAGCATGATATCTGGCTTCATACTAAAAATATCCCGGGTTCTCATACTATTATTGTAACCGATGGAAAACAGGTAAGCGAAAAAGCAATTTTTGAAGCTGCCACTCTTGCTTCTTACAACAGCAGGGGAAAAGATTCTACTCAAGTTCCGGTCGATTACACTGAAGTTAAAAATGTCAGTAAGCCCCAAGGAGCGAAACCGGGGATGGTCATATATGTAAAATATAAAACTATATTCGTTACGCCCAATTCTGATTATATTGAAAAACTTAAAATATAAATTGGATAATACGAGAAAATCATGTTATAATATGGCACAAGTACGCTAAGGAAGTGTGTAAATGGTAAAAATAAAAACTAAAGATTTTCTAAGAAATACAATTTTATTTGGAATTGCAATATTGTTGGGCGTATTTGCAAACGTTATATCTCTTTTTGGCGGCAACTCATTTAATACAGCTGTTGATATAATGTTTTGGGCAATTATTATGCTTAATATAGCAATTTTCAGTAGTATTTTATCAAATATTCGCAGAGACTTTGCATTATTTATTTTCGCAGTTTCATTTAATATTCTTCTTTTGGGTCGAGTTTATGTTACTTGGTTCGGTCATCATGATGAACTGCTGCTTTTATTGGAAGCTGAAAATTTTTCCAAATTGTTTCAAGCACTTCAGCTGGTTGGTGTTTCCCTTTTATTTGTATTTGCTGCATATAAGTTGGGAGGAATTTTTTGGAGACAGCGGGAAGAAAAGTGTCTGAACCCAACAGTTTCTTCGGTCAGCAGAAATCCTATTCTGCCTATTTTAAGGAAATTAAGTGAAATTGTACTGTATATAAGTTCAGTTCCGTTTTTATATATTCTTTTTCAATCTGCAATTGCTGTCGTAAGGGGCGGATACCTTAATTCGTTTACAAATACTACTCAAATTCCGAGCATAGTAAGCCGTATGTCAATGTTCTTTGTTCCGGCATTTGCAGTTTTTCTTGCAACTATTCCGACGAGGAAGCAAATGAAATGGCCGCTTATGGTTTACGGAATTTATATGCTATCATCACTTTTCACAGGAAGACGAAATACTTTGGTTTGTGAAGCTCTCATGCTTATGATTTATTTCGTAATGCGTGATAATCTTTTAAGCAAAGATAAAAGAATTCTAAAAAAATCCACCGTTTTATATACAGGTTTTTTTGGAATTATTGCTATGTATTTATTACAGCTCGTAGCTTTTGTCAGAGCGGGAATTACGGACAAGCCACGGGGATTGTTTGCAACGCTTATTAGTTTTCTGAACTCACAAGGAGCAAGTTTCAGAGTTATAATGCAGACTGTAAATAATATAAATTTATTTAATCCTGCGACTTCTTATGTATATTTATTTTATCCTTTTGAAATGTTCGTACACAATAATGTAATTACAAGAACACTGTTTGGGTTAAAGCCTATTATTGAAGTACAAACACCGGAATTTGTTAGTACAACTCATAATTTTGCACATGTTTTAACTTATTTGGTTGACCCAAAGCGCTATTTGGAGGGCGGAGGTTTCGGAACATCTTACGTTGCCGAATCCTATGTTTCATTTGGAATTATCGGACTTATAGTTGTAAGCATATTTATTGGGCTTATATTCCGCTTCTTTTCGTCTTTACTTACCCGCTCATGGGTAGTCATAACCTGCGGACTGCTTGCTATTAAGAGCTTTGTATATATTCCAAGGGATTTTGCCTTGTTGTGGGTAACAGAAGTATTTAACATAACTTATATATGCTTCTTTGTTGCAATTTATCTTGCGGCTTTGTTTATAGCGAAGGGAACGCATGTCATTTATAATAAAGAAGTTCACAAACACGTTGTATTGGAGGAACAAGTATGAAATTACTGATATTGCTTACAACTTCTTTTCCATATGATAACGGCGAAGAATTTTTACTCAATGAGGTAAACTATATAAACGGATTTGACAAAGTGCTTATTTGTCCGTGTAATTTGAAGAAAGATTCCGTTGTTACTAAAAAACTTCCTGATTTTATAACCTGTATTCCTTTAAAAACGGTCGATAAAGGAAGAAAAGAATATATATCCCTTTTAAGCAAGCCCTATATATTGGATGAAATGTCCAATGTCATGAAATCCGATTCATATGGTTTAACAAAAGCCCATGAGATGATTTATTTTATGAAACGGGCATTTGAAATTTATAGAGAGCTTTTAAAAATTAAGGATTTGGATTCAGCGGACGAAGTGACAATTTACAGCTATTGGCTTTATGATGCGGCAGCAGCAGGGGTATTGCTTGCGGAAAACTTAAGACGCAGGGGAATAAAAGTACTTCAGGTTTCCCGTGCACATCGTTTTGATATTTATTCGGAATTCGCCAAGCACAATTACATTCCGATGAGGAAATTTATACTTGAGAATATTGACAGCGTACGCCCTTGCTCGGCTTCCGGAGCGGATTATATAAAAAAGCAATATCCGAAGTATTCAAATAAAATCATACCCGCATTTTTGGGTACGGCTGACCATGGAATTAAATATGGAAATAGAAAAAACGGTTTTCATATTGTTACCTGTTCTTTTATGGTTCCCGTTAAACGTCTTAATTTAATAGTTGAGGCGCTTAAACTTGTGGATTTTCCAATCTTATGGACTCATATTGGTTCAGGCCCACTTATGGATGAAATTCGTAATAGTACTTTAAATTTGCCGACTTGTGTTAAAGCAGAGTTTAAAGGGCAAATGAGTAATGAAGATATTATGAAATATTATAAAGATAATGATATTACAACTTTTATAAATGTAAGTTCAAGCGAAGGATTACCTGTTTCAATTATGGAAGCCGGTTCTTTTGGGATACCTGTTATTGCAACTAATGCCGGTGGTACAGGGGAAGCAGTTTATGATGGGAAAAACGGATATCTGCTTGACGTCAATATGAGCTCACAAGATTTACTGTCAAAATTAAATTTAATAAATCAACTTTCAGAAGAGAAATATAATAAACTTTGCGAAAATTCACGCAAAATTTGGGCTGAAAAATTTAATGCAGCCGATAATTATAAGGAATTTTATAAGGAGATAAGTCAATGAAACTGATGTATCTCACTTTTCAGGAAGATGCACCGCTTTATATGGGTGTAAAAAATAAAATTGAGGGGCAAGTCAGCGCTCTTGAAAGATTAGGGTTTCAAGTAACATATACAATGTGGGAAAAAGACGAATTCAAATTTTTGGGAGCAGCAAATTTTACAAAGCATTTCAATTCATCAAAAGGAATAATGAAACAGCTTACAAACATAGCAAATCATTATTTAGAGGAAAATGAATTTGATGTTCTTTACTTGAGACTTGACCGTATAAGTTTTGACTTTATAGATATATGTAAAACTGCACGTTTAAATAAAGTAAAAAAAATCATTGTGGAAATACCGAATTATCCCTATTTAACAGATTATATAAGGAATGTAAAATATGCTAAAACCATTAAAAATAAAGCAGTTACAGCCGCAAAGGTAACGGTCACGGCTTTAATAGACAGACTTTCGGGACTATCGCTGAAGAAATATGTAGATGCCGTTGTACTGTACGGAAACAAAGCGGATTACTTTTTCGGTGTAAAATCAATGAATGGTGATAACGGAATAAATATAGACAGAATAGAGCCAGTTAAGCAATGTACGGATATAAATAAAGATATATCGATACTCGGTGTTGCCGGCACTCTTTGGTGGCAAGGCTATGATAGGATTTTAGAAGGAATGAGCATATACAAAAAAAGCAGTTCCGATGATATGCCTAAAATTAGGTTTGTACTTGTCGGCGGCGATAAAACAGAAATGCCGGAGTTTAAAAAAAATGTTGAAAAACTGGGACTGAAAGACGATGTTACATTCTGCGGGTTTAAAAAAGGAAAAGAACTTTCAGATATTTATAAAACAGTGGATGTCGGAGCTTCTACACTCGGCTGTTACCGCAGAGGACTAAATTTTTGTTCTTCTCTTAAAGCAAGGGAATATTGTGCGGCGGCTCTTCCTTTTATTTATGCTTATGAGGACGCTAAATTAAACGATTCTACTAAATTTGCACTAAGAATTCCCAATGATGAAACACCGGTTGATATTAACACTGTTGTTGATTTTGTTCAGAACTGCCGAAAAAATCCGAATATTGCTAAAAATGAACGTATTTTTGCCGAAGAAAATTATGACTGGAAAACGATTATGAATAACATACTTGTTTTTGCAGGAATTGACATATTAAACAGAAATTAATTGGAGGTCAACCAATGGAACTTTTTGTAAGCTTTTCGGAAATAGTCGACTACTTTAAAGCACGTATTGTTAAATTTATCCTTATATTAGCTGCTTTTGCAATAGTAGTCGGCTTAATTCCGTTAAAATTTGTACATCACCAATATTCTGCCGATACAACTATAGTAATATCATGTGAAATACCTGAGAATTCAGACACTGACTACCGTTTGCAGTTTACCAATATTTTATACAGCAGGGTACAAACAGGTGTTGCAATTGCATCAGACAAAAGTCTTATTACACAAACGGCTGAAAAGCTCGGAGTTGATGAAAAGAAAATTACTTCGATTGAAGCAGAACAGCTAAATAATGCACCTGTTATTAAGTTAACCGCAAGCTGTACAGAACCTGAAATCACTAATAAAGTATCTAACACAGCTGCAGAAATTCTTTCTAATCAGCTAAAAGACAACTTTCCTTCTCCTACATTATCAGCAATTATAACTGACAAAGGAATTCCCGTTGAGCCGCAATCCAACAAAACCACAATGCTTAAATCGGGCATTTTAGGTGTAATTGTCGGACTTATTATTTGCTTGTGTTATGGTATTATTGCTACATTAGCTGATAAAACTATCAAAAACAGCCGTTATGTAAGCGAAGCCATGAACCTTGCACTTCTCGGAACTCTGCCCCTTAAAGATAAAAAAGGAAGTTATCAAAACAGCATGCGCAAACTGCGTGCGGCAGTGATAAACAAAACTTTAGGTAAAAACAGCATACTTGTTACAGATGTATGTAAAGATAACGGAGCACTTTCAACTTCAATCGGACTTGCAGGTTCAGTTGCCGACAGCGGGAAGGAAGTACTTCTTATAGATGCGGATTTGCGTACGAACCAAGTGGCAGAAAAACTTAATGTAAAAGTCAATTGTGACTTGAGCGAGGTATTAAACGGTTCTTGTACCGCAGAACAGGCTATTTCCAAAACAAGCATAAATGGTTTAAGCGTAATTACCGGTATAAGCAAAGATAAGGATGCTTCGGATTTATTGTTTTCTGATGAATTTGCAAAAATGTTTAATGAACTTTCTCAAAAATATGATTATGTGGTAGTTCATGCACAGTCGGAAGTATCATATCCGGATGCTGACAACATTGCAAGACTTTTTGGTTCGGTTATTATGGTTGCAAAATACGGTTCTACACCTTATCAGGATTTTAAAGATTCATACAGCCGCCTTGAAACTGCCGGAGGCAATATAATAGGATTTGTTACTACGAATGTTTGATTTATTAAAAAATGCTCCGCAGTATTAGCGGAGCATTTTTTAGATATTTTGACTTTTTTGAATAAGCGCATTAATTCTATCGACAAGCATATGTTGGGCTACTAAATTTTTTCCTCCCTGAGGGATAATGATATCAGCATATTTTTTACTTGGTTCAACAAATTGTTCATGCATGGGTTTTACAGTGCTTATATATTGTTCTATAACAGAGTCCAAACTTCTGCCGCGGTCTTTTACGTCACGCATAATTCTCCTTATCAGACGTATATCTGCATCAACAAATACTTTTATATCCATTAAATCCAAAAGCTGCTTATTTTCAAATATTAGAATTCCTTCAACAATTATTACACTGGTGGGTTCTATATGTACCGTTTGTTTTGAACGCGTATGGGTAACAAACGAGTACTGGGGATGGTCGATAACAAGTCCCATTTTTAACTTTTTAATGTCTTTAATTAGCAATTCAGTTTCAAAAGCGTTGGGATGATCGTAGTTTAATTTTTTTCGTTCTTCAAATGGAATGTCGGCGTTAGCTCTATAATAAAAATCATGAGATAAAATGACAGCGTCATCTGCAATTTCCTGTTTTATTTTTGTTGCGAGCGTAGTTTTGCCTGAACCGGTGCCGCCGGCTACACCGATTACAATTGGCGAAAATGCCATAGCTGCCTCCTGTACATTTTATAATATTTTCTTTGAATTATATCATAAAATGTACAAAAAATCATTCTTTCACAATGCTTAATTAAAGTAAAAAGATGATTAGCTTCCATAGTCTTCAATTATTTTGTGTACAGAATTTCTATCTTTAATTACTATACCTTTTTTTAATTCTTCCTGATCTTTTTCAGGAAGTGTTGAGACATCCGAATCGTAAACTTCCCTGGGTTTGGTTTCATCATTATAGAATAAACCTATACGTCCGTTATACTCTTTTACGATGTATTTGTCTATTTTACTTGCCATTGTTATAATTCCACTGGTTTCTTGACTTGAAGTTTCATTTGCGGTAGAATTACTTAATACATTTGAACTCGAAGGTTGGGGAACATTAGTATTATTTCTTAACCTTATGGGAATTTGTATTAATAGAAGTATAAGAACTATTACACAGGTACTCAATATTACAGTCCATTCCTTTTTCAAACGATATCACCTCATTCATATTATTTGAAAAAAATGGAAAAATATTCAATTTGCTACAATAAATTTCAATTAGGGGGTGGTACCCGATGAGAAAAACCGATATAAACAAATATGTTGGTTCTAAAAACAGTAAAAATAACGGTACGGCTACCACAGGTAAGTTATTTAGAAAAACAATCGGAAAGTTCTTTTTAACGTTATTAACTATAATATTTATCACCGGAGTAATTGTGTTTGTTTCTTTAATTTCATTCATAATGAGTATTAAAAATGAAGCAATTGATTATGACTTGCACAAGCTTCAGCTCAACTATACAAGCTTTATTTATGTAAACGGTCCAAATGATGACAGCGCGCATCCGGTTAAATATCAAAGCTTGTACAGCAACGAAAACCGAATTTGGGTTGATTACGACAAAATACCCAAATATATGAAAGATGCCATAGTATCAATTGAAGACAAACGCTATTGGGAACATAACGGCGTTGACTGGAAACGTACTTCAGGTGCTGTGGTTACTCTTTTTTCAAAAGGCAGCAGTTATGGCGGTTCCACAATAACACAGCAGCTTATAAAAAATATTACAGGCGATAATGATGTCAGCATAACAAGAAAAGTAAAAGAAATTTTCAGAGCACTAAAGCTTGAAGAAAAATATACAAAAGAAGAAATTTTGGGTGCGTATTTAAACGTTGTAAATTTTGGCAGTGGAACGAATGGTGTACAAGCTGCAGCAAACTTGTATTTTGGTAAAAATATACAGGATTGTGATATTGCAGAGTGTGCTTCAATTGCCGGAATTACTCAAAATCCTTCAAAATATTCACCTTTGGCTCACTCGGATTTGAACAAAGAAAGACAACAAACAGTGTTAACTGAAATGAAAAATCAAGGAAAAATCACGGAAGATGAATACAAAACGGCGATGGCAAAATCGGAAAATATGAAATTTGTCGGTAAACGTGATGAAAACACAGTTAATTCAGTACCAATTTGGAACTGGTATATGGAAACTTTGTTTGAAGATGTAAAAGAAGGGCTTATGCAGGTATATAATTGTTCCAGTGAAAAAGCGGTAGATATGATTTATCATGACGGATTAAAAATTTATGCCGCAATGGATACTGATTTACAAAAAATTGCCGAGGAAACTTTTGAATCCGAAAATGTTTTTGGAAATAATAAAAAGCTTCAATCGGGCTTTTTTGCAATGGATTATTCCGGACGTGTACTTGCAACCATAGGTTCAAGAGGTGAAAAAAAAGCGAATCGTCTTCGCAGTCTTGCCACAATGGCTAAAAGACAGCCCGGTTCAACTATGAAACCTTTAGCAGTTTACGGTCCTGCAATTGATATGGGCAAATATAACTATTCTTCATTGGTAAGCGACAGCCCGGTTCCTAATTGGTACGGTGACGGAAGTGAAGGTCCTAAAAACTGGGGACCGGGAAATACCAGCGGAAGGTATTGGGGCAAAATACCATTGGAATTGGCTTTGGAGCGTTCTTTAAACGCATCTGCGGCACAAGTGGGTACAGAAATAACTCCACAAAAAAGTTTTGACTTTCTAAGAGAAAAGCTTGACTTTACAAGCTTGACTCCGTCGGATAATAACCGTGCGCCTATGGCACTCGGTGGTTTAAGTGAAGGTGTTACAGTAAGAGAAATGACAGCCGGATTTCAAATATTCGGTAACGGCGGAAAATATAATAAACCTTATACTTTTTATCATGCAGATGACCATGACGGAAATGTAATATTGGATAATCGTAATAATGTACCAACACAAGCAATCAGTTCTTCAACCGCTTCGATTATGAACCATCTATTGAATCGTGTTGTCACAGGACCTCACGGTACCGGCCGAGGTGCAAACATCAGCAGTTGGGAAGTGTACGGAAAAACGGGTACAACCAATGATGATAAGGACAGTTGGTTTATCGGTGGTACACCATACGCTGTTGCGGGAATTTGGACAGGCTATTTAACTCCAAAACACATAAGTACGACTACTTATGCCTCAACTACATGGAAAAAGGTAATGTCTAAATACCTGAGTGGAAAGCCAAAAATAAAATTCAGTTTTGACCCTGATGTTGTGGCAGCTTCTTTTTGCCCTAAATCAGGATTACTTGCTAATCCAGCGGGTGACGCAGAAACTCAAATAGGTTGGTATGATAAAAATAAAATGCCGCTTACCTGCGATGGTATTCATATGGGGGTCGAGCATAGTACATCTTCAAAGTTGGAAGAGGACGATGATAATTCAAAATTAAATCCGGATGAAGATGATGAAGCATCGCACGTATCAGAAGGTGAACAGCCGGAAACAGAGTCTAAAAAAGATACAGGAAATAGCTTTCCACTGAATTTACCGGAAATTAAAAATTCATTTCGTGACAAAACAACACGTTCAGCAGTACCGGTGGGATAATTTATGCTTTCCACCGATACCTGCTTTTTTAATATTTTTTAAGTTGAATGTTATACTGAAACATGGTAAACTGTTAAAGTATTTATACGTTTTTTAAGATTAGTAGAAATAATAAGAGGTGCTACATATGGTAGAAATAGCTGTAATGGGATACGGTGTGGTTGGTTCAGGTGTTGTTGACGTTTTGACGAAACACACTGACAATATTGCAAAACGTGCAAAAGAACAAATTGATATTAAATATATACTTGATTTGCGGGACTTTCCCGGAAGTCCTTTTGAAAGCAAATTTACAAAATCATTCGACAAAATTTTAAATGATCCCGAAGTAAAAATTGTTGTCGAAGTTATGGGTGGATTAAACCCTGCTTTTGATTATGTAAAAAGGTGCCTTGAATCCGGTAAAAGCGTTGTTACTTCAAATAAGGAACTTGTAGCTGCAAAAGGTGCGGAACTTTTGAAAATTGCACAAAAAAACAATCTTAACTTTTTGTTTGAAGCAAGTGTCGGCGGTGGTATTCCGATAATTCGTCCGATAAATCAATGCCTTGCCGCAAACGATGTTGTTGAAATTGCGGGAATTTTAAACGGCACCACTAATTTTATATTAACCAAAATGATAACAGAAAAAATGAGCTTTGACGATGCTTTGGCTTTAGCACAAAAATTGGGCTATGCCGAGCGCAATCCTGCTGCTGATATTGAGGGACAGGATGCTTGCCGAAAAATCTGCATTTTGGCATCTCTTTCATATGGTAAGCATGTATATCCTGAACAGGTTCACACAGAGGGAATTACAAAAATTACTCTTGCCGATGTTGAATATGCAGCATCATGGGGTGGTGTAGTTAAACTTGTCGGTCAGGTTAAGATGATGCCGAGCGGCAAAATTCAGATAATTGTATGTCCTATGCTTATTCCTCGTGACAGCCAACTTGCCAATGTTGATGACGTGTTTAATGGTATTTTAGTACGCGGAGATTCAACCGGCGACGTTGTTTTTTACGGAAAAGGAGCAGGTAAGCTGCCTACTGCAAGCGCAGTTGTAGCTGACGTAATTGACTGTGTAAAACACTTTAAAGCGAGAAAATACTTATACTGGGAAGACGGTTCAAAGGAATATGTTGAAGATTACCGTTTAAATGAAGTTTCCATGTTTGTTCGTGCAGAAGCAGATGATGAAGAGTCTGCATTTAAGAACATACAAAAAGTATTTGGCAAAGTCGATAGAATTACACGCAAAAATGCGGAAAATAGAGAAATTGCATTTGTAACCATTAAAATGCAGGAAAAAGAAATTGTTGAAAAACTTTCTGAAATCGAAAAAATGGGTGTAGAAGTTAAAAATACAATACGTATAAGTGAACTGTAATTTTATTTTTTAGGATGTTGATGATATGATTAGAATTCAAGTACCGGCTACCAGTGCAAACCTCGGTTCCGGTTTTGACTCACTTGGAATTGCGCTTAATTTATATAATCAGGTTTGGATGGAAGAATCAGATACTATTGATATTTCTTCTAAGGATGATATTAAAATTCCGACGGATGAAAGCAATTTGATTTTCCAGACTGCTAAACAAGTTTATGAAAAATGTGGAAAAGAACTTCCGGGCTTAAAGATTGTCCAGCTTAACAATATACCGATGGCGCGCGGTCTTGGCAGCAGTTCAGCCTGTGTTGTTGCGGGTATTTTAGGTGCAAACCGTCTTTTAGGAAATCCACTCAGCCAACAAGAATTAATTGATATGGCTGCAAAAATTGAAGGTCATCCTGACAATACAACTCCTGCAATTGAAGGAGGACTTGCGGCTTGTGCAATAGAAGCAGGAAAAGTTTACAGTGTAAGTGTTCCTGTTTCAGATAAAATAAATTTTGCAGTATTTATTCCTCCGTTTGAACTGAAAACGGAAAAAGCAAGGTCTGTACTTCCAAGTGAATATTCAAGAAGCGACGCAGTCTATAATCTTTCAAGGTCTGCACTTATGGCGGCCTCACTGTTTTCCGGAAAGCTTGAAAATCTGCGTGTAGCTGTTCAAGATAAAATTCATCAGCCTTACAGGGCTGATTTGATTGATAATTTGGACGATGTTTTCAGACTTAGTTATGAGCTCGGTTCACTCGGTACATATGTCAGCGGTGCAGGCCCGACAATAATTTCAATGATAGATGCTGCAAATGCCGGTGTTTTTTCAAAATATGCGGCAAGTCATTTAGAAGAAAAAAATATTACCGGCTGGCAGATAAAAGTTTTAAACACCGATTCAGACGGTGCAAAAATATCAATTGAATAGTACTTTTACTTAGATATGGGGGATTGAGCCTAATGAGTCTTATTGTCCAAAAATTCGGCGGCAGTTCGGTTGCCGATGCTGAACGCATTTTTAATGTGGCAGACATAGTAACAAAAACTTATTCAAAAGGACATAGCGTTGTTGTTGTTGTTTCTGCGCAAGGGGACACAACCGATGATTTAATCGCTAAAGCAAAACAGATTAATGATGTACCATCAAAACGTGAAATGGATATGTTGTTGACTTCGGGAGAACAAATTTCCGCTTCACTTCTTGCCATGGCAATAGAAAAACTTGGATATCCCGTAGTATCGCTATTGGGTTGGCAGGCGGGATTTATGACAAGCTCTGCCTATGGAAGTGCAAGAATTAAAAGGGTTATACCCGATAGGATAAAAAAAGAACTTGATAAAAAAAATATTGTTATTGTAACAGGATTTCAAGGTGTTAATCGCTATAATGATATGACAACTCTGGGCCGCGGCGGTTCAGATACAAGTGCAGTAGCAATTGCCTCGGTTATGAAAGCCGATTTGTGCCAAATTTATACGGATGTTGAGGGCGTTTTTACAGCTGACCCGAGAAAAGTCAAAGATGCAAGGAAACTTGACCATATTTCTTATGATGAAATGCTTGAACTTGCAACTCTCGGAGCGCAGGTACTCAACAATCGTTCTGTAGAAATGGCAAAAAAATACGGTATTCGGCTTGAAGTCCTATCCAGTTTAACAAAAAAACGCGGAACAATTGTTAAGGAGGCAACAAACGTGGAGAAAATGCTTATCAGCGGTATCGCTAAAGATGAAGATGTAGCTCGTGTTTCAATTATCGGTGTTCCGGACAGACCGGGGCTTGCATTTAAAATATTCTCAAAATTATCTGCAAAAAATATTAACGTAGATATAATTCTCCAGTCAGTTGGACGTAACGGAACAAAAGATATAAGCTTTACAGTAAGTCAGGCAAACTTAAAAGAAACGATTGATATTCTTGACCCTTATGTTGAGCTTATCGGCGCTACAAGCGTTGTTTACGATGAAAATGTAGCCAAAGTATCTATTGTCGGTGCCGGTATGGAAACGCACCCCGGTACAGCGGCAGAAATGTTCGAAGCACTATACGACGCAAATATTAATATCCAAATGATTGCCACAAGCGAAATCAAAATTTCTGTTTTGATTGACCGTTCTGATGCAGATAAAGCTGTTACAACAATTCACAATAAGTTTTTTAATGACGCTATGTAATCCTATTTTTCTTTGATTAAAATAAATACACCTTTATATGTTCAGCTCAAACTGAAACTAAGGGTGTATTTTTTACTTTTACACAAATTAATGCAAGTGAAAAACAGCATCTATGAAAAACAGAGATTTTAAAAGAAAATTAGAGAAAATTAAAAATATTATATGTATAAATTAGGAAAACAGCAGAAAATAGATGAAATAGTAAAAAAAATCTTGACAAATGGTAATCATACAACTATATTTGATATGCTGCGTTTGCATCTAATAATAATATTCGGCTGCGTTTTACTGCTGCAGTCAGCAATGACCGCAATAGATATCCTTTGCGGAGGGCAGTAAAAAAAGCGTATCCGGGATTGCGTTTAACCGCTTGGCTCAACGCAGCTAATTTTACCGCAAAGGGGATGCACAGAATTGGGAAATCAATCAATTATTTCATTAAAAAACATTGCAATTTCATTTGACGGAGATGTTGTGCTTAACAATCTTAATCTCAACATCAGGGACGGTGAATTTGTCACCCTCCTTGGTCCTTCCGGATGTGGTAAAACTACCACTCTTAGGATTATAGGCGGATTTGTCAAACAGGATAAAGGCGATGTTTTTTTTAACGGCAAAAAAATTAATGACCTTCCGCCGCATAAAAGAGAAGTCAATACGATATTCCAAAAGTATGCTTTATTTCCTCACTTGAATGTTTACGACAACGTAGCATTTGGAATGAGGGTTCATGGAAAAAGTGAAAAACAAATTAAAGCAACAGTAAAAGAAATGCTCAATATGGTTAACTTAAACGGTTTTGCACACCGTAATATTAACTCGCTTTCGGGCGGCCAGCAGCAGCGTGTGGCAATAGCAAGAGCGCTTGCAAATGAGCCAAAAGTTTTGCTTTTAGATGAACCCCTCGGAGCACTTGATTTAAAACTCAGAAAAGATATGCAGGCGGAACTTAAGAAGATTCAGCAGAAAACCGGTATCACTTTTATATTTGTTACGCATGACCAGGAAGAAGCTCTTTCTATGTCCGACACAGTTGTTGTAATGGACAAAGGAGCAATTCAGCAAATAGGTACTCCGCAGGATATATATAATGAGCCGCAAAATGCATTTGTTGCGGATTTTATAGGAGAAAGCAATATTCTTGACGGTATTATGCGTGAAGATTACCTTGCGGAATTTGCAGGTCATAAATTTAAGTGTGTAGACTATGGATTTAAGCCAAATGAACCTGTGGACGTTGTCATTAGACCGGAGGATATCGACGTTGTACATCCGGATGAAAGTCATATTTCAGGGATGATTACAAGTGTAAACTTTAAAGGTGTACACTATGAAATTATAGTTGATGTTAAAGGGTTTAAATGGATGATACAATCTACTGACTATCAAGAAGTAGGTACGAAAATCGGACTGCTATTACAACCAGATGATATTCATATTATGCATAAATCCAAATATTCCGGTATGTTTGGTGACTACAGTTCCTTCAGTGACGAAATGAGTGACCCAACCGAACAAAAAGTAGAGGAGGCTGAGTATTAATGAAAGCTAAATCTGCAGCGGCACCATATATTGTTTGGATGTCGATATTTATAATAGTTCCGATGATTTTAGTTGTAATTTTTGCTTTTACGGACAAAAGCGGAAATTTCACATTAAAAAATATAGCTGAAGTTGGACAGTATTCCAACGTGTTTTTGCGTTCTATATGGCTCGGTGCATTAGCAACTGTTATTTCTCTTGCATTAGGCTACCCTTTGGCATATATAATTTCTCATATTAATGCACGCAGGCAGAGCATTATGATAATGCTTGTAATGCTTCCAATGTGGATGAATTTTCTTTTGAGAACCTATGCTTGGATGACACTGCTTGAGGATAATGGAATAATTAACAATTTTCTTGCTTCAATCGGCATTGGAAAAATTCACATGATTAATACATCGGGTGCAGTTGTTCTCGGTATGGTTTACAATTATATTCCATATATGATACTGCCGCTATATTCAGTTTTGACCAAAATAGATTCAAGTGTCATAGAAGCCGCACAGGATTTAGGTGCAAACCAAACAGAAGTGTTTACAAAAGTTATATTTCCTATGAGCATGCCCGGGGTAATTTCCGGAGTTACTATGGTTTTTGTACCTGCCGTAAGTACATTTATTATTTCAAAAATGCTTGGCGGCGGTGCAAACTTAATGATTGGCGATTTAATCGACATGCAGTTTTTGGGAAGTGCATATAATCCAAACCTCGGTTCTGCTATTTCACTTGTTTTGATGGTCTTAATTCTGATATGTATGGGAATTATGAACCAGTTTAGCGAAGGAGAAAACAGCGGGGGAGGTATTATGGTATGAAAACAGTATCAAAGGTCTATACAGTTTTACTTTTCATATTCTTATACGCCCCGATTTTTGTATTGATTATATTCTCATTTAATGACTCTTCTACCATGAGTCGTTCTGTATGGGCAGGCTTTTCTCTCAAATGGTATGAAAAGCTTTTTCAGGATAGAATGATTTTAGATGCCTTACGCAATACTCTCATTATTGCATTAATAGCTTCAGCAGTTTCAACTGTATTGGGGACTGCGGCTGCTATTGGAATTAACGGTATGAACAAATGGATGAAACGCATGGTTATGAATGTGACTAATCTACCAATGGTTAATCCGGAGATTGTGACCGGAGTATCATTAATGCTTTTATTCGTGTTTGTTGCAAACCGTTTAGGGAATCTGTCACTCGGTATGCTGTCATTAATCTTGGCTCATATTACGTTCTGTCTGCCATACGTAATTTTATCCGTCATGCCTAAATTGAGGCAGATGGACCCCCACTTGTATGAAGCAGCGCAGGATTTGGGCTGTAATCCGCTCAGTGCGTTTTTAAAAGTTGTTCTTCCCGAAATTATGTCCGGAATTGTTACAGGAATGATTATGGCATTTACACTTTCCATTGATGATTTTGTTATAAGCTATTTTACAAGCGGTACTACTCAAACTTTACCGATATATATTTATTCCATGACAAGGAAAAGAATAAGTCCGGAAATTAATGCGCTTTCAACTCTGCTTTTCGGTACAATAATGCTGTTACTGCTCATAATTAATTTTAGGAAAACAAATGATAAAAGAAGTTCTAAACAGCTGAAAGGGGAGGGGGTTTGAATTTGAAAAAATGGTTTGCACTATTTATCTCAATAACTCTGGTAATATCTGTTATAAGTTTACCTGCTTCTGCGGAAGCCAAAGATACGAGTATTACCATCAATGTATATAATTGGGGGGAGTATATTTCCAACGGTGTTGACGATACTATAGACGTCAATAAAGAATTTACAAAACGCACCGGTATAAATGTAAATTATACAACTTTCGATACAAATGAATCCCTTTATTCTAAGCTTGCAAACGGCGGCGCAAATTACGATATCATAATTCCGTCAGATTATATGGTATCAAAGCTTATAGATGAAGGAATGCTTGAAAAAATTGATTTTAAAAACATTCCAAATTTTAAATATATCGATAAAGAATTCAGAAATCCGGGCTACGATAAGAAAAATGAATATTCCGTTCCATACACATGGGGAGTTGTAGGTATTTTTTATAATAAAAAATATGTAAAAGAACCTGTTGACAGCTGGGAAATTCTTTGGAATAAAAAGTATTCCGGTAAAATATTAATGTTTGACAATCCGCGTGACTCATTTGGAATAGCTCAAAAAATATTAGGCTATTCGTATAACAGCACAAATGTGGAAGAGTGGGAAAATGCCGCTAAACTTTTAAAAGAACAAAAACCCATCGTTCAGGCTTATGTAATGGATCAAATTTTTGATAAAATGGCAAGCGGAGATGCATGGCTTGCTCCGTATTACGCCGGAGATGCCGCAACGCTTGTACAGGAGAATCCCGACATAGGATTTGCAATTCCAACAAAGGAGGGTACAAACTTTTTTGTTGATGCGGTGTGCATACCAAAAGGAGCTTTGCATAAAAAGGAAGCAGAGGAATATATAAACTTCTTGTGTGACCCTGAAATTGCTGCCGCAAATGTTGAGTATATAGGATATTCAACTCCTGAAACAGCGGCAAAAAATCTTCTTCCCAAAGAGACAATCGAAAATGAAATTTATTATCCGAATGATGAAATTTTAAAAAAATCCGAAATATTTGTAAATTTACCACAGGATACTAATTTGCTCCTTGATACTTTATGGGCAGAGGTTAAAATGGGCGGCCCCGGGCAGACAGCGACTTTAGTTGCTGTTCTTTTGGGATTTTTACTTTTATATATCGGAATTGTTGTTTATAAAAAAATAAAATCAAATAAAGAATTAAAATAAACTAAACTAATGCGGTGAGATTTATTCACCGCATTTTTTTATATAAAATTTTTGAAATATACGCCAGTTTTGTCCTAAGACTGCGCAACTGGGGAGAAATATTCCAATATAATCCATTAAAATAGATAATTGACATAATATTTTCGGCCTTCTTGTGGCAAATTAATAGTGCGGTGCAAGGAGGTGAAAAATTGAAAAAATTTATAAAAGGATTATCAGCACTTTCTATAATGCTTACTATTTTATTTGCTGTAAGTGTAGGCATCGCAAATTATTTTACCCCAAATTCTTATAAAGTTACAGCAGGAAGCAACTTGCAATGGAACACAGGCATTGTAACGGCTGTAACAGAGAACGGTAAGGAAATCTCGACCGGACTGTGTTCAGTGCCTAATAAGAGCTATAAAGCACAATTAATGCTATATAATGTTATACCCATTAAAACCGTAAAAGTAGATGTTGTAAAAGAAACTCTGGTTATTCCATGTGGGACGCCTTTTGGTATAAAACTGTTTACTAATGGAGTTGTAGTAGTTGGTGTAGCCGATATAAAAACATCTTCGGGAACGGTTAACCCTGCGACTGAAGCAGGATTAAAAGTCGGTGATATTATAATGGCTGTAGATGGTAAAGAAGTTAATACAAATGCCGAAATAATTAATATTGTTAAAAAAAGTCAAGGTAAAAAATTAAATTTTTCAGTATTAAGGGATAATCAAAAACTTTCAATAAATTTGCAGCCCGTAAAATCCGAAAACGGCTCTCAGTACCAGGCGGGAATATGGCTTAGGGATGGCACAGCAGGAATAGGTACTCTTACCTTCTATAATCCTTCAACAGGGTGCTTTGGTGGTTTGGGTCATGGAGTGTGTGATTCTGACACTCATGAGCTTATGCCTCTTTTAAACGGCGATATTGTACCTGTTAAAATAAGTGGTGTAACCAAAGGGCAGGAAGGATGCCCCGGCGAGCTTAGAGGATATTTTGCTACCGATAACCCAATGGGTGCATTAAAAGTAAATTCTAATGAAGGAGTCTACGGTTCTTTGAATTTTTCTCCAAAGGGTGAACCTTTAGAAGTTGCTATGAAACAGGAGATTAAAGCGGGACCTGCCAAAATACTCTCAACTGTAGACAGCGGAAAACCACAGTATTTTGATGTTCAAATCGAAAAAATAGATTACAGAAAAGACGTTAAAAGCAAAAATATGGTTTTGCACATTACAGACAAAAAACTCCTTGATGCTACAGGGGGAATTGTCCAAGGAATGAGTGGAAGCCCAATAATACAAAATAATAAAATTATCGGCGCTGTTACTCATGTTTTTGTCAATGATCCGACCAGAGGATATGGTATTTTTGCCGAAAATATGATGACAGTTTCACAAAATAATCTAAAATCTTCTATTAATCTAAAAGCATCATAATTTAGTATTGCATATTTGTTTTTCCCCTAATTATAAAAAATATTTTTACAACCTATTGCCATTTTTTCCAATATATGGTAATATAACGTTACAATAAATCTATTAGGGGGATTCAAAATGGAAAAGCATATAAAATTACTCATTGCAAATGATAGTAACGAGTTTAATCGTGATTATGGTCGAATTTTCGAAAAATCCGGAATGGAAGTTCTTTATACTCAAAAGGACGGCATTAAGCTTCTTGAAAAAATTGAATCTTCTCATCCTGATGTAGTTTTGACTGACTTATTTATGCCCAGATTGGACGGAATCGGCGTAATGAAAGCCATTCAAACAAAAACTGCAGGACAGGGACCACTTTTTGTCATTGTTTCAAATTTTACGAGTCCGGCTTTGGAACGTGAAGTAATGATGTCAGGTGCGTCATATTTTGCAATTACTCCTTTTAATGCTGCAGATTTGGCCGATAGAATTATACAGTTGTGTTCAATGACAGGGATTGTACCGCAATTATCGGAAAAAGCGCAAAATACAACATCTAATGAACCTTCACTTGAAATACAAGTAACGGAAATTCTTCATCAAATTGGTGTTCCGGCTCATATTAAGGGATATCATTATTTAAGAGATTCTATTATAATGGCAATTAAAAATCCCGATATAATAAATGCGGTAACTAAACAATTATACCCGAGCGTTGCAAAGCAGTATGATACAACAGCATCAAGAGTTGAAAGGGCTATAAGGCACGCAATAGAAGTTGCATGGGATCGCGGTGATGTAGATATTCTTAATTCGTATTTTGGATATACAATTCACAATACCCGCGGAAAACCAACAAATTCAGAGTTTATCGCAATGATTTCTGACAGATTAAGACTACACATGAAAAGCGCTTCGTAAGTTAAAAAATGACTTGTACACTGGATTTATCAAGGAAAATAAGAATTATTTCACACTGACGAAGATTATGAAAATAACTATGGAATGATTCTTTAAATCTACAAATTATTTCTTTATTGCTGACTAACTCCTTTGCTTTATTGGGTATGAATTTATAATTCTGTCAATGAAGTAAAGGAGCATTTTTATGGAATAAAATCCACCAGCAAAGTACTGGTGGATTTGACTTTTTTTACTTTTAATTTCTATAATACTTAAAAAGCTTCTAATCGACGCTTTTTTCTAAGTTCACGACGCTTTTTTCCACCTTCAAATTCAGCTTCTTCTTGAAAGTTTTGGCAAATAAGCTTTGGAACAGGAGTTGGCTTTTGATTTTCATCTAATGCTACCAATACAACATAAGCTGTATTTACAAGTTTTCTTATTCCTGTAATATCTTCTGAAAAACTGTCAACACGTACTTCCATTGATGTTTTTCCAACATAAGTTAATTTTCCGTGTAATACAACTATTTCATTTGCAAAAACCGGCCTTTTAAACTGAAGTGAATCTATTTCTGCTGTTGTAATATTGCGGTTACAATGTCTTTGGGCAACTGCACCGGCAACAATATCAATCCATGCAGCCATCTGACCGCCGAAAACACGGCCTTGTCCGTTTAAATGGTATCCCAAAACAATTTGTATCTGTTCAACTTCGGAATCAGATACATGTTTTGCTATTTCATTTGCCATTTCATCATCAAATCCTTAATCAGTAATAAATATATAATAAATATACACTAATATCCTTATTAATTCAACAAAAGTA
>ENA-UOOM01000313-UOOM01000313.1-fermentation-metagenome-genome-assembly--contig:-NODE-313-length-58256-cov-4.039432_pt1 | contig 58256 bp, 55 predicted proteins | sample MGYA00245781_ERZ724031 | MGnify/ENA primary metagenome ERZ724031 (study PRJEB28704, sample SAMN03018317) | fermentation metagenome | biome: anthropogenic terrestrial biome; feature: soil; material...
CACAGCAACCCAATACTCCGGAGAACCTTTACCTGAACCCATTCGGGTTTCGGCGGGTTTCTCGGTTACGGGCTTGTCGGGAAATATCTTGATCCAGACCTTGCCGCCTCTTTTTATATAACGCGTCATAGCGATACGGGCTGCTTCAATCTGATTACTTGTAATCCATCCCGGTTCGGTAGCAACGAGTCCGAAAGTACCGTAAGTGATCTTGTTGCCCCTATATGCCCTGCCGGTCATACGACCCCTGTGAACGCGCCTGTATTTTACTCTTTTAGGCATTAACATTATTTTCTGCCTCCTTCGTTCGCCAAGCTGCGCTTTACTTCGGGAAGAACCTCTCCCTTGTAAATCCAAACCTTTATACCAATTTTTCCATAAGTTGTGTTCGCTTCGAAAAAGCCGTAATCGATATCAGCACGTAATGTCTGAAGCGGAATAGTACCCTCATGGTAGTGCTCGCTCCTTGCGATTTCCGCACCGCCGAGACGCCCCGAAACAGCGATTTTTATACCCTTTGCATTGAGCTTCATCGTCCTGCCTATGCACTGCTTCATAGCGCGGCGGAAAGAAATTCTTCTCTCAAGCTGCCCTGCTATATTCTCAGCGACAAGCTGAGCGTTAAGATCGGGCTGTTTAATCTCGATAACTTTTACATCCACCTGTACACTTGCCGGAACTTTTAAGAATCTGGCGATATCGCCCTTGAGCTTATCAATCTCCACGCCGCCCCTACCGATGATAATACCCGGCTTTGCACAGTGAATCATAATTCTGATACGTGAATTATCCCTCTCTATCTCTATCCTCGGAACACCCGCAAGCTGTAGCTTCTTTTTGAGATAAGTTCTAAGCTTATAGTCGGAAACCAAGGTGTCGCCAAAAACTTCGTCTTTAACGAACCAGCGGGAATCCCAGTCTTTTATTATGCCCACACGTAAACCGTGCGGATTAACCTTCTGACCCATTTTTTGTCTCCTCCTTAATCTCTTTCTTTAAGCGCTATCGTGATGTGCGAAGTGCGCTTTATGATTCGGAATGCTCTGCCTTGCGCGCGGGGCCTAACCCTCTTCATATTCTTTAAAATGCCGGGAGTGACATAGCACTCTGCAACATACAGCTTCTCGACGTCCATCTCGTAGTTGTGTTCGGCATTGGCAACAGCCGATTTAAGGAGCTTTTCTATACTCTCACATGCGATTTTATTTGTGTTCTTCAATATAGCGGCTGCTTGAGCCACATCTTTGTTTCTTATCAAATCAAGAACGATTTTTACCTTTCTCGGTGACATTCGCAGTTGCTTTAGATAAGCTTTTGCTACCTTTGTTTCCACAGTAATTGTGCCTCCTTTCAATCAGCCGTTACTTAGAATTTGATATCTTGGAACCGGAGTGTCCTCTGAACATTCTGGTTGGTGCAAACTCTCCGAGTTTGTGACCGACCATATCCTCAACTATATAAACCGGAACATGCTTTTTTCCGTCATGTACTGCTATTGTATGACCTACAAACTCAGGAAAAATCGTGGAAGATCTCGACCACGTTTTCAGAACTCTCTTCTCTCCGTTTTTGTTCATATCCGCAATACGTTTGTATAATTTAGCCTCAACATACGGGCCCTTTTTAATGCTTCTGCTCACTGTTATATTCCTCCTTTACGCCTATTTGTCGTTCCTGCGTTTGACAATAAACTTGTTGGTGCGAGCCTTCTTTTTTCTTGTCTTGTAGCCGTGAGTGGGTTTGCCCCAAGGAGTAACCGGAGAAGGCTTTCCTATCGGGGATTTACCTTCACCGCCGCCGTGCGGGTGATCGTTGGGGTTCATAACAGATCCGCGGACTGTCGGCCGTATGCCGCGATGCCTTGTCTTTCCGGCCTTTCCAAGCTTGATGTTCTCATGCTCAAGGTTTCCGACCTGTCCGATAGTCGCGTTGCAGTCAAGGCGGACAAGTCTAACCTCACCTGAGGGGAGTCTGACCTGCGCCATTCCGTTTTCCTTAGCCATAAGCTGTGCCGAAGCACCTGCGGAACGGACGAGCTGCGCTCCTTTTCCGGGATAAAGCTCGATACCGCAAATAACCGTACCGACCGGTATTTTTTCGATTGGAAGCACGTTGCCCGGCTTGATATCGGCGTTTTCACCGCTGTAAACCATATCGCCGGCTCTTAATCCTTCGGGAGCTATAACATATCTCTTTTTTCCGTTCTGATCCTGTAAAAGTGCTATATATGCCGTTCGGTTGGGATCATATTCGATACCCAAAACGGTTGAACCGCTATCTTGCGCGATGCGTTTGAAATCTATAATCCTGTACTTTTTCTTTGTGCCGCCGCCATGATGACGGACGGTAATCTTACCTGTATTGTTACGTCCTGCTTTGTTTTTAAGCACTGTAACGAGACTCTTCTCCGGAAACTTCTTTGTCAACTCTTCAAACGAGGGAGTAGCCATATTTCTTGTGGATGGAGTCGATGCCTTATATTTTTTAATCGCCATTATTTTAACTCCTTTCGCTTACATCAGACTATCGAAGAACTCAATAGTCTTTGAAGCGGGTGTAAGCTTTACGATCGCCTTTTTCCATTCGCTCGTAGAGCCTTTATGATACCCCATTCTCTTAGGCTTGCTCTTGACGCTTATGGTAGTGACCTTATCGACCTCTACCTTGAAGATTTCCTCAACCGCTTTTTTTATCTCAATCTTATTGGCATCGGAAGCAACTTTGAAAGTGTACTTTTTCTGCTGCATATTTTCGATTGCTGCCTCGCTGATGACGGGCTTTAAGATAATATCGTATGCTGATTTCATTACGCATATACCTCCTCTAACTTAGCCACCGCATCCTTAGCTATAACAAACTTGTCATACTTCAAAACATCATAGACATTAAGAGCGTTGACAGGTGCGGTAACTACACCCGGAATATTGGCAGCCGATTTTACGACGACCTTATTGGCTTCAGGTAATACAATAAGAGCCTTTTTGTCCGCACCCAGCGCGGAGAGCATCGAGACTATCTTCTTTGTCTTGTACTCGTCAAGAGCGATATTGTCAACAACAATCAACTCTCCTGCCGCGACTTTTGAAGAAAGCGCCGAAATCATGGCTATTCTTTTTACCTTTTTATTAATCGTGATTCTGTAGCTTCTCGGTTTCGGTCCTAAGGCGATACCACCGTGCGTCCACTGTGGCGAACGGATAGAACCATGTCTTGCCCTGCCGGTGCCTTTTTGCTTCCACGGTTTTCTGCCACCGCCTGCAACCTCAGCTCTTGTAAGTGTGGACTGCGTTCCCTGTCTCTGGTTTAGCAGATATGCTCTGACAACCGAATGCAAAACAGTTTTATTTATCTCTGCCGCAAAAATCTTGTCGGAAAGAGTGATATCGCCGCACACTTGACCTTCCATATTATATACATTTAATGTTGGCATCGTTTATTCCTCCTCTTTCGCTTATTTCACGGTGTCGCGTACAAATACTATACCGCCGCGTGAACCGGGAACCGCGCCTTTTACGGCTATAAGGTTCTTGTCCGAATCAATCTTGATCACCTCAAGATTGAGCATTGTTACGCACTCGTTTCCGTATTGACCCGCCATTTTTTTGTTCTTGAAAACTCTTGACGGGCTGCTGTTCGCACCCATCGAACCGACCTGACGGTGTACAGGACCCGTACCGTGCGACATTCTGAGGTGGTGCTGACCCCATCTTTTTATAACACCGGAAAAACCGCGACCCTTGGTAAGTCCGGTTACATCGACCCTCTCACCTGCTTTAAAGGTATCTGCGGTGATTATATCTCCGACATTCATCGAAGCAGCGTCATCAAGTCTGAATTCCTTTAAATGTTTTTTAAAAGAAACATTAGCTTTAAGAAAGTGTCCTTTTTCGGGTTTGTTTAGCTTTCTGTCCTCGATATCCGAAAAACCGAGCTGAACTGCGTCATAACCGTCCTTTTCCGCTGTTTTCTTCTGTGCTACTACACAGGGACCCGCGTTGATGACAGTTACGGGTATTACGTTTCCTTTTTCATCGAAAATCTGCGTCATTCCGAGCTTTCTTCCGATAATGCCTTTTTTCATTTATATATTCCTCCTTGGTTATTGGTTAACCGCAAGCTTCGCGATTAACTTGACCTGAATTTGAAAAGCTTTCGGTAGTTTTCCTTATAACTCTACGTTAAAATCAACGCCAGCGGGAAGGTCTATGCTCATAAGGGCGTCGACCGCTGCTTTTGAGGGCTTGATTATATCGATAAGGCGTTTATGTGTTCTGTACTCAAACTGCTCTCTCGAATCCTTGTACTTAAAGACCGCACGAAGAACCGTTGTGATCTCTTTTTCGGTTGGAAGCGGAATTGGTCCGGATACCGAAGCACCGCTGCGCTTTGCCGTTTCGACGATCTTTTCGGCTGCCTGATCAATAAGCGTGTGGTCATAAGACTTAAGTCTTATCCTGATTCTTTCCTTCTTTGCCATGTGTTTGTTTGCCTCCTTAAAATAAATAGATGTTTTTAGTGGCAAAGCTTTGAACACTATGTCGGGCGTTTCGTCATCGCCCTTTAAAAAATGCTCATCACTCTCGCCCGATTGTCGGACATACTCCACGGAAGTTACCTGCTTTTTAGCAGCAATCTCCCGTCTCATCGCACACCAAGCGACGTTTATTGTATCATAACGATATATCCATTGCAATAGCTTATTACAAATCCGAATGTAAATAATATGTGAACGATACTCCATATATACTTTATTCAGGAATAAATAATAAAAATATTTTATTTATATATTGACAAATAATTAAACTTGTGTTATAATTAAAATCAACAGTACTGTTAATAAAAAAAACTGAAAAACTGGAGGTAAAAAATGAAAAAAATAGTTATTGTACTATCAGTTGTATTATTGTTTTCTGCATTAGTTGTATCAAGCTCGGCTCTTACTGACTTGAGAGTAGGTAGAGATTTAGAAGAGGATCAGTACTTTAATTTGGATACAGCAATACATTGTTATTATGATTGCGGATGGTGGTTTGGGAACGGTTGGAGCTCTACAGAATGTGAAACATCATCGGATATGTTTTGCTATGCATGGGTATTCAACATAGATCGTAATAATGTTGAGGTATTTTTTGATGATTATGGGTATGTATCCAATAGGTTGGTTCTACCGGCAATCTCTGTATCATCAACAAGATATGCGAAAGAGACATGGCATGGTGCATATAGAACTAAAAACGGTGTAAGAAATCTAGATGCACGGGTCGAAATATACAACGGGTAAAATGTTTTAATAAGGAGGCTTTTTTATAAAAGCCTCCTTGGAATAAGGAATATATGAAAATATTATTTTTGATATTTAAAAACATAAAATATTATATTAAATTCAATAAAGCTGTTTTTTTGCTATTTACTACCGGCATCCTAAGCAGTACTCTGGCTTTAATATTTTTTTATGGGAACATTAATCCTATAAAGACAGAATATATAAATGATGATTTATATTCACGTCAATATCAGTTCAGTTTTTTTCCGGCAATAAATGAAATAAACATAAATGACATGTTTGACAAATATTTTGAACCGGAATATTCATTGTTTATTTCTAAGATAGATAATCGAAAAATCAAGAATACTCTTAGTGAAAAAGAATTAACAGGCAGAGAATTTACAGTAGGATATATATATGATAATTTAGATAGAGTCGGTATAAAACTAAAAGGGCGGAATAAATTTTTAGAATCTGAGATAACTAATTCAGAGAACACTATAATTGTTTCGAAATACACAGAATATTATCTCGATGTAAATATAAATCCCGGTTTAGATAAAATTACTATAAACGATATCGAGTATACCATTGTTGGCGTGGCGCAAATGGACAGCGATTTTTTACTACCAAGCACAACATATATAAAAAACGGTTTTGAAACAAATGAGATGATTGTTGTAGCAAAAGAAAAGCCGTCTTATTATGATAATATTGAAATTTTAAGACTGGTAAGGGATAAATACCCAAATTTAGAAACCATTTCAACGCATCCATATAGGTATTATGATAAGATTCAAAAGGAAACGCCGATTATTCTTTTTTTATTGGCGATTGTTTTTACTGCAATGTCGATAGCCTTTATGTTTCTCTTAAAATACCTTGCCGACAACACTAATTATGTTAGTGTAATCCACACCATATGTGGAGCTTCAAAAGAAACGGTCATATTTATCAAGTTAATGGCTGTATTTTTAACAACTCTTGCTATAAGCATCACGGGAGCATTATTGCATATGATGCTTTATGACGTTCTTTTTCAAAAGCTTAATATTGTGGATAATCTTACATATAATTTTAAAGATTATTTACTTATTGTATCCGTCGCATGTATAGCATCAGTTATAATATCTATACCTTTTATTGTTTCATTTTCTAAAAATTCGACAATAACAAATAAAATTAAGTTTTGCTAAGGAAGAATTAAATGAAAAAAATTAAACTGTTTTTTATCGGTTTAAAAGGATATATGTTATCTTTGATAACTCTTTTTTTCGTTATGATTGCGGTATTATTGGTTTTGAATTATTCATTTTCACAATATCTTTTCATTAATCGTTCCGGGGAGCTATTCGGTAATGGACATTTTGACAACGGTTTGTATTTTCAAAACATTACCCCATACGATCAGGATTCTCAGATAAGATTGGATGAGAGTTTAAAATCACTTGAGGGTAATCCATGCGTAAAAAAAGTTACACACAATATAAATGCAAGTGTCCATATTAACAATGAGAATTACCAGCTGGAGCTATATGATCAAGAAATTTATCCTGATATGTACGGTACTCTTCCTATCGGAGATTGGAAGAGTATGGAAGACGGTAAATACTGCGTTGTAATAGGCGGTGTTATTCCTAAGGATGTTCCGGTCGGGGAGACGGTTGTTCTAAAAAGCATAATCCCCAACAACAGTACGGAGCTGGAAGTAAAAATATCGGGTGCACTTGCTTATCCGCCGATGATACTTAAGTTCGGTTATTATTCATCCGACAAAAAGGCTAACACTGCTGATAAGTTTTACATACATGACAAAGTACTCTACCTACCAAAGAATGATACTACTCTTAAAATAGTAACCGAGTTTTGTGATGGCAACACAGCGCCTATAACATCAGGTGTTGTAAAATATATCGACAGTGCTACAGAAAAACAGAAAGAAGAAGTTAAAAATATTATTTCTGAAAATGCAGCAGTTCTCTATACCGATACTATACTTGAAAGCACAAAAAGCTATGTTTCGGATAGCTTGAGGAAAATCCTGCCAACGCCGAGTTTTCTGCTCTTGGTTTCGGCACTTTCTTATATTAGCATTGCAGTCTTGAGTATATATAAAAAGAAAGCAGATTATACAATATATTATATTACAGGCTGTAACAAACAAACAATGCATATTCTTGCGTCTCTGCAGGTGAATATTACGCTTCTTATTACTACCATAACAACATGCGTAGGTATCCTTATTTTAAAGAACATGGCTGCAAAAGGTATGTATTCGCTTCCATGTCTGATTTTTGGGTGGCAGAATGTTGTACTTACCTGCTCAGTTGCATTAGTTATATTCTTAATTGTTGTTTTTGTTTCTTCTTTGATGTTAAGGAGATTTTCACCTGTTGAACAACTTAAACTAACAAAGGAATAGGAGCGTTTTATGATTAAGCTTAATAATATTAATAAATACTATAAAATAGGCAAAAATAGATTTCATGCACTTAAAAATGTAAGTCTTGAAATCAAAGACGGCGAATTCGTCTCTATTGAGGGTAAATCGGGCGCAGGAAAATCTACTCTAGTGCACATTATCGGGTGTTTAGATAATTTTGATTCCGGCAGCTATATTTTAGACGGTGTTTCTGTTGGTGATATGAAAGAGAGTGCTCTATCAGCGACAAGAAATAGTAAAATCGGCTTTGTGATGCAGGATTTTGCTCTTATTTCACACGAATCTGTTATTTTTAATGTTATGCTACCTTTATATTTCTCGAAGATAAAATATAATATGAAAAGTCGTGCCTATGATATGCTCGAACAGGTTGGAATTGCAGATCAAGCATTAAAATCAGTAAACCAGCTATCCGGAGGGCAAAAGCAAAGAGTCGCCATTGCAAGGGCATTAATAACAGGTTGCAGTATAATTGTTGCGGACGAGCCGACGGGAGCGCTAGATACAAAGACAAGTGAAGAAATAATGGATTTACTTATTAATATTAACCAAAGCGCCGGAACGACCGTTATAGTTGTAACGCACGACCCTACAGTATCTGCCGCTGCAGAACGTAAGATTATAATTTCCGATGGAATTATTAAAAAAGATATAATGAGTTAATTTTTTTTATTTCTTTAACAGTATAAAACGGTAAATGTCAAGAAATTTATCCGGACGAATAGAACGGACGGTTGGCGGACAACGATAAAGTCAGTCGCTAAAAGGGAGTATCGCAGTTCTGCGGAGCTGTTACTCCCTCTCTATATATACTAATATTAACTTCTTCCGTGATAAAAACAGTATGGATTTTTGCAACCACATATGCTACAATAAGTAAATGAATAATAATATACATAAATAAGGCGGATTATGAAAAGAACATATATATTATCGGGAGTGTGCTCTCACTCCGTACACTTCGAAATCGATGAAAACCGAATAGTAAGCGGCATATCCTTCACCGGTGGCTGCAACGGCAATTTAAAAGCTGTTTCCGCTTTGTGTGACGGAATGGAAGCGTCCGAAATCATAAGCAGGCTCAAAGGAATCCGATGCGGTTTTAAATCGACCTCCTGTCCCGATCAGTTTTCGCGAATTTTACAGGAAGTTTTGGATGAAGGGAAAGACAGAGAATGAACACGGAATATTGTCGCTGGATTAATAGCGAAAAGGTAGACGCACAGACAAAACTGGAACTTGCGGCTATAAAAGATGATGAGATTGCGATAAAGGAACGCTTTGAACGGCCTATGCAGTTCGGCACTGCCGGTCTGCGCAGTATTATGTCCGCAGGTATATCAAGAATGAACGTATATACCGTGGCACATACCACAAGGGGGCTTGCGGAGCTTATTATGAAAAGCGATGCTGTAAACAGAGGTGTCGCCATCGCTTATGACAGCCGTAAAAATTCTGAGCTTTTTGCAAGAACAGCAGCACGGGTGCTTGCTGCATATAATATAAAGGTATATTTTTTTGATTCCCTGCGTCCGACGCCAGAGCTTTCCTTCGCCGTACTGGAATACGACTGTATCGCCGGCATAAATATAACGGCATCCCATAACCCCAAGGAATACAACGGTTATAAAGTGTATTGGGAGAACGGTGCGCAGCTTCCACCGGAGCATGCTGAAACTGTATCGGAAGCGATCGCAAAAACCGATATTTTCGAGGATGTGCGTTATGCTGATTTTGATACGGCAGTTAAAGACCGAATAATAAACATCATCGGTAAAGAAACCGATGAAAAATTCATCAAGGCTGTTCTCGGTTGTCGAATCTGCCCGGAAATGACAGAGCGGCACGGTAATGACCTGAATTTAATATATACCCCTCTCCATGGCGCGGGCTATCGGCTTGTTCCCGAGGGATTGAAACGTGCGGGGCTAGCTAATCTTAAAACAGTCGAAAGCCAGATGACACCGGACGGAAGTTTCCCGACGGTAGACTCGCCAAATCCGGAAAACAAAGAGTGCTTTGAGCTTGCAATAACTTTGGCTCACGATTTGAACTCCGACTGCGAACTTATCATTGGTACCGACCCGGACGGTGACCGCCTCGGCGTTGTTATAAAAGACGATAAGAATAATTATCTCGTCCTTAACGGAAATCAGATAGGTGCGTTGCTTATCGATTATATAATAAAAGGCAAAGTGTTGCATAACAATATGCCCGAAAACGCCTGTGCGATAAAGAGCATCGTATCGGGAAATCTTTTCGATGCAATTTGTGAAAAAGCGAATGTTCATCACCAAAACGTGCTTACCGGTTTTAAATATATCGGTGAGAAAATCGAGGAGTTTGAAAAAAGCAAGTCGCATACCTTCATTTTCGGTTACGAGGAAAGCCAGGGTTATTTATCCGGCGGTTATGTGCGGGATAAGGATGCCGTCGCCGCGTCCCTGCTGATTACAGAAGCGGCTTCCTTTTATAAAAGTCAGGGGAAAACCCTTTATTGTGTATTACAGGAGCTATATTCCGAACACGGGTACTACAAGGAAGCGGTTTTAAATAATATCGTAAGCGGTATTGACCCTATGTCCGCCATGACCGATATAATGCGTTCGCTGCGTGACTGCGGGTTGTCCGTTATCGGCGGTGTGGATGTGGTTGCTATAAGAGATTACAAAAGCGGAATCAGAAAGGATCTCAGAACAGGGCAGAGCCAGCCGACAGGTCTGCCTGAGAGCGATATGCTGTATTATGAGCTTGCCGACCGCAGCAATTTGATAATCCGTCCCTCCGGCACAGAGCCCAAAATTAAAGTCTATATTCTGACCTCGGCGGCAACCGAGCGGGAATGCGATCTGTTGATTGAGAAATATAAAAACGCATTCAACCAAATTATCAGTAAACGATAACCCATTAAAAATCCGATGTGTTCGGTACAAACACATCGGCTTTTTGTTTTATATGTTTACAATAAAAGCTTTGTTAGAATTAAATATACAAGATAAATGGCTATACCGCATAATATTACTTTCGGAATGAACCATTTTTTTAAGCTCTCTTTTTTTCTCTCTAACTCCGCGACATTCTTCATCGCAAGCTCGTAAGCCTTAACCTTTTTCTTTATATCCGCCTCATTTTGCAAGTATTTATCCTGCCTGTATTCCGATTTGTCGTCTTTAAAATACGATTTTTCCTCTTCTCTCAATTTTTTGACAGAAGCTTCAAGCCTTTCCTTTTCGATATTCTCAAGCTGCCAATCGCGTTCACGCTGGCACAGCTCGCATTTTTCAAAATCGTTTATGTTCTTATGACCGCAACAGCAGAGCCAGGCATACTCGCCCTGTTGAGGCATAACCCGCACTGGAAACAATTCCTCCGCCGCTGTGTAGATATTTATTCTATAATACAGGAACTTTTCATCATCATCGAGCTCATTAAAACGTGTAAATGATCTGCCTGCGATTATATTAATAGGCATGTATGTGCCGTCGGAATATTTAACTCCTAATATTTCAAGCTCAAATTTGGAAACAAAATCCTCCGGTATCGGGATGTATACCGTCTCACCGAAGCTCTCGCACGGAGAAATATCCGGATTTACCAATATTCTCTTATCACGGATACGCTTGCCTTCTATTCGCCTTGTACCGAGAGTGTAGCTCTCGTTGGAATATGTAAACGGAATTTTAAGGACCGAATAGTTTAGCTTCTGATGACAGATAAGTTGTATATCCAGTGATCTGATCCTTTTTTTAGAAACATTACGGAATACAAAGGATGCGAATATCTCGTAATTATCGACATCGCAAATCGTATATCCCTCGGTTATCTCTACCGGGCAATTCTCAAATACAGCACTGTAATCAAGGTATTCCACGACGCGGAAAATGCGCATTCTGTCTTTTCTCTGTTGCCTTTTAAGCTGCTTGAGGATGCTTGTATCAGTCGCCATCACATAACCGTCCCTTCATTATTATCACTCTGATTGTTTTATACGGTTAAAATTCAAAAATATGCTCGGGCTTCATTATTAAACCTTTTCTTGTATATGCATCGGTACGCTCAAATAAGTTGTTGTTTATATCTCTGTATGTGCATCCCTGAGCATATTCTATACGCTTGTATCTGACCTCATATTCGAAAGGTTCCCCAACCGTATATGGCTTCATCTTATCCGCTTCTGCAGCGGCTTTTTTTACGCCCTCGTAGATCTCCTCACAGCATTTAATCGGATGTTTGCTTATACAGCTGTTCCATGCCAACGCTTTTTTTGTCTCCACGGTCACAATGCCGTCAAAGCTCTCCTTTGCCTGTGCTACGCAGTAATTATCGCCGGCACAGAATATGGGCGGAACGCCATACCTTCCTGCAATGAGCGCGTCTACCTGCATCTCTCCGACATCCTTTCCGTTTATCTTTTGATATTGGAAAGTAGCCGAGGAATATACATGTGCAAGGGTCGCTTCTGATGTATCATATGCGTGGTATCCGAGAAAAACGATTCCGCCAAAGCTCTCGTCTATATCCGGAAAACGTTTTCTCATACCCGATCCCATTACAATAGAGCAGCGTTTATCAAGCTTGTCATAATCGAGATTGACACCCATTGCGTGACAGTCCCAGACATAAACCTCATCCGCACCTGAGTCGAAAAGAGCGGTGGCGGCAGCGTTAGCCTCTCTTGTTCCCTGCAAGCAGGCAAACTGATAATTTGGTGTATCGGGAGATAACCCTTTTCCGTACGCTCCCACAACGCATGCCATCCCCTCAAGGTCAACGCTTATGTAAAACTTTTTGCGTGTCATATGCAACATCCTTTCATAAATATACTGCAAATATTTTAATAGTTTAATAATACATCATATAGCCATTAAATACAATAGTATTTTTATTCTTCCTAAAAAACTTTATATGGCAGATTTCAAAACAAAATAAATATTTTTGTTATTATAGAACAGAATAATAGCTGAATATAAAAAAAGGAATAGTGTTGTATGGATAATTATTACAGGAAAAGAACAGATCTGGCACTTGAAGCTCATGAAATAAACAGCGAAAGGGGACGCGACGACGGTGTAATCGTTGATGAAAAGGAAATAGACGGCGTAAAGGTGACAGTAGCGGAGGTAAAAGAAGGAGAGGGCGAAAACCTTACCGGAAAGCCTGCCGGAGTATATACCACTGTCGACATAGGCAAGGTATGGCAGTATGACAGCGAACGGTTTAATAAAACCGCGCGGGTGCTTTCGGATATAATCAACCAGCTGCTGCCTGAGCATGACGACGAAAAATGCGTACTTGTCGCCGGGCTTGGAAATGTGGAAATCACCCCGGATTCAATCGGTCCCAAAGTTGTTTCGAAAATCATCGTTACAAGGCATATACGCACGCTTAACAAAGAGCTTTACGAAAATGTCGGCTTCGGAAATCTTGCGGCTATCAGCCCCGGTGTTTTAGGTCAGACAGGAATAGAAAGTGCGGAGATAATCAAAAGTGTTATTGACAAGGTGTCTCCCTTTTGTGTGATTCTTATAGATGCATTGGCATCGAGAAAGCTCTCAAGACTCGCGACGACGGTTCAACTCTGCGACACAGGTTTGCGTCCGGGAGCGGGCGTCGCAAACAACCGCATTGAGATGAATTCAAAGAGTTTCGGCATACCCGTTGTTTCAATCGGTGTACCGACCGTTGTCGATGCGGCAACGCTTGCTTATGATCTTCTTGAGGAGCTTGTTTCGAGTTCAGATACAAATGCCGGCAATAATAACAACTTTGAGGAGCAATACGATAAAATAATCGACAAACTGATGTCCGGCAGCGGGAGGAGTATGTTTATTTCACCAAAGGAGAGCGATGTTATCACTAGGGAAACGGCAAGACTCATTTCCACCTCGATAAACCTTTCTCTGCATAAGGGAATCGATATAATGGATATGGGTGAATATCTGACTTAACAAATAAAAAATTCCTATTTTTTCAGTGCGGTTAGGCATAAATTTCGTTTATCGTGAATATATTTTACAAAAACGGATCGTTAAACAAAAAGGACTGCACAAAAAGGAGTTTTTATTATGGAACACCGACTTACCCACCGCCAGAAATTCTTGATAAGAAAATTCTGTCTGTTGCTTTTATCCGCAGCGATTATAGTATCGGTTTTTTTGTCGATACCGTATATAGCACGGGCACTTCCGGTTTCGCTTGCGGGTATACTTACCGAACAATCTGAGACTGCAATCAGTTCCGCAGAAAGCTCGGGCGAGCAGCCACTCTCTCCCATTATGGGCGAATCCTTTTCAGCAATAATAGGTTTTGATTATGAGAGCGAGCCATCAATACCTTTAGTCGAAAACCCCTCGGGAGCTTTGTATGTCAACGCGGTCAGCTTATGCTGGTATACCCAGGATGAAATTCCGAACCTGTATCTGCTCAACCGCACGGACTTTGATATTAACATCAATAATTACTCAGGGCTGCCCTTCCCGATTAACAATATAATAAGCACCGACCCGATGGTTCTTATTATACATACACACGGAACTGAGAGCTATCTTCCCACGGGAGTTGACTATTATATGGCAGACGAGAACTTCCGCTCGGAAATCGAGGCTGAAAGCATCGTTGCTGTCGGAACGGTGCTTGCTAACGCACTTAACAGCAAGGGAATCGTTACCCTTCATGACACTACAATGTATGACAAAGAGGATTTCAGCAGTGCTTACAGCAATACGAAAGAAGCAGTGGCAAGGACGCTTGCGAGCTACCCTTCTATAAAATATGTAATAGACCTGCACAGAGATGCGGTTTTCACCTCGGAGGGGGTAAATCAAAAGCCGGTAACAACCATTAACGGGAAGCAGGCAGCGCAGGCGATGTTGGTTATGGGGACCAATCAGGGAGGTGCGAACCACCCAAACTGGGAACAGAATCTTACTGTGGCGGTAGCCCTGCAAAATATCATTAACAATGATTATCCGACATTGATGCGCCCGATATGTCTGAGATCCGCGAGCTTTAATCAACAACTTACCACAGGCAGCATGCTCCTTGAAATCGGTTCATGCGGCAATACGTTAGAGGAGGCAAAATATACCGCAGAGCTGATAGCCTCGGCAATCACAAAAATGATATACTCGAATTAAAATCTATATTCAAAGCAAAACGGGGATTGAGTCCTTAAAAAAGATTCAATCCCCGTTTTTTTGTTTTATCTTTTACTTATATTAAATCAGCTCTGCAGCTTCTTTATCAACATAGATCGTAACATCCGGATGGAGCTGGAGCACAGAGGCAGGTACGTTTGGGGTGATCTCTCCTTTTATGGTATCACGGATAATCTGAGCCTTACTTGCACCGAGAGCAATGAGTATTATACTACGAGCGTTCATAACCGTTTTTATACCCATTGTTACCGCTTTGGTGGGAACTTCGTCAATGGATGAAAAGAAGCGGGAATTTACCTCACGGGTGTTCTGAGTAAGCTCTACAACATGCGTAACGCTTCCGAACGGAGTTCCCGGCTCATTAAAGCCGATATGCCCGTTACAGCCGATTCCGAGCAACTGAAGGTCAATACCGCCTGCAGCCTCGATATCCTTATCATACTGTGCGGCTGTCTCATTATTTGTGATAAGTCCGCTGGGTACAAAGGTTCTCTCCTTACGGACATCTATATGATTAAAAAGATTCTGGTTCATAAAATAACGGTAGCTCTGGTCGTGTGTCGGTTCTAATCCCACATATTCATCAAGATTGAAGGTGGTAACATCCTTAAAAGTAATCTTACCTTCCTTATTCAAATGCGCAAGCTCCGTATACAGTCCAAGCGGAGTTGAGCCTGTGGCACAACCGAGAACAGCGTTCGGCTTCCTTTTTAGAAGCTGTGCATATTGCTGTGCGGCAAGCTTTGCAATGTTTTCTTTTGTTTCGATAACGATCTTCATATTTTTATCCTCCGGTTATATTTTACTCAAAATAAAGAATACCACTTACAACCAATGCTGTCAAGGGATTAGATAAATTTGCAGATGTTACCGTTTTTAAGAGCGTCAAGGTCGGGTATATTTTGCAAAATATAGATTTTAATAATTACGCTTTTATAAGTAATGCTTTTACCGCTGTTTTGTTTTGTATTTATTTTGATACAAGAAAGCTGCGCGGAAATTGTCCGCACAGCTCTTTATATCAGCTATTCTATTAACTGAATTATATCAAAAACCATAGAGCGCCGCAGAAGAAATTCCCGCAGCGCTCTATAAATATTTTTCCATTTATACCGCAAGTGCTTTATTTTTAAGTCGCAGATTATCAGCAATCATTGCAATAAATTCGCTGTTCGTCGGTTTTCCGCGCTGGTTCTGTACGGTATAGCCGAAAAATGAATTTAGTACGTCAAGGTCACCCCTGTCCCACGCAACCTCGATGGCGTGTCTTATGGCTCTTTCGACTCTTGATGAGGTTGTCCCGTATTGTTTTGCAACTGACGGGTATAAAATCTTCGTTACGGAATTAATAATGTCATTGTTACTAATAGTCATTATGATGGCTGTTCTTAAGTACTGGTATCCCTTTATATGCGCAGGTACACCTATCTGGTGTATAATTTTTGTTACCTGTGCTTCGAGATCGGCTTCATCCCTTGACGGAATCTGCGCCAGTCCCCTTCGCCTGCTCCTGTCGGCAAGCTTATTCACCCTTTCCGCCAAGGCGACGAAATCAAGGGGTTTCAACATACAATAAGCTGCGCCAGCTTCACAGCACTCTTCAAATAGATTCTGGCTGTTAAACGATGCGAGCATAACAAATGCCGGAAAGCATTCACCGAGCTGTTTTTTAGCTTCCCGAATAAGACCAACGCCGTCAATTTTTCCTAAGTAAAGGTCGGAGATAACTATGTTAGGTTTTAGTCTTGCCATTTTGGCAAACGCTTCCTGACCGTCAGATGCCTCCGCAACTATTTCAATCCCCTGTCTTTTTAAATTTTGCGCGCATTGCGTGCGAAAATCGTTGTTGCAGTCAGCAATTAAGACTCTTGCTTTAATTTGACCTTTTTCCATCTTTGCAAATCCTTTCAAAATTTCGTTTTCAAATAGTGAGGTTAATTCTGGACAAATTGTTACCTTCACTTATGAATTTGCCATATTTTACCATATTTGTCAATTAATATCAATAGATATTTGGAAATATTTTCCATTCCTTCAAGCTTTTGCATTACCTTTTTCGTCAATTTATGACATTATTCACGGATTAAAGACTAAAAACGCAGTTTTTAATCTTTCTACGCCGAAGTCGAGCTTTTCCGACTTCAGCGTATTAAATAATTTACCCTCTTAAACCTTCAATCATATTCTCTATACATATTCCGTAACCCCTTGTGGAGTCATCAACCAATACATGAGTCACTGCTCCTATCAACCTACCGTTCTGAATTATGGGACTTCCGCTCATTCCCTGAATGATGCCGCCTGTTTTTGTCAAAAGATTGGAATCTGTAACTTTTATCAGAAAATTCTTAATAGAACCCGAATCGCTGAAGATTTTCTCTATTTCTATCTCATATCGTCCGGGCTTCCCCGTATCAAGTGTCGTAAGGATATATGCTTTTCCGATTTTCAATTCATCCCGGTATCCTATCGGTATAGATTTCGCCATATTCTCGGGGATTTTATCAAATTTACCGAATATGCCCACCTCGCTGTTAATGCTCAGCTCACCTTTCCGGTAGTTGGCAAATTTTCCCTTCAACTCACCGGGAGAATTCTTTTTTCCCGCAACTATACCGTTAATGACGACATCGACGATTATTCCCTTGTCAAGAGGCATCAGAACGCCGGTATCGGAATCACTAATACCGTGTCCGAGAGCTCCGAATTCTCCGGTAGACGGATCTATGAATGTTATCGTGCCGATGCCTGCTGTCGAATCCCGAACCCAGATACCTAATTTATAAGTGTTGTCGCCCTTATCCACAACCGGCGATATTGTCAGGCTGTTCTCGGCACCGTCGCGCAAAAATTTTAATTCTATCCCGCTGCCGCCGCTGCCTGCAACCGTTTTTTGAAAATCCTCTGCGCTTTTTATATCCTTTCCGCCGACAGTTGTTATAATATCTTTCACCTGCAAGCCGGAATCCCTTGCCGGTGCTCTAAGTCCCTCCGCTGTTTCTACGTCTGTCAGTCCCACAACCAACACACCCTTGGTGAAGTATTTTACTCCGAAAGCTTCTCCGCCCGGCGATAGAGTGATTCTGCCGGAGTTTCTATTCGCCATTGTTGTAATCGATAATAAATTATGATTACCCGGATTGAAAATTGCCGCACCAATTAAGACGGAAAGGGTTATTACTGCAAAAATTAAAGACTTTACCTTGTTCTTCATTCCCTTTACCTACCTCATTTTTTGATTTTTGCATCAATTCTAATTTGCACAAACCACCAAAAAATATGTGAGGTAAAGTTTATAAGAACATTTAAATTTTCGAAAACAGCATATAATATCTGTATATGTTTTCGATATAAAATCTTACCTTTGTTGCCGTTTTTTCTCTTTTAATTGTTTTGATTTTTCCACAAGAGGCTTTTATAAATGACTTTTTTTATATATTCGCTCGCCGTGATTTAGCGGTAAAACCAGGTAATCCATCAAAAGGATTTATCTCTATGTAAAATATACAGGTCGAAGCAGTTGTGGCAGTTGTTAAAAATCATGTACCTGCTCGGGATTTAAGTTGTTTATTTTAAGATACAGTACGAGCTCGATCAAACCGTCAAGAGTGCTCTTCCAATCGTGCTGTGGAATTACTGCGATTGAAAATCCCTTTGCTTCAAGGACTCTGCCGATTATTGCTGAACAGAAAGACAGATAACCATATGAGCATCTTCCGTTATTAAGAAGAAGTCAGCTGTACTTTGACCTTTTTCATATAATTCTTCAAATGCTATAGGTAAAAAGCTATTATAAATCCGTTTTTCAAACTGTGTTATTTTTTATATGATTAAATCCTGTTAACTATTTTTCAATAAAAAAGCCCTGGCATATATCCATACGGATAATGCAGGGTCGGTTGCACTATATACTAAAAACGCTGCAAGTGCCCAATTAAGCAGCATCCCTCATCGTATCCCTTTTCATCATACATATAAATGATATCAAATATTTGTTTTTTTGTCAAGAATTTTTTGTATTTTTTTCAAAAACTATAAAAATAATGTTCTTTTTGTATATATCGGTCTCTTTTATCGAAAATGAAACAAAGCATTTTTAACTTTATTTTTTTAAGTAACACAATAAAAACAATATTATCAGAGAAAAGCGTTGACAAAAAAAACAGATTATGGTATAATCAAATTAGCAATTAATACTATTAAGAGGTGTATCGTTTGAACAAAAGAAACACAAGACAAAAGAATCTTATTCTCAAAGCGGTCCAAAGTTCAATGATACACCCTACGGCAGAGGATGTATATAAAACTGTGATGCGCGAGTTGCCCAATATCAGTCTTACAACCGTGTATCGAAACCTTAACCAACTCGCTGCCGACGGTGTTATAAAAAGGCTTCAGGTGCCGAATAAGAGCGACCGTTTTGAAAAAAATCCCGATAAGCATTATCATGTATGCTGCGATATATGCGGAAAATTTGAGGATTTATCCGAACCGGGTTATAATTATAATCTTGATAATATAGAATGTCCGGATAACGGTTTTTTGATAAAAAGCCACGATATAATTTTTAACGGGCTGTGCGCTCGGTGCAAAAATCAATAAAAAATAAAATATAAGGAGATTTGATATGGATTACAAGGTTGAGAATTTAAAGGGTACAAAAACTGAGGCTAATCTATTAGCCGCTTTTGCCGGAGAATCACAAGCAAGAGTCAAGTATGACTATTACGCAAGCGTAGCTAATAAGGAGGGTTATACGGTTATAGGCGACATTTTCGCCGAGACCTCCAAAAACGAAAAAGAACATGCGAAAATCTGGTTCAAAATTCTACATGACGGTGGCATTCCCGCTACGATGGATAACCTTAAAGATGCTGCTGCCGGAGAGAATTATGAGTGGACGGAGATGTATGCCGGCTTTGCCAAAACGGCAAGGGAAGAGGGCTTTGAGAAGATTGCTTTCCTTTTTGATTCAGTTGCAAAAATAGAGCAACGGCATGAGGAAAGATACAGAGAGCTTTTAAAAAAGGTTGAATCTAAGACAATCTTTATCCGTGAGGATGTAGTTATATGGCAATGCTCCAACTGCGGTCATGTTTATGTAGGTAAAACAGCTCCTGAAATCTGCCCCGTATGCAATCATCCACAGTCTTACTTCCAAATCCACGCTGAAAACTACTAAATTTATCAAAAAAGAGCCTTTTAAAGGCTCTTTTTTAGCGTTATATCATTATTTGATGATATTGATAAAAGCAACTATTTCTTCCTCTTTTTGTTTATCAAAAAAACCACGAACGCAACTGCTGCCACAGCAACCAAACCGACAATACCGTAAATCAGTCCTTTTCCAAGCGGTTTGTTTTTTGGTTTTTCCGAAGAAACATCGCTTGAGTCCCCGCTTTCATCAATACCCTCTGATACGGCGTTTGCAGGTGTAACGGTAACCTTAACAGGTACTTCGATTTGCTCACCGTCCGGATTCATATATTTAAGAGTAAAGCTGTCATCCCCCGAAAATCCCCTGTCAGAGCGGTAAACATATATGCCCTCATCCAGTACCACGGTTATTATCCCGTGCTTAGGACGTTTGGAAATTGATAGCATGTACTCGCTGTTGCTCCAATCCCCATCGATATCGAAGGTGCCTTGGAATTTTTCGTTCTCTACTACCGTCACCTCGGTTGTTATATCAATCTTAAACTCCGGAAGATACAGCGTTCCCTTAATAAACTTATAAAGCGCATCATAGAACCACCTGACATAAGCATCGTCCGAATAGGCGAATTTATAAAAAACTCCGTATCCGGCACCCTGATAATAAGCATGTATAGCATCGGTCATCATACCGCTTTTTACAGAGGACACAAGGTATTGCTTAAAAAGCGGCCCATTTTTCTTAAGATCATATATAAAGCCATCAGCAGCCTCCATCTGTATACCCATATGATATTTAGCCGCTGTCTTTGCAAAATCCTCCATCATCTTTTCGGGATTCTTCTGCAATGTCTCTTTAAATGCTAAATTCGCCTGCATTATTGTCGCATCGAAACCAATCTTCTGCGCTTTTTCTATACCCGTCGCCTGATAATACGGAATGAACACGCATTTCGTATTTCTTTTATGCAGCTCCTTGATACAGAGCTCGGCAAATTCCGGCTCCTGCTCGTAATACTCTGCGCTAAGAGATTCGTTTGACCAGAAAAATCCCTTTAACTCAATGTTTTTATAATTGTTACTGTTGAACTTCTCAAGCACAAGATCCACATACCAGGCGTATACGTCAACACAGTCCTCAAGCGTAAGAATTTTGTTGTCGATACCATCCCCGTCATAATCCCCGAATACAAGCTCGCTGATCTTAGGATGCGGAACAGTCAGATAAACGCCTGTTTTGTGTGTTTCGGGCAGGTTGAGCTCCTGCTTCATATCGGCAGTTGCCTGGTCGAGCGCATCAAGATTTATGTCTTTACCAAAGGTATTGTCAAAAAGACACAGCCAGTCGCTCATCACCGTTGGTCCGCCATCGACGGTCAGTTTTCCTCCGGATGGGCATTTACCCTGTAAAGTCAGGAACATAACGGCATCAAACATAGTGTCTATCATTTTTCCGTCTTTGTCAACATAGCTTATGTAGGGTTTGAAAACATCCTTTTTATTATTTACGAACAATTCTTCATCAGGATTATATCCGTTATGAAAACAGATTATATCCTTCGATCCTACACCCTCGCCATTATCATAGTAACTCTTTTCCTCCACTTTCTCATCAGGAGTGATTTCTAATGCGTTACCGGCATCTTCTCTGCCGAAAACCTTTATCTCATCAAGGAAAGTATTTACCTGAACATCAAAATAAAACCTTACATACCGTGCCTTGTAGCTCTTTCCCGCAGAGGCGTTATATACGACGCTCGTCGGTATTTCGACAGTATTGTCAACGCTGTTGCTTATGGTATTTAGCGTCATGTAGCTTATACCATCCTCTGATACCGATATAACCAGCTCCTGCGGACAGTAAATTCCGAATCTTTTATTCTGAATAAAGGTAGCTTCAAAACCATCTACCGCCATAACAGCACCGAGGTCAAGCGTAATGGTACGACTTACTCCCCTGATAAAATGACTCCATAAGCCGCTATAACAATTCGCCGGATCACCGTGTACACCATCGGTAAGCTGATCCTTGCTCCCCTTTTCCTCGGGGGTGTAGCTATAATCGTTCGCCGCTCCGCTTACAATCGTATATTTCTTATTTAAAGCAAGGTTGGTTCCTGACGCCTTTCCTGCGGCACAGACAGCATCTCCGGATAATGCTGACAATAAAAATATGCTCATAATAGCAGATATCACTTTCCTCTTCAATAAATGTTCACGCCTTTCTGAATACTTTATTCAAATATTTTATTTTAAAAATAAAGGACAGCGCAAAGGCTATCCTTATTTTGTTTTTTATTTACGCTTTACTTCTTCTTTTTAGTAGCAATGACAACGATTGCAATGATAATTATTACGCCAGCTGCAATAACGACTATAACCCAAGTATCAAGTCCGTCACTCTCTACCTCAGACGTAGAATCGCTTGAATCGGATTTTTTACTTGTGTCTTCCTTCGAAGTAGTGCCTTCGCTGCTAGTGTCTTCAGCCGCAGAGGATTCATCACCCTTCGACTCAGATGCGGAGGATTCATCGTCTTCGCTTACAGCTGAAACAGGATCTCCTGTCTCACCACCGGTAATAATCTCCAACTCGGATACAAAGCACCATGATGATGATTGCTTAATAACATATTTAACATATCTTGCGCTCTTCTCCTCGGGAGCGTTAAGGGTGAAAAGGAAAATACCATCGCCCTCAACAGCCGCTTCGTAAATCTTCTCGCCGGTCGCAGTTCCAACACTCTCATAATTTGTTTTATCAGATGAGACCTGAATCTCAATTGACTCTGGAGCTGATATACCGACAGCATTACTGTTCAGTACATTAATTTTGTAGTTTGTGATACCCTCAGTAACTGCGCCGAGATCTACAACAATCTCGTTGAGCATATCAACCTTAGAAATTACATCGGGAGCATTGATGTTCAGACCAGCCCAAACGGTTGCAGTGTAAGCATAATCAGCCTCGGTTGCTGCGGAAACACCGTCGGTAAACTTTGTTCCCTCGGGATCGGGATACAATCCAATTCCGTTTTCGTCTGTGTAAAAGCCTGTAAAAGTATAGGCTTTACCCGCTGCCACATTCTTCTCTTCTGCGGTAACAAAGGTTGCGCATAATGAGACGACAAGAATTGCAGCTAAAGCAAATACAATGATTTTTTTCATATAAATTTACTCCTTTTAATTTGTTTGTTTAATACTAAGACAAGTATATCATAACAGAATTTAAAAATCAATGTTTTTTTCATTTTTAAGCGAAAACATTAATAGGTTATTAAACTTCTTTATTCTGTTTAATAGTAAAAGTGCCGAGATATTGCCTTTTTATCATTATGTAATCAACAACAGAAATATTACTTTTTCCGGCAACAAAAGCGGCTTTTAATCCGTTACCTTCTATCGTAATTGTACCCAGTAAGCTCCTTTTCAGCAGAAGATAATCAAGCGGGTCTATCTTTCCGTCGCAATTTATGTCTCCTCTTATAATTATGATTGCAGAGTTTACCACTCCACCGCCCGAAAGCATTTTTAAAGCACATCCCGTTGTCAGCATATTGTCGGGAGACATAAGTAATCCGTTTTTATCGTAAACGGCAAGATCCCCGCCCGTTACATGGGCAAGAAGCTCCCCTGCCGTGCAGTTCTCGAAGGCTCCGTAAATGCATCCCTCTTCTTCGGCAAAAACCGTATCGACAAATATAAAGGAGTGTTCCGGAGGTGGCGGAGCTGCTTTTTCTGTTATGACGATATAATTTGAGTTGGAGTATCCCGTACCGAACTCCCCGGTTCTCATAATGCCTTCAACATAATACCACTCGTCGTCAATGAGTCCCTCAGCGTTATAATAATTATCGGTCACGATGATATTCTGATTTGTAATACTTTTTTTATCAAAAAATCCAACAGCCTTTGCAGAAGCAGAGTCGTCCGATCTTATATAAAGCGATGTTACTGCATGCGCTGTGTATTTTACCTGCTCGGTTGTCACATTTACCACACATGAAGCAGAAGCACCTCCGACTGCGGTCGCCGTAATCGTCGCTGTTCCGTATTTATGCATAGTTACCAGACCGCCCTGATCCACGCTTGCCACCGTCGGATCGGAGCTCGTCCATGTCAATGTCTTATCGATCGGATACGTTGAACCTACGGCGTATCTGAACTGATATGTTTTACCGACATCCCTGTTTATTTCAAAACGGCTTAACCCGACTTTTATGTTGTTCTCTGTCTCTATTACAGGAGTGAGAGTAATATATTCAGCAAACGACCATCCGGTTACTCCGATACCGTCCGTGGAAACGCCGGACACAGGATACCAGCCGTCTACTGCATCGCCCGTAACATTTATAGCCTGATCTTTTCGGAACTCGCCGAGCTTTGCACCGTCTGTGCCTGCCTTATCCCTTACGTTCAGGTTCACCGTCACCCTTGCGTTATATCTGCTTAATACCTTTACAATACAGCAGGCCTCCCTGTTACCTATGCTCGCAGTAATGAGCGTGTAACCTTCCGATTTTGCAGTAATGATACCGTTCTGATCCACAGTCGCGACCTCTTCGTTAGCAGAAGCCCATGTCAGCGGCTGTGTAACGTCTGTGCTCCCCAGCACCTCGGCGGTAAGTGTCACGCTGCCGTCAAGGTCAAGCACCTTCTCTGCATCACTCATTTTTATAGCAATGACTTTGTGTTCGTTTGGGTTGATGTCATCGAAAACGGTAAGATCGTAATTTTCAATAGCAGCGATAAGACTCTCTATGTAATTGGCATCCTTTGTATAGTTACACTCCACTAAAGCGTTGCAGACCGCTTTGTAATCGGTCATACCGGGAATTATCGCATAACCCGAAGTGTTCAGCAACGCACTATGGTCATTGATACTATCCACCCAGCTGTCATAAGCGCGCCATCCCCAGCCCGAATAATCTGCTCCGTCAATTATGCCGTACTCTATAAGGTTGCTGCAGATGATGTTATTCTCCGCATCATATATTTTTCCGCCCCAGTCACTGTAGGTTCTGATACCAAACAGATTTTTTCCCACTTCGGGAAGGTCGGTTCTTGAACTCTGCCCCCATCCGCTCTCCAGGATCGCCTGAGCCACGGTTACCGAAGCGAGTATACGGTTTTCATACATATCTGCGCGTGCAAACGAACCTATGGTCCTTCTGAAATACTGCTTGTATGTAGATAGATTTGAAATATATTCCTCGCTTGCGTCTGCATTTATATTAAAAGCTGATGCCGGAAGTATAAGCAGCAGTGCGATCACTATTGCTATATATTTTTTAATCCTCATTTTTTGCTCCTTTATTATAAGAAAACCCGAAAATGCGGGGAGTTAACAAATATTTATTCCCGATGTAATATATAAAATTGCCAATAAATGTACTCTTAAGACTGATTTTAACATTAAACCTTTAAAAAGTCAATAAAATATAAAAAAGACTGTTTACACAGCCTTTAATGTTTTCATACCTTTATGAACGTCAGCAGAACCGGAATCGTAATCACACAGAACAGAGTGCTTGTAAGAACAAGCTTTGCTGCGGTTTTTTGCCCTGTTCCGAATAATTCCGAAAAATTTAACACGGTCGATGCTGTCGGACAGCAGAATAGTATTATCAGCGTCGCTTTGATATACGGCTCAAGCGGAAGAGTATACGCTGCTGCCATTCCCACGAGCGGAAACGCAATAAGCTTGAAAAACGCAACTATGTAAACCTTTAAATCCATAAAAAGGTCTCGTACTTTCGTTAGTCCGAGCCTCATTCCGAGGATCAGCATCGAAATCGGAGTCGTCATTTTTCCCAGCAGAGCAATAATATAGCTTAAAGTGCCGGGCAGTGCTTCGTTGTCCGCGCCGGTTCCCGGCAGCTTTGTACGGGTTAAGAACAGCGGCAAAGATATGATAAGGGTCAGCATTACGGGATTCAGCAAAATCTTTTTCAGGCTCATGTATTTTTTATCGCCGGTCAGTAAAGCGGACGAGAGCGTCCATGAAATAAGGTTCATACCGACAATAAACACCGCAGAAAAAACAATCGCATTCGGATATTCGGGTAACAGCGCCTGTAACAGCGGAACTCCGAAAAAACCTGTATTTCCGAGTACGGATGCAACTGTGCATATACGATACTCGGGATTTTCCTTGTATTTCCTTTTGAAAATCAAATATACGACAAAAAGCATCAAAACCTGTAAAATCAGGCTTGCAAAGAAAAATATCAACAGGGATATTCCCAACTCGGGAGTATAATCCGCTGTATTGAACGAATAAACCGAAAGACAGGGCTGGCAAACGAAAAGCAAAAACATTGCAAAAGCGCTTATTGCCTCCTGTTTTACCGATTTTGTTTTTATTAGAATAAAACCCGGTATCGCATACGCAAGCATTATCAGCACGTTGAACGCAGTTGTAGAGAAAGGCAAATAACCACATCCTAAAAAATATTTACACAAAAAAGTAAAGAGCATTACAAGCTTTACAATTGAGCAGGGCTTTGCGAGCCATACCCCATAAAAGTCCTGCTTTTACTGCCCATACCCGATATCAATTACTTTTTTGCTTCTATTATACTATCTATGATGCCATAAGTGAGAGCGTCCTCAGCATACATCCAGTTATCCCTCTCGGTATCCGAAGATACGGTTTCATAATCCTTGCCTACATTCTCCGCAAAGATTCTGTTTATTCTGTCCTTTGTCCTTTTTGCAAAATTAGTCGCAATAAGCATATCCGAAGCCTGACCCCCGATAGTGCCTATCACCTGATGTATCATAACCTCGCAGTTGGGCAATCCGAAGCGCTTTCCCTTAGTACCCGCAGCGAGCAAAAACGCACCCATGCTGCATGCAGAACCGACACATATAGTCGAAACATCGCACTTCAGATTTTTTATAGTATCATATATGGCAAACCCGGCGGGAACGCTGCCTCCCGGTGAGTTGATATAAACCGTAATATCCTTATCAGGATCCTGAGCCTCAAGGTAGAGCAGCTGTCCTACCACTGTGCAGGCAAGATCATCGTTTATTTCGTTAAAAATCAGGACGATTCTGTCCTTTAAGAGTCTTGAAAACAAATCATAACCTATCTGTCTGCCGCCCTCGTTTTCAATGAATGTCGGTGAAGGTATCATATCGGATTTCCTTTCTTCATAAAGATAATCGGTAATAAAAGTTTAGACCGATTTTATCGATATTATGTCAGTTGCCGGAATAAATATCTGTAAGTTATATAATATAATGAACAAATATCGGTTTTCATATATTATCATACGGACGCTTTTTTTACAATACCTTTTTTATGAACAAAAAACCCCGCTTCGGTTTTTTACCAAAAGCGGGGGATTTATTTGACTTAATTACTTTATTTCAAATGATTCAATAACTTCATCGAATATGCTGCTTTCATCGGTCAGACCGGCAACAGATACGGTGATCTGATAATCCTCATCGAATATCATGCTGATATTATAATAGCACTTTATCTTTTGGGCTTCGCCGTTGAATTTTGCATAAACTGCATTTCTGCCATCGACGGTATTTTCCTCAAAAAGGGTTAATTCTAAATTGTCAATAGATTCTTCATATACCTCTTTGAATTGTTCTTCTGTTATTGTGGTTGCTTTCATCGTATTTGGCAACCTGATAACAGTAATAGATCCGCCTGTCGTTGCATCCATTAAAACAGCAAAGCTTTCATTCACAGATGCTGCGGTGAAACCCTCAGGAACATCAAAACAAAAGACATCGGAAATAAATACGCCGTCGACAATACCGGCCGACACTTCTGCTTCGCTCTGCTCTTCCACGGAGCTTTCCTCAGTGCTTTCCTCGGTGCTTACTACTGATATTTCGCTGACCTCGCTTTTTTCACTATTATCGCTTTCGGTGCTTACTGTTCCTTCTTTTTCACAAGCGGAAAAAGCAATGATAAGCATTAAAACAGATAATACAATTATTAGTTTTTTCATTATATTCTCCTTTTTTTCAATGGGCATTATTATACAATGTTTTGAATAACATGTCAACAACAATTTTTACAAAAAAGCTCTTCTTTAAAATTCGAAGAGCTTTTGTTAATTAGTCGTCTGTTTTAAAGGTTCCCATCATATCGTAATATACATCTGAATAATCAACATCGAACGCTTCCATTGTAATAGTGAAAACATCATCGTCTGTAAATATTACGGTATTATACACTATTACAGTCACGCCGTCAGCCTCCATAGGGAAAACAAAATAGATTCTGCTTTTCCCCTCTATCTTTAAATCCACAAACTCCGTAAATTCGATTTCACCGTAAATTGCAGAAAACCTCTCGTCAAGCTGCCCCTGCGTCATTGTTGATATTTTATCGTTGTTTTTCTCTTTTGTAACGCTTAGCTGTGAACCCTCCTTGGTGGTAAACGTTGCCACGCCGTTTACCTCGTCGTAAAAAGTAAAACCTTCGGGTATTCCCAAGCTGTATCCATCACCCTTGAATATATCGCTGAAAACGGTTGAAATGTCATCCTCGCTCTGCACGCTCTTATCTGTATCAGAAGCCAATGGTTCCTCGCCGCTGACTGAACCCGAGTTGTCTGTGTACGCCGGTCTGCTTTCGGAATCGCTTATACCGTCCGTAGTTTCCTTGCCGCAGGCAGAAGAGATAAAAACAAGTAAAAAAGTGATTAGAATGAATAAATTTCTTTTTTTCATAACTGATCTCCTATTTTTTTATAAGGGAATTATACTTTATTATATTATCCTTGTCAATGAAATTCAGCTAAAGACTACCGATTCTGTAACGCTTTCAATCGTATGCGAAATATCCTCTCCCTCTGTATAAAAAGCGAGTGTAACTACTTTCGAGTTGTTCAAAAAAGTATACTGGTAAACAGTGGAATGCTCCTTTGTTTCGTCAAATCCGGCAGCTTGCGAATCATCTGCATCCGATACATCTCCGGATATCTCCTCTTCCGGTTGTTCAAGATATTTGTTATACACCAACAAAGCTCCCTGCACGTCGGAAATGGTTATTCTGTCATATGAAACGATAAAGGTGTCACTCGTTTCAAAGTCCTCGGCTTTTTTTCTGTCTAAATCTTCAATCGTTATATCAGTGTCCTTAACGCTCAATAATATCATGCTTATTATGTTTTTTTCATAAAAATAAGCAGATTCTTCTGTTTCCTCGTACAGTTCATATCCATCGGGTACATTAAAACTTATTTCGTTTCCGTAATAAATTCCATCGATTAAATTTGATGACTCAAAATCTGTTCTCTCGGACACATCGGCAGTATCACTCGAGTTGTAATCTTTATTATCCTCAGAAACAGCTCTGCTTACGGAATCAACCCCTCTTTCAGTAGCGCAACCGAAAAAAACGGTCGTCAACACAGCGACTAACAGTAGCGTATATATGTTTTTAATCATTAAAAAATGCCTCCTGTACAGAACTCTTTTTTCATTCTAATGCATATTCTGGTAAAAATCAATATCACAGGAGTTTCAAATTTTAACAAATCATTGTATAACAAGCCATTATTTGTAAACAATAAACACAGCAGACAAGCATTTGTCAGCTTTATAATTTTAAATCAATCGGAGGATTATATATGAAAGCCACAGGAATTGTCAGAAGGATAGATGATCTTGGCCGGGTCGTGATACCAAAGGAAATCCGGCGCAGTTTAAGGATTCGTGAAGGTGAACCGCTGGAAATATATACTGATCAGGAAGGAGGCGTTGTGTTTAAAAAATATTCCCCGATCGGTGAGGTCGGAGATTTTACAATGCAATATGCAGAAGCGATAAACAAATCAAGCGGTATATCTGTTGCGATATGCGACCTTGATAATGTGATAGCGGTAGCGGGTGTGCCTAAAAAAGAATATCTTGAAAAACCGATATCCAATCCGTTGTCGAATCTCCTTGAAAGGCGGCAGATATATTCATCCACTTCAACCGCCGACGAGCTGTCTGTAATTGATTCAGCAGACGGAAAGGTTTCGTATTTATCGCCGATAGTTTCTGAGGGCAGCGTAATAGGAGCGGTAATGTCCTTACAGAGTTCTGAAAAAACAGCGCCGGACGAAACCGAAAAAAAGCTCATCAACACCGGAGCGTTATTCTTAGCCAAACAGATGGAAATATAGAAATAGCAATACCTCAGAGAAATCGCCGTTCGAATCCCAGCTCGAACGGCGGTTTTTTATGCATACCAAGAAAGGTCATAGACATCCTCTTTAGAAATCAAGCCGTTATCAAAGGCGGTTTTTACATTATAGAACTCCGAATCTTTATAAATCATAAAGGTCTGACTGTTTGAATAAACGAATTTATAACCCGCGATGATTTCAGTAGTGATTACAGTAAGAAACATTGTTTCCCTGTGGCATATAAACAGTGCATAACAGCCGTTATAAGGTCCGCAGTACTCGTCAATAACAATATCCTCTTTGGTCAGGCTTGAAAAATGCTCTGCTCCTACTTTCAGTTTAATATATTCGGCATAATCCTCTTTGATTTTATCGAACTGTTCATCCGTCGGAGGGATCTGTTCCTTCATTACCTCCGGAGAAAAGTAATAGGTTTTGAAAAAATATCTCTTTAGTACCATATAATCTACTGCGGTTATCTCTCCGTCGCTATTGGTATCGGCCGCATATGACTGTTTGATATTTGGTCTGTAAGTTCCCAGAAAAATCCTTTTGATTATCATATAATCGGCAGCGGTAATATTGCCGTCACCGTTTAAATCTCCCTTTGAATAAGCGGGTCTTTTCTCATCGTATGAAACCTCTGCGCTTACAAATGGTATGGAAACCGAAATAATCAGTGCAAAACATAAAAGCAGTCCTGTTATTCCCTTTGCCATTTTGCGTTTATTCAGTATGTTGTTTTTATTCATATCAACACGCAGCCTCCTTATATGTTATAGTTATACCATTAATATAATAATCTTTTTTTACTGATATGACAATACTTTTTATTTATATCTGTAAATATTTTAATAATCGTATGTTAACCTTTATGTTTAATCACCGTCCGGTTTTACCCGGACGGTGAATATGCCATAATGCTTAATCAGCACAGTAAACCGCTTAATATGGCGGAAAATAATAGGTCTCGTTGCAATACCTTACCACCATGATATAATCTATCGAAGTAACAGTGCCGCTTTTATTAACATCAGCTGCCACCAGCTGCTTTGGAGTAGGCGTGTATGTACCGAGATAAATTCTCTTTATAATAAGAGAATCGCTTGAAGTAATCGTGCCCGATCCGTTTACATCGCCCTTTGAATAAGCAGGTCTGGTTGCGCTGTATAGAGCATTTACGGCATTGATGAGGCTTAGCCTCCCTCCCGTAACACATAATCCCGACAAAGCCGGCAAGGCGGCTACATTATTCAGCAACAGGTCCTTTATCTGAATTACTGAAAGGTCAGTAGCGTGTGCCATCAGAACGGCTGCTGCCGCAACTACAAGAGGTGCGGCAAAAGAGGTTCCGCTGCCGCTGCCGTATGTATTGTTCCGTTTTGTAGAATAAACAGAATATCCGGGTGCAAATAAATCGACATAGGTAGCGCCATAATTTGAGAAACTAGCTCTTGTGTCGTTAGACTGCGTTGCACCCACTACTATCCAGTTCTGAACATTATTACAGTGGCCGTTCATATTTACATCGATATCATCCCCGTCATTACCGGCGGAAGAAACAAACAAGCCGCCGTAGTTTTGTACTGCCTGCTCAAGGGTAGTGCTCATAGACGACAGAGTATAACTCAAATTCAGGATATCGATACCGTACAAAGCAGCGTAGTTTACTCCGCTTATCATTGTACTGATAGTCGAGCTTCCCTGTGCATCGTGGGATATTTTTAAAGGAATCATGGTGACGGCCTTATTAACACCGACAACTCCGCTTCCGTTTAAATCAGCTCCTATAAGACCGGCAATGAAAGTACCGTGCCCGTTTACGTCTGTAACATCACTCGTATTAAGGTAAATGTCCCACGCTAAAGTATAATCGACATTTGATACAAGATCAGTATGACCCGTGTCGATACCCGTATCAAGTATACCGACTTGCACATCGGATTTTCCTGTAAAGCCCTTGTCCCATGAAGCACCCGTCCCTATTTTATCGAGCTGCCACTGATTATTCGAAAGAGGGTCGTATGTAGCATCCGGATATAGGATATAATTAGGCTCCGCGATCTCTACGTCGCAGTTATTGATAAGTATCCCAAGAGCTTTCTTCATTTCCGACTCGTCCTTTAATTTCAGCAGATAAATATCCCTGTAATTATCCGTATTTACTAATACACCCTCGGGATTGGATACTTCGGCACCTTTATCCGCAAAAGGATTGTCGGTGAGCTTAACAATCGATTCTGAGCTTATCGGCTCAAAAACCGATTCAATCGTTTGACGGTTCGAATACAATCCGCTGACTTCTTTTTTTAATGTAACCAGAATTTCGTCTGCGATGTATTCACCGCTATTGAGCATTTTTGTAACAGATTCGTTTACCTGTTCATCTACCGCTGCATTTACACTCACAGGAAACGATGAAACCGCAATAAGAATAACGAAGCAAATAAGTAAACTGATAATTTTACTACTTTTCATTTCAATTTCCTTTCTCATAAAATTTACAATACCCCTTTTAAACTGTTTGAGAATAAATGACCATTGGCATGATGTCGGTTAAGTGTGCTAAAGCAAGATGAGTCTCATTCAAGATTCCACCTTTCTGAATAGGATATACATATTTTACCATAATTGTATTTATTTGTCAATATGTTTATCAATATTTTTATTTATTATTAATACTTATATTTTTTTCTGTGACTTAAGGTATATAAATTTAAAAAATAATTGACAAATCAGCATTCTATGATAGAATATAGTAAAAATATTGCTTATGAGGAGCTGTATATGAGAAAAATCAAAGTAGGTATTATTGGCACCGGAAATATCAGCGGTTGCCATATCGAGGGATACAAGGCACTCCCTGATTTATGCGAGGTATCTGCGGTCTGTGATATCGATGAGGACAAGGTAAAAGCATATGCCGCAAGACACGGTGTGGCGAGATATTATACCGATTACAACGAAATGATGGCAAAGGAACAGCTCGATGCCGTTTCCGTCTGCACATGGAATGCAGCACACAAGGGTGCAGCGATAGCTGCGCTCAGGGGCGGAGCTAATGTTATATGTGAGAAGCCGATGGCGATGAACGAATCGGAGTCTTTGGAGATGCTAAAAACAGCAGAAGAGACGGGAAAGCTTCTTATGGTAGGATTCGTGCGTAGATTCGGAAACGACGCCGATATACTTAAGAATTTTATAGATAGCGGGACTTTGGGCGACATATATTACGCTAAAGCGACTTATCTGCGGCGTAACGGCTGCCCCGGAGGTTGGTTTGGCGACAAGGAATACGCCGGTGGCGGTCCTTTGATCGACCTCGGTGTTCATGTTATCGATCTTGTTCGTTATCTTGCCGGAGGGCCTAAACCTGTTTCGGTATATGGAGTTACTTACAGCAATTTGGGCGACAGCAGAGCTGTGGGCGGCCAAAGCTGGGTTTCCTCTACAAAGGGCTTTGACTTCAAATATACAGTAGAAGATTTTGCCAGCGCGATGATCCGCTTTGACAACGGGATGACACTTGCCGTAGAAGCGAGCTTTAATCTGAATTTAAAAAAGGATATGGGAAACATCGAACTTTTCGGCACAAAAGCAGGTGCTAAAATCGATCCCCAGATCGAGTTTTTCTCGGACATGAACGGAATGCTTGTAGATATAAAGCCTCATGGTGATACCTCCCTGAGCTTCCACGGGCTTTTTAACAGGGAGATCGCACACTTTGTCGACTGCGTACGCAACGGAACAAAATGCAAAAGCCCCGCCGAAGATGGCGTTGTTCTGATGAGAATCCTCGATGCTGTTTATAAAAGTGCTAATCTCGGCAGCGAGGTTAAATTGGATGTTTGATTTTCACATATGAAAATTAATAAGCACGGACATCAGCTAAGTGTGTCCGTGCTTATCTTGTTGCAGTCATAATTTGTTAATCTTTTTCTCGTTTACATTTTCGGGTAGTTATGATATACTATTTCCGCACTTGAAATCCTTCTGATATAAACGCATGTTTAGCCGGATTTTGGAAAAAACATCACATTTTCTGAACTCAAAAGCTGATTTAATATATACTATATTGTAAGAATTGCAGAATGCATGACAATAACATATTACGAGGAGTGCTTATGAAAAAACATATAGCCGTTCTTTTTGGCGGAGTATCAACCGAACATGAGGTTTCCTGCATTTCGGCAGCCAGTATAATCGACAACATAGATAAAAACAAGTTTGATGTATCAAAAATAGGTATAACAAAAGATGGAGTATGGTATCTTTATGACGGCGACACAGACGATTTACGCTCGCAGAAATGGTCTTTAAAAACAGAGAATCTGCGGGCGGCAATTATCTCTCCCTGTTCGGTTCACCATGGCTTTATGGTGCTCGACAAACCGAATAAGAAGTACGAGGTTTTGCGTGTCGATGCAGTATTCCCCGTGCTTCATGGGAAAAACGGAGAAGACGGCACAATGCAGGGACTTTTAAGGTTATCGGGTATACCTTTTGTGGGCTGTGATACATATTCCTCGGCTATGTGCATGGATAAGGTCAGCGCGAAGATACTCTGCGAGAGGGAGAACATTCCGACCGTTCCCTTCATATGCGCACGGAACACTCCTGAACTCGATATCAACGCACTCGTCTGCCAGACTGAGGAGAGTTTTCCCTACCCTGTTTTCGTAAAGCCTGCGAATGCAGGGTCATCTGTGGGTATAACCAAAGCTGAAGACCGCGCTTCATTGATAATCGGTATTAAAACAGCGTTTGAAAATGATGAAAAAATCCTCATAGAAAAAGCGGTTCGCGGCATAGAAATAGAAGTGGCAGTACTCGGCAATAATAACCCTGTCGTCTCCGCCTGCGGCGAGATTAATCCAAATGCGGATTATTACGACTACAACACAAAATACTTGTCTGATACCGCCGAATATTTTATACCCGCCCGAATAGATGAAGCACAAAGCAATAAAATACGCAACACAGCGTTGAAAATCTATAAAACACTCGACTGTAAAGGCATGGCAAGAGTAGACTTTTTCGCTTGTGAGGACGGCGGCTTTTACTTCAACGAGATAAATACCATACCGGGTTTTACGCCTATCAGCATGTATCCGAGACTTATCAGGCACTTAGGTTATTCATATTCCGAACTTATCGGAAAACTTATTGCTCTTGCGCTCGGTGAGGAATAACGTTTTTGTTATTTTTTGTTCTGTACTCTTCCCTCCGGCGGGGAAATGTGTTATAATGTTTGATACAGCAATCGTCCGACTATGTCGGAGGAATTAATTATTGCCGGAGAAGTGGTTCGTTTATATGCAAAATCAACCTATCGGAATATTCGATTCGGGTTTAGGCGGTTTGACCGCCATGAGCGAGATACAGCGCCTGCTGCCCGATGAGGATTTTGTTTATTTCGGAGACACGGCGCGTATACCTTATGGTACACGTTCCCGCCCTGTTATTGAGAAATACTCGATGCAGGATTGCAAGTTTTTATTGTCAAAGGGCGTTAAGGCTATCCTGATCGCCTGCGGTACCGTCAGTTCAAATGCTCTCGATTTGCTTGAAGGGAGCTTTTCGCTGCCAATCATAGGTGTTATCGAAGGAGCAGCAGGACGTGCTGCCGAAATTGCGGAGGCGGGCAACGGTATTGTTTGCGTACTCGGTACAGAGGCGACAATAAAGAGCAACTCATTTGTAAATGCAGTTAATAAAATAAATCCGCACCTTAAGGTCATTTCAAAGAGCTGTCCGATGTTTGTTCCTTTGGTGGAGAACGGTTATACAAATAAGGACAATATAGCGGCCAATGCCATAGCAGATGAATATCTCAGCGAAATTGCATTGCAAAAACCGTCTGCGGTAATTCTCGGATGTACCCATTATCCTCTGCTTGCGGATGTGATTGGGAACTATCTTCCCGATTCGGCTCTGATAGACTCGGGCAGAGAAGCCGCTTTAATTTTGAAGGAAAAGCTGTCCGCTTCCGGTCTGCTTACCGGCAGCGGCAGGGGAAATACTGAATATTATACAAGCGATGACATAACATTGTTCGCAAGCCTTGCCAAACGGTTTTTGGGCAGCGACATCAGTATGAATACATATAAAACAGATATTGAGAATTTTAGTTAGCAATACTGTTTCACAGATTAGTTCTCGCCGGAAACTATTATCTGCTTTGAATAACCACAGCGGCGAAGAAGAGGGATGAAAAATGAAAATACCGATAGATATAAAAATAGATTCCGAACGTATTTACAGCGAGCTCGGATTTAGAAACGGAGAGGAAGTTCCGGCTCCTGAAACAAGCAGCATGCGTTTCAACGGCTTTATGAAAAAGACAAAGCAAGGCATACAGGTGGAGTACTCCGAAATCGGAGAGAGCGGGAAGAAGAGCTCGGTTACGACCATTAATACTTTTGGCGACAACAGAATAGTGTCCGTCAACCGTATAGGACAGCTCAACTCCCATATGGTTTTTGAAGAGGGAAAATGCCATACCTGCATATATGATACCGGATTTTTCCCAATGCACCTGCGAGTCTGCACAAAGGGTCTGACAAACAACCTTTCGCTTCAGGGCGGTAAGATCGATATTGATTATTCAGTTGAAATTGTAGGCAACCTTGCAGAAAAAAACAAGCTATCCGTTTCGGTGTCACCTGACAAGAGCATAATTATCAGTTAAATTATTAAGCAGTAAGGGAGCAGAAGTTTACAGAATGTCCGAATCAACAAGAAAAAGGATTAAAACACCGAACGACAATACCATACTTCTACCCCGTGAAGTCGAAAAGCTGCTGAAAAACGCGGGCGCTACGGAATTGAAGGTATTGATATACCTGTTTGCAACCGGAGATTATGCTCCCGGTGAAACAGCCCGTGAGCTCAGACTTACCGTAAGTGATGTGGAAAGTGCAGTGAGTTTTTGGAGAGGCGCCGGGATTATCGAGCTTTATACAGCAAAAGAAGCAAAAAAGATCGGTTCTGTCAATCTTTATCAGACCTATGACGCCGATATACTTTCTGCCGCCGTTGAAAAGGATGACGACTTCAAGAACGTCTGCGACATGATAGGTGACCTGTTGGGCAGGCTTCTCAATAAAAACGATTATAATTCACTTTTTTATTTATACGATTATGCGGGTATGCCCGCCGATTTTATCTGCGGTGTCGCGGAATTCTGCTCGCAGGAAAAAAAGCTCAGCATGCAATACATAATGAAAACCGCACTGGGTCTTCACGACGATGGTATAGACAGCTATGAAAAGCTCGAGCAGCACCTTGCGCACAGAGAAAAAGCACGAACAAGCACCGGTATGCTCCGTAAGTTATGCGGGTTGGGTGAGCGGGAACTAACCACCAAGGAGAGCAATTTTGTATCAAACTGGTTTATTAAGTGGGATATTCCCTTTGAACTCGTCAGATTGTCATATGAAAAGATGATAAATGCGATCGGAAAGGTTCAGCTTTCCTATATGAACACTATCCTGAAAAGCTGGTACAACAACGGATACAAAACCCTCGAGGATGTTGAAAAGGGTGACGCAAAGGAATCTGTAGAGAGCAGTTTTGACACGGATGAATTTTTCGAAGCCGCGGTTAAACGCAGCAGGAATACATAAACATTTAAGGCAGGTGAGCCGCTTTGAATATCAACGAAATTTTACAGCAAAAGCTGGACAGCCGCATGCATGCCATCAAAGCGGCAGACGAACGCAGCGCTCAACTAAGGCTTGAAATACCTGAAATAGCAGCGATTGACAATGACCTACATACCGTTTCGATTAGAATAATGAAAGCTGCCCTCGACGGTAGAGATGAGCTTGACGAGAGGATTACCGCAATAAAAAACGAGAACGACAGTCTTCTTTTAAAAAGAGCGTCGGTTCTCGAGCAACACGGATACTCCGCTGATTATGACAGCCCCGTGTTTACCTGTGTGAGCTGCTCCGATACGGGATATGTCGGCCTTAATTTTTGTGAATGTATAAAAAAGGCTTATAACAACGATAGATATACGACTTCCGGACTCGGCAGGGCACTATACGGAAAGGACTTCAACAATTTTTCGCTAAAATATTACAGCGGCAAGGGTTCTATCGGAATATCGGATCTTGAAAATATGACAATGATAGTTAACCAGAGCAAGAGATACGCTCAGAGTTTCAGCCCTGAAAGCGAAAGTGTCCTGATGATTGGCGGAACCGGTCTTGGCAAGACGCATCTTTCTGCCGCTATCGCAAAGGAAGTACTTTCTAAGGGCTTTTTTGTGTATTATGACAGCGCACAGAGCATCTTTGACACTTACGAATCGGTCAGGTTCGGCAAGGAGAGCAGAGAGAGTGCTAAAAAATACGAGAACTGCGACCTTTTAATTATCGACGACTTGGGTGCAGAGTGTTTGACACAGTATACCATTGCGGTATTTTCCTCCCTTTTGAATTGGAGAATCACAAACCGCAAACAGACGATTATAAGCACAAACTTTACTCCGCAACAGATAAAAAAAAGTTATGGAGAACGTATTTATTCAAGGTTGATGGGTGAGTTTCTTATTATGAAGTTTACAGGTCAGGATGTACGGCTGTTAAAGCTGTCTGAAAAGACTAAGGTGTAGCAGTATGAAAAAAGTAAACATATATACCGACGGTGCGTGCAGGGGAAACCCCGGAGCAGGCGGTTACGGAGTAATCCTTGAATACGACGGCAGGGAAAAGGAGTTGTCCGAGGGGTTCGCGGAGACTACCAATAACCGCATGGAGCTTACCGCGGCGATTGTGGGGCTTGAAGCTCTAAAACAGCCTTGTGAAGTAACACTCTACAGCGATTCAAAATATCTTGTTTATGCGATAGAAAAAGGATGGCTTAAAAGCTGGCGTGCAAAGAACTGGAAAAAAAGCGACGGTAAACAGGTGCTTAACATCGACCTTTGGGAGCGCCTTATCCCGCTGATTGAAAAGCACCGCGTGAGCTTTGTTTGGGTAAAGGGGCACGACGGAAATAAGTATAACGAACGATGTGATACCATCGCCACTACTGCGGCGGATAAAATTATTGTATAACTTGTGTATTTTTTTTACTGGTGACTATTTTTCTTCAAAATATTGACATTATTCGTTATATGTGATATTATGAATTCAATAATTAAAAAGGAGCTTGATAATATGAATAACGGTTACAGTCCATATCAACAGCAGCAGCAACAACCTCAACAGCCGATGTATCAAAAGCCCCCGTCATTGATTGACAGAATATATGGTAGAAAGACAGACACTCTCCAGAGTCTTTTATCGATTGTCTCATTGATTTTGTTTATTATTGCACCAATAATCTTTTTATACTGTTTTATTATGGGAATAGTCGTAGCTTCCAATGCGAACCGTCAGGAATTCGCACTTTTTCTTAATTATTTCTTTGACGGGGTATATAAGACAGCCATTTTTATAGCTTTAGGAATGATTCTTGCGGCTTTCAAAAGAATTATCAGCAAATAATACATAAATATTTTTTACAGCTAAAAATTCCCGGCATCCGAAAAGGAGCCGGGAATTTTTGTTATATTCATTCTTTCTTTATGGACTTTTTTACCCTTCTGCGGACTACGATATATATCAGAGCCGCTATAAGAGGCAGTACCACGCAGGCTATATATATGCCGTTTAAAGATATTGGTTCTGCTTCGGAATTCTCAGGTTTTTGTGAAACTGATGTTTCTGCCTCCCTTGTAACCATGACGGTATAGATTTTTACATTTCCGTCTTCGGCTATGCAGGTTATTCTTATCGTATTTTCACCAACCTTCAAATCGGGATTTGAAAGCTCGGTATCGCAATTATCACTCTCGGGAGAAAACTCCAAAGTTAACTTTTTAACCTCATAAGGTACGGTAAGAGAATAGCGCAGAGTGCTCCGGTGGAATTCGGGAGAAATAGAAAAACCTTTGACAAATAAATATGAAAGATAACAGTTATTATCCGGTATTACCTCTTTTTCTCTCTTCACATTTATCGTATATGTAAAGCTCTCTCCCTCGGGATCTTTATAAATCACCATAATCTCAAGCACATCGTTGTCGGGAATAATCGTATTACCCACAATACAGCTTGCGCCGAATGGATACTCGTAGTCAATATCCAGAGCCGCCACACTTGATTTAACAATTATGTCATACTCGAAAATATCTTTTGAGAAAACAAAGTTATCCGCATTATTTATCTTCAGCTTAAATTCTCCGTTCGAACGCAGATTCACCCTTCTGAGTGTTTGGGACCCCAAAACGGAATAGCTAAGCCCACCGCTCACTGCGATTATATTATTCAAATCAAAGAGAACCTGCCTGCCCAAAGCTCCCTCTCTTAAAACAAATTCAATTTCAAGCACTGTTCTTGTGTTTCTTGTGCTTCCGGTCTTGTCGCTATCGTATGCAATAAAGGATATAAAACCGTTTTCATTGTGAGTAATAAGACTCCACGATTGTTCCCTGACGCCTTTATACTCTAACAAATCTGCATTGAAGTCAAGAGTACCGCTGACCGCGTATGCTCCCAACGCACCTTCAAGCTGGATTGCGACGATAACCTTTTCTCGGTCGTATATCCTTGAGTTCATAAAGGCATATATTTTCATTCCGCTGGATACCGGTGGAAGGGCGACAACCTCTACACTCTTATCATACCCCATTATCTGGGCTCTTAGCGCTGAAACATCGCTTTCCGTAATATTGTTGCTCCCATCGATATCCGCCGCTTCTAAGACCGCTTGATTAAAATCCCCGCCTTTGAAAATCTCCCTATAAACATAGAGATCCTCCGTGCTGATATAACCATCTCCGCTTAAGTCGCCTAAGACACACAGGGAAAGTTTGTCTATCTCCTCTCCAATGGAATTCATCAGCACCAAAATCATGCCTGTACCCACAACTCCATCGAACGGATTACCCTCACTGTCAAGTAGCTGAACCTCCCCTTCTGCATCAAGCGCAGCGAGCACCTCTGACGCTTTTGTTCCGGCAGGTATGCCTTTAACAAGCAGGTCGTTCCTGTCTATTTTGTACTTCGCTCCGGCGTTGAATTTTAGCAGTGCCCTGCTTACCCTGATTTTACATTCTGTGATAAACCTGCCGTCTGTGCTCTCGGCGTAAACCGTAGCAGTACCCACATTCAACGCGGTAACTAATCCATTATTGTTAATCTTTATTATGTCGATGTCCTTAGTTCTGAAATTAACCGCCACAGGAGACGCTTCTTCGGGCAGATATTGAATATGAAGCATAATAGTTTCGTTTACGCTCATATACCTCTCGCGGTTGGCAAAACGGATGCTCTCTAATGCAGGAATTATATAGAAATCAACCTTTTTTGTAATACCGCACGGAAGAACAATCGTCAAAGTATTCGCTCCTCCGACGGAAAAAATGCTTCCTGACCCAAATTGCTCCGTTCCGATGTATCCATAACCATAGTTATATTTTATTGTTATATTATCGTTAAAAATACCGTCCTGCTCAGATCCCTCGTTATCATGCTCAAGGAGTTCGACATCCGGCATCTCTGTAAGGTCGGTACCGTTGGCACTTGCGACACGCAATATTTTGTCTGCGGAAACCGAATAATAATTATATCTCTCATCAAGATAATGATATAATCCCCCGGCAGAGAAATCGCTGAGATATGCCAAGCTCTTAAGGCTGAAAAGTCCGTTTTGCGTAAAAACGGTATTGCCCCTGCCTGTAAGTATCTGTCCGCCGGTGTTATAAACCTGTTTTTTTGTTACAAGGTCATAAATTCTGCCCGCAGAATATATATAATTACCGCTTACTGAAAATGAGCTGATGTTTATTCCCGTATTAAAGCTGTCTGTCAGGGTAAGCGACGCAAGATCGTATATGCTCAATGTCCTGCTGTTATACACATAAATCAGGGAATTGTCAGCATATACGCCGCCTGCAGCTATTCCGGTATTATATAGTATCTCCTCGACTATGTTGAATATTGTCACCGCTCCGTCGCGTACTGATATCAGTTTATTGTCTGCAACTACAAGCTCCTGCGGAATAAATCCGATTTCGGTATACTCGCCGTAACCACCCAAGCTCGCCTGTGCGGAATACACAAAGGCGGCTTCCTTAAAGCTAACATATACATTGTCGTCAGACACAAAGACCTGTTTGGGCATATGTAAAAGGGGAATTTGGTCGACCTGTACGAGCGTATCAGCGTTTATTTTATACAGTACGGGAATATTCTCGCACAGAATATACATCCATTCGCCGTAAATGGCAAAGGAGGATATATTTCGTTCCCTGTATATATTACAAAAACTCATATAAAGGCTCTGCTCCGTACTCCCCGCCGAAATTACTTCGTTATAAACTGCGGCTCTGAACTTCGATGGCGAAAAATCAGATATCGGATTAGCGGAGTTTGAAATAACATCGATAAACCCGTTTTCGTAAAAAACATATACCTTGTTATCAGCTCCGATATAAACGTCCGACACCTTTTCATAAAATACAGCAAGGCACTCGTTTGTAACCGTGTTTATTATGTGTTTGTCGGTAAAAAGAAGATTACCATAAAACTTTATTGGATTTTCCGATATATTTTCGCTTACTCGCCATAAGCTCTGCTCGTTAATGACAACGCCGCCTATCGCAAACATTCCGCTTCCGTAAACGATTTTCTTTTCATATGTGTTTGCCGGTAGAAGGTCGGTCAGCTCATTGATTACCGTCCCTGAAGCAATATTGAATATAATAATGCTGTTGATATCGTCACGGGTGTTGAACATATACAAAAAGTTGCCGTCATTGCTGAAGAACATTTTGTCTATCCGTATGTCAAGCTGCAAAATCGGGGTGATCCCCCTGTCAGACAGGCTATACTTTTTCAGCGAAGTACCCACAGTATAATAGATATTGTCCGCGATACGGACGCAGGCTGTCATGCTCTCGCCGATGTTAAACTCCTCTTTAGTACCAAAGCCGCTTTTTACCTTGCTTCTCAGTATACGGGTAATTTTACTGTCGTGGAATAAATATAAATAATCCTCGTCAATATCATAACCGGTCAGTTTATCCATACGAGTAAAGTACAGGGAGTTGGTAAGATTATTAATGCTGTAAACATTAATCCCCTGTGTGTTTTTTGTATATAAAACAACATACCCGTGCTTTTCATCAACGATGGGCTTAACGCTGTCGTTCACATTTAATATATCCGAATCAAAGGTCTTTACATTATTGCTCTGTATTTTAAAAGTATATGTCCTTGATTGTGTTAGGGTGCTGTTGGTTACGACCAGCGTATGGCTGCCCTCGGTTCCGACTATAGTTTCTCCCGTAAAGCTTATCCCGTCGAGAGTGGAGCTTCCCGAACCGATTATACGGATACAGACCGGGGTGTCGTATATGCCGCCGTCTGTCACTCCGACAACATACGGCAAATCCAGATTAAGGGTAAACCTTTTAGAAACGCTGTTGCTGTATGGACCGGAAAGTACAAAAACATGATCCCCGGATTTTGTTATTTTTTGTCCCGAGGCATATGGAACACCGTCCAAAGTCGCACTGCCCCGTTCAAAGGTGAAGACGGTGTAATCGTCGCTGTGATTATATGTAAGCGGCTTGTTGTCAACGTAAAAGTTTATTGTCCGTGAGTATTCTCCGTAACTGACCACAAATGTGTGAGAGCCGTTTTTCATCACCTCCAGTGTTTTTGCATACTGGGGTATACCGTCCAGTATGGCATCGCCACGGTTATAGGTTATATTCACTTTATTTATGTATGTTTCTCCGTCGAAGATTCCGGTTACTATCGGGTAGTTAACCTGCTCTAAAACTCTTGACGCATTTATAATACCGTAACCTCGGAACCTGTTCCATTTGCCCCCGGTGTACTTTAGCAGCGACATGAATTCCTCCGAACCGAAGGTGACATCCTCATCAAGATAGGAAACCGCAAGAGCTGCGATACCGGATACATAAGCAGCGGAATAGGATGTACCGGAATCGGTGTAATACCTGCTCTCATTGTTTTCATACTTCATGATATATATGCTCTCACCGGGTGCGGCGATGTCTATGTATTCATTTCGTTGTGAAAATGTGCTTGCGTCGCCGTTTTCCCCAACTGAGGCGACACTGATAACACCGTCATAGGATGCCGGGTACTCGGGCATATCGCCGTAATCGGTTTCGCCGTGATTGCCTGCTGCGGCTATGAGTATGCAGCCCTTGTTCAGCGCATATTTTATCGCTCCCTCTTCAGTCGTCCGTTTCGACTGTCCGCTAAAAGACATATTAATTATATCTGCTCCCGCATCCGCAGCGAAATACAACCCCTTAATAACGTTGCTCGACTGAATATAATTCGGATCATCAGTAATCTTTACCGGCATTATCGTAGCACCATAGCTGATTCCGGCGGAACCGATTTTGTTGTTTGCCGTTGCCGCTATTAGTCCGCAAACTGCGGTTCCGTGACCGGACGCATCGCTTGTAACATTTGCTTTCTGCGTTAAGGCGTCATAACCGGATAGTATCAAGCTTCCTGCAAAGTCCTCGTGGTCCCTGCTTATACCTGTATCAAGCACTGCTACCGTGACATCAGCGTCTCCGCCCGTATAATTCCATGCATCGTATACGTTCATCTCTCTGTAAGCCCAGACCTGGGGAAGATATGGATCGTTTGTTGCCGCCGAAATCTGTCTGTTTTGTATATCCTCCTCAATGCAGGAAACCATATCTCCGTGTTCGTCCATAAATGAGTTGAAATCATCTAAAGTAATAAGAAAAATTCTCTGAGCGCTGTCCGCAAGAAGCGAATAATCCAGCTCTCTTACTATTTCATAAATTCGCGAAAGTGTAATCTCATCCCTGAACTTTACTATATATTTTTTATTCTCCGTACCGGCAGGCGACATAGTGCTGTTACGTTTAAGAGTGCCGAAAACCTCCGCACTCCCGCCCATGGATTTTTTTATTTCTTCCCTGCGCCTGCTGTCGAATTCCTCAAAAGGATTCCGGGCATAATCCCGCCGATAACACAAGGAGCGGGAGTAACAACAGTATAGAAATAACGATTGCAAGAAAACGCTTTTGCATACTGCCCACCTTTATTTGAATTCGTCGTATATCTTTTTCATATCATCACTGTATACAGCGTGATCGGAATCTGTGTAAATATATAAATTTTTAGTTATTATTATCCCTTCCCGTGCATCCTTTTTAGCTTCAACTAAAAACAGAGAGGGTGATTTTTCCGCAGAGGGACAAACAAAGGTCAGCCGTTTCGGCTCCAAACGATTTTCGCGCAGCGCCGTTAGAAAACCTACCATACGTTCAGGGCGGTAAACTGCATAAAACTTTCCGCCTGTTTTCAAACACCAGCTTGCAGATTTGCATATATCGTTTATATCACAACAGACCTCATGAAATGCAATATTTTTATGTTCCGCCTCATTTGGCTTTCCGCATGTTGATTTTAGATACGGAGGGTTTGTAAAAACAACATCGGCTGCCCCGGATTCATAGTACATCCTGATATCTTTGATATCCCCGTTTATTGCGGTGAACCTATCGGAAAAACCGTTCACACTCGCATTTTTGTTGGCGATTTCACAATATTCCTTTTGTATTTCTATGCCCGTAATCGTAGCGTTGACACCGCCACTTAGCAACAGCAGCGACAGTATTCCGCTTCCCGTGCCGAGATCCACTCCCCTCCCGGACCTCCAGCTCTTCATAAAATCAGCAAGAAGAATAGCGTCGGTACCGTAATAAATACCGCCTTCAGGTTCGCAAAGAACGAGCTTTCTGTTGATATGCGTCCGCTTCATATACACCCTTCATAAAACATACTATATATATAATACCATTAAACGACCCTAAAAGTTGCACAAACTGCAAATAAATAATAAACATTTTAATTTATAAAAGAACAAATGCACCCATAAATGAAATCTAATCCATCCATGAATGCACAGTCAAACGCTGTTGATATTTATAAAACAAAACTTAAGAAAATAAATTTAGTTTTATTCTTTTATAGCATCAACGGGACATACGCTTGCACACGCACCGCAGTCCAGACACTGCTCGGGATCGATAAGATACTTACCGTCTTCCCCAACGCTGATCGCTCCTGACGGGCATTCACCTTCACAGGTTCCGCAACCGATGCAATCGTCTTTATTGATTGAATATGCCATTTTATGTACCTCCGTGTTCATTATTCAAAACATAATTTATTTTAACATAACCACATTGTGAATTCAAGTGCTTTTTGATAAAAAAGCTTATAATATTATGTATTGCGGGTGTGGCAAAATGATCTGTTATCTGCCGTCCGCGGTTCTGAATGCTTTTACTGCCTTCTCCCAGTCATAAGTTGACGAAGCTGTTGATTTTGTAGGATAAACGACATTCTCTAACTGGTATACATCATAAGTGAACAAAATGTCGATATATTCATCAAGTACAGCGGAATTTACATTCGTATTAGTGATTTTACTGAGAAGCTGATATGGTGCGCTGTCGTTTTTCGTGCCCGGATTCGTAAAGAACTGCATGAATATCGTCTCGTAAAGATGCTTTGTCTGTGTTTTATTCTGATTTCCGCTGTCAAAGTCGATAAGCTGCTTGAAGAGCTCCGCATTAAGCTCCTTCCTGCCCTGTCCGATATTTATATAGAACTCCTGCGGAATTTCATCCGGGTTTTCGTATAGCGCGGCTTCAGTCGCACGCTCGGGATTTATATATTTAATCTCCGATGCTATATCTATATACGGGTTTGTCATTTTGCCTGACACTTCCAAAAGCTCGTCTGTTCCGAGTATGCAATAATGATTGATTGTAATACCTGTCGCCGCAGAGATTTTTTGCGCTATTTCAGCACCCTGCATATCTGCAATCAGAAGTCTAAGCGGAACATCCACACCCACACTGTTTACCATTTTTAAATCTATAGGAATGAAGCTGTAAGAAAAGCGCTTTGTTATCTCGTTTGCACGAAAGTAAATAATGCTGGTTACCTGACCGTCCGAGGATTTTCCCACAATTACCGCCGTAAAGATATCTCCCTCTATGGGAGCGGAAACCTCCGGTTCCGAGAGAATGTCACCGGGACTAACCGTCTCCTCCGATATGGTGCTCTCCTCAATTCCCGGTGTTATTTCGCCTATCAACGGATAAACGACAAATCTGCCGAGAAGCCCGAAAACGATCAGGCATATGCCAAAGGTAATCAGAAAATTTCTTAAAGAGGCTGACAACTGTTAGCAACTCCTTTATCAATTATTTAAAGGTCTTTTGATTATACTATAACTGATATCTTTTGTCAAACAGTTATTATTTAACATTTTTACATACATTTATGTATATAATAAACTGGTATGTCTCCTATGCCTAAAACGACTTTTTACACGACTCGATTGTATTGACTTTATTGTAAAAATATACTATAATTGAAGCATAATCGTGCTAAAAAATCATAAGGAGACCTAAACAAATGAAAAAGCTGATAATCGCTTTACTTGCTCTTGTACTACTTCTTCCCTTTATCGCTTCCTGTAAAGAAGAGAAAGATAATTCGGGTTCTTCGGATACCGCTTCCAAAACTGATGAAAACGAAATAGTTGTCAAAGACATGGAGGGCAGGGATTTTAAAATACTGTGCTACAGCTTCGGACATGGTTCAAAGTCAATTGTTGGCTTTACCGGTGAGGTACTTTATAAAGAGGATTCCGCTTCCCCGCTTGATGTAAAGAAAAAGGAAATTGTGGATTTAGTTCAGCAGCAGTACAACTGTACGATAACCGGTGATCTTTTTACAGGTACCCACCCGGAGCTCAACGAAAAGATAAGATTAATGGTAATGGGTGGCTCAAACGAGTATGATTTTTATTTTGATTGCTACCAGTTCAGCTCGGCAATGGTTGCGGATAATGTTCTTTATGATTTGAACACAATATCGTCGATTGATTTTACAAACCCCTGGTGGGATCAGAACGCAAGAGAGGATTTTTCGATCGACAACAAGCTCTACTTTATGTGCGGCGACATCAACACCTATGATAACGACGGCACATGGTGCGTGCTTTTCAACAAAAAGCTTAAGGAAACGCTTGGTATTACTGAGGATTTCTATCAGCTCGCAAGAGATTATGAATGGACCTTCGATAAATTTACCGAGATCTGCAAGCGCGGCATTTCCAAGGATATAAACGGTGACAACGTTCTGGATGAGAAGGATCAATGGGCGTTCGGCACGGAAACCTATAATATGTACGTTCATGTTGTCGCGGGCGGCGACAGAATCACTAAAAAAGACGAAAACGACATTCCTTATTTCACTATAACAAACGAATCGACATACAACTCGCTCGGGAAAATACGTGATTTTTATCTCGATAAGACGACAGTTATGGTTGCAAACGCTCCGCCTTACACCGAAAAAGGCTTTGACAATTACTGGGAGGCAACCGTTCACAAGTCGTTTATGGAAGGACGGGAGCTGTTCTATATGTGCGGGCTCATCAATGCTCCCGGATTCAGGGAAATGGAAGATGATTTCGGCATCCTCCCCGTTCCTCTTATGTACGAGGGGCAGGAATCCTACTTTCATACAGTTTCCATCAGCAATATGTCTGCGCTCTCTATTCCCAAGAATGTAATCGGCGTTGAGGATGTAGGAATAATTATAGAAGCGCTGGGAAAATATTCAAAAAATATCTTAACTCCTGAATACTATGACAATCAGTTAAAATACAGAAACACCCGCGATAATGAAAGCAGTGAGATGCTCGATATTATATTTGCGTCACGTTCCTTCGATATCGGTGCGGCTTTCAACTGGGGCGGAGTGCTTAATGTTTATACCGAGATGGACAAAAATTATGTTTCTCATTTTGAGAGTATCATGACCTCGGCGCAGTCCAAATTAGACGCCGTTATAGAAGAAATCCAAAGCTGATTTAAACCGGAAAGGAACACTCCCATGACTGTTGCTCAAGCTGTTTTATTCGGCATTATACAGGGTATTGCGGAATTTTTGCCCATATCAAGCTCGGGACATCTTGCCCTTGCGCATAACTTTTTTAAGATAAACGATGACAACGGCTTTGCCTTTGACATATTTCTTCATCTCGCAACGCTGGTCGCTGTCTGCATAGTTTATTATAAGGACGTATGGCAGATTATAAAGGGCTTTTTCTCTCTTGTGAAAAAGCTCTTTACAGGCAAAATAAAGCTTGCAAAAGGCAAAAAGACTAATTTTGAATACGGCGAGAAGCTCTTTATTATGCTCGTAATCGCCTCTCTTCCGCTCATCCCCGCCGCACTTATTGAGGATAAGGTGGAATACATTTCCAGTTATAGCTGGATTATCGGAATTTTACTCGTCATCAACGGCGCAATGCTCTATATATCCGACAAGCTGGTAAAGCATTCCGAGAGCCTTAGCGACAGCGATTATCAAAAGCCCTTCTACATAGGACTGTTTCAGTTATTCGGTGTTCTTCCCGGCATCTCCCGTTCAGGCTCGACGATAACCGGCGGATTATTTTTTGGACTCAACCGTCAGGATGCGGTTAAATTCTCATTTCTAATGTCAATCCCTGCGATTCTCGGCGCATGTGTCCTGAAGATTGACGATTTTCTGGATGTAGGTATGACGGGCAAGCTTATGAATACCTATATTGCAGGTGCAGTCACTGCCATGGTTGTCGGATTTTTCGCAATAAAGCTGCTGCAATATGTAGCGAAGAAAAACGGGTTTTTCGTCTTCTCAATTTATTGCATTATAGTCGGAATCACAGCGGTTGTAGCTGATGTCCTTATTTAATTTTATATATTGTGAGTTAATTTATGCTCCCAAAATAAAAGTGGTTGGAGATATTAATGTCAAAAGCAACAAAAAAGACAAGTAAATCAACAAAAAAAGCACCGGTAAAGAATGCGAAGCAGCCCTCTGCGGTAAATATCAAAGCCGAAAAACAAAAAATGGCGACCGAGAGAAAACCAAACCCCGCCGTTCCTTATGTGATTGGCTTTTTCGCGTTGTTCGTAATACTTACCTTCTTTGTTGCCGATTCGGGATTCTTGGGAAAATACATACGCAGTACCCTGAGGGGGCTTTTCGGAGTCGGTTATTATTATTTCCCCTTCCTGCTTCTGCTCATCGCTTTCTACTGGAAGCGTGACAGCGTAAAAGGAGCAGTACGGGCAAAAATAATTCTTGGTCTTATAAATTTTATTTTTCTTTTGATCATATATAATACAATCGTCGCCGCAGACCCGTACGAATATGGCTGGAATTTATTTGAGATAGGAAAAACGCTTGATGGCTCAGGCCTTTTTGGCGGAAATATCGGTGCGCTTTTTGTTAAAATGCTCGGAAAAGTTCCTACTCTGATCCTGTCGTCTCTCGCAGTGTTCATTTCGACGGTATTTCTGTTCGGCAGCGCCCCTAAGTCTACAGTCAAGGCGATCATCGATTTTTTCAGAGAGATAGATTTTGGCATAGAGAGCGACACCGAGGACAACCTCAACAGCAAAGCTACCGTAAAAGCGGAAGAGGAAGAGGCTATAAAACAGGTAAAAGGGTCCTACAAAACCGCACCGGTAATTATTCCGGACGAGGTAGATACTTCACAGCAGCGTTTTGAGCTTCCACTGGAGGAAGAGGTTGTCCCTTCTTTTCCCGAAAGAGAGCTTGTCGGTTTTAAGGAGATAAACCGCGAGATGCCGTGGGACGAGCCTGTTTCGGTACAAAAGCCAGAAAACGCTGAAACTACGGATTCCGAAGATTCGGAAAAAGATGGTTTTACTATTGATAAAAAAGAAGAGGTCTTTTCGGAGGAGGAACAGGAAAATCCCCCGTATGTGTTCCCGCCTATCTCCCTGCTCGCCGAGAGCGAAAGCGACGGCCTTACGCTTACCGAAACCGATATACAAAGGACAAGCCAGAAGCTGGTTGATACACTCGCAAGCTTTGGTGTTCACACAAGGGTCATCAGTACAAGCTGCGGTCCGACCATCACCCGCTATGAGCTGCAGCCTGAAACAGGAGTTCGGGTAAAATCGATTGCCAATCTTGCTGATGATATAGCCCTGCATCTTGCGACGACCAATGTACGTATAGAGACGATACCCGGAAAAGCTGCCGTCGGTATTGAGATACCCAACCGCAGCGTGACGACAGTTAGGCTTCACGGACTTTTAAACACAGCAACCTTCAGGGACAACAAGAGCAGTCTGTTTTGTGCGCTCGGCATGGATGTGGCGGGTAATCCCATATATATCGATATCGGAAAAATGCCGCATCTCCTTATCGCCGGAGCGACCGGAATGGGAAAATCGGTATGTATTAACTCGATCATAATTTCTCTGTTATACAGAGCCAAACCCGACGAGGTAAAGCTGATACTCATCGACCCGAAACGCATTGAACTTTCGGAATATAACGGAATCCCGCACCTTATGGTACCAGTAATTACGGAACCTAAGAAGGCAGCAGGTACTCTAAACTGGGCATGTATCGAGATGGAAAAGCGATATACTCTGATACAGGAGGTCGGTGTCCGTAACCTTGCGGAATATAATTCGGTAGTCAGGGACGATCCCGAGCGCGAGACAATCCCGTATGTAGTAATTATTATAGATGAGCTTGCCGATTTGATGATGACCGCGCCGGATGATGTAGAAACCTCGATTTGCCGTCTTGCGCAAAAAGCGAGAGCCGCCGGAATGCATCTCGTCGTAGGAACTCAGCGGCCGTCTGTTGATGTAATTACAGGTCTTATTAAAGCAAATATACCCTCAAGAATCGCTTTTACTGTTGCCTCTCAGGTCGATTCAAGAACAATTCTCGATATGGCAGGAGCCGAAAAACTAATGGGACGCGGTGATATGCTGTATTATCCTGTTGGTGCAATGAAGCCGGTACGTGTACAGGGTGCTTTTGTCGACGGAAAGACGGAGGTTACAGCAATAACCCAGTTTATTAAAGACGCTGCCGAGGTGCAATATAACGAGGAAGTAATCAATATGATCGAACAGGAAGCAAAACTTTGCGGAGTCAAACACTCCAAACGTGATGTTTTTAACGACAAGGTCGACGACGAAAAGGACGATCCTATGATAATAAGTGCGCTCGAGGTCGCTTTCGACTGCGGTAATGTTTCTACCTCCCTGCTTCAAAGAAGACTGTCGTTAGGTTACGCAAGAGCCGCAAGAATCGTTGATAAACTGGAACGCAGGGGTTATGTGGGTCAGTTTGACGCCGCGACAAAGAAGCGTGCGATTTTAATTACCAAAGAGGAGTTCCTTGAGCTGAAGCTCAATTCTCAAAAAAACGAATAGTATTTTTAATACAATTCGTAGGAGCATAACAGTATTGAAAAAAATCAGCTTACGACATATTATTTTATTTTTGATTACTCTCTGTTTGTTGTTTTCTTCAGCATGCGGAACAAAAAATAAAGGTGACGAGACGACACAACCGCTTGATAAGATGATAAACGGTCTTTTGAGCGAGGATACCGGACTTTATAAATCCGCTTTCCCACCCGATTACATTACAGCTCTGACTGAAGAGCTGAGTAAGATAGGCGAAAATATTGACACTCTTATCTCCAATGCTTTTAAGGGTGGTCTGGATGCTCATGTGGTAAATTACGGTGATGATACCAGAATAAACTATATCCTTATTTCAAAAGAGCCTATGACCCAAGAGGAGCTTAACGAACCTTATTGGGATTATTATATTACTGATTATAATATCCCTGTCGGTGATATCACCGAAGCCTTTAAAGCCAACTTTGATCTCACCGTAAAAGGCGATGAATCCGGAAGCACAAAGCGTGCTGTATATAAGCTGTTGAAAATCGACGGTATATGGTATGTGCATCCCGAATCCTTTTTGAATATGTTCTCGGGATGATTTTTCCGCTTATATAGAATTGATTTTCCCATATCAAAAGCGTGCCGTGGTATATGCGGCACGCTTTTATAATATTTATTATTCTTTATTAAGTTATCAGATTTTTATAATCCTCAATGGTTTGTTCCATCGCCATCTGTGCTCCGTTTTTAATTTTCTCATACGAGGAAACAAGGGTGTTTGAACCGGAACGCATTGTTGCCGAATAAATACCTATAAGATTGCCACCCCAATTATAAATCGCTCCGATATCGTAAAGACGGTTATTGAATACATTATCGAGCATCTTCTCGTCCTCGTCAACGAAGTCAACAGATTTCAGCTTAAGAGTTGTCTCGTAATATGCGTTGGTTACACTCTCTCCGGTGCTGGGATACTTGCTGAAATAACCGAGAGCTTCCATAAGATAAATTGTCGCATCTCTCTTTTCGACGTTGGTGGTCGGTACTGCCATAACGGTCGCCTGATATACGTTAACTCCGTTGAAATACTTCTCCTGCTCCTCATCATACTTAGGAATCGGAATAACCCCAAAATCCACCTTATCTTCGGACTTGCTATCCCTGATACCGCTGATTGAGGAGGTGGTAGTAAGATAGAACAATCCTCTGCCGCTTACAAAAGCATTGCTGACATCGGTCCAGCCGGTCTCTCCGAGCTGCTCAACGCGAAGAGTCGTGGTTTTGTCGGTCATCAGATTGAACACTTTATCAAATGCATTCACGCTTTGCTCCGAATCTACAAGAAGCTCAATACCCCCATCATTCGTCTTCTGAGCGGAACAAACGCCCGAGCCCTCAACGAGTATGCCTGTGCCGTAACCCTCTCCTAAAAGTCCGTAGGTTCCGCCGGTTGTGCCGAACTGTCCGTTATCATCGGCTTTAGAAACGGACTTTGCCATCTCATACATGGCGTCATATGTCCATTTCCCGTCATTAACAAAATCATATATATCGCCGTACTTTTCAGAAAGATTGGTATTCTGCTCATACATCTTTTTATTATAAAGGATCAGATATGTGTGGTCATCGTCGGTCAGCAATGCGTCACCGGCTACAAAATAAGTCTTTTCCGTGATGGACAGATTTTCTATAGCGTTCTGGTCCCACCAATCCCTGTCGAGCAATAAATCGTCCTGAAGGGATACATAATAGTTAGCAGTGGCGTTAGGCAGCATTTTGTATACTGCATCCGCGACTATCTGATATTCATCCAATCCGGCTTCAACTGTTGTTTTAATATCGTCACCCGGATATCTTGTTGGCTTAACCTCTATGGTAATGCCAAAATTCTCCTTAATATAAGCGTTTCTTACCTTGACCGCTTCGTTAATGGCGTCGCCGTCCAATTCGTCATTGGGCACAAACTGCAGTTCGCCATATTTGTGTCTTGCTTTCTCGACGCATAGAATCTTTATCGTCGTATCAAAATTTTCTACTTCAAGCGGGAATGAATTCGGTTCGCCCGAAACATTGGATTTGACATCCTTTGAGGTATCATCTCCTGTTTTACAAGCTGTCAGCAACGGTGCTGTTATAAGGAGTAAAGCCAATACACACAGCAAAAATTTCCTGTTAAACATAACTACCTCCCATAATCGTGTTCATTGTCTTATATTATAATATAATTTTTTACAATATGCAAGTATAACATTTATAAAAAATTGTGCGTTTTGTACATCATATATACCTAAGGCTTGCATTTTTCGCTTATAACGGATAATATATATAGTAGTATTGAATATAGATTTAAACTAAAAAACGGAGTTTGGCAATGTATAATCGGATTTTTGATATATTGAATAAGCTGGGCACAGGTCAGTATGCAAGCCTTTTGACCTATATCGCGGTATTCCTGTTAATTCTGATAATATGTTTTATAACAATATGGTTGACAAGAGTAGCATTGATTAAGATTATGATAAGAGTTTTTAAGCGGATTAATCCAGGCTGGAATACAATATTGCAAAAAAACGCTTTTTACCGCAGGTTATCATGGATCGTTGTTCCAATAATATTTAATCTTTTTAACGGAAGCCTTCCGGATTATAACTTCGTATTGAAAAAATCCGCAGATATAATTTCCGCATTACTGTTTGTTTTTATAATCTCTTCATTCCTTAATGCCTTTGAAGAGATTTACAGGAGCTATGAAATTTCAAAAACAAGGCCAATCAAGGGCATAATTCAGGTAGTAAAGGTCATCCTATCGATAATTGGCGGTATTTTCCTTATATCTGTTTTTATAGGACAAAACCCGATCGTACTCATTGGGGGAATCGGTGCATTAACCGCAGTCATCAGCCTTATTTTCAAGGATGCGATTCTGGGATTTGTTGCCGGAATACAGCTCACCTCAAACGATATGATACGGATAGGTGACTGGATAGAGATGCCGAGGTATTCCGCTGACGGAACCGTTACGGATCTCTCGCTTACCACCGTGAAGGTCAGGAATTTTGATAACACTATCACAACCGTTCCCGCATATGCTCTTGTATCCGACTCTTTTATAAACTGGCGCGGGATGGCGGAATCCGGAGGAAGACGGATAAAACGCTCTATCATGGTCGACGCTGCAACCGTCAGGCTCTGCGATGACGAAATGATAAGTAAATTCAAAAGGATCGGACTAATCAGCGGTTATATGGAGTCAAAGCTTAACGAAATCGCCGAATACAATAAAAAACTGGATTTCGATACCAGCCTGCACATCAACAGCAGGCATCTTACAAACCTCGGAACCTTCCGCGCCTATATTACCGAATACCTTAAGCACCACCCGGATATACGCAGTGATATGACGCTTATGGTAAGGCAGCTCGGTTATGAGGGCGAAGGTATACCGATTGAGTTGTATGCGTTTACGAATACGACAAAATGGAGCGAGTTTGAAATGATTCAGAGCAATATTTTTGACCACCTTTATTCGGTAATATCCGAATTCGGACTCTCGGTTTATCAAAAGCCCTCGGGAAGCGATTTGCGTAAATCCGTAAAATGAGCATCACCTGCTTATTGCTTGTAAAACATTGTGTTTTATGATATAATATGTATAATAAAAAATGCTTTAAAACAGTTTTTTCGGGAGATGATACAGATGCAGCTTCAAGAATCGGGCGAGAATTATCTTGAAACTATCCTTATTCTAATGAGGAAAAAACCCGTAGTGCGTTCTATTGATATAGTCAACGAAACGGGGTATTCAAAGCCGAGCATAAGCCGTGCCGTCGGGATTCTTAAGGATAATGATTATATCGAAGTCGATGAATCAGGATGCATTACGCTTACCGCCCTGGGTGAAAAGATTGCGAGCAGCATTTATGAGCGACATACCATACTGACGCAGTTTTTAATAACAATCGGGGTAAACGAAAGGACCGCTGCCGAGGATGCCTGCCGCATTGAGCATGTCATAAGCGAGGAGACCTTCGACAAAATAAAGGATTTTTCATCAAGTAAATAATTAAAAATTGTTGCAACAACAGCGCAAAAAAGAGGCTGTGTGACCAAAAAATGGTTGCACGGCTTGTCTTTTTGTTGATTCAGTATGATCTTAAGTATAATTTTTGCCTAAAAAAGTAAAAGATTTTTGTGGCAAATCATTTTCGATTTTTTCCGGAAGTTCCCCTTCCCATTCACCGGTATCTGTATACAACACAGTAAGTGGTTTGTAAGCATTTTTGTTGGTAATCTCCCCTCCGCTTTCATCGTTAGGTGTTGAGGTGCTGTTTTCTATAACACTCTCGTTTTGCTCAACGCTTTCATTCGGCAGGGTGTCTCTTGCACAAGAAGAAACAAGCAGGATAAGCGACCCCATAATCGCCAAAAGCATGGTTTTATTTAATAAGACGCTAAGATGCTTCATAGCTTTATTCCTTTCTATGAATTCTTAATAATCGCCATAACTATAAGAAAGCATCTCGGAAAATCCGTTTTTGGAAATGTCGAGAATTACATACTTAAATCCGTAATCATGTGTGCATTCCACAATTTCCAACTTCCCGTCACCGTTTAAATCCATAATATTCAGTGCATAATAGTCCCTTACATAAATGCCCGCGGCAGGAGGGGTATATTGCCTGACAAACTCGCTTCCGTTATATATAACAGTCATCTTTGTTTCAGATGAATCAATATCGTCATTCAGCCAGTGCTCCCAGTGTATTTCGTCCGGCACGCCGTTTCCGTCAATATCTACGATTGCTTTATTCTCATCGAATACAGGTTTGCGTGGAAAAACATTCCAATCACATGATATTCCGATTAGAATCTCGTCAGATAAGGTTATTTCTTTAGAAATCTCAGCAGATATCTTTGGTGTGGTATGTTGAAAGAACAATTCTACACTTTCGCAAACAGTCTTGCACTCATCGGCGTTTCTATTATGAAAAGTCAACAAATCATTACTCTTTATAAGCTCTGTTTTTACATCGGATATTTCACACGGTTCATAATCCAAGGCTTCTTTATTATTGTAGGTGTAATCATATATGGTTGTGAAACTACCGTTTTCTGAGCCACCTATGAGATCAATGTCAAATCCTTTCTCTTCCCCATTTTCCCATTTGCTATATACCATAATCGGATGGTTTTCATTTATTACCGCATCATCAAAATTAATTTCACTTTCGGATATAAATGATTCACCTGACGATTCTACGGCCCCCGCTTCAACGCTATTTGAGATAATCGATGAAGAAGATGAAATTTCATCCGAGTTGCTTTCATCTGTCATATCGCAACCGGCGACAAAAATTAATAATACAGTTAATACAATAATGGCATTTCTCATCAGATTTTGCTCCTTTTATTAATTGTTGTGACTCTGTCCGGCAGATATAATGTAAAAATATTATCTACATGGTATGTTTGAATTCTTGAATTTTTAGTGTTTACTTCTAAAATAACATTTGTTAGCCTGAATTCGTTTTTAAATCCGGATATTTAAATCACTTTTATTTATACATTGAACATTCTTGCAAGGGTTTCTGTGGTTGAAATTATCTTTTTTCATACCTCAAATGAACATACTTTTACACGAATATTGTAAATTATTTTATATATATTGTCAAGCTGAATAATTCCTGTTTTTTTTGTAACATATTACATTTCGGGCATGAAAATACTGCTTATTC